>Ga0335069_10005288_pt1 | contig 19005 bp, 11 predicted proteins | sample Lox_Sample_11_FD_206714 | JGI IMG/M metagenome (GOLD analysis project Ga0335069, IMG submission 206714) | Soil microbial communities from Loxahatchee National Wildlife Refuge, Florida, United States - Lox_Sample_1.1 | ecosystem: Environmental > Terrestrial > Soil > Wetlands | place: USA... | reverse complement strand
GTATAGCAATTGCCAATACTTCGCTTGACCAATTCGGCACAGCTCCGCAACAGGGCCCGGTTACGATTCAGTACTTCGGCAGCACTGTTGGCGGTGGCGCTGCGCCTCCGAACCAGAAGTCGCAAACCGTACCGGCTGGATCTGAGTTGATCTTCAACCTGTCCAGCGGTGGTAACTTCGGTATCCAGGCAACTCCTGGCTTCACCGGTTACATCATCGCGGTCGCGAACTTCCAGTGGTGCCATGCGTTCGCTTTCATCAGCGACGTCGGCGCCCAGCGGCTGGCTGAAGGTTACCTGGCCATCCAACTTGACATCTCTGCTTCATCCCTGAACAGAACTGGTCAGGTTGGCGAAAACGAAGGCCATTAATCCCGGCTTAGCGTCAACAACCAAAGGGGGGAGCTTCGGCTCCCCCTTTTTCGTTTACAGGACTATCTTGTCGACGGATACATTTCTTGCACCAACCGCCTTCCACTCTGGCTGCTTAGAGTGTGTTGTGGTATTCTGTTCCTTAGTTCCCCCGCGTTCAGAAACAATCCAAGAGAGGTCTTCCCAAAATGTTTAAGAGAGTGCTTGCGCCGTGCCTCGTCTATCTGTGCATGGTTGCCGCCGCGCTGCAGGCTCAGGACGTCTTCGTTCTGCCGGGCACCAGTAGCAATTCCCAAAACGTCTTCGTCTTTACCGCCAATCCATTCGTCTCGATCACGAGCTTTAGCGCCGGCGCCGGGGGATTCCAATTGTACGAGCGGCCGGATGGCAATAGGTTCTATGTCATATCAAATACCGGCAGCGCGAGCGTTACCTCAGTTGACAATAGTTTTTCAACACCGCATTCGCTCGGCAATCTAGGACAACAACCAACGGCTGCAGTGCTCACGCCCGATGGCCGGAGGCTGGCCGTTGCGGCAGGCGTTCTACATATTTTCGATACCTCGAGCGACACCGATCTTTTCCCATCGGGCATCGAGCCAGGACCTCTCGTGAATGTGTTCGATGTTGCCGTGACTCTGGATGGCAAAGAGATCTTGACGCTGGGCTCCAATCCCGCGGGCGGCAGCCAACTTGCGGCCATCGATCCCAACAGCGGCGTGATCATTGCGACCCTTGGTGTTCAAGGTGCCGCCACCGGCGTATCGGTTGGACCCAACGGTTTGATCTATGTCACTACGCAAAACCAGATCCTGGAAGTCAATCCCAACACACTTACCGCGACTTCTGGTGGACCGGTGTTAGTAAATGCGCGTCCTGGGAAACTGGTCTTTACTCCGGATGGGATGTTTGCTCTTGCGGTGAATCAGACTCCGATTACCGGTTCTGCGGTTCTTCTGCTCAACCTGTCGAGCCACGCCATCGTAAACACAATTCCGAATTTTGGCGTGACTCTCGATCGTCTGTTGGTCATAAACTCGACGACTTTCCTGGGATTCTCTTCACAAAACGCCAGTCTCTATCAAATCACTCTCGCCAGCAACGGAAATCTCTCAATCAATGCCTTCGCGCTTCCCGGCATAACAACCACGAACGTGACAGCGTTTGCAATCTCCAATGAAGTGCCGGTTGGGGGCAGATCTGTACCGCAGTACTTGTTTGTCATATCGAACGGCAACATTTACCGTCAGGATCTGACCACCAACAGCGTCTCAGGCCAATTGCCCCTGGTGACTGGGGCAGGCGGTGCAATGAGTTTTGCCGCTCCTGCTGTTACTGGTGTCTCTCCCGTTACGCTGCTGCAGTATGGGGGCGGACAGCAGGTAGCTGCCAACGCCGTGTCACTGCCCCTGGTCGTCCGGGCGCTCGATCAGAACGGCCGGCCGGTGAGCGGTGCCACCGTGAACTTCACCACGAACGCCAGCGGCGCAAGCTTGAATCCATCCTCGCCGACTACCGGTGCGGATGGCTACGCAGTCACTTACCTCACGGCTCCGGGGACGTCAGGGCCAATTGTAGTTACGGGCTCCGCGGGCACACAGAGTGTTGCCTTCAATATCACGGTTGGCACGACCACCGGTGGCGGCGGCTCGGCGGGTTCGTTAAGTATCGTGGCTGGCCAGGGTCAGATTGTTTTCGAAAACGTCAACACAGGCATACAGGGGTTCGGTTCCCCGCTCATCGTTCAGGTGAACGACGCAAATGGCCGCGCGCTGCCTGGCGCAGCCGTGACTTTCACCATCAGTTCGGGCCAGGGTACGCTGCTGGGTAATGCGAACTCCACCTCGAACGCGCCCAACACAATCGTCGTAACTACAGACAGCAACGGGCAAGCTTCGGTGAACTTCCTCAGTACAACGATCGGCGCTACTGGGACGGGCTACGCGCAAACCGTGGTCAATGCCAGTTCGCCCGGTACCACGAGCGTCAACTTTTACGTAACGACTACGCAACAGAGCGGGCCTCCGATCATTCAATTGGTGAAACCTGATTTCGGCGCGACCATCGTGGGTCAAGCCGGAACAACGGTGCCGGGAGCGGTCCAGATATTGGTCGCCTCATCGCTCGGCTTGGCGATTCCGAATGTCGGAGTTCAGCTCAGTAATGGTGGGCTCGATCCCACACAGTTTCCGAACGCAACATGTGCGAATCCCACGGGAACCGGCTTACTAACGGATTCAACCGGTAACGCCAAGTGTGACCTTGTTCTGAACGGGAAGCTCGGTACAGCAACCGAGTTCGCTAACGTCGGATACTTCCTGAACACCCGGAACTTCAACGTACAAATCACGCAGGGTCCTCCAGGGAAGGTCACGATTCTTCAAGGCAATAACCAGTCTGGCTCTCCGGGACAGCAGTTGCCGATCGCGCTGAAGGTTCAAGTCACGGATGCGTTCGGAAATATTCTGCCCGGCGTAGCGGTCACCTATACCGTGGTCACTCCAGGAACAGTGACGCTCACCAATGTCATTAGTCCAACCGATCTGAATGGCAATTCGTCTGCGATCGCGACACTCGGCAATGTTGCCGGCGCCGCGCAGGTCAAAGTCACTGCAGGAAGCGCGTCGGCCACGTTCACGCTCAACGTGAGCATACCCCTGGCCGGCCTGAACAAGGTTTCCGGCGACGGACAGGTCGCGGTCACGAGCAGCGCGTTCACCTCGCCGCTTGTAGTCAAGGTGGTGGACAAGAATGGCGCAGGCGTAGCCGGTGCCCAAGTCACATTCCAGGTGACGCAGGGCGCGGCAACTCTCGGCACTCAGCCGGTCACGACCGACGCCAACGGTCAGGCCTCTACAACTGTCACCGCGGGAGCGACCGCCGGAAGCATTTCGGTCTCCGCCACGGTCGGGACCTTCTCCGTCAGCTTCACGTTGACGTCGCGGTTGCCTGGGCCTGGCAGTATTGCGTTCAAGAACGGCGCCAGCTTCGTGGCGGGGCAGATCTCCCCCGGCGGTATCGCGATCGTCACTGGTACGGGATTGTTGCCCGGCATCAGTGGCGTCGTGCCGAGCATAAATCTCATCGGTCAATTGCCGACAACTCTGGCGAACGGATTCAGCGTCTCGTTCAATGGAATCCTCGCTCCGATTTACTACATCGCCAACGTAGGCGGCCAAGAGTCCGCCGCGATCCAGGTTCCGTTCGAGACCCCGGCGGGTACCGTCAACGTGACGGTCACTGCTGCAAACGGCGGATCGACGTCGACTACCGCCCAGGTTCAAACTTATGCGCCTGGAGTATTCACAAGCGGCACGGGAGCCGGAACACTGGCCGTGGTCACTCGCCCGGATGGCAGCTTCGTTGGGCCAAACAATCCCGCGCGGCGCGGTGAGAACATCCAGGTCTATGTTACTGGCCTCGGTCAAACCTCGCCCGCGACAGCGACGAACTTCGCTGGTCTGGGGCAAGCAGTCACAGCCAATATCGTCGTCGGATTAAACAACGCCGGCGTCCCGCTGGTCGCGGCACAGTACGCGCCCGGCATTGTCGGTGTCTACGTCGTTACCATGACCGTTCCGAGCAGCACTCAGACCGGTCCATCGCAACCGCTCGCCATCGGCGTAGTGGACGCGCAGAACAACGTCCGTTTCGGCCAAGGGACTTCGATCCCGATTCAGTAAACCGCAAGCACGGGGCAGGCTCGACCTGCCCCATTCCGATTTCAATTAGACACGAATCGAACCCGCAGGAGGATGCGCGGGATCGTACGGGGTGAGCCCCGGTCCGGTTATGCCCGGGGCTGCGCTTAGAGGCATTTGCTGCGCCGACGGAACCCACGTGTAGCCGAAGTCCTGACGAAGCTGTGTCACCTTTCCCGCATCCCAGCCCCACACCATAATCGGTACGTCGATGCTATATCCCTCACCGGCCAATTGAGCCCCCAAAGTAGCCCTCTGATCGGGATCAGTGATCTCGCGAAGCTGCTGCACCGCGGCGGGCTGCCGCGCCCAGTAGGCATCGTCGGCGGAATCGCTCGCGTACCAGTGTTGCTCGGCAGGTTGCGGCACGCTTTGAGCTACTGTGGGTGATCCCACGATGGCAGGAAGGGCAGTGAATCCGGTTTGAGCTGCCGGTTGGGTGCTTGTCGAGGATACGGGTGCAATGGTGGCCGAGGAGATGGGCAACGGCAGCTTTGGACGGCCGACAGAAGGCTGACTTGCGGCAATTTTTTGGCTCTGCTGGCTGGTGATCGTGGACCCTGCGGCTATCTTTGCCGGCTGCGCGGAAACTTGGGAAAGCTCGGTCTCAAATGATTGCCGCGACTGCACTAAGTTCTTCCGGGTCTGCAGCGACGCGAACGCTTGCAGGCCGGTGCGGTGGACCGCCGAGAGATTCATCATTCCGTACTAATGCCTCCACGAAGACGAAAGCACGGCGATTGCCAATCGTCTACTGCTTCTTTTGGCGGTGCTGCAGTTCCTTCGGAAGTTGCTTCTCCAGCTCAGGCGGAATGGCAAAATTGATGGTGACCGGGAACGTCTGTCCAGTGGGCTGTACGTGAACCATCGCAGTCATGGTCGATTTGGGATGCTTCGCGCATTCACCGCAGGTGATGGTGGCGTCATCCAAGCGATATTCGAACAGGATCGTCGAATCGCCGTTGGCATCCAAATCCGTTTTCGACGCAGTGATCTTGAGACCAGGCAAGGTCAAAGGATCCACGCTCAGCGTGACATGTCCCGGCATGCCGTTGTGGATGTGAACCTCATCCTTGGACGTCTCCCAACTCCGCAGCTCCACCGTGCCTTTGTCGATTTTCACCTGCGTGAGGATCGAGCGGGCGAGCGACATTGGATCTCTTGCGACTGCCGCCAAGCCTGCTGTGACCGCATTATCACCCTGCTCAGGCGCGTCGGGCTTTACCCTCGAGATGCCCCAAGGAGTCATCACCTCAGTCGGCTTTACGTGATACCAATACCACTGACCATCGACAAACTTCCAGGTGCTGGAGAGGGGCACCGTAGCCGGAATGTGGCTTGCATGCCATCGATACTCGCCCTGGCAGGTTTCAAGGACCGTTGCCTTGGTGAAATTCTCCGAATAGTTGATCCGCGTCGTTTCGCAGCTGTTGTAGTTATCCTTCGGAGCAGCAAGATACGTGTCCTGCATATCGTCGGCCACCACGGCAAACGCGTCGCGCCATTTGCCTGTAACGCTAGCCGAATAAAACTGCTTCACACGGGACCGCAAGGCCGCGTCCGACTCAGGAACCCCCTTATCGTTATTGAACGTCGACTCTTGGGCGAAGGCCACCGATCCGGCAATAGCCAAAAGCCCGGGGATCAATCTCTTCATGTGTACACCTTGGGATAGTAGAATGCCTGGACGGTGCCAAGCCTTTCTTCCAACTGTATCACTTTCCTTGTTGGATAAGCCTCCGGCTTGTCCTGATATCACAATAGAGCCGCGAAGAACCAACAAACGAACTAATTCAAATGAACTAGTCCCGACGGAGTAACCTGTTGCCAGCGCTGCCTACTCTCGCTAGGATCAAGTTTCACGGTACTTTTTCGCCATGCCCATCGAATTCCCGCAGATCAACGTCTCCCAAATGCTCCGGATCGGCTTTCTATGCGCCTTGCTTCCTCTGGCGTTCGCGGGAGGCAAGGTCGACCCGGCACTCGTCGGCAGTTGGCAGTTGGTTGTACCCAATCCCGCGCAAGGTCCGCGGTGGATCTGGGATATAAACGCGGACGGTTCCTATTCGCTCCATGCGGAGGGCGCAACGGCCATCCCGCTGCACAACGGAACGATTACGGCGAACAAAGGAAAGTACAAGCTGAAATCGACCTCGATCGATTGGGTAGACACCGGCACCTACGATGCAAGCACTGCGGACGTGCTGAGGTCAAACGGCAAGCTGGGCGAAGCGCGGTGGCTTCGTGCGCAAACCGGCAAAGCTCCAGCGCCGGCAGGGGACCATGCGTCCGCACCCTCGCTGCCATATGAAGCGGCGATGCGCGCGGGACTTGCGACGCACAGCTTCGTCTTGATTCTGTTTCACGGAAAAGGACCGCATACCGATCATCTGGCCTCCGTGCTCCACGAGAGCATCCTGAACGATCCGACGCTTGCCGATCAGCTGATCTTCGCCGACGCCGATGTCTCCAACAAAGTGACTGCGGCAGCCGCGCGTAAGTTCCAAATCACCCAGTGGCCAGCCCTGTTTCTGCTGACTACTCGTCCGCCGGCCGATAACCCGAGATTCGCCATTTTTGGCGAGCGGTACGGCGATTTGGACGCCGACACCGTTCACGCACTTGTGCTCGCATCGATGTGCGGCTCCTACATGTTTTCCAGTGCCATGCGCGATGTTCCGCCGAAGGGAGAAGCACTTAAAAAGGCGTGCGAAGTTCGAATGGTCGCTCCGGAGATTACGACGGCAGTTGTGGATCCGCCTGCACTTCCGCCATTGCCGCCTCCCGCTCGGAATCGGGCAACAGCCGGCAAGCGCTAAGTCTACTCGATCGTCACCGGGCGGTCTAGGACAACATCCAACGTCGACCCCTGACGCAGTTCCACTGCTTTGCCGCGAGTGAGCAGCACAGTTGCCAGACCTACTGCGGAGCCAGCCCCTGCCCCGATTCCCGCGCCCTTCCAACCCCGGTCCGCGAGTCCTCCAATCGCAGCGCCGCTACCAGCTAGGATTGCGATCCGCGCCGCGTCCTGACCGCGCGAGGGCGCTTGCTCGATTCCATTTTCTTTGCCTGCCACCTTCTGTCCAGTCTCACCGGGATCGACTGAACTGAGATGGGGAGAAAACTTGACGACTTTGCCGCTGGTCAGCGTGAGAGTGTCGAGGCGAATCGCCAGCTCAGCTCTGCCGGTTACTTTGCCGCTGCGCTTGGTCTGGGCCACTGTGCCTTGCACATAGCTTCCCGCCGGCACCAGCATTTGACCATTCACAGCGATTGGGCTGGCAGTCCGGAGATAGACATAGTCGCCTTCTTGCGCCGTACGAGTACTGATGGAGTTCTCCATTCGCAGCAACAGATGGGTTCCTTGGGGTATCTCGGCCGCCGTGGCCGCCGCTACCGACAGCATCAGTCCAAACATCAACTCGCGCATGGATGCTCCTACACGCAATCATATAGTTTCCCGGCACCGAACGTTGAAATTGTGGGGCGGACGTCCACGGCCGCGCCGGACATTCATGTCCTGCTATTTCTGTTAACCCAACAAAGGCCGGCGTGGACGTCGCCCGCGGGTCAGGAGACCCGCCCCACGGGGCATATAATGTCATGACATGCGGAGAACCATCCTCGGCCTCACCGTTCTTGTTTGTCTCGTCGCGCAGGATAAGAAACCTGACGCGAAGAAACCCGGGCTTCCCCTAAAGCCTGAGCGTAAGATCGAATTCACCGTCGACGAGGGCACCTGGCTGTCGCTCAACGTATCGCCCGACGGCAAGACCATCCTGTTCGATCTCGTCGGCGATCTCTACACGCTACCGATCAATGGCGGCCAGGCGAAGCGCATCACCAGCGGTCTGCCATTCGATAGCCAGCCGGTGTTCTCGCCCGACGGCAAGATGATTGCGTTCACCAGCGATCGCGACGGTGGGGACAACCTGTGGATCGCGAATGCCGACGGTTCCGATCCGAAGCAGCTTAGTAAAGATAAACAGGCGGATTTCATCTCCCCAAGTTGGACTCCGGACGGAGAGTATGTTCTGGTCTCGCGCAATCCCGAAGGATTGGGGACCCATGAGACCTGGATGTACAACATCCACGGCGGCTCGGGCGTCCAGGTCACCAAGTCAGCGCCGACTGCAACCACGACTCCGCAGCAGCGCTTGAATTTTCTCGGCGCGGTTGCCTCGCCGGACGGAAAATATTTCTACTACGCACGGCGCACAGGCAGCTTTACCTACAACGCGACCTTCCCTCTCTGGCAGGTCGTTCGCCACGACCGGACGACCGGCGATGAAGACGTCCTCACGTCCGCGCCCGGCAGCGCGATGCGTCCAGTGCTGTCGCCGGATGGTAAGACCATGGTGTACGCCACTCGTTTCGATACCGAGACGGGCTTCCGGATTCGCGATCTGAATTCCGGAGAGGATCGCTGGTTGAAGTATCCTGTCCAACGCGACGACCAGGAATCGCGCGCAACACGCGACGCCATGCCGGGATATGCCTTCACGCCGGACGGCAAAGAGCTGGTGGCGTGCTATGGCGGAAAAATCCACCGTATCCAAATCGCGACCGGCGAAGTCACCGACGTACCGTTTACAGCACAAGTCTCGCTCGATCTCGGGCCCGAGCTGAAGTTTGAATCACGGGTCGAAGAAGGCCCCGTGCATGCACGTTTGATCCAGCAGCCGGTTCCCTCTCCAGACGGCAAGCGCATTGTGTTCTCTTCTCTCACGCACATCTACACCGCGGATGTTCCCGGCGGCAAAGCAACGCGTCTGGCGACCGGCAGCACGCGCGAATACGAACCGGTCTGGTCGCCCGACGGTCAGTTCATCGCGTATGTGACGTGGGCGGAATCGGGCGGGCACATCTGGAAGATTCGCGCCGATGGCCAAGGCCAGCCGCAGCAACTCACCTCCATTCCTGGCTACTATCAGGATCCCGCCTGGACCCCCGATGGCGACCGGATTGTTGCGCTGCGCGGTTCGACGCGCGATCGCGAGGAAGCTCTTGGTGGGTTCGGCGCGCAGTCCGGGCTGGATGTAGTGTGGATTCCGAAAGACGGCGGTGAGCCGCGCTTGATCGTTCCCGCGCGAGGTGTTGGGAAGCCGCACTTCACTCACGACAACGATCGCGTCTACGTCTACTCGCCGCAAGGCCTGCAGTCGTTTCGCTTCGATGGAACCGACCGCCGTACGCACATCAAAGTGGTCGGCAAGAATCTGACCAATGCTCCGCAGCCGCCCGCGGCGCGCGATGTTCGCATCAGCCCGAATGGCAAGCAGGCGCTGGCGCTGGTCAATGATCAACTGTATTTGCTCGACGTGCCAATCACCGGCGGCGAAGCTCCGACTGTGAACGTCAGCTCCCCCTCCGTTCCGCTCAAGAAGCTTACCGATATCGGCGCCGACTCGTTCGCCTGGGCCGACGATGGCAAAACGATCACCTGGGGCTTGGGTTCGTCCTTCTTCCGCCAGCCGACATCGACGGTGACCTTCGATGCTCCTGCTCCAGCGGATCAGGACAATAAGTCCGAAGACAAAACCGCCGAGGCGAAGCCGCCCGCCGACAAGAAACCGAAATACGAAGAGATCGCTGTCGATATCGAAGTCCCGCGTCACAAGCCAACGGGCACAGCGGTTCTGCGCGGCGCCAAGGTCATCACCATGCGCAATGCGAGCGACGAAGTAATCGCCGACGCCGACATCGTGGTCACTGACAATCGCATTATTGCGGTCGGCAAGCGCGGAAGTGTCAGCGTGCCGAGCGGGGCCAAGGTCATCGATTTGAAAGGCGCGGTCATTATGCCAGGAATCGTGGATGTCCACGCGCACTGGAGCGAGATCAAGCGCGGCGTTCTCGACATGCAAGCCTGGCCCTTTCTGGCGAATCTGGCTTACGGCGTGACATCGGGCCGCGATCCGCAAACAGGAACGAACGATATGTTCGCGTATCAAGACTTGATCGATACTGGCGATATTCTTGGCCCGCGCGCTTTCTCCACCGGCCCGGGGATCTTCTCCAGCAACGATTTTCAATCCTACGAAGACACGCTCGCCGTGGTGACGCGCTACAAGAAGTATTACCGCACCAACACGGTGAAATCCTACACCGTCGGTAACCGCAAGCAGCGCGAGTGGGTGGTTCAAGCTTGCAAGGAAAACAAGCTGATGCCGACCACGGAAGGCGCGCTCGATCTGAAGCTGGATTTGACGCACGTGCAGGACGGAATGAGCGGAAATGAGCACGCTCTGCCGATAGTGCCCCTCTATGCGGATGTAGTGAACGCATTCGCCAAGTCCGGAATCACCTATACTCCGACGCTGCTGGTCGCTTACGGAGGTCCCTGGGCGGAGAATTACTTCTACGAGACCACCGAAGTCCATGACGATGCCAAGCTGGAACGCTTCTTCCCGCACAATGTTCTCGACACCAAGACGCAGCGCCGGCCGTGGTTCCGCAAAGAGGAGCAGGTGTTTCCGAAGCTGGCTGCTTCAGCGGCGAAGGTCGTTCATGCCGGCGGGCGGGTGTGCGTTGGAGGGCATGGCCAGATTCAGGGAATCCAATGTCACTGGGAGATGTGGGCGCTGCAAAGCGGCGGACTGACCAACATGGAGACGATCCGCGCGGCCACTATTCACGGCGCTCAAGCAATCGGCTACGACAAGGACATTGGCAGCATCGAAGCAGGCAAACTCGCGGACCTGATCGTCCTGAACAAGGATCCGTTGGTGGATATCCACAATACCAACACGATCCGCTACGTCATGAAAAACGGTGAGCTCTTCGAAGGCGACACCTTGAACGAGGTCTGGCCGGTGCAGAAGCCGTTGCCAGATTTGTGGTGGTGGAAGACCAAGCCGTAGCCTGATCGCTCTGCCTACGACGGACACAATCGGTGGGACCATCGGTCCTCCGAAACATGTCATGCTCGATTTGTATGGCGAAGAAACCTCGCGCCGCGGCGAAGCAAACGCCGGTCGCGGTCGCGAAACGCCCGGACAAGAGGAATTGGGACGTTATATTGGCGGCGCTGCTTCTCGCCGCGACGCTCGCTGCATACTGGCCGGCCCTAAACGGGGAGTTTCTTTGGGACGACGACGCGCACGTTACGAAGCCGGAACTGCGTGACGTGCACGGCTTGTGGAGGATCTGGTTCGATCTCGGAGCCACGCAGCAATACTATCCGTTGCTCCATAGCGCCTTCTGGATCGAGCATCAGATCTGGGGCGATTCGGTACTTGGCTACCACCTGATCAACGTTTTGTTGCACGCAATTTCGGCGCTTTTGGTAGTCCTGATCGTGCGCCGATTTTCGCTCCGGGGTGCGTGGCTTGCGGGCTTCATATTCGCGCTGCATCCGGTCTGTACCGAGGCCGTATCGTGGATCTCCGAGCAGAAGAGTACGCTGTCGACGGTCTTCTATTTGAGCTCCGCGTTCGTATATTTGGGATTTGATCGGAGCAGGGAAAGGTCGAAATACTTTCTCGCGCTTGCGCTGTTCGTAATGGCGTTGATGAGCAAAACGGTCACCGCAACACTACCGGCGGCTTTGCTAGTCGTACTGTGGTGGCAGCGCGGCCGCCTGCGATTCGAAGAGGATGTCCTGCCTTTGGCCCCCTGGCTTAGCTTGGGAGTTTTTGCGGGATTGTTCACGGCTTGGGTGGAGAAAACCTACATCGGCGCCGAAGGACTGGACTTCACGTTGACGCTCGCTCAGCGCCTTCTCCTCGCTGGTCGCGTCATCTGGTTCTACCTGGGAAAGCTGGTTTTGCCGGTGAACCTCGCCTTCATTTATCCCCGTTGGATTCTCGATCCGTCGCAATGGTGGCAATGGCTGTTTCCGCTCGGCATTGTCGCGGTGGCCGGCGCTCTATTGTGGATTGCGCGCAAGCACCGTGGCCCGTTGGCCGGGTTCCTGTTCTTCGGCGGAACGCTCTTCCCGGTGTTGGGCTTCTTCAACGTTTATCCATTCATCTATTCGTATGTAGCCGATCACTTTCAGTACGTCGCAAGCCTTGGAATCATAGTGCCTGCCGCGGTTGGATTGACGCTCGTGGCTGGAAAAATTCGTATTGAGGATCGCGGAATGGTCCCTGCTGCAGGAGCCGTTTTGATCCTGGCCCTCGCCGTAATTACGTACCGGCACAATGGTATCTATCACGACGCCGAGACGCTCTACCGGAAAACTATTGCCAGCAATCCCGACTGCTGGATGGCACACAACAATTTGGGCAGCATTGTTTCGAAGCAGCCGGGGCACATGCAGGAGGCGATCGCCGAATATGAAACTGCGCTGCGTCTCCGGTCGAACTATCCGGAAGCGCACAACAATTTGGGAAACGCACTCCTGGACATTCCAGGACGTCAGCTGGAAGCTGTGGCGCACCTCCGTGCGGCCCTGCCGATTAAGGGGAACCAAGCGGTGGTGCGCAGTAATCTCGGTCTGGCTTTGTCGAAGATTCCGGGCCACGAGGCCGAAGCGATTTCAGAGTACGAAGCAGCGCTGCGCATGAGGCCTGATCTAACGGCTGCGCATTACAACCTCGGCATGGCATTAACCAACGTTGCAGGACGATTGCCCGATGCGATCGCACAATTGGAGACTGCAATCCGCGGGATGCCGGATTCGGCGCCGGCACACTGCAATCTTGGCATGGCACTGGCCAAGGACCCTGCCCGTCAAGCCGATGCCATGGCGGAATATCAGTCGGCGCTTCGAATCGATCCGAATCTGGTCGAGGCGCACTACAATCTCGGGCTCATGTACTCGCAGATGCCTGACCATCTCGCCGACGCGGTCACGCAATTCGATGCTGCGATTCGTTTGAGACCGGGATATCTGGAAGCGCACTACAACGACGCTGTGGCGCTCTCGAAGATTCCGGGTCGGCTGGCAGAGGCCGCTCCACACCTGGAAGCCGTGCTGCGCGCGCGTCCGGATCTCGATCAGGTCCGGCAGATGCTAAACAAGATCCGTGGCACACAACGATAGTTAAGCTTACTATCGGATCTCGAAGGTCCCGAATGCCAGGCCCAGTTCTCGCGGATCGGGCGGCGCGGTGAAGGTGCGGTTTAGATCCAATGCGATTTCCATCGATGGGCGGCCGGTCAGGCTGGCGGGTAAGTTGAAAGTAAATGAGAACTGTCCAGGCTTGCTGACCCGGACCGGATTCAGTTTCTCACCAGCGGCGCGAACATTCATATCGATGGGACCTGTCTTAAGGCAGGCCTCTGGGCAGAAGCCCGAGATGTACAGCTTTTCCGCGGGCGATCGAGGACCCCGGAGCGTGACTGTCGCAGTCTTTGGCATCCAGCGATAGCCGGCCTCGGCCGGGTACCAGGTTGGGCCAAGCTGAGCAGCGAAAATCTCGTTTCCGGCGTCCACCTTCGAGCCAACCGCACCCACATTCTGCAAGGTGGGGCCAGCTAGGTAATCGGCAGTGATATCGCGAACGGGATGTTCGGCAACATCAACCACCATGGCCTTTCCTTGTTGAAGAGCAAGCTTTGCAACCACAGGGTCGAGAAAGAATGGCTGCGGGTTCCCTTGCGGATCAGGCGCAATGTTGGGAGCGTCTTCGGCTGTGACATAGATATCACGAACTCCGAAGAGGCGGAGCGCCCGGTGGTAGACGGCGCACCAAAACAGCTCCGAAGTCAATCCTTTCAGCAGGACCACTTTCTCCGGATGTTGACTGCTGAGTGCGGTTACGCCGAGAACCATGTTTTTGATTCGTTCGCCTCGATCATGGTAGGTGTCTGTTATGGAGCGGCCGATCGGTATCTGTACCGCAACGTAGATGGCCAACAATGCGACGGTCGCGATCTTCCCAGGGATTCCCGCCCGCCAGCCGGAGACAAGAGCCCAGCCTCCCCACATCGCCAAACCGATCAAAGGGACCGGAAGATAAGTTTCGTGGATGTGGTCGCGCAACGGCAGCAACGGCGTCAGCACGATCACGAACCAGGCGGCGAGGAATCCGCCAACCCATTCGCGGCGACACAGCTTCCATATCAGGAATCCAAACAAGGCGATGGTCAGCGCGGTAGTGAGGGCGGATCGCCACTGAGATGGCTGCACGCCGAGCAGGATCAGCCGGGTTGGTCCCAAGGCCCATTTCCAGTAAGTAAAGAGCGTTCTAAATATGCTGGCGTCCCAGGAGGTTTTGTAAGGTCCGGTTGCGGGCAGAGGTGAGGCGACAAGATGAAGCACCATATAAAGTCCGGACCACGCAAACAGCGGCAGGATTCTTGGCAGGATTCGTCGGGCGCAGCAGAGAGCGTACAGCGTCGCGAGCGCTGGGTAGACGACATTCAACTCCAGCACACCGAATCCCAGGATAAAGGTGACGAATTGCGCGAAGTAGTACCGCCGGTCATCGGTATCGACGTAGCGCAGCAGCAGCCAAAAGTTCAGAACAAATAAGAACGAGCAAGCCAGTTCGTAGTAGACGGCCGTCCAGGAGAGCACTGCGGCGAGACCGCTGTTTACCGTCCAGAGAGTCGCAGCCCAGAAGCCGGCCGCACGCGACCCGGTGAGACGGGCACAGACGATACTCAGTATCGGCAACGTTGCTGCGAAAGTAAGGAACGCCCAAATTCGGAAGGCCAGCGGGTGCATTCCGAAGAGCGTGGTGAAGGTCATGTAGAACACCCGCTCGCTCAGCGTCCGCATCGTTCCTTGAGCTAGGGGTGCGAACAACGCCCACCAGATGCTGCGGCCGCCGCGCACCAGGTCCCGCAGACCGAGCCAGGCGAAGTCATCCATCTGAAACCAGGCGGTCAATCCCGGCCAATACAAGATGAGTCCCAACAGGATCGGCACGCCGAAATAGGCGAGAGTCCGAACTTTTTGAAGGGCTTTACGGCTTGGAAGCAAGAGCCATTATTCCACGCGCTTCCCGCGCAGGAAACACTCGTTCGACGCTGCTGACGAAGTAGGGACAGTCGCGGATGGGCAAGAATCCGACGTTGCTTCTGCCGACGACGGTGAACACCAGAATGAGGGTGATGGGGATGGCCTGCAGCAGGATGATGCCGAGGATGGCCGCGAGGTAGACGGCTAGAGTCAGCACGTTCGGGCTTGGTGCGAAGCGGACGCTGATGCCGATCGCTACCGCAATGATTTCGAGGATCAGGGCCAGCGCAATGGCTACCAACAGGCGGGCGCCTACGATGTCGCCGTAGACGAAAAACGCGCTGAGTCCATGAAGCAATAGCGCGATGAAGTTCATCTTTGATTTACCTACGAGACGTTTTCCTCGAGAGATGGGGATGGTCTCGAACTTCAGGCGGGAACGGATCACGGCAGCAGCGTAGTGGTTCCAGATCTCGGGGACAACAACTATTCGGTCGAGGCTTTCAAACGGCACGATGCTGAAATTGCCGACGCGAACCGGTTCGCCGGTGAGCAGCCAGTGGACCAGCCGGTAAACGCGGTAGAGAGAACGAAAGAGTGGGCTTTCGAGCCGCTTGGCGCGGGCGGCGAAAACGATGGATCGACCGCCGAGTTCATCGAAGCGTCGCGCCAGCGCGCTAATATCGCTTGGCCGGTCTTCGCCATCGGCATCCATCACCACCACGGCTCGGCAGGGGATGCTTTGATAAACATGCACCAGACCGACGGCGATCGCCCGCTGATGGCCCAGGTTTCTGCGAAGGTGCAGGATGTCGACTGCGCGCAAAGCATTGAACCGTTCCGTCGCGAACTGATCGGGCATGGGCTGCGAGGAGCCGTCGTCGATGAACAGGACTTCGGCGTGCATCGGGAAGTTCGCCAAAGCTTGGTCGAGATCGCGGAGAAGCAATTCCGCCGCTTCCCAATCGTTGAACATCGGGATCAGGATGACGGTACAGTCGTTCATCGAGGCAAGGTCTATTATTCCAGATGGGCGGCGCGATTCGTGGCCTGCATGCGGATCGCTGCCGCGCCGAGGAGCAGCGCTCCGATTAAATAAACTGAAGCCGCCAACATGATCGCCGCGCTGAGGCTCGATTGCTTGGCGACATATCCGACGGCGAGAGGTGCGACGCCTCCACCGAGCCAACCGACCATGTTCATCAACCCAGCGGCAGTCCCTCTGGCTTCGGGCCGAATGACATCGAAGACTGAGGCGAAGATGTTGGCGTCATAGATGCCTTTGAAGAGCCCCCATGCGGCGAGCGCCGCGAGGAGCACCGGCACCGATTTTGTCCAGCCGCACAGCACGACGAACGGTGCACCACCGATGAGTCCGATGGCTTGCACCAAGGCTCGGCCGCCCGGGAATTTGCGGCGCAATGTATCAGCCAGCCAGCCTCCGATCGGAGAGCCAGCCATGCTGGCGAGCTGCACGAAAAGCGTCGCCGCGAGACCGGAGGCAGCCAGGCTCAAATTGAACTTCTCGTACAGAAATGCGGGCATCCAAGAGAGCAGAACCAACGCTACGAAATTGGCGCAGAGAAAGGCCGACATGAGCAGGACCGCGGCCGGATTGAGAAAGCTGTGAGCGCGGATCTCTGTGCTCTTGGAGCGGGTAGGTTCGATCAACCATTTGTTCAAAACGATGCCGAGCGCAATTCCGAGAGAGCCGAACACGACGAAGGACCAGCGCCAGCCGTACCGTTGACCGATCAGTCCGGCAAAAAAACCGCCGGCGATGGTTCCGATGTAGACGCTGGTCTGGTGAAATCCTAAGGCGCGGGAGCGGGTGTCCGGGCCGTGATAATCGCTGAGTAGCGACATCGAGGCCGGGAAGTAAAATGTCTCGCCTAGGGCTTCTGCGCCGCGAAAAAGGAGGAGGGTAGCGAAGTTCTGCGAGATGGCCGTCGCGCCGCAGATGATGCTCCAGATATGGAGACCGCCGAGGATCGCGCGCTTCCTTTGAATGCGGTCGACGATTGCACCGGCGAAGGGGGCGCTGAGTCCGTAGACCCAGGCGAAGGCTGATCCGAGCAGACCGAGCTGCACAGGGTCGAGTGTGAATTCTTTCTTGAGCAGTGGGAACACGGAGAAGATGGCTTGGCGGTCGGCGTAGTTGAAGAAAGCGATCCACCAGAGCATCGCGACTACGTGCCACTTATAATGTTTTGTCATTTGCGTTGGACAAACCTCCGGTTTGTCCGGACAAGCCGGAGGCTTATCCAACGGTACTAGATGTCCGCGATCTTGATTTCTCCGAGGGATTGGAACAGGCTCTTCGCGCCTTGCGACATCAGGCCAATTTCGGTGGCGGTTTGGAATAACTGGAAGCCCTGTCGGCGGTATTCGGCGATCTTTTCCGCGTTGAATGCCGGGCGGCCGAGATACTTGCCATGCTTCTTGCCTGCCGCCACGACTTTGGCGACAGCTTCGCGATGTAATGGGTGGTCCTGTTTACCTCGCAACCCGAGTGAAAACGACAGGTCGCTGGTGCCGATGAACAGTACGTCGATACCGGGCGTGGCCGCGATCTCGTCAATGTGTTCCACCGCGCGAGCTTCTTCGATAATGGCGATTACCACGACGTTTTCGTCCGCGCAGTCGTGATAACTCTCGACTTCGGGCCAGCCGAACATTGCCAAGCCTGCTCCAGAGCCGCGGCGTCCGACCGGCGGATAGCGGCACGCATCGGCGGCTTGCCGAGCCAGTTCCGGAGTGCTAGTGAACGGAAACATCACGCCGAACACGCCGGCATCGAGCACGCGCTTTGCCGTCCAGACTTCATTTACTGGAACGCGTGCGAATGGCACAGCGGGCAAACCGCGCGTGGCCAGCACTATGTTGCGGAGCGTTTCCAGCGTGATCGGCGAGTGCTCCATTTCGATCCACAGGAAATCGAATCCCATACGCGCCGCGTGGGCAGCGACGTCGATGCTATTCACCGTGATGGTGAGTGCGAGCACCGCCTCGCCTGCTGCGAGCTTCTTCTTAACCGGATTGCACCACTTCTCTACAGTCATTTCTTGATGAGCCACACTTCGGAGACTTCGCAGCCGCGACCGTTGCCGCCTTGCCCGGGCTCGCGCGTCCATGCCAAGTTCAACTCGCCCGTGCGTGTAGCTTCGTGCGGAATGTCAAACTCGATGGGGCGGTAAGGGTTCGGCTTCGCGATGAATCCATGAATCTCGATCGAGCCGTTTGCTACCAGCCGCATCTTCTGGCGCGGACTGTCGCCGCCGTAAATCACGCGGATCTTGTATTCGGCATTCAGGTCGAGATCGGTGTAGCGCAGGCGTAGGGGCTCGTCGCCCAGGCTTGCTGCGTGACTCCAGAACGACTTCCGATATTGGCCGATGCCGCCGAAGCCGATGTGCGGTGAGGTAAGGAACGCGGGATCGGACGCGTAGTCGCCACTGCGGACCAGATGTGGCTGCGCGGCCGCGTCGCCCAAGTCATCGTAGAAGCCGCCGGGGCCGGGATTGGTCCAGTTGAGGATCAGATCGATGGCGGCGCGCCGATCGGCTTCGTTTTCCATTTTGCGAATTTCGGCAAAGCGCTGGTCGAGCCAGCGGCGGCTGTTGAGTGGCGCATCGACAGTGTCCAGCGTCGCGCCGCGGTCGACCGAAATGGCTTTGTATTTTTCCACACTCAACTGCATATGAATACTTTGGAACAATGCTTCCGCAAGTTCAAAGACCCGAGACCGGATTGATGGAGCGGGATGATCGATCGAGCGGTTCATGATCTCCTGGGCGCGATCGACGGCGACCAGAGATCCGCTCGCTTTGGCGTCGCGGAGTTGATCCATCGCGGACTCTTCGATGGCGGTTTCATAGAGCAGGCGGCGGCGCGTGTAGGCATCGTAGTAGGCGCGATACAGGGCTTGCTGGAAACGCCAGTTGGCGCGTGTTTCCGGAGAAGAAGCGTGCTCCATGGCCTGGAACTGCCCAAGCGTCGTCTCGACGCCGGAGTTTGTTGCCAGCGGTCCGCGCCAGTTGCGTTCCAGAGCGAGAAGGCCCTGCGCAAACGAGTC
>Ga0335069_10005287_pt1 | contig 19009 bp, 10 predicted proteins | sample Lox_Sample_11_FD_206714 | JGI IMG/M metagenome (GOLD analysis project Ga0335069, IMG submission 206714) | Soil microbial communities from Loxahatchee National Wildlife Refuge, Florida, United States - Lox_Sample_1.1 | ecosystem: Environmental > Terrestrial > Soil > Wetlands | place: USA... | reverse complement strand
AGGCCGGGGTTTCCGCCTTGGTTTCGCATTGCCCGAAGGACTTTGCTTTTCCGGTGGGCGGGGAAGAAGACGCTGTGCGGGCTGTCCTGAAAGCAGCGCTTCAATCGGCCATCGATCACGATTGAAGTACCAGATGTATAGATCACTTAGCCAGATGGATTGGGTTAGAATTTCTTTCTCGAGTAGCCGCCCTTCCCGTGGGTCTTGCTTCGCGGTTTGTCCGGGCGTGACGGTTTTTGGCTGACGAGACTGCCCCTGCACAATTTTTGGGGCGTAGGTGAATCGGGACACGCCTTTGTCTAGATCGACGTACCAGGAGTCATGAACGAACCGGTTGCGCAATGGGCGAAGGGTGTTGTCGATATAGTTTAAGCTATCGACGAGAGTTTCCGCCCAGCGCCTTCCAACGGTATCGGATTCCGTTGCGACAATCGCTCCGATGCGGAGGGCATTCATTATGTCCCTCAAGTCAAGGCAGCTTGTCATGTGCGCGCTTACGCCCCCGACGGGCATTCCCGACACGGCTACATAGAGGTGCTGGGCCGAGGTTTGCCAGCCGCGCATCTTCCCTGCTGATGCTGGATACAACCTCGGCACCCTGCTTGAACTCCAAGCTGTCGTAGCCAGGGCTTTGGAGCGGTTCGACGACCTTTTTGTAGCGCTCGATAACAGCTGGATCGGACCGTGACCGTGAACTTGGTGCGGCAGGACTTGCAGATATAGGTCCCCGGCTTGGTGGACGCGCCCTTTAGCTCAGTGACCTTTTCGCACTCGCCGCAATGCGGGCAGTACGCCCCATCGGACCAGCGCTGAGCCTCCAGGTGCTTCCTGGCGGCTTCATCGTCGTGAAAGATCGGATCGGTGAGGTTCATGGCGGCAATCCCTCATGCCGCCAAGCTATGCCCTAAATCATGTTCTGTAAGGTATATAGTTCCTTCTGACTCGAACTCAGAGGCATGCTCTGGAACGGCTGCCGCCGTCCCCGGCATATTGGGTGCAGCGCTTAATAATCAGCAACCGCACCCGGTTTCGCCTCAAGTCACGGGAGGTCGATGATGGGTGTAGCCTTGAGTTGGATCGCAGCGAGGGGACTGGGAAAAGCCGACATGCTCGGCGCGCTCGGTCTGGTTGAGGTGCAGGCCGATATTGAACCATCGTATGTAGAACACTGGATGGCCGACTTGCCTTCCGGCTGGACTCTGTTCCAGGCGAAAGACTTCATGTTTCCGAAACCCGAGCGCATGGCCGCGATTTCTGCGGCCGGCGAGGCGATTGCCTGTTCCATCGAAGAACACGTTATGTACAGCGTTGTGCGTGGGTATGTGCGCGGCCAAGCGGTCTGGTCGGTGGACCACGACGGCGGAAAACGAGGCGTCTATCACCTTGACGTCGCTGGTTCGCCGCCGCCGGAGTTCGCAGTCCTCCGCGACAAGCTGAAAGCCAAACAGGACGAAGAGGGCGGACTCGACGCCCGTGCGGATTACATGTTCGAGCTTCCCGCCGAACTGTCGGACGCCCTGTGCGGATATGCCTTCGAGTTTCCCGCATCGGAAGGCTTTGGCGTTCATCGCGCTGGAGCCGGTGAAGACCAAAGGGAAGGGCGTGTTCGCCAAGCTCTTCGGCAAGCGTTGACGGTCCGATTTACAGCCGCCCCTTCCGAAACCGCTCCGCCGCCTCCGCCCGCGCCTGGGCCCGCGCGCGTTTGGGGGCGGCCTTGTCGACCGCTTCGCCTTCGCCGGTGAGGGCCTCGTTGGCGAATTCCAGGTCGAGCATCTTCAGGCGCTTGATCTCGTCGCGCATGCGCGCGGCGGTCTCGAACTCCAGGTCCGCTGCGGCCTGGCGCATCTTGGCCTCCAGGTCGCGTAGGGTGGCCTGGAAGTTGGAGCCCAGGAACGGCTTGGCGTCCTCGGCTACGCCCGCGCTGACCGTCACCCGATCGGCCTTCTCATAGGGGCTGTCGAGAATGTCCTTGATGCCGCGCTTGACGCTCTCGGGCGTGATGCCGTGCTCGAGGTTGTAGGCCGCCTGCTTTTCGCGCCGGCGGTTGGTTTCGGCGATGGCGCGCTCCATCGAGCCGGTCATCTGGTCGGCGTACAGGATCACGCGGCCGTCGATGTTGCGCGCGGCCCGGCCGATGGTCTGGATCAGGCTGGTCTCCGAGCGCAGCAAGCCCTCCTTGTCGGCGTCGAGAATGGCCACCAGGCCGCATTCGGGGATGTCGAGCCCCTCGCGCAGCAGGTTGATGCCGACCAGGATGTCGAAGGCGCCCAGGCGCAGGTCGCGGATTATCTCGATGCGTTCGATGGTGTCGATATCCGAGTGCATGTAGCGCACGCGCAGGCCCTGCTCGTGCATGTACTCGGTCAGGTCCTCGGCCATCTTCTTGGTCAGCACCGTGACCAGGGTGCGATAGCCGGCCTTGGCCACCTCGCGCGCCTCGGCGATTACGTCGTCGACCTGGCTGAAGCCGTTCTTGGACACGGGGCGGATATCCACCGGCGGATCGATCAGGCCGGTGGGGCGGATCACCTGCTCGACGAACACCCCGCCCGCGCGCTCCAACTCCCATTGGGCGGGCGTGGCAGAGACATTGACCGTCTGCGGCCGCATGGCGTCCCACTCCTCGAACTTGAGCGGGCGGTTGTCCAGGCATGAGGGCAGGCGGAAGCCGTACTCGGCCAGGGTGAACTTGCGCCGGTAGTCGCCTTTGTACATGGCCCCGATCTGCGGCACCGTCTGGTGGCTCTCGTCCACGAACAGCAGGGCGTTGTCGGGGATGTATTCGAAGAAGGTCGGCGGCGGCTCGCCCGGCCGGCGGCCGGTGAGGTAGCGGCTGTAGTTCTCGATGCCGGCGCACGAGCCGGTCGTCTCCAGCATCTCCAGGTCGAAGGTGGTGCGCTGTTCCAGGCGCTGGGCCTCCAGAAGCTTGCCGTTGGCCGTCAGCCACTCCAGGCGCGGTCCAAGCTCGGCCTTGATCGAGGTGATCGCCTGTTTCAGCGTCGGACGCGGCGTCACATAGTGGCTATTGGCGTAGATCTTGATCTGCGGCAGGTCGGCGGTTTTCTTGCCGGTCAGGGGATCGAACTCGTGGATCGCCTCGACCTCGTCGCCGAACAGGCTGACCCGCCAGGCGCGGTCCTCGTAGTGGGCGGGAAAGATCTCCAGCACGTCGCCGCGTCGGCGGAAGGTCCCACGCTCGAACGCCTGATCGTTGCGCTTGTATTGCTGGGCCACCAGGTCGGCGAGCAGCTTCTTCTCGTCCACCCGGTCGCCCACCGCCAGGGTGAAGGTCATGGCGGTGTAGGTCTCGACCGAGCCGATGCCATAGATGCAGCTGACCGAGGCGACCACGATCACATCGTCGCGCTCGAGGATCGCGCGGGTGGCCGAGTGGCGCATCCGGTCGATCTGCTCGTTGATCGAGCTGTCCTTCTCTATGTAGGTGTCGGTGCGCGGGACATAGGCCTCGGGCTGGTAATAGTCGTAGTAGCTGACAAAATACTCGACCGCGTTGTCGGGAAAGAAGCTCTTGAACTCGGAATAGAGCTGGGCGGCCAGGGTCTTGTTGTGGGCTAGGATCAGCGCCGGGCGCTGAGTCTGTTCGATCACCTGGGCCATGGTGAAGGTCTTGCCCGAGCCGGTTACGCCCAGCAGCACCTGGTCCTGGTCGCCCCGGCCGATGCCTTCGCTCAGCTCGGCGATGGCCACGGGCTGGTCGCCGGCTGGGGCGTAGTCCGACACCAGCTTGAACCTGCGCCCGCCTTCGGACTTCGCCGGCCGCGCGGGCCGGTGCGGGGTCCACAAGCTGGGGCTGAAGTCCTGGGCGAAGTTCGCCGGGGCCTCTTGAAATCCGGAAGAACGGGGCATGAACGCAAGGTAGGGGCGCGGCGGCGGATATGGAAGGGGACTTCGCCAAGCGTCCGCCGGCGGCGTCGTTGCGGTTGCCATGGGCGACGCGGCCCGCCATCGTCCCACGGTGTCGGAATCATTGATCAAATCCATCAAGCCGTGTGGTCCGGTGGTCGACGCCGGCGCCGCGACGAGGGCCAAGGAAGCGCTCGGCCTGCTGGAAGGCTGGCCCGCGCTCGAACCGGTGTTCGCCGCCTCGCCCTACCTCCTGTCCCTCGCCCGTCGCGATCCGGTGCGCCTGCGGCGGGTTCTGGAGGACGATCCCGACGCGCGGCTGGCGGCCCTGCTGCGCACGGCCGGCCATCTCGAGCGGCGGGCCAGGGACGTGGACCTCGTGCGCACGGGCCTGCGCGAACTGAAGGCCGAGGTGCACCTGCTGACCGCCCTGGCGGATCTGGGCGGGGTCTGGGACCTGGACAAAGTCACCCGCGCTCTGACCCGCTTCGCCGACGCCGCTGTGCGCGCGGCCCTGGCCGCCGCCGTCGCGGTCGAGGTCGAGGCCGGGCGGCTCAAGGCCGTCGAGGCCGACGATCCGCGCGGCCCGGCGCCGGGCCTGTTCGTGCTCGGGCTCGGCAAGCACGGCGCGTTCGAGCTCAATTACTCCAGCGACATCGACATCACCGTGTTCTACGCCGAGGCGTTGCTGCCGGTCACCGACCGCGCCGCGCCCTCGGAGGTCGCTTCACGCCTCACGCGCACGCTCGCCTCGATCCTGCACGACCGGCTGGTGGGCGGCTATGTGTTCCGGGTCGATCTGCGCCTGCGGCCCGATCCGTCGTCGACCCCGCCCGCCGTGTCGGTCGGCGCGGCGCTGGAGTACTACGAATCCGTCGGTCAGAACTGGGAGCGCGCGGCCTTCATCAAGGCGCGGCCGGTCGCGGGCGACCTGGCCGAGGCCGAGGCCTTTCTGCACGAGCTGCAGGGCTTCGTCTGGCGGCGCAATCTGGACTTCGCGGCCATCGCCGACATCCATTCGATCAAGCGCCAGATCCACGTCTACAAGGTCGACGACCGGCTGACCGCGCCCGGCGCCAATCTCAAGCTCGGGCACGGCGGCATCCGCGAGATCGAGTTCTACGTCCAGACCCTGCAACTGATCCTGGGCGGGCGCGACCCCTCGGCGCGATCCTCGCGCACGCTCGACGCCCTGGCGGCCCTGGCCGCCGCCGGCTATGTGACGCCCGACGCCGCCGAGACGCTGACCGAGGCCTACGGCGTGCTGCGCGCCCTTGAGCACCGGGTGCAGATGCTGGCTGACGAGCAGACTCACGTCTTGCCCGAGGCGGCGGCCGACCGCAAACGGGTGGCGGCGCTTTACGGCTATGGCGACTTGAAGCGCTTCGACAAGGCGGTCGAGGCGTTGCTGCGGCGGGTCAACGCGCGTTTCGGCGAGCTGTTTCCGGAGGAAGAGGCCCTGTCCTCGCCGTTCGGCAGTCTGGTGTTCACCGGCGTGGACGACGATCCGGAAACGCTGAAGACTCTGGCGCGCATGGGCTTTTCCGATCCGCACCAGGTGGCGGAGACCATCCGCGGCTGGCACCACGGACGCATCGCCGCCACGCGCAGCGAGCGGGGGCGCGAGCTGTTCACGCGCCTGGCTCCGCGCCTGCTCGAAGCGGCCCACGCCACGGGCGCGCCCGACGCCGCCTTCAATCGGTTCGCCGCCTTCTTCTCGCACCTGACTTCGGGGGTGCAGATTCAGTCCCTGTTCCTCGCTCAGCCCAAGATCTTCGAGCTGCTGGTCCAGGCCCTGGCCTTCGCGCCCCGCCTGGCCGCCACACTGGCGCGGCGGCCTTCGGCGCTCGACGCCATGCTCGACGCCGATTTTCACGAGGGTCTCGATCCCGACGACGCCCGCGCGATCGAATCGGCGGCCGAGCAGGCGGCGGGCTTCGAGGCGGCGATGGACGCGGTGCGCCGCCTGCACCGCGAGCAGGCGTTCCGCATCGGGGTGCAGGTGATGTCCGGCGTGGCCGACGCCGAGACCATGGGCTCAGCATTCGCCGAATTGGCCGACGCTTGCATTCGCGCCCTGGCCCGGGCCGCCCTGGCGGAGGTCGAGCGGATCGGCGGGGCCTTCCCCGGCGAGGTGGCGGTGGTCGCCCTTGGCAAGGCCGGTTCGCGCGAGATGACCGCCGGCTCGGACCTCGACCTGATGACGCTCTATCGCTCGCCCGAGCCCGGCGCCACATCGGCGACCAAGGGCTGGGCGGCCGAGACCTTCTACGCCCGCTTCACCCAGCGTTTGGTGGCGGCCCTGACCGCCCCCACCGGCGAAGGGGGCCTTTACGAAGTCGATCTGCGCCTGCGGCCCTCAGGCACCCAGGGGCCCGTGGCGGTCAGCCTCAAGGCGTTCGAGACCTATTACGCGAACGAGGCGGAGACGTGGGAGTTCCTGGCGCTGACCCGGGCGCGGATCACGTGGTCGAGCTCGCCGGCCTTTGCATCGGCGGCCGAGGCGGCGATAGAGGCGGCGCTGCGCCAGCCCCGCCCGCGGGCCAAGACCCTGGCCGATGCGCGCGAGATGCGCGCCCTGATGGAGAAGGAAAAGCCGCCCGAAAGCGTGTGGGACATGAAGCTGTCGCGCGGCGGACTGGTCGATATCGAGTTCGCGGCGCAGGTGCTGCAGATTCTCGGCGCGGCGGACGGCGGTCCGCTCAATCCGCACACCGCCCAGGCGCTCGCGCTTCTTGCCAAGGCGGGCTTGGCCGACGAAGGCCTTATCGGCGACCTGGAGGGCGCCTGGCGGCTGCAGCAAAACCTGTCGCAACTGCTCAAGCTGGCGCTGCCGGAATCGGGCGATCCGGCGCAGGAACCGCCCGCCTTCCGCGCCCTTCTGGCCAAGGCCGGGGGCGCCAAAGACTTGAAAATGCTGCAAGACATGCTGCGCAGCAAAAGGGCCGCCGCACGGCACGCACACGACCAAATGCTGCGCGGTAAGTAGCGGATTTCTTTAGGTGCTGGTCTGCTTTGCAGCCATCATCGATTCAAGGAACTGGTCGGAGATGTCCTTGACCGATCCGGGGGCGTGATTGAGGAACAGCGTGTGCGTCTTGTCGTTCTCGCTGATCGACTTGAGCGTGTCGAAATATTGGGTCACGAGCACCAACTGCATCACCTCTGAGGTGCTGGTTCCGCCGACCACTTTCTGGAACTGGTCGATCGAGGTCTGCAGCCCCTCGATGATCGCTTTGCGCTGATTGGCGATGCCGTGGCCCTGCAGCGCCTTGCTCTCGGCCTCCGCCTCGGCCTTCTTGACCACCAGAATCTTCTCGGCTTCGCCGCGGGCGCTGGCGGCCACCTGCTCGCGCTGGGCGGCGTTGATGTCGTTCATGGCCGCCTTGACCTTCTCGTCCGGCACGATGTCGGTCACCAGCACATTGACGATCTCGTAGCCGAACCCGGCCATGTCGGCGTCCAGCTCCTTCTTCACTGCCGCCGCGATGCTCGACTGGCTGGCGAACACGTCGTCCAGGGTCATGCCTGGCACGTGGCCCAGAATCACCTGTTCCACATAGGACTGAATCTGGGTGGTCGGATCGGACAGCTTGTAGAAGGCGTCATAGACACTGTCGGCCCGCACGCGCGCCTGCACCGAAATCGGGATGCTGACGAACACGTTGTCCTGGGTCTTGGTCTCCATGGTCAGCTTGATCTGGTCGACCCGCAGGCTCATACGACCGGCGACGCGGTCGATCAGGGGGACTTTCCAGTTGAGGCCTGGTTCGGCAACCTTCTTGAACTTGCCAAACCGCTGGATCACCGCGACCTGCGCGGTCGAGACGGTGAAGAAGCTGCCGAGGATCAGGTAAAACGCGCCGATCAGAAGGGCGACGCCCACCACCGATATTCCACCAAACATGACGACGCCTCCCCGGGTTCGGCGGCACCATAGGCCTGGTCCGTGACGATAGCCACAGACCCGGGCAAAAGCGGATTCAGGCGGCGTGTTCGGCGCTCAAACCGGCTTGCCGGACCGAGAGGATAAAGCTGACGGTGGTGCCCTTGCCCGGCTCGCTCTTCATGTCGATCAGGCCGCCGTGCATCTCGATCAGCGACTTGGTCAGGGCCAGGCCGAGGCCCGTGCCCTGCTGGGTCTTGGCGTGCTGGCTCTCGACCTGCTCGAACGGCCGCGCCAGCCGCGCCAGGTCTTCCTTCGAAATGCCGATGCCGGTGTCCTGAACCCCCACCAATACCCGCTCGGCGCCGCGGCCGTCGATGCCGACCCGGCCGAACACGCGGATCTGGCCGCCGCGGGGCGTGAACTTGAGGGCATTGGACAGCAGGTTGAGCAGCACCTGCTTGAGGGCGCGAAAGTCGGCGTCGACCTCGGGCAGTCCGGGCATGTCGATCACGACCTTCAGCCCCGCCGTCTCGGCGCGGTTGCGGATCAGGCGCACGGCGTCCTCGGCCACCTCCTGCAGGTCGATGCGCTCGAACCTCAGCGTCATCTTGCCGGCCTCGATCTTGGACATGTCCAGGATGTCGTTGATCACCGACAGCAGATGCTGGCCCGAGCTGAGGATGTCGCCGGCGTATTCCTTGTAGCGCGCGTCGCCCAGCGGGCCGAACAGCTCGCCCACCATGATCTCGGAAAAGCCGTTGATGGCGTTCAGCGGCGTGCGCAGTTCATGGCTCATGTTGGCCAGGAACTCGCTCTTGGCCTTGTTGGCGCTCTCGGCGCGCACCTTTTCGGCCTCGTACTTGCGCGCCAGTTCGGCCAACTGCTCCTGGCTGGCCTTGAGGCTGGTCACCGCCTTCTGCAACGCTTCCTCGTTGAGCTTGCGGGTCTGTTCCTGGAGCTTGATCGCGGTGATGTCGGCGGCGGTCATGACCAAGCCGCCATCGGCGGTGGGCCGTTCGGAAATCTGGATCCAGCGGCCGTCGTTCAATTCGGCCTCGAGTACGCCCTTGGCCCCCCGGCTTTCGGGAATTTCCCGGCGGATGGCCAGCCGGGCGTAGCGCTCGACCGTTTCGCGCGGGGCGCCAGGCTTGAGCAGGCGCGGCTCCAGCGAGAAGACCTCGCGGTAGTTGCGGTTGCACATCAGGAGGCGCCCGGCGCGGTCCCACAGGACGAAGGCCTCAGACGCGCTCTCGATTGCGTCGCGCAGGCGGGTCTCAGCGGCTTGCGCCCGCGCCTGGGACATGCGCTCCTCGGTCACGTCAAAGGCCACGCCGACGATGCGCTGGTAGCCGCCGTCCTCCTGGCGGCCATAGGCCTGGCCGCGCGCGTCGACCCAGGCGGTCTTGCCGTGCCGGTCGGGCACGCGGAACGAAACGTCGAAGGCGCCATAGACCGAGGCGGAAAGCAGGGCCTGGCGCACGCGGTCGCGGTGATCCGCCGCCACGCGCGCCAGTACGTCCTCGCCGCCGGCGACGCCCCCGCCGCCCCAGCCGAGGATCACGCCGGTGACATCGGAGATGAAGACCTTGTCGGACTTCAGATCCCACTCCCAGATGCCGCAGCGGGCGGCGTCGACCGCCAGGCGGAAGCGTTCCTCGCTCACGGCCATGGCCTCGCGGGCCTTGAGGGTCTGCTGACCCTGGCGCACCAGCATGATCGCCAGACCGCAGCCCGCGGCCAGGGGCGCGAGCAGGCTGAACAGGAACGAGGCCTTGGAGCGCGCCTCGGCGTTGAGCATGGACGGGCCGGGTTCGACCACCGCCGAAACCAGGGCGCCGCCGGCGATCGGGCGCACGGTCACCGTCACCGGCCCGACATCGGCCAGCGTTCCGCGCGCCGTCGCCACACCGCCGCCCGCCGCCTTCAAGTCCGCGGGCGTGACGGCGAAGGCGTCGGCCAGGGTCTGAGCGCCGGCGATCCGGCGCGGCCCGGTCGCCGCCAGGAGCCGCCCGTCGGGCGAGGCCACGGCCTGGGCCAGCGGGCCCTTGCCGAAGTCCAACGCGGCCAGGAACAGCTTGGCGGGAACGCCCGCGGCGATGGTGTAGCTGCGCCCCTGGCCGTCCGGCGCGCTGCCCGGCGGGCCCATGGCCACGGCGTAGTAGGCGCCGGCGCCGTCCTTGACCGAGCCGGCCCAGAACGGCCTGCCGGCTTGCCGGGCCGCCTCCGCCGCCTCGCGCCAAGCGGGGGCTTGGGCGTCGAGCGAACCAGCCGCCGCGAGCACGTCGCCATCGCTGGCCACCGCCATGGCCTGGGCCGCGCCGTCGGTCGCCGCCAAGCCGGCCTCGGCGGCGTCCAGCGCGTCGCCGCCCATGCGGGCGCGCGCGTTCGCCGTGGCGTTGAGGGCGGCGCGCAGGTTGGCGAGGGTCTTGTCCGCCTGGCCGCCCGCCAGCGCGCTCTGGGTCGCCGCGTCCGAGGTCGCCGAGGATAGGGTCTCTCCGGCGTTCATCTGCAGGGTCAGGTAAAGGACGTAGAGCGCCAGCAGCAGCAGGCAAGAAAACAGGGTGATGCGCACGCCTGCGGACAGGGGGCTGCCCGTGCCCCGCCGAGCGCCGATCAAGCCCTGCCCCTCGGCCTCCGATCGACCTGAGTCGCCCTCAGCGCGGCCTGCCACGCCCGCTCCTTGTTGATTCGCCCCGCAAAGGCGAATCCTACGCGGCGCAGCGAGTCTCTAAAAGGCGCGTTAACGATCTTCCTGTGAACCAATCGCCTTGGCGGTCAACTCGTGGACGTTCTTGGACAGGCCCGGCGCCGCGAGAATCCGTTTCAGCTCGCCCAGCATCAGTTGGCCCAGTTCGGGCTTGTACCGACGCCATGAACCCAGGGGCTCGATCAGGCGCGAGGCCACCGTCGGATTAAAGGCGTCGACCGTCAGGATCTGGTCGGCGAGAAAGGCGTAGCCGGCCCCGCTGGGATCGTGGAAGCGTGCGGGATTGCCCGAGGCGAAGCTGACCACCAACGCGCGCAGGCGATTGGGGGTCTTGGGATCGAACGCGGGGTGCTGCGTCAGACGCTTGACCCGCTCCAGGGCGTCGGCGGCCGGATTGGTGGCCTGGACTGCGAACCACTTATCCACCACCAGGGGCTCGTCCTTCCATTTATCGTAGAAGTGCTGCAGCGCGCGGTCGAAGCCCTCGCCGCCGAGCAGCATCAGGGCGTTGAGCCCGCCCATGGCGTCGGTCATGTTGGTGGCGCCGTAATAGTGCTGGGCGGCCCGCTCGGCGATGGCGGCGTCGGGCGCGGCGGCCAACAGGTTGAGGCTGGCGTTGCACAGGGCGCGCCGTCCGGCGCTGGCCGCGTCGGGCGAGAAGGCGCCGCCCGAGCCGTGGTCGACGTGCAGACGGGCGAGGGTCTCGCCCACTTCCGCCGCAAGCCGTGCGCGCAGCGCCTCGCGCGCCGCGCGGATCGCCGCCGGATCGGCCGGCGTCATCATCAGCGACAAGTCGTTTTCGCTCGGCAGGCCCAGCAACAAGGCCTTGAACGCGGGCTCGGCGGCCTGGTCGGCGAGAGCGCGCCTGACCGCTGCGGCAAAGCGGATCTCGCCCTGTTCGTCGGGCTGGCCGCCGGCGCGGGCAAGCATTAATTTGGCCGCCAGCGTCTGGCCGGCCTCCCAACGGTTGAACAGGTCGGGGTCGGAGGCTAGCAGCACATAGGCGTCCGCTTCGGGGGCGTCGCTGGTCAGCTTGACCGGAGCCGAGAAGGCGCGCAGGGCCGAGACCACCGGCGCGCTGGCGACGCCCTCAAGCCGGACGGTGGTCTGGGCCTCGTCGAGCACGATCAGGGTCTCGTCTGACGGCGCCGCGGCCCCGGGCGCTGTGAACGGCAGAACCACGCCCTCGCCGTCCAGCAGGCCCAGACGCACCGGGATCGGCAGGGGCTTCTTGTCGGGCTGTCCGGGCGTGGGCGCGGTCATTTGGGTGAAGGTCAGGTCCAGGGCCTGGGCGGCGGCGTCATAGGCGGCGCGCAGGCTCACCTGCGGCGTGCCGGCCTGCTCGTACCAGCCGAAGAAATGCGACAGGTCGCGGCCAGAGGCGTCGGCGAAACAGGCGACGAAGGCCTCCACCGTGGTTGCCTCGCCGTCGTGACGCTCGAAATAGAGGTCCATGCCCGCGCGGAACAGCTCCGGCCCCAAAAGGGTCTTCAGCATACGGATCACCTCGGCGCCCTTGTCGTACACCGTGGCTGTATAAAAGTTGTCGATCTTGACGAAACTTGACGGGCGCACCGGGTGGGCCAAGGGGCCGGCGTCCTCGGCGAACTGGCGCGCCCTGAGCGAGCGCACGTCCTTGATCCGCTGGACCGAGGCGCCCCGCTGGTCGGCGGAGAAGCTCTGATCCCGGAACACGGTCAGGCCTTCCTTGAGGCACAGCTGGAACCAGTCGCGACAGGTGATCCGGTCGCCGGTCCAGTTATGGAAATATTCGTGCGCGATCACGCTCTCGATGCGTTCGTAGTCGAGGTCGGTGGCGGTCGCCGGATCGGCCAGGAGCAGCGAGGAGTTGAAGATGTTCAGGCCCTTGTTCTCCATCGCGCCGGCGTTGAAGTCGCGCACGGCCACGATCATGAACAGGTCCAGGTCGTACTCGCGCCCGAACGCCTGCTCGTCCCAGCGCATCGAGCGTTTGAGCGCGTCCATGGCGTAGACCGAACGTTCCGACTGGCCCGGATCGACATAGATGCGCAGGTCGATCTTGCGCCCGCTCATGGTCACGAAGCCGTCGGCCAGCTCGTCGAGCTCGCCCGCCACCAGGGCGAACAGGTAGCAAGGCTTGGGGAAGGGGTCGCGCCAGCGGGCGAAGTGGCGCCCGCCGACCGCTTCGCCGGCCTCGATCAGGTTGCCGTTGGACAGCAGCCGCGGATAGGCCGCCTTATCCGCCTCCATCCGCACTTCGAAGCGCGCCAGCACGTCGGGGCGATCGAGGAAATAGGTGATCTTGCGAAAGCCTTCGGCCTCGCACTGGGTGCAGAAGCGACCACCCGACATGTAGAGACCTTCGAGGAAGGTATTCCCCTGAGGGTCGATCTCGACCTCAGTCTCCAGGGTGAAGGCGTCGGGCGTGTCGGCCACAACTAGATGGTCGTCGGTCGCGGTGTAGCGGGCGGGATCGAGCGGCGCGCCGTCCAGGGCGACCGAGATCAGCTTGAGGCGCACGCCATCGAGCGAAAGGGGCTCGCTGTGGACGCCGTTGCGCCGGACCCCGAGCCTGGCCTTTACCCGCGTGGCCTGTGGCTCCAGCTGAAAATCCAACTCGACCGTGTCGACCTTGAACGCCGGCGGTTTGTAGTCGGCCAGGCGGATCGGCTGGGGAACGTCGGTGCGCATGATCAAGCTCGCTGGGAGGGACGCAAGTGTTCCTACTTGGCGCCGCAGCAGGCCGAACGCCAGAGGCAGCTAACGCCGTCAGCGGTTATCGGTTGGCGGCCAGACCCGTCACGGTCGAGCGACCGGTTGGAGGCGGGCTTCCGCCCAGATCGCGCGCAAGGCGCCTCAGCACGCGCGGCGCGGCGATCAGGCCAAGCGCCCACAAGGGCGCGATCATCATGCCCCAGTAGTAGTTCTCCGGCCGCCCCACGAGCAGCAGGGCGGCGCAGAAGCCGAACACGGTCACAGCGGCCCGCTTGACGGCGGTGTCCTCGGCCGCAGCCAGGCCCAGCAGCGCCAGCGGCAACAGCACGACGACCGAGGCCGGCCACGCCAGGGTCAGGGCGTTCCAGGTCGCGGCGTGCAGAACGAACGGCCAGCCGTTGCCGCCGAGCCATCCCGGCGAGGCCGTGTCGCTCGGCAGATAGAGCGCCTCCACATGGCGGGCGTGGCGCCACAGGGCGAGGGCGAATACGGCGAAGGCGGCCAGCCACGCCGCCATTTCCCGGGGTCGCCGCTCGGCCAGGGCGAAGCCGGCCATCACCAGCAGGAACGGCGCCGCCAACTCGCGCTCAAGGGCCGCGAGCAATGCCAGGACCAGGCTCGGCCACCACCGGCCCGGACGATGGAGCGCCAGGGCCAGGGCGATCAGCAGGCCCGCCCACGCCTCGTGCATCACATAGGCCTGGCCCATCAGGACGCCGCCATAGCCGGAGGCGAGCATGACCGCGGCGAAGGTCATGGGCAGGGGCTCGAGCTTGAGGATCCGAAGTCGCCACGCCCAGGCCGCGAGGGCGGCCGCCGCGAAGGCGCGCATGATCCAGACGCCCCAGGCCGGCCCCGGCAGGGCGGCCAGGCCCGTGGCCAGCCACGGGGTGCGCACCGTCAGGAAAGGCTTGAGCGAACCGTGCAGGGCACGGACCTCGTCGGCCACGACCGGGTAGTAGGGCTGGCCCTGCTTCACCCGCGCGATCACGCGCACGTAGAAGGACACGTCGTCCTTGCCCGGACCGGTCGGGGCCTTGTTCGACTGCACGCCGCCGCTCACGCCGGACCCGATGACGACGGCGAGGGCGAGGATCGCCAGCGCCGAAGCCAGGCGCCGCGTCGTTTCGGATCGGTGGGCAAGCCAAGCCTGCAGGGTCAAGGTCGCACCTTCGCGCACGGGACGGTTCGCTCATTTGCGGCCGCGCCGGTTAGGGACGCGTAAAGCATACCGGCCGGCGCCAAACATCGCCGTAACTGGCGTTTCGCGTGCCCAGACGCTAGGACCCCGCCATGACCGCCAAAGTCGACCCGTTCCGCTCGCTCGCCATCGGCCGCCTGGCCTATCGCATGCAGGCCGAGGGACGGTCGGTGATCCATATGGAATACGGCCAGCCGTCGGTCGGCGCGCCCAAGGCGGCGATCGCGGCCGCGCATCGCGTGCTCGACACCGACGCCATGGGCTATTGGGAAAGCCCGGCGCTCAAGGCGCGCATCGCCCGCCATTACGATGAGGCTTACGGCGTGACGGTGGCGCCCGAGCAAGTGATCCTCACCTGCGGCGCCTCGCCGGCCCTGCTCCTGGCCCTGACCCGCAGTTTCGCGCCCGGCGATCGGGTGGCGTTGGCGCGGCCCGGCTATGTCGCCTATCGCAACACGCTCAAGGCGCTTCACATGGTCCCGGTCGAGATCGCCTGTGGTCCGGCCGAGCGCTTCGGTCTGACGGCGGCGGCTCTGGCGGCGCTTGAGCCCGCGCCCCGGGGCGTGATCGTCGCCAGCCCCGCGAACCCCACCGGCGCTGTGCTGGACGCGGCCGAGCTCGCGGCGATCGTGCGCGTGTGCCAGGCCCGCGGCATCCGCATCATTTCCGACGAGACCTACCATGGGCTAACCTATGGCGAGCCGGCGCACAGCCTGCTCGAATTCGAACCGCGCGCGTTCGTGATCAACACCTTCTCCAAGTACTACAGCATGGTCGGCTGGCGGCTGGGCTGGGTGGTCGCCCCGCCCGACCAGGCCGAGCAGGCCCACGCCTACATGGCGCACATGTTCCTGACCGCGCCGAGCCTGTCGCAACACGCCGGCCTGGTGACAATGGACTGCGTCGCCGAACTGCAGGCGCATCTGGAGATGTACCGGGCCAATCGCGCCCTGATGCTGCAGGCCATGCCCGAGTTGGGGCTGACCGGCATCGCCCCGCCCGACGGCGCCTTCTACATTTACGCCGACATCGGCCATCTGACCGCCGACAGCATGGCCTTCTGCGAGACCCTGCTGCGCGAGACCGGCGTGGCGGCCGCGCCTGGGCTGGATTTCGATCCGGTCGAGGGGCCGCGTTTCATGCGGTTCAGCTTCGCCGTGACCACGCCCGAGGTGCGCGAGGCTATCAGCCGCCTGATCCCGTGGTTCCAGGCGCGCGGGCGCGCGGCGGGGTCCTAGCTCGCCTTGGCGATCGGCTGGGTTTGAGCCACCGGCGCGGCTGGGCTTTCCTCGATCCGGCGCACGATCTGGCCATAAGCCTGTGCCAGGCTCTGCAGTTCGGCGGGGGCGTCGCCGGCCGACTCATCGACCATCGCCATCAGATCGCGCGCGAGCTTGAGCAGGCGCGGGGCCTCGACCATCAGGCGCGCCTGGAATTCGATGCGGGCGGGGTCGCGGTCGTATTCGGCGCCCGGCACGCGCCAGCCGCCCCAGTCGGCGCTGTCGGTCACGACCACGGGAAACGAGCCCGGATGGGGATGGTGGGCGCAGTCTTCCGGTTGCTGCCACTTGTTGCGGGCGCGCATCACGCGCCAGGTCCCGCCCTTGGCCGCGTTGGCCTCCGCATCGGCGGACTCTTCCTCGCAGCGTAGCTCATGGGCCAGGAATTCGCGGCCCAGGCCCACATCATAGGCGATGCGCACCGGCTCGTCGAAGCCGCGAGCCCAGGTCGGCACGATCCGCTCGACCACCGCCCATGCGCCGACGCTGTCGACCCAGACCTTCTGATTTCGGTGGAATAGGGCCTTGGCCATGACAAATCCGTCCCCGCGGCCTTCTGCCGACCTTGGACGACTATCGCCGAAATTCATTGCCGCCCGGTCAATGCGTAAGGTTACGAATTCGCTTAGGAGGCGAGTTGGGGCGCCGCTGACAGGCTGCGGCCAAGCAGTCCGCCATACACCAGCATCAGGTTGTCGAAGGTCCGGCTCCAGCCGTGACGCGCCTCGGCCCGGGCGCGGGCGGCCTTTGACAGGGCGTCCAGGTCGCGGGTGAACAGCATCTCGATCGCTTCGGCCATGCCCTGGCCGGTGGCGCGGTGGGCGACCTGGCCCACGCTGTCGTCGATCAGCTCCGATACCCCGCCGGTATTGGGCCCCACCACCGGCACACCCGAGGCCAGGGCCTCCAGCACCACCAGGCCGAACGGCTCCTGGTCGTTGGCGTGGACGAAGGCGTCGCAGCTGGCGATCAGGCGTGCGAGCAGCTTGGGATCGCGCACATAGTCCAGGCCGATCACCTGGCGGTGCGGCTTCAGATAGGCGCCCGCCGCGATCATCATCAGGCGGTAGTCCTCGCCCAATAGGTCGAGGGCCTCCAGCAGGGTCTCCAGGTTCTTCTCCCGCGCGGGCCGGCCGGCGAACACCAGAAGCTTGGTTTTGGACGACAGGCCCAGATCGGCGCGCACCGTCTCGCGATCGGCACGGCTGGGGTTGAACAGGTCCAGGTCCACGCCCAGCGGCTGGACGGTCACATGATCCACGCCCGCCTCGGCCAGCCGACCGGCGATGTAGCGGCTAGGCGCGGCCACCAGATCGCAACGGCTGTAGAACTTGGCCACGCGCTTTTGCGCGGGCGCGGCGGCCCATTCGCCGAAGTGCAGGGCGGCCAGGGCGGCGGGGTCGGAATGACAAAACGCCACCGTCGGGCAGCCCACCGCCTCGGCGGCGTCCAAGGCCGCGTGGCCGGGCACATAGGTGTCGCCGATCTCGATCAGGCTGGGGCGCAGGTTGGCCAGGATGCGCGTCCATTTGCGCAGCGAGGTCGGGCAGCGATAGCCGTCGCCGAACGGGATCGGCGGCGCGGAGATGGTCACCAACCCGTCGGCGTTGGCGCGGGTGGCCCGGCCGGGCACCACCAGCGAATGCATCAGGTGCGGCCGTTCCTTGGCCAGCCAGGCATGCTTGGCCAGTAGGTAGCGCTTCACCCCGCCGCTGCGCGGGCCGTACAGCATGGTGGTGTCGACAAGATGGGTCTGGTCGGAGACGGCGCTCCGCCCCAGGCTCGCCCGCAGGGACATGACTTCGGCGCGCGTCAACTCTCCGAGATCCAGCACCCGCGCCTCCCGTCCGCTATCCGAATTCTGGTCCGCGGCCCCTGAACCGGCCAGCGGAAAGGTTCGCTTAACATATGTTTTTAGACCGGGTTCGGAAAATATCGCCAGCCGCGCGGCGCGATAAAGTGACTGGGGAAGGACTTCCCTTCCGCCGCCGCCGTTGCCTCCGCCGTCCGCGCCGGTTATCTGAACGCCCAATTCCCTGACCCCACACCGTCCGAGGCGCCGCCCTATGGCCGCACAGTACATTTTCCAGATGCAGGGCCTGACCAAGGCCTATCCCGGCGGCAAGAAGGTGTTCGAGAACATCTGGCTGTCGTTCTATCCCGACGCCAAGATCGGCGTTGTGGGCGTGAACGGCTCGGGTAAGTCGACCCTGCTCAAGATCATGGCCGGCCTGGACAGCGAGTTCCAGGGCGAGGCTAAGGCCGCCGACGGCGTCAAGCGCGGGTACCTGTCGCAGGAGCCGCAGCTCGATCCCCAGCTCGACGTGTGGGGCAACGTCATCTCCCAGTGCGAGGAAAAAAAGATCCTCGACCGCTACAACGACATCGCGGCCAAGTTGGGCGAGGATTACTCCGACGAGCTGATGGAGGAGATGAACACCCTCCAGGAGCAGATCGACGCCGGCGACATGTGGGACATCGACAGCCGCATCGAGATGGCGATGGACGCGCTGCGCTGCCCGCCGGCCGACTGGATGACCGACAGCCTGTCGGGCGGGGAAAAGCGCCGCATCGCCCTGGCGCGGCTGCTGCTCAGCAAGCCCGACATGCTGCTGCTGGACGAACCGACCAACCACCTGGACGCCGAGTCCGTGGCCTGGCTGCAGCATCACCTGGAGAGCTTCCCCGGCTGCGTCATTCTGGTGACCCACGACCGCTACTTCCTCGACCAGGTCACCAAATGGACGCTCGAGCTCGATCGCGGCAAGGGCATCCCTTACGAGGGCAACTACTCCGGCTGGCTGGAGCAGAAGCAGAAGCGCGTGGTGCAGGAGCAGTCGGAGTCCGAGGCCCGCCAGCGCGCCCTGACCCGCGAACTGGAATGGGTGCGCTCGGGCGCCAAGGCCCGCCAGGCCAAGAGCAAGGCGCGTCTGGCCGCCTATGAGCGGATGGTCGACGAGCAGGAGAACGCCCGCCAAGCCCAGTCCTACGCCGTGATCCAGATCCCGCCCGGCCCGCGCCTGGGCAATGTGGTGCTGGAGGTCAGCGGCCTGGAGAAGGAATACGGCGACAAGGTGCTGTTCAAGGACCTGTCGTTCAAACTGCCGCCCAACGGCATCGTCGGCGTGATCGGGCCCAACGGCGCCGGCAAGTCGACCCTGTTCAAGCTGATCACCGGCAAGGAAAAACCCGATAGCGGGTCGGTCAAGCTCGGCGAGACGGTCAAGCTGGCCTATGTCGATCAGAGCCGCGACTCCCTGACCGACAGCAATACGGTGTGGCAGGAGATCTCGGGCGGCACCGACATCATGATGGTGGGCAAGCGCGAGGTGAACACGCGCTCCTACGTCGGCAGCTTCAACTTCAAGGGC
>Ga0335069_10005286_pt1 | contig 19009 bp, 17 predicted proteins | sample Lox_Sample_11_FD_206714 | JGI IMG/M metagenome (GOLD analysis project Ga0335069, IMG submission 206714) | Soil microbial communities from Loxahatchee National Wildlife Refuge, Florida, United States - Lox_Sample_1.1 | ecosystem: Environmental > Terrestrial > Soil > Wetlands | place: USA... | reverse complement strand
CGAGAACGGAAGCGAGCACGAGATCGTCGTCGGACCGGGTGAGTTCATTATCATGCCGCATGGGGTGGAACATTGCCCGTCGGCCGATGAAGAAACCCACGTCATGCTGCTGGAGCCGAAGACAACGCTCAACACGGGGAATGTCGAGGGTGAGCGGACGGTGCGGGAGCTGCAGCGAATCTAGGTTCGAGTGAGCTTTTTCACTTCTCCAGCTGACTTCGGTAGAGCATTCCGTAACTGGCGAATCGTCTTCTTCATCTTCGGGTGCATCACCTCCGGTGCGATTTCTGTTAAGGGCTCCAGCACAAAGCGCCGCTCAACCATCGCCGGATGCGGCAGCTGCAAATGCGGCGTGTTGATTGTCTGCTGGCCGAAGAGCAGGATGTCGATGTCCACGGTGCGGGGGCCTTTCGGCTGGGTGCGCTGGCGGCCGAGTGACTTTTCGATGGCCTGAATGCCTTTGAGAAAGTCGTTGGGAAGCAGTTCCGTCCGAACAGCGACGGCGCAGTTGAGGAACCACGGCTGGTCGGTGAAGTCGACGGGCTCGGTTTCGTAGTAGGACGAGACTTCCAACACGTCTCCCAGTTCGAGCAGCCTTCCGATGGCGTTTCGCAGATTGGCCTGGCGGTCGCCGAGGTTGGAACCGAGGGAGAGGTAGACGATCTTCTTCACAGAGGTATCGTATCGTGCGGCAGTCGCTCGGCGTCTATTTGCAGATTGGGCAATAAAAAATGATTTCGCGTCTCTTTAGAATCAATGGTTTGGGGGAAAATTGTTCGCAAGCCATTGATTCTATATAGGGTTATACGTATCCATTAGTCGCCGTGGGACTTACGGGTGGAAACCAGGGCTTTTGGCTCTGGATTTCATCCTACTTGACATACATTGCATACGGTCAGGCGACATAAAAAACAAAGTTTGCATACAGGTTGTGGGCCTGGCTTAGGCCTACCGGGAATTGTCAAAGAGCCGGACGAATCCTCGTAGTGGGCGAGGATGGGCACACAAATCCCTGCACCCGCAGGAAGGTTGTAAGGCGGCAGGTTTGGGCGGTGCAAGAAAAATCGGCGGAGGCGGAAAACTAAAGTAACCAGCCTGAAATTTTCTATGCTGTGCGAAAGGAAAAGCCCCACCCCGCCAAACGAAGGCGGGATGGGCCACCCGACGTCTGGCGTCTACCGGCAGCGATCAGTTCGCAGTTCTTAGCGCCACCACTACTGGCACCTGTTGTGATAGCAAAAATTACTGCCGCAGCATTCAGCGTTGGACGCACAGATCTCGCCGCGAAGGGGTCGGTCGCAGCACGTATTGCGGTACCCACACATAGAACCGGGGCAACATTGGTTATTCTGGCGGTTGCAGGAATGTCCCAAAGGCAAGCATGCATTGGCGCTTGCTTGACTGCCGAAACCAATCGCCAAAGGCTTCTTCAGAAAGTCAAAGGGCACGGGCTGAGGGTCTGCTGCGCCAGTCTGGCTCTTTCCGTCATTGTCGTGCACCGCATCCACGTTCCCCAACTTGCTGGCGGCCGCGCACGGGGCGAGGGCAACAAAGACGGTTGACGCCAGCACCCCAACGAGGATTAACGTTCGGTTCATCACTTGCTCCTTTCTCAACAACTCGAACTTGCCGGCAGTATGCTTCCGGCAGAAACGTGCCGACCGCGGTTCTCAAGCCCTACTGCTTTTTGAGGTCAAAGGTGGCAGAGGAGCCGGCGTCCGTGATTAGGCAGAAGATTTCCGATCCGCCACTGACGAGCACCATGCTGGCATGCGTTCCGGCGGCATCTCCGCCTGTAAATGACATTGAACCAGTGCAATCCGAACTCACCGCATAGGTCCCTGATCCGGTCTGGTTTGCGAAGGGACTACCGTTGATCGCGCCCGCATAATTCAGCGAGACATTCCCCGTCCCATCGAACGTCACAACTCCAACCACAACCCAGGGAACTTCGTTCCCCTGAGTCGAATGTCCACGGGAGGTGAATCCAGCAAACGTCAGTCCATAGTTTCCCGTCAGAGTGGCGGCTGTACATTGCGCATGGACGGCGGGCACGAGGGCTACGGCAGCAGTCAAGGCCAATAACGCACACAGTATCGGTTTCATTGGGTTTCTCCATTTCAGTAGTTTGGAAAGTCCAAGTTGTAAGGGCTCTAGCGCAGCACTGTTGCGCGATGAGAACCAAAGGTCAAGAACCTTGAGTGTGATCTACTTGTTACATGGCAAGCTATTGATTCTGCAGCGTTTTAACGGCACTTGTTCGAAGCGCCGAAAAGCGCTGTGCACCTGTTCAGAATTGTTGTAGACTCCACAGCACTTCACGTCTGGGGGTTACAATGGCAGCCCCAGCCCGGCATTCCGTCATCAGGTTCGCGACCTTCGAAGTGGACCTCGTGGCCGGCGAAGTCCGCAAGTCGGGCATGCGCCAGAAGCTCGCTGGTCAACCCTTCGAGGTTTTGCGAGTCCTGTTAGAGCGTCCCCAGGAGATCATTACCCGAGACGAATTGCGACAGCGGGTCTGGTCGAAAGACACGTTTGTTGACTACGACGTGGGGCTGAGGAGGGCCATCACCCGCCTCCGAGACGTCCTGGGAGACTCCGCTGACAATCCGCGCTTCATCGAAACCATTCCTCGCCGAGGGTACCGTTTTATCGCTCCACTTGATCAAAATGACGGCGTGGCTGTGCTCGCGGTGGTTTCAGCCGCAAAACCAACAGTTGGGTTCCGGCGTTGGCCTCGCAGCCTGCAGCTCACTGTCTCCTTTGGACTTGGACTGGCAGTGATGTGCCTGATCGTGCTGGGCCTCGCGCGGGGCAAGATGAGATGGTCGTCCTCGATGGTGACCACTGCGCCGCACATTCACTCGATCGCGGTGTTGCCCCTCCAGAACCTCTCGGCCGACCTGAATGGGGAGTACCTGTCGGATGGAGTCACTGACGCGCTGATCACGGATCTCGCGCAGATGAAGGGGTTGAAGGTCATTTCGCGAACTTCATCTATGCAGTACAAGGGGAGCAAGAAGTCGCTGCGTCAGATCGCTGACGAACTCGGGGTGGATGGAATTTTGGAAGGAACCGTTCACCGTTCCGGAAATCGTTTCCGAATCACAGCGCAGCTAATCTACGCCCCAGCGGACGATGCTCTGTGGGCGGGCAGCTATGACCGTGACATCAGCGATCTGTTGTCGGTCACAGGGGATGTTACGCGCGAAATCGCCATCCAGATTCAGAGGGAAGTGGCGTCACAAAAGCAAGGGGGTCAGCGGCCGTTTCGGCACACTGACGCTGCGGCCCTCGACGCTTACCTGCGGGGGAATTATCACCTCAATCGCTATGGCAATGGCGGTGGCGATGAGGAAAAGCGTGCGGCCGCCGAGTACTTTCAGAAGGCGATCAGCGCCGATCCGGAGTTCGCGCCTGCCTATAATGGGCTTGCGAAGGCGAATTTCGATCTGTTCTGGCCTTCCGCGGACTCGGCCGATCTTGCCAGGACCGCCGCGCAGCGTGCTGTCGCACTCGATCCGGACTTCTCTGACGCCCATACAACACTAGGCTGGATCAATGAGTGTGCCTGGAATTATGCGGCCTCCGAAGAAGAATTTCGTCGGGCCATCGCTCTGAATCCCAACGACGCGCAGGCGCACGAGTATCTGGGAGTACTTCTAGACGACACGGGTCGCTTCGAGGAGGGGTGGAGAGAACGCCAGGTGGCACAGGAACTCGATCCCAATCACGATCATCTATCCAATGCCCTGATGATCCGTGGCAAGTACGATCAAGCCATCGCGGCCGTACAAATGTTTCTGAAACGCTATCCCGACGATGGCTATCTGCACTGGACATTATTTAAGGATTATGAGCAGACAAGACACTTTCCCGAGGCGGCGAGGGAGTTGGAGCGGGCCTGGGCGCTTTATGGGCATCCGCAGATTGCCTCCCAGGTGCATCACGCCTATGCGGTTGGCGGGTACCGCGCCGCGATTCGAGTATTGGCTGAAGCGCTCGAACGTTCGATGAATGCCAAACAAGCGTTCCTGCCCGGGAACATCGCAGAATTCTACACAAGCCTGGGAGAAAAAGAACGCGCCATGCATTGGCTGGAGCTGGCCTACACTCAGCATCGTGTGCAGATGGCCGCCACGGATCTGCAGTTGCAATATCTCGACGTTGAGTTCCGCGTTGATCCGCTTCGTTCCGATCCTCGCTTCCAGGATCTTATCCGCCATATTGGATTACCCGAGGTCAAGATTGAAGAATCAGCTAACGAGCGGCGGACGACAGTGATTGCCCGGTAGGAGGGCCACGAGAACGACTTGCCGCGGAGCTGTTCGCCGGTGGGAGAGGGGACAGGCTACGAGCAAGCCTCAAATGCGCCGCCGAAACGGTCGGCCACCCACAATGCGAAACTAGTCGGCGATGGCGAGGTGTTCTTCCGGGTATTCGGCGGCGGTGGCTTCGTCGAGGGTGACTTCTTCCCAATAGGAATCGTCGCGCAGAATGCGGGAGACGATGGCGGTGTGCATGGCGTGTCCGGCGCGGTCGGCTTTGACGTAGCCGAGGATGCGCTTGCCGAGGAGGGCAAGGTCGCCGATGAGGTCGAGGACCTTGTGGCGGACGAATTCGTCAGGGAAGCGCAGCGGCGGGTTGTCGATGCCGTCGTTGGTGAGCACGATGCAGTTCTCACGCGACGCGCCGCGTACGAGTCCCATGTTGAGCATGGCGCGCTGCTGTGCGAGGAAGCCGAAGGTGCGCGCGGGCGCAATCTCCTTGACATAGGCGCCGTTGGAGAGCTCGACACGCAGAGTCTCGCTGCCGATGAGCGGATGCGGGAAATTGATGGCGTAACTGACGGAGTAGCGGTCGGCAGGATATACGGCGATGAACTTGTCGCCCTCGCGCATTTCGTAAGGGCGGAGGATCTTGAGATAGGTGCGCTTGCGGCGCTGCTGACGCAGGCCGACGCGGGTGATCATCTCGACGAAGGGCTGCGCGCTGCCGTCGAGAATGGGAAGCTCGAGGTTGTCGAGCTCGACGATGGCGTTGTCGATACCCATGCCAATGAAGGCGGAGAGAAGGTGCTCGGTGGTGGAGATGAGCACGCCTTTCTTCATGAGCGAAGTGGCGTAGCTGACCTTGGCGACGTTGCGGCTGATAGCTGCGACTTCGAAGCCATCGAGGTCGGTGCGGCGGAAAACTATGCCCGTGTCGGCCGGGGCGGGAAGGATGCGGAGATGGACGGGAGCACCGCTGTGGAGTCCGACACCGCGACATTCGACGGGGTTTCGAATTGTGCGTTCGAAGAGCAAGAGGATCGATTAAAAAGTGGGCAAACAACAGCTTACAGGCTGGATGGGAAAGTCGCATGTGGTATTTGTGCCACAAGCGGTGGCGATGGAGGCACGTGGATGCGTAACCGGAGGAGGCGTTACGGGCATGCAAGTTATTGGGAATGTGGAAATTGCAGGGGAGGTGGAGCGCGAGTCGGAGGCGGGGTTGGAGGGTATCGAAATGGGAAATGGGAGAGCGTAGGTTTGTCGCGGGCTGAAGCCCGCTCAGGATGAAAAAAATGGGAGTCGGTACGGCGCGGCTGAAGCCGCGCCCTTTCAAGCTGCGCCGCTTGCTCGCCTACTGAGGTTTCGATTCCTGCTTCTGCGGGTTGAAGAGCAGGCCTTGTGGCTCGAACATACTCGGGGAGAGACCCGTGTTATAGGTCACGCTGTTGATGAAGCGCTGGTTGGACATTTCGCCGTTGTCCATGCGGACGGTGGCGTAAGGCGTGGCGATGCCCTGGACGGTTTTGTAGTTGCTGTAGATTTCGGCTTCCTCGTCGAACTGACGGTCGATGGGATCGCGGTAGGAATAGCTTTTGCGGACGGGAAGGTGGGTGCGGGGATTGACGGCGATGGTGACACTGTCGTTGGCGGCGTTGAGGATGGTGACTTTGTCGGTGAGGTCTTGCTCGACGATGGCGGTACCTTCGTAGAGGATCACGGTTCCGGGGGTGGCGAGCCAGTGGCGGATGACCCAATCGAGGGAGTGCTGGCGGCGGCGAAGAGCGGTGGCGAGATCGTTGGGGGGGATTTCAACGGTGCCTTTGTAGGTGGTTTCGTAGGCCTTGTCGCCGATGAAGAGGTCGATGATGTCGCGCTGCTTGGTGAGTTCAACGCGCTCCTTGTCGGGCGCCTGCCAGAAGCGCCAGTAGAGCACGCCGAGCCCGCTGGGCTTGCCGTGATAGAAGGCGTAGGTGCGGCCTTCGGAGGACATGTCCTGGATATTGAGATAGGCTTCCCCGCCGAGGGCGCGAATCATGTCATCGAGAATCTGCTTGGCTTTGGCGACGCCGGGGTCTTTGGCCGCGGTGGCGGCGAACTGGGCGGTGGGCCAGGTGGCGGGAGTGGCGGGTGCAACGGAATCCGGATGCGGCGGAGACGATTGCGCAAGGGCGGAGGTCGTGGCGAGAAGGACGAAGGCGATGGTGTTGCGAGTCACGGAAGAAGATTGTAAACGCGTTTCATGACGGCGGGCCTGGAAGATGCGAATTGCGCGTAGCATCACTACAGCGACGAGCCGCCTTCGAAGATTTGATCGAGCTGATAGGGCGAGACGCGATAGAGGCTGTACTTAATGCCGACGTCGGAGTATTCGCGGAAGAGAAGATCGCCGCGGCCGTTGGCGTCAGCATCGACGGCGTCGATGAGTTCCATGCGGGGGTACGCGTCGAGATGATGGCTGTCGGTGACCATGCTGAAAATCTTCTGCGCCTGGCCGTTGATGTCGATTTTGGCCACGACGGTGGCGAAGTAAGTGAGGTCAGGCGAGCTTCCGGCTTTGGCTAAAGTGGCCGGCAGTTTGGTGCTGAGAACGATGGTGGGCGAGCTGCTGTAGTCGAGATCAAAGGAGCGGGCATCGTAGTCGATGATGGTCGCGGTCCTGGGAATCGCGGGGCCGTGGTGCTTGGCAGCGAAGTTGCGAATTTCGTCGAGAGCGATTTGTGCGACCTGGTCCTGCTGGGCCTTTCGCTCGCCGGGCGAAATGTTGTACAGCATGGGCCGCCCTTGATAGGTGCCGGCGTCGGAGATGGCGGGATAGGACTTGGCGCCTTTGGCGGTCGCGATGAAGGGCGCCTCGGTTTTGGGCGAAGGCAGGTCAGCCACTGGCTGCGGATGAGATGGCTTGTTGCGGCTGAGCGTGGGGCGGTTGGGGTCGCTGTCGTCGGAGGAGGCGGCGGATTGGGTGATGGCAGCGGGACCGGAGTTAGGGTCCGCTGCGGGCTCGGGCTGCGAAGAGGAGCCGGAGGCGCGGTGCATGACGGGGCGGTTGGGGTCGTCGTCGGCCGGGGGCTGGGAGCTGGAGGATGAGGCGGAGTCATTGGGGGCACGCTTCATGACAGGGCGGTCGGAGTCGTTGCCGGGCGCGGACTGCGACGGCTGCGAGCTGCTTGATGAATCTCCGCCGGAGCCAGGGGCGCGCTTGAGGACGGGACGGTTGCCGTCGGTCTCGCCGGTGAAGACGGTCTTGCTGGGCGGATTCTTCGCCTTGTCGGCGGCGGCTTTTTTGGCATCGGCGGCGGCTTTCTCGTCCATAGGAAGATGCGGTCGCCAGGTGCCGTCGGCGATCCAGTTGCCGTTGACCTGGCGCGGCTGGGTGACGGTGAAGATGCCGGTGGGTTCGCCGAAACTCTGGGCCTCGTAAACGGTGTCGGGCTCAACGGCCATAGGCTCGGGGTTGGCAGCGTAGAGGCTGGCGTCGTAGTAGCGGCCGTCGATCCAGAGGGCGATGGGCACGAGGCGGACTTTGCCGGTGGGCAGGAATTCGATGACAGCGAGGGCGCGCGGGCCGCGGTGCGGCTTGCGGGCTGAGGAGGTGCGGGTCTGGCCGGGTTCCTGGGCCGTGCAAGTTGTGACTGTAAGGAAAATTGCCACAATGGCAGTGATAGCCCGCCGCACCGATTTGCGGTAAAAATGATTCGTCATGGAAACTAACAAAAAAGCTCCCGCCTTCACCTTGCCTGACGAAAACGGAAACCCCGTTTCGCTGGAACAGTTCCGGGGCAAGACCGTAGTGCTCTTCTTCTATCCTAAAGCTAATACGCCCGGATGAACGATCGAGGCGCGCGGGTTCCGCGACGCATACGCGAAGATGCAGAAAGCCGGGCTGGTGGTGCTGGGTATTTCTCCCGACACGCCGAAGGCACAACTGAAGTTCAAAGAGAAAGAAAGCCTGCCTTACACACTGCTCGCCGACGACAAGAAAGAAGTCGCCAAGAAGTTCGATGTGCTCAAGGAAAAGAACATGTACGGCAAGAAGGTGATGGGGATCGCGCGGACGACGTTTCTCATCGGGCCGGACGGGAGGATCGTGCATGTCTTTGAGGCTGTGAAGCCGGATGGACACGCGGAAGAAGTGTTGGCGTGGGTGAAGGGGGCGGGGAAGAAGTAGTGGGTGGCGGCTTCGGTCCCACCTCACAGTTCTCACACGATATGCGAATCAAACAGTTGTGCGTACTTCTGCTATTTGCAGGTCACGTTCCTGCAAGCGGACAGCAAGCGTGGCAGTGGAAGGAATACGTATATGAACGAGACGGTTTCGCCATAAACCTGCCCCAGACGCCGAGTCCGTATACCGACCCGAATCTTCCTTCGGCTACGGTTTATACCGTTCATTTGTCGTCCGATAGCATTTTAAGCATACGAGCGCTGCCGGACCCACGGTCCTGTCGGGACACCTTGGGTCAGCTGAAAAATGGCGCGCTCGGCGGTAAACAGCCTGGAGTTGATTTGGCCAGTGTTAAGGAAATTTCCGTGGCGGGATATCCGGCGGTTGAGTATTCCACCCGCGGACCAGACTGGAATACCTATGAGCGCTAGGTATGCGCGGAGGGGAGTTATTACATTTTTACAGCCAGGTGGCCGAGCGGCAAAGTACGGCCCGAGGCCATCGACCGGGTTGTCGGGTCGCTCCGTCTGCTCGGGACGGGCGCGGCGCCTTCCGATTTTGTGCAAGCTCCTTTTAAGCCCAGAGAAACACGACCGGACTCGGGCAACGTTTCTGGGCGGGAATACCAGAACAAGTTCTTCGGCTTTACCTACACGCTCCCGGAAGGATACGCGGCAACAACGCCTTAGCCTGAGTTTACGAAATTCATCGAAGCACCTGATTCCTTTCTACTCATGTACTCTGGCGTTGGTCCGTCCAAAGAAGGAAAGCTTGCGGGGTTGGTCGGAATCACCGCATGGAGTGCGCGTTCGTTATGGTGGAAGGACTGGCACGGAAAAACAGGTGGGGACTATCTGACCAAGCTCCGAACCGTACCGCCACCAGGCACGCAATATCTTGAACCGGTCGGACCTGTACGAGAAAGAAAAATAGCCGGCCGCATCTTTTATGAAGCCGATGGGGTCGTGAATCATACTTTGCCCGGAACGCCGAATGGATTCCCGACCAACCTCGCAATTGTTGAGCGCGGATTTGTCCTCAGTTTTATCTTAAGCGCCGATACGCGGGAGAAACTGGACCAGTTATTGGATAGCATGAATTCGCTGAAATTCTGAATATCTCCCAACGCTCACCAAGGAATTGACTACTGGCGAAAGTCCGCATATCGCAAGCAATTCGCGGGACAGTTCAAAGCCGTTGTCGGGTCGCCCCACCTTAAACGTTGACACCGTACTTGCAGCGCGAGGCGAGAAGACCGGTCGCTGCGCTCAGGTCGATGTCGGCGATGAGCAGACCTTCGCGACCGTAGGGCTGGTAGGCAAGCACGGTGCCGTCGGGCCGAATGATGGCTGACGTAGTCGGAGAGCCGGTGCTGGCGTAGTTCACGGTAGCGAAATAGCAGGTATTTTCGGCGGCGCGGCAGAGGGCCGCTTTTTCGTGGAAGGAATTCGCGGGGTCGGCGAAGGTGGTGGGCACGTAGCTGCCGGCCTCGGCTTCGTGGAAGTGCGGATGGAAGACGATCTGTGCGCCGCGGCGGGCGGCGAAGCGAACGGTTTCCGGATAGCGCCAGCCTTCGTGACAGATGGCGATGCCGAAGGTTAGTGGGCCGTCTTGAAAGACACGGCGGTCGGAGCCGGGTGCGTAGAGATTGTCTTCACTAGGGTCGAGCTGAACTTTGTCCTGAAAGCCAAGGAGTTGGCCATGACGGTCGATGACGAGTGCGGTAGCCCGTAGTGCGTTATCTACGACGCGCTCGGTGCTGAGGATGACTGCGATGTTGGCTTGCGCGGCAGAGGCCGCGATGTCAGCCCATGCACGGTCGAGCCAACGTTGATCGGGCGGAGCGACATTGCGGTTGGGCGCGCGATAGCCGGGGAGGTAGCACTCGGGAAAGCAGATGAGGTTGGCTTGTGCGTTCGCGGCGTCGGCGATGGCTTGTTTGGCGAGCGCGACGGACTCGTCGGGGGTTGCGGGATAGCGAAGATTGGCGAGGGCGATGCGATAGGGGGTCATAGACCTCGATTCGATCGACCGTAGGGATGGTCAATCTTCAGGGGCAATTATGGCTCCGGGATTTCCAACTGCCTGCAAATCGAGCTGATAGTGCCTTGCTTGATTTCGCGGTGGCGAGGAACGCTGGCAATTTTGCCTGTTGCCGGATTGAGCCAGATCGAATGTGATCCGCCTTCGCGATAAGGAACGCACTTATGAAACCGCAAGTGACGTTCAAGATCGATGAGTTTCACGCTTCAGCGAATTCGATGGGTTCGCGAAGTGCGCTGGGGGAAATGTGTTCTTCAGCAAGCTGGCGCTGGGCGTTCAGAACCAAACGAAGGGCATCCAAGAGATTGTCCTTGGCTTCGTCGAGGGTTTCACCTTGCGAGATGGCGGCGGGGATTTCTTCCACGAAACAGGTGTAGCCACCTTCCGCCGCGGGCTCAAAAACGGCTGTAAGTTTCACGGGTTTAGGGTATCAGGGTAGCGTATTTGTTGCCACCGCGTGGCGCGAGCTACACCTTCTGCACGCGCTGGACGTCGCGGACGCCGGGGATTTTGCGTACGCCGCTGATGATGCGCTCGAGGTGTTTGAGGTCTGCAATATCAACGATCACATCGACGGTGGCTTCGCCTTCCGAGGTTTTGGCTTCGATGTTGCGGATGTTGGTGTCGGTGTCGCTGATGATGGCGGTGATGCCCTTCAACATGCCGGGGCGGTTGTCGCAGGCGACGACGAGCTTGACGGGGAAGCCGGTCTGCCAGGGTTGCGCGGTGCCGACCGAGCCGTCTTTGCCCCACTCGACCGCGATGCGGCGCTCGGGCTCGTACATGAGGTTTTCGACGTTCTTGCAAGTTCTGGAGTGAACAGCCACACCCTTGCCGCGCGTGACGTAGCCGATGATTTCTTCGCCGCGAATAGGATTGCAACATCGGGCGCGATAGACCAGCATGTCGTCGTGGCCCTTGACCTGAATGGCTGAAGTGTCTCCGCCGAAAACGCGGCGCACGACGCTGGAGAAGCCGCCGCCGGGCCGTTCTTCCGTATCGGCCAGGGGAGTCGCACTGGCGCCGCTGGTGGGGGCGAGGCGGGCGAGGATGGAGCGCGCGGAGAACTTGCCGTAACCGATGCCGGCGAGCAGGTCGTCGGGGCGGCCGAGTCCGTTCTCGGTGGCGACCTTGGTGAGTTCGGCTTCGCTGATTTCCTTCAGTGCGATGCGATACTTACGGGCTTCCTTCTCGATGAGCTTGCGGCCGATTTCAATGGCGCGCTCGCGCTGGTGAATCTTGAGCCAGTGCTTGATCTTCTGGCGGGCGCGCGAGGATTTGACGAAGACGAGCCAGTCGCGGCTGGGATGATGGCCGGGCTGCGTAAGGATTTCGACGATATCGCCGGAGCGCAGCTTGTACCGCAGGGGAACGATGCGGCCGTTGACCTTGGCGCCGATGCAGGTGTTTCCGACTTCGGAGTGAATGGTGTAGGCGAAATCGACAGGGGTGGCTTCGCGGGGAAGAATGACGATCTTACCTTTCGGCGAGAAGGTGTAAACCTCGTCCGGGTAGAGATCGATCTTCAGGGTCGACAGGAATTCGTTGGGATCGGGGACTTCGCGCTGCCACTCGACGACCTGGCGAAGCCAAGCGAGGCGCTTTTCGTCGACGGCGGAGATGGGGCCGTCTTTGTATTTCCAGTGCGCGGCGATGCCTTCTTCCGCCATCTTGTGCATCTCTTCGGTGCGAATCTGCACTTCGAAGGCATGGCCGTTGTCGGCCATGACGGTGGTGTGCAGCGACTGATAGAGATTGGGCCGCGGCATGGCGATCATGTCTTTGATGCGGCCGGGCACCGGACGCCACTGGCCGTGGATGAGGCCAAGCACGGCATAGCAGTCGTTGACCGACTGGGTGATGATGCGGAGGGCCATCATGTCATAGATCTGGTCAACGGAGATGTGCTGGCGCTGCAGCTTCTGCCAGATGCTGAAGATACGCTTCATGCGCGCTTCGACGCGGGCCTCGATGTTGCTGTCGCGCAGCTTCTGCTCGATGGCGCTCTGGATCTTTGCTAGAAACGCTTCGCCTTCCTTGCGCTTGGACTCGATGGCGTCTTTGACCTGTTGGTAGGCGATGGGATCGACATACTGGAAGGCGAGGTCTTCGAGCTCGCCGCGGATCTTTCCCATGCCGAGGCGGTGGGCGATGGGAGCGTAGATTTCCTGGGTCTCGCGCGCGATTTTCACCTGGCGCTCGGGCTTGAGGTGTTCGAGGGTGCGCATATTGTGCAGGCGATCGGCGAGCTTGATCATGACGACGCGAATGTCGTCGACCATGGCGAGGACCATCTTGCGGACGCTTTCTGCCTGTGCCTCCTCGCGCGAGGCGAACTCAATTTTGCTGATCTTGGTGACGCCCTCAACGATGTGCGCGACCTGCTCTCCGAATTCATTACGGATGTCATCGACCGTTACGGGTGTGTCTTCGATGGCATCGTGCAGCAGGCCGGCGGCGATGGCGGTGGTGTCCATGCGCATGTCGGCTAGGACGGAGGCAACTTCGAGCGGGTGGACCAGGTATGGCTCGCCGGAGGCGCGGGTCTGCCCCTGATGATGGCGTTGCGAGAAATCGTAGGCTTTTTTGACGATGGAGAGATCGTCGTTGGGGCGGTAGCTGCGAATCTTGCGGAGCAGGTCGCGGAACTTGGTAACCGTAAGCACGTTGGTCCGGATCTGCTGGCCGAAAGTCGCCATGAGCGATTATACGAGAATTAACGATGCTGCCGAATGCCGCTTTGGTAATGGCGAAGTCACCATGAGTAACATATGGATGCGGTTCTACAATGCGAGGAAGGCGGAAGCATGCGAATCCTGATCTCAGGGGCTTCTGGATTGATCGGCAGTGCGCTGCGGCCAGCGCTGGCTGCGGCGGGACATGCAACGGCTGCTCTGGTACGCGGCGCCTCGGCCAGCGAAGACGTGCAGTGGAAGCCAGGGGCTTGGCTCGATCCGCAGGCAATCGGGGGATTCGACGCCATCGCGCACCTGGCCGGGAAAAACATTTCCGGGCGCTGGACCGAAGAGTTCAAGCGCGCAGTGCTGGAGAGCCGGGTGGAGGGGACGCGGACGGTGGCTACGGCAGCGGCGGAGTCGTTCCGAGCGAGGGGGGCGCCGCGAGTTCTGGTGGCTGCATCGGCGATTGGTTATTACGGGAACCGCGGCGAGGAGGTACTGACGGAAAGCAGCGGGCCGGGGGAAGGCTTTTCTTCTTATTTGTGCGAGGCGTGGGAAGCTGCCGCGCTGCCAGCGGTGGAGGCGGGCATGCGCGTGGTGACGCTGCGCATTGGGGTGGTGTTGGCGAAGGAAGGCGGCGCGCTGAAAGCGATGCTGCCTGCGTTTCGGCTGGGCCTGGGCGGGCGCGTCGGCGACGGTCAGCAGTATTGGAGCTGGGTGGCGCTCGATGACGCGGCAGGGGCGATGGCGTTCGCATTAACTGATGATTCGCTGAGCGGAGTGGTGAACGCCGTGGCACCGCAACCTGTGCGGAACAGGGAATTCGCGTGCGAGCTGGGCAGGGCGCTGCAGCGGCCGGCGATCTTTCCTGTGCCGGGGTTGGTGGTGCGGATGGCGTTTGGCGAAATGGGAGAGGAATTGCTGCTGGCCTCGGCGCGGGTGAGTTCGGGCAAGCTCGAAGCCGCGGGCTACGGCTTTCGGCACCCTAGGTTGGCCGAAGCGCTGGCCACGATCTTCTCCTGAGCTTGAATCGAGTTACGGTCTGTCCCCAAAATCCGGCGCAAGATTCCGCTCGTACTGGGGAATGAGGGGAGGGGCCATGTTACGACACGAGGTCTTTCTGACGGGCGCCACGGGGTTCCTGGGATGCAGTCTGGCTGCCGAATTGGTACGACGCGGGCATCGCGTGCGCGCGTTGGTGCGTGCCGGCTCCGAAGCACGCATTCCGCAGGGCTGCGAGGTGGTTCGTGGCGACGCGCTCAACGCGGCCTCGTACGCGACGAACATCGGCAGCGCCGACACGTTTGTCCATCTGGTCGGCGTGGCGCACCCCAGTCCGCGCAAAGCGGAAGAGTTCCGCAAGATCGATCTGGTATCGGCACGCGAAGCCGTCGCAGCCGCGAAACAAGCGGGCATCCAGCACTTCGTGTATCTGAGCGTGTCGCGCCCGGCGCCAATGATGAAGGCCTACCAGGCGGTGCGTGCGGAGGGCGAGAGAATGGTGCTGGACTCCGGCATTCCAGCAACGTTCGTGCGGCCGTGGTACGTGCTGGGACCGGGACGGAGATGGCCGCTTTTGCTGCGACCGCTTTATGCGCTCGCGCGGGCGTTTCCGCCGACGCGCGACGGAGCGGTTCGACTTGCGCTGGTTACGCTGGAGCAGATCACGCTAACGCTGGCAGAGGCGGTGGAACACCCGCCGGGGAACTTGCAAGTATTCGAGCCGCAAGACATTCGGCGCGGTGGGGCGAGCGCCGAAGGCAAGCCGCGAGTCGTAGCGGCGCCTTGAGTGGACAAGCCGCGTCAGCGCTTGAGCGGATGAACGGCGACCACGGTGCCTTCGGGTAGAGAGGCGCCTTCTAGGATGACAACTCCGTTGCGGACCGTGCCGCGGACTTCGACGACGGCATCGGCCACGGGCATGGTGGCGGAGGCCGACGCCATGGTCTTGGCGGTGCCCAGGTCCATGGCGCGGTTGGCGAGCAGGTCGGCTTCGCGATTCTGCTCGCGCGGGACATGGCGAATTTCGAAGGCCTCGAAGTCGTCAATCAACTTCGACGCCTGGGCGTGCAGCTGCTTTAAGGCGGGATTGTTGACTTTGTACTCGCCGAGGATCTGCTTCACCATCAACTCGGAATCGCTGTACACCTTCATCGCGCTGAAGCCGTGCTTGGCCGCGTATTTCAAAACGGCAATCAAGGCGGAGTATTCGGCAACGTTGTTCGTCTGCTTGCCGAGATAACTGCTGAGCTTCACCACCGACCGGCCCATTTCGTCTTCGATAACGGCGCCGTATCCCGCGGGCCCGGGATTGCCGCGTGCGCCTCCATCGATACGGGCGACCAGGTAACCGAAGGGTGTGCTGAGGTTGGGGCCACCGAAGAACTCTTTGCTAAGGAATTCACCGTTTTTGGGGAATGGACGGATGGGCATGGCAGATACTCCAGCCGATTATAGATGCGTGAAATTTCAATCTCGGTGCAGAAGTAGATTCGCCCCTACCGCCCGAGTTGCAGCCGCGCGGCGAGGCGGTCGGGGAGTTGGGCCGCGAGGATGCGCTGCTGGGCGGACTTGATGTCATAGGGCACGCGATAGAATGTGACTGTCGCCAGCGCGCCGGCGTTGGATTCAAAGAGTGCGAAGGCCGCGCGCCAGTCGCCGTCGCGCGGCTGACCGACGGAGCCGGGATTGATGAGGTAGCGGCTTCCGCGGGTCAGCCACATCTTGTGCTCGACCTCGCCTGCAGCGGCTGGGTAGTCGGGGCGAAAGGGCTGCGACTCGCCGTCCTCGTCGATGAATCCGCCCTGAATGTGGGTGTGACCGAAGAAGATGAGCGGGGCGTGATTAGGCAGGTCGAAATTGTCGTCGGCGGAAGCCGAGTTCAGCAGGTATTCGTCTTCGTCGAGCGGAGCTCCATGTACGAACTCCATGCCGGGCAGGCCGTCGACACGTAGCGGCCCCCGTGGCAAAGCGCGCAGCCAGGCGAGATGCTCGGGCGTAAGGGTATTTTTCGTCCAGTAAGCGGACAGGGCGGCAACCGGGTTGAATTCGTGAAGGTCGGTAAGGCCGGCGCAAGCGCGGTCATGATTGCCGCGCACGATGGGCGCATTCATGGCGATCACGCGCTCGCAGACCTCATTGGGACTGGCATTGTAGCCGACAACATCGCCGAGATTGACCACTCGATCGTAGGCCGGCGCCGCGGCCATGCAGGCGTCGAACGCCTCGAGGTTGGCATGAATGTCGCTGAGCAAGAGAAGACGCATGATTACTGAAGCCCGGCTGCGACGACGGGACAACGAGCCCAGTGTCCCGGCGCAACCTCGACCAGCGATGGTAACGCGTGCGCGCAGGAAGGTAAACGCCAATCGCAGCGGGGCTCGAAGGCGCAGCCCGGAGGTGGGGAAGACAGCGGCGGCACGGTGCCTTCGATGGTGCGCAGGGGCTGTTCGCGGTCGCTGCGGAGAGTCGGCATGGAATTGAGGAGTCCACGGGTGTAGGGATGAACGGGCGTATGGAAGACATCGACAGCGGAGCCGAGCTCAACAAGACTGCCCGCATACATGACGGCGATGCGATGCGATATCTGCGAAACCACAGCGAGATCGTGGGAAACGAAGAGCATGGCCAGCGAGAACTTTTCGCGCAATTCGCGCAGCAGGTCGAGCACCTGCGCCTGGATGGTGACGTCGAGCGCGGTAGTGGGTTCATCGGCGATGAGCAGTTGCGGCCGGTTCACGATGGCCAGGGCAATCATGACGCGCTGGCGCTGGCCGCCGGAGAGCTGGTGGGGATAGTCGCGCGCGCGGCGGTCGGGATCGGGGATGGCAACGGTGCGGAGTGCGTCCACGGCGAGGGACCATGCTTCGGACTTCGTGACTCTGGTTTTTGAGCGAACTTCGGGGTGCGCCAGTACGGCCTCGGCTACCTGGTCGCCGATACGCATCACAGGATTAAGTGCAGTCATCGGTTCCTGAAAGATCATGCTGATGCCTGCGCCGCGAATGGCACGCATGCGCTCGTCGGGCACGGCGAGGAGGTCTTCGCCATCAAACGAGATTTTTCCGCCGATGCGTGCTTGTGGCGGAAGCAAGCGAAGAACGGCGAGCGCCGAAACCGACTTGCCGGAACCGGATTCGCCGACCAGTCCGAGCACTTCTCCCGGCGCGATCGAAAAGTTCACGTCGCGCACGGCGCGGAGCCTGCCCTCGGCTGTATCGAAATCGACGGCGAGGTTCTGGACATCCAGCAGGGCGGGCACAGCGGTATCGTAGCAGGGGATGCGGTGGGACGAGGCACTCATGGCCGCGGTCTGGATGCGCGTGCGGGCGACGCGTCTAATTGCATTTCGCGGCGGCGTCGGTCAAACTACATCCTCCCATGCCTGCAGCGTCGTCGAAGCACTCTACCCGCACTGCCGCTACGTCTTCGATTTGGACGGATGACACCGCGCTACTCATCTACATCGCGCTAGCGTCGGTCGTTGTTCACCTGATTCTTGGCAATCGTTATGGCTGGAACCGCGACGAGCTGGCGACCCTCGAAGATGCGCGTCACCTTGCGTGGGGATTCCCCGCCTACCCGCCGGTAACGCCGTTCTTCGGATGGCTTTCACTGGAGCTTTTCGGCACGTCGCTGCGCGGCTTTCGCTTTTTCGCCAATGTCTCACAGGCCGTCACCGTGGTCCTCGCGGGGCTCATGGCACGCGACATGGGCGCGGGGCGCGGGGCGCAACTGGTAGCGGCGGTGGCAGCTCTGCCGTTTGTGCTGGGCGGCGGCTACCAGATGATGTATGTGGCCTTCGACGCGCTGGCTTGGGTTCTGGTCGCATTCTTCGTGGTCAAGCTGCTCGAGACGGATGACGCTCGCTGGTGGATGGCAATTGGCGCATCGATCGGCTTCGGGATGATGTGCAAGTACACCATGGGCTTTTTCGCGCTGAGCATTGTCGCGGGAGTCTTGCTTACGGATGCGCGCCGTTACCTGCACAACAAGTGGCTGTGGATCGGTGTGGGACTTTCGGTGCTGGTGTGGCTGCCCAACGTCGTCTGGCAGGTGCAGCACAATCTCGTGTCGCTCGACTTTCTCAGCCACATCCATGCGCGCGATGTGCGTCAAGGCCGGACCGCAAACTTCCTTCCGCAACAGTTGATGCTGACCGGCCTGCGGGCTGCGCTGGCGCTGGCGGGAATATGGTTCTGCCTGGCGACGGCGAGCGGCAAGCGTTTCCGGATCATCGGCTGGATGTACGTGATAACGCTGGCACTGTTCACGGTGGCGAAAGGCCGCTGGTATTACATGGGACCGGCGTATCCGATGCTGTACGCAGCAGGTGCAGTATGGGGTGAACAGTGGATTGCTCGCATGCAACGAGGACGTGCGATGACAGTACGCTGGGCAGCTTGGGCGGTGCTCGTCTTTGAAGTTGTATTCACAACGGCGTTCTGGTTGCCGCTGCCTCCGCTCAACTCGCGATGGTGGCAGATTAACAATTCGCTGACTGGCGACTTCCGCGAGCAACTGGGATGGCACGAACTCGTCGCCGAAGTGGCACGCATTCGTGACACGCTTACGCCCGAAGAGCGCGCACATTTGGGTATCATTGGCACGAATTATGGCGAAGCAGGCGCGGTGAATCTATACGGGCCCGAGTTTGGATTGCCGCGCGCGATCAGCGGTGTGAATTCGTTCTGGTATCGCGGGTACGGAGATCCTCCTCCGCAGACAGTCATTATCCTCGGACTGAGCGCAAAGTACGTGAACGAAAGCTTCAGTAACTGCCGCGTGGCCGGCCACACGCCGAACCCCTACCACGTGAAGAACGAGGAGACGGAAGACCATCCCGACATCCG
>Ga0335069_10005284_pt1 | contig 19010 bp, 13 predicted proteins | sample Lox_Sample_11_FD_206714 | JGI IMG/M metagenome (GOLD analysis project Ga0335069, IMG submission 206714) | Soil microbial communities from Loxahatchee National Wildlife Refuge, Florida, United States - Lox_Sample_1.1 | ecosystem: Environmental > Terrestrial > Soil > Wetlands | place: USA... | reverse complement strand
AGATCTGGCTCGAAAACAGGAACAGGAAAAACCTTTTTCCCCTTTTTTCTCCCGAGACATACTCTGAGACACCGGAAAGATCTGATAAGCTCAACGTAATTCTTACCGGGTCGCATTTCGACAAAGATCTCGTCGGAAAGATCGATCCTGCAACCTCCGTGCTGATCTATACATTCAACCCGTCCGTTGAAAAGCATGCCCCGGATAAGCTTTTCTCCGCGTTAGGGCGAAGTGCCGGGTCGTCGGTTATAATCCTGAATCCCGTCTTCACAGAAAATGATCCCGAAAACCTTATGATTAAGGCCTCCGCGCTCCTGGGCAGCTATCTTACCGACAGGAAAGCCGGTGGAATATCAATAATTAACCGCGGAGATATCAGATCGAGGGAAATTAACAGGCTCTGCTTTTCAATTCTCCAGTGCACGGCCACAAGGATTACCCGAACAATGTACCTTTCCTGCCCGACATGCGGCAGGACAAAATTCAATCTTCAGGAGGCAGTCAGAAAAGTGAGGGAAAAAACCGGGCATCTTAAGGGGCTGAAGATCGCGGTAATGGGGTGCATCGTCAACGGACCAGGCGAGATGGCAGGGGCCGACTGGGGATATGTAGGTGCAGCTGAAGGTAAAGTTCACATCTACAAAGGTACCGTGCCCGTTCTTAAAAATATTCCGGAAGCAAGCGCAGCCGATGAGCTGCTCAGGCTGATCAACGAGGATCTGCAATAAGAAGTCAGGCTAATTTATAGTCGAGCTGTTTCTTTTGCATGTCAGCCTTGACAACCTCAATATTCACCCTGTCACCAAGAGTGAAGGTCTTCCCGGTATGCCGGCCTTTAATGCAATAATTCTCCTCATCATATTCAAAATAGTCATCTGGCAGCTCGCGGATATGAATCATCCCTTCACACTGGTTCTCGATAATCTCAACATATATTCCCCATTCGGTAACACCTGAGATAACCCCTTCGAAAACCTTTCCGATCTTATCGCTCATGAATTCGACCTGCTTATACTTGATTGATGCTCTCTCTGCCTCGGTGGCGAGCCTTTCCATTTTTGACGAGTGCTCGCACATCTTGACATACTTTTCGTGACCAGAGGGAAATTTCTTATCGAGGTATGTCGTAAGAAGGCGATGAACCATCATATCGGGATACCTTCTGATAGGCGATGTGAAATGAGTATAATGCCTGAAAGCAAGGCCGTAATGCCCGATATTATCAACTGAATAGACAGCCTTGGCCATCGATCTCAATGCGAGGGTTTCAATGATGTTCTGTTCCTTCTTCCCTGTAACATCCTTTAAAAGCCTGTTCATAGCCTTTGGAAGTGCCGACTGGTTCTCGGAGTCGAGTTTATAACCAAATCTCTTTATAAAATGACTGAATGAATTGACCTTTTCAGGATCGGGCTTATCATGTATCCTGTAGACAAATGTCTTTGCTTTCAGCTTTTTCCCGACCAGTTCTGCTACTTTCCTGTTGGCCAGCAGCATAAATTCCTCGATGAGCTGATTGGCCGTACCGAAGTCACGGAATTTTATTCCAAGAGGTTTGCCATTCTCATCAAGCTCGAACTGGACCTCGATCCTTTCAAAACCGAATGCCCCGGCTGCAAATCTTTTTTTCCGAAGTATCTGCGACAGCCTGAAGAGTATCGCGACCTGCTCTTTCATATCACCTTCTCCCGTATCGATAACCTGCTGGGCTTCATTATACGAGAATCTCCTGTCGGAATTTATGATGGTGCGCCCAAACCATTCAGATAATATCTCAGCATCATCGTTAAGCTCAAATACTGCCGAATAAGTCAGCTTATCTTCTCTTGGATTGAGGGAACAGATATGGTTTGACAGTCTTTCCGGCAGCATTGGGACAACCCTGTCGACAAGATATACGGAAGTTGCACGCTGCCTGGCCTCTTTCTCGAGAATCGAATCGGGTGTTACATAATGTGTCACATCGGCTATATGCACACCTGCCTCCCAGTTCCCGTTCTCAAGCTTCCTGAGCGATAGGGCATCGTCAAAGTCGCGCGCGTCGGCCGGGTCGATTGTAAAGGTCGGGATATTCTTCATATCCCTCCTTGCTCTGATCTCCTCTTCAGTGATCTTCTCGGAGATGCTCCCTGCAGCCTTCTCCACCTCTTCAGGAAAATTATAAGGCAGCTCGAACTCAGCCAGAATAGCATGTATCTCAGTCTCATGCTGTCCCGGATAACCCAGGACTTCCACAATCTCGGCAACAGGATTTTTTGAGCCGGGTGTCCACTCGATTACCCTTGCCACAGCTTTCTGCCCCTGCAGGGCCCCGTTTACCTTATTCCCGGGTATGAATAGATCGAAAGGCATGTTCTTGTTATCGGGGATCAGGAAGGCAAAATTCGGGAGTATCTCAACCGTACCGACGAAAGTGCTTCGCGACCGTTCAATTATCTCTACCACCTCACCCTCAGGACGTGCTCCCTTTCTCTTGGCGTAAAGCCATACTTTCACTTTGTCGCCATGAAGTGCCGTCTTCAGGTTTTTGGCAGACACAAATACATCTTCCTCCATCTCCTCGGATGAGATAAATCCATATCCCATCCTCGTAAGATCGACGGTACCTACGATATGGCCCCTTACAGCCTTTACCCTGTATTTGCCCTCGTAAACCTCCTGGACAAGTCCCTGGCTTTTCAGGTTCTTAAGGATATCGGGGATTTTCTTCCTTGCCGGATCGTCTTCAAGATTCAGCCTTTTGGCGATTTGCTTATAATTGAGCCCTTTGCCTGAAACGGCACCAAGAGCTGAAAGTACTTTTTCCGTTAGATCCTTAACAGGGTAACCCGGCCTTTCTCCCTTTTTATGCTTCTTTGACATTATTGAAATTTTCACAAAGGTAATAAAAAGTCTGAGGGTCCGCGGGTCAGGGGACGGTAGGTCCGCGGGTGAAAGTACCCGGAATAATGATTTTACCTTTATTGAAAGAATGTATATTTTACCATGGAGCGTCGCTTAGTTCATGGTGATACTTCGTGGTTATGCTCCTGACCCCGGGACTCCCGGTTATTTCCTTTCTGAAAGAAGGGTAAAGCTGAATGTGCATCCCTCGCCGGGAATGTCGGGACTTTCAGCAAAGATTTCTCCACCCATCTTATTAATGATTCTCTTCACTATACTTAATCCCAGACCTGTTCCCTCCTTGTCCCTGTTCCCCAGTCTTTCAAAGTCAGTAAACAGTTTTTTCAGGGATCCGGCCGGCAGACCGTTTCCGTTATCCCTGATAAAGAAGCGAACGGCCGCCTGACCGGTTTTTTCAAATCCTATCGTTATAACAGGAGGCGTTCCACCATACTTCAGTGCATTGTTAATAAGGTTAATCCAGACCTGCTCAACCCACTGCGACTGGCCATAAACTTCCGGCCAGGTATCGGGGGTTGTAATAACCGCATTCTTCCTGGCAATAAGATTATGCTGCCTGTGAAGAGCTTCCTTCACAATGGAACCAATATCTATCTTTGCGATCCTGATATCTTCTTTCCTGATCCTCGATAGTATCAGAAGATCGTCGATTATCCTGTTCATCTTATTGCTTTCCCCCTGCAGCATATCAACCATTTCAGATGCATCGGCAATCTTGCCTTCCCTGATCGCATCCTGTATCAGGTAAGTAAAGCTGATTACCGACCCGAGAGGGTTTTTAAGGTCGTGTGCCACCATCCTCGCGTAAGCTTCAAGATCGCGGATAAGCACCTCGTTTTCCTCGAGTTCCTTCTTCCTGTTCTGGTTTGATTCAGCTATCGTGTCGAGGATCATCCTTGTCAGCGTGATATCCCTGATGGTAAGCAGACTCCCGATTCTCCGCCTATATTTATCGGAGATCGGCTGAAGTTTCAGCTCGTAATACTTCTGTTCGCCGCTTTTTTCGATTCCGGTCTCATTCCTGAATTCATTTCCCTCGTTGAAGCTATCCTGTGAAAGACCAAAATAATCCAGGATGCCTCCTGAATCCTGTCCAATGATATGCTGATCGGTCATTCCTGTTATTTGTGTAAATGAGGGATTGATGTTCATTACCCTTCCCTTTATATCAAGGATCACTATTCCATCTTCAAGATTATCGATTGTCTGACGGTGTGCAATGGGCAGTATGCTGAAGAACTCCAGCCTGTAGATACTGAAGCCTATCACTATACCGGTAAATATAAACGCAACCGGCGTAAAGTCAATCCCTTTTACCGGTGTCAGCTTAAAGACATACAGAATGCTTGCGACAAATGGAAGCAGAGCACTGAAAACCAGCAGCCACGTCTGAATACGATGTATCGAGTAAACCCTTACGGCTCCTGCAATGATCAACACAAGGCCTGAAACCAGCAGAGCATACTGGTAACTGACATTTACCCAGAACCATGGACCGTAATAATAAATACTCCGGTTCGTACCCGGTACCAACACAATATTTGACCAGAGAAGCTTATGCCACGTGTTGGTAAAAGCAAGTACAATCGTAATTAGTGGTACAGCAAGTATCAGCAGAAGCGGTTTATTGCGGCTGAAGCTCAGGTTTCTTGTATAAGAAAGGCTAAACATAAAAAACATGACAGCGCTGTTGGCGATCCCAATATAGCCTATCTGCGACCATAAAAGCTTTTGGGAAATGGCCGGAGCCGCGGCTTCCATACCATCTGAAAATGCCCATACTGCTACGAGTATCTCAAATAACATAAGGTAACGCGCTCCCTGTGCGTTCCTCTTTCTCCAGAGATAAAACACCAGTACCAGTGCAAGGATCCCGGATAAGAACCTTATATAACAGAGTATTGAGTACTGGTAATCCATTACGAATCTAAAACAACAATTAATTAATTGCACCAGTCCGCCCACAATCTGGTGCCAGACATGGTCATATATTATTCAAGAAACTGAGCGAGCCCCTGCTATTTGCACAAATATATCTAAAAAATACTCTGTGACATATTGCCGATTAGGGTATTTACCACTCATTTTATAATTTTGATATATAATTAGTTTGAAAGATGAATTCAAAATCGGTGTTATCACATTCATCAAATGTTGTTACACGGAAAACGGGGAACGAGTATGTGCTGGTTCCGGTTACAGATAACATTGCTGATATGGACAGTGTTTTTACACTGAACGAGACCGGAGCATTTATCTGGGAACAGATCGACGGTACAAGAGAAATATCAGAGATCATCGGCCTTCTTATTGCAGAGTTTGATACCGACAGGCAAACTGCAGAAACAGACTTAATGGACTTCATTCGGAACATGGGATCACTTCTGATAATCAAGCAGGATTAATTTTCGGCATGAAGAGCTACTCTCTCGACATAGCAGGATATAACATTGCAATACAGTCTGCTGAAGATGGTCCCGACCTGGTACCGGCGCCCAGGTTTGCTTCTTCCATCTGCCCTGCAACTGCATCTGACCTTTTGATTTCTGTGCATGAGGGCCACTTTCCGCTTCCAATATCAGCCACAAGGGTTTTTCATGCTCCCCTTGTTGAAGAACTGGATGGAATAAGAAGCACCATGGATGACAATTTCTGGAGTGTATTCCGGTCGGGAGAAGATCTTTTCATTGAGACGTCCCTCCCATTTTCGGATGAAGGAAACAGGACCCTGTTGAAATTCTCACTGAATAATCTTCAGTGGGACCTCTGGATAGAATCTGGTTCTGCTACGGTGGATCCGCTGGAATATCCCCTCGACAGCCTGATTCTTTACTATCTCACGACAATAAACGGAGATATAATGATCCATGCGTCGGGTGTGAATCATTCAGGGAAAGGCTATATCTTCTCGGGGATTTCAGGGACGGGAAAATCGACAATGGCGAAAATCTGGGGTATGTCGGGGAGCAGGGTGATTCACGACGACAGGCTGGTTATAAAGAACATATCAGGAAAATATACCATGTTCAATACGCCTGTATATGAGAACGATTCACCCCGAAAATCGGAGGTTAACCGGATTTTCCTCATCGGGCACGGCCAAAAAAACAGGCTCGAGCCGGTACAGGGAGCCAGGGCCGTGAGCCTTGTGCTGGCAAATTGCATCCAGCATAACTGGAACAGAGAGATTATTGCACGGCTTGTCGGGGCAGTATCGATGATGTGCTCTTCACTACCGGTTGCAAAGCTTGATTTTAAACCCGACAGGGAAATAATTGATCTGGTACTTTACTATGAATGACAACAGGAAATATTTCGATTCGCTGAAGAATATCGGGCCATCACTCCTCTCCGAAGGGACAACCATTAGGATAAAGGCTCACGGGTACAGTATGTATCCATCCATAAAACCTGGCTCACTCCTTATAATCGAACCGCTTAAGCTGAAAGGTGATCCCAGGAAGGGCGAGATTGTGGCAATCAGGAGGGAAAATGGCCTTATAGTTCACAGGCTCGTGAGAATAATTATCAGGGACGGCAAAAGATATTATATTGCCCGTGGCGACAGCAATTCCATGGCTGACAACCCAGTTCCGCTGGAAATGATAGCAGGCAGGGTGACAGGGTCTGAACCAACAGGTGAAAACCCTTTACCGGCAAATATTTCAGCGAATCACAGACCTCTCTATTTTATTAACAGGATTAGAGTTATTTTTATAATGATCAGAAACAGGCTGGCATCTTGAAACAAATTAAACTCTTTACGGGATCGATAAGGCTTGTATGGGCCAGTACACCACTTTGGGCCACAGTAAATGTCGTCTTATCCATAGTAAGGAGCGTATTGCCACTCGCCCTGATATTCCTCATCAAATATTTTATCGATACCGTAACAGCAATAGCAGGTAATAACCTGCTTCATCCTCCCGGGGAAGCTATGTTGCCCGTCATTTCTGTTGTAATCGTTTTTTTTCTTGATGAAGTCACCTCCGAATTCTCGCTTTATATCAAAAAGAAACAGTCGGTAAAACTTGAATCCTACATGTACGGGCTTTTGCATGAAAAGTCTGCCGGTCTCGACCTGATCAATTTTGAGAATCCCGCTTATTTCGATATACTTGCAAGAGCCTCCAGGGAAGCAACATGGAGACCTGGCAGCGTGCTTAACGACCTCATCTCAATCTTCAGGGGGATACTTTCCCTTATTCTTATGTCGGGTGTTCTCTTAACGCTGAACTGGTGGCTGGTAATACTGCTTTTTGCAGCTAACATCCCCGGGGTATGGCTCAGGCTCCATTTTGCAGAAATCCTTTATAATTTTCAGCGAAGTCAAACTCCGGAAGCCAGGAAGTCGGCCTATTTCAACTGGATACTCACAGGCGATCGTCCTGCACGTGAGATAAGGCTGTTCGGACTTGGAAATTATTTTACCGGTCTCTTCAGGAAATCTTTCAGCAAACAGAAAGATGAAGAGATTGAAATCATTGCCAAAAGAACCTGGATTGAGACTGTTTCGGTGCTCTTCAAGGCTGCTTCACTGTTTCTGGTACTCTGTATTGTTGTTCAAAGAGCAGTCACCGGCGCATTATCTCTTGGTCAGATGGCACTGTTTATCCTTGCATTCCGCCAGGGTATGATGTATATCGGTGAAACATTCGGCTCACTGGCGTCACTGTACGAAGACGGACTCTTCATCGGCGACACATTTGAATTTTTGTCGCTGAAAGAAGAAATCAGTGTAACCGGCAAGGAAGTAAAGGCAGCTGCCCTCGATCATGATATCGAGATAAGGGATTTATCTTTCACCTATCCCGGGAATTCTCAACCTGCAATAAAGAATGTATCGTTCAGGATAAAGAAAGGAGAGATTGTGGCTCTCGTTGGCAACAACGGTTCTGGTAAGAGCACCCTCGTCAGACTCCTCAGCAGGCTCTATGATCCCTCATCAGGATCTGTCATTTATGATGGTACAGACATAAGGAGCATTGATCCCGCAGAATACAGGAAACATTTTTCTGTCGTCTTCCAGGATTTCATGTTATATAATCTCTCTGCAGGAGAAAACATAAGGCTTGGTGATTTCTCAGCCCCTCCCTCTTCCATCAGGATAAAAACCGCAGCCGCGGTAACGGGTGTAGATACCCTGATAAGCTTACTTCCAGAAGGTTATGATACCCAGATAGGGAACCTTTTCAATGAGAGTCGTGAGCTAAGCTGGGGTGAATGGCAGAAAATAGCAATCTCGAGAGCCCTTTATCGCGATGCTTCGGTTCTCGTGCTTGATGAACCATCCAGCGCGTTGGATGCAGCCACCGAATATGAAATATTCAGTAACCTGCGCGAGATTGTCAAAGGGAAGACCGCGATACTGATCAGTCACAGGTTTACCAGTGTAAGAATGGCCGACAGGATACTGGTACTTGACAAGGGTGAAGTTGCCGAATCCGGAACCCATGAAGAGCTGATGAAGAGGCAGGGGCTCTACTATTCAATGTACAGCAAGCAAATCAGTCTTAAGGCAAATGACGGATGAATCCGAAATAAAGGATGATGAGCTTTTACTCCTTGGATTATGCAGATCTGAATTTACACCGGAGCTCTCTGCAAAGCTGAAGTATCTGGCTACAAAGATCGAAAGGTGGGACAGGTTTGTAGTTCTGGCTAATGAACATGGCGTAACAGCCCTCATATATAAAAATCTCCTTGATCTCGGATTGCTTGAAATCCTTGACAGGCATTCTTCTTCCTTCCTTATGAATGCCAGAATAATGAGCATTAGCAAGAATGCTTTCCATCTTACTGCTGCCGAAGAAATGCTTTCCATCCTGAACAGGGAGGGGATAAAAGTTGTACTGCTAAAGGGACTGGCGCTGGAGCTATCCATTTTTGGAAACAACGGACTGAGGCAGATGACTGACGTTGACATACTTGTTCATCGCAGGGATTTTATTCGGGCAAGGCAGGCAATGACGGATAACGGGTACGATTCCCTGCCGGTTAAGTCGGGTCTGCATAAACCTATACTGGCATGGACCGGCAGGCATTTACCATCGCTGCTCAGGAACGGGGTTTCTGTTGATATTCATATCGAACTTTTCCCGGGAAAGAAGAATAAGCTTACAGGAATGCTCCTGGAGACTTCTTCAGAAATTAAAGTCGACAGGGAGAAGGCATATATTCCTGCTCCCCAGCTCTTTTTCCTGTATCTTGTCAGACATCTGTATCATCATGAGTTGAACAATGAATCCCAGCTCAGGCTTTATACCGACCTGGTGTTTCTCCTTGAGAAAAAGTATGAAGAAATAATTAATTATGATCTTCTTGAATTGGCATCAGAGGCAGGCATGACCCAGATACTTGCCTGGAAGCTTGAACCGTTGCGCGATCTTTGGGGAATAGGGTTCCCGGAGTGGCTGAACGATTTTATTGACAGGTGGTTCAATCCCGGATCCATTAACAGGTTCGTATTTTTCCTTAAGAGCCCTAGGGACAATAAGCCTGACCGCCCCGGATACGTTTACCGCCAGCAGTTAAAGGATATACCGGGTATTCACCGTAAGATTTTGTTTCTTCTTGGTGATCTCTTCCCTTCGCTCAGGTTCATGAAAGACAGATATAGCTGTAAAAGTAGTTTTTCGGCGATTGGCATGTATCCGGCCAGGCTGGGCAAGCTATGGCTGCTGTTCTCGAAGTAGCCCTGGCTCAAAATCTTACAGCAATTCCTAAATTTTTATTGATAATTTTAGCTGATTTCAATAAATTTCTTTATATTTAACTGTCTTGCAATACGTTTAATCTTGAATCTCCTATGAGCAGGTATAACAAAGCCATGGTCAGGGAAAGGATTATCAGGCTGGCAAAGCTGAGGTCGACAGGAACGCCTGCACAGCTTGCGATCAGGTTGGAGATCAGTGAGCGGAGTGTAAAAAGGTTAATTCGTGACCTGAAGCGTGAAGGGATCATTTTCAGGTACGATTACGACAGGATGTCTTATTTATGCCACGAGGATTGATTCATGGAAAAATGAAAAACATGTTTTATAACATATGATTGATGCATTTTTCTGTCCCCGGCTCTTTATAATATTGTTTTATCTGCAATACACGAAATAGCATGTTCATAAATTGGTCTGACAAATTGTCTTGTCCGTCTATATGCCTCTCTGTCAGGGTCATATTTGGATCAGAATTTCACGTTCTAAGTAAATCAATCTCACAATCTCGCTGCGTTACGTGCTGAATTCTTGTTCGTCAGGAACAATTGGTCGCTCTGACCAGAGGCCCCATCCCGGAAGACACTCCTGTTTTCCGGGATTCTTTTTGCCGGTTACCAGGTGCTGGTTGCTTGTTGCTGGTTACCCCCGCCTGACCGCCGGCAGTGCCAGTCGGGCAGGGAATACTGGTTACCAGGGGCGGCAGGCGGCATGAAGGTTCGCAGTGTGTGGTCATTCATCAGTCAACCCCGGAGGGGTTGCATATTGGTAGCTTTACGGATTTAGAATATGACCAGCGCCGGAACGAATGCATATTGCTTGGTAAAAGTCAATTACCGGCGCAACTCAAGACGAGGAAGGGTTATAGTGAGAAGGCGGCGCGCGGCGGACGGCAACCTGTGGGACGGCAGAACGGTGCACGGTAAGCGGTCATTCATCCGTCAACCCCGGAGGGGTTGCATATTGGTAGCTTTACGGATTTATAATATGACCAGCGCCGGAACGAATGCATATTGATTGGTAAAAGTTAATTACCGGCGCAACTCAATACGAGGAAGCGTTGTAGTAAAAAGATTTCAGCGGTTTTCGGGCGAAAGGAGTTGGGCAGGGACCAGATTTTCAATGTCGGAAAATATTTAATCTTGATATAGACATTAGTAGTAAATCACCCCTTACTAAATTTATCTCAAAAGCTTGTTATGATTTTTCCCATTTCCCCATTCATGTCATTTGATCGCCCTTATTCAGGCAAGTGATTCCTTAATTTCTTTGAATAGTAAATAAGAACAAGAATTAAAATGGATAAGATAAGGAAACAACAGACTAATAGTGGCCAGAGATGAGATTTAATCTTAAAATCAAAATTATTATTGAGCATTAGAATTACTGTAACAGAAGGAATTACAAAATCTAGAATAATCCCTATATATAAAGAAAATCTCTTCGCATTATTTGTTTTGCCCCAAGAATCCTTATCTGCACGACCTCTTACTATTACTCCTAAATAGGTCATCATACAAACAATTGAGAATATCAAAGGCAAACTAAAGTTATTATAGAATAATATCGAAAGGCTTACCAATAACATAGAAATGCCCAACCCAACATAATAAGGGTTGATAATTTTAATACTTTTAAAATTTTCAGCCATTGCATTATATTATTATCATTAATACAAGAAAATCAAGGTAAGGTTAACAATCTTAATTAAATAAGATTATTAACCTTTAGCCTTTTAGTCGAGTCTTGCACCCGCACTGCAAGCCATTGATGATAATGTTCCTATCAATAACCCACCTAGAAATCCAACAGGTCCACCAATCAACCCTCCAACAATGGCTCCCTGGAATCCTCCAGCCATCCCACAGACAAAATCATCCCAGAAATAGCTTTTCCCGGCACTAATGTTTTCCATTTGTTCAAAACTCAAAGTTTTCATAGCGAGACATTTTTCTTATGCCTACTCTTTTTAGGCTTTTCGGCTTCCGCCTGCAAAAAACTTAAAATTGTTGTATTGCATTGTCAAATCTAAAACCGAAAAGTCTAATATTTTGGGACTGACAATAATTTAAACCTAAAAAATGAATTAATCGATCTATTTTTCATATCCATTAATTGATATCCGCCTTAAAATGCCTTTTTCAAGCTTATAACTTACGTCGCTCATTGTTTTTATAAGTTCCTGTTTATGAGAAATCAAAAGTATGCCGGAGTTTTCTTTCATCTTCCTTATACCGTCTGCCAGAATTGCCTCCGAATTACTGTCAAGGTTTGAGGTTCCTTCATCTATAATTAAGAAATCCGGTTTTTTTAATACCGCCCTGACAAATGCTATCACCTGCTTTTGGCCGCCGGATAACGTATGCCCATCTTCCCCGACCTGGGTAAGCAGGTTGGCAGGAAATGATTCAAAAAAACGAACCAGTCCAAGCTCTTCAATAACAGTTACAAGTGATTTTATATCCTCCTCAGTAGGTTCTGGAAGTATATTCTGCAAAATAGTCCCGTTAAAAATGTGGACATCTTGGGGGATAATGATAATACGTGATCTCCAGGTCGAGAGTTGAATACTCACCGAATTAACAAATTCATTAACTGTTATCTCACCGCTTTCCTTTTCATAAAACCTCATTATTATGCCAGCAATAGTACTTTTACCACCACCTGTTTCTCCAAAGAGTGTCACCACCTCCCCTTTTCTTATTTCCAGGTTTATCCTGTCAAGAAGGAGACTCCTTCCCGGGAACCTGAAACATATATCCTTAAGCTGCAGACTATGAAAACTCTTAACTGCTCCCTCCTTACTGACATTGTCACCTTCGGGTCGCGACATTGTGAATTCAAACATTCTCGAGAGGGCTACCTTTGCTTCACTTATTGGAATAGCTATCAACGAAATATTAAGAAGTGAAGGAAGTATCCCTGAACTGATAGACAAAATTGCCATCATTTTACCAGTGGTCATCTTATCATAAAGAACATTAAAAGAAGAAAATGAAAGAACAATGATAAGATATAAAATGCCTATGCAACCAGCGATGAGTCCAAGGCAGAGCTTAATCCTACCAAGGCTCACAATCTTATCCTGGAAAGAGCCGAAAACTTCATTATTCCTTTTTAAAAAATGGCTTTGCCAGCTGAGACTTTTTATTTCTGTTATTCCACTTAAGGAATCAATATAATTGCTCTCAGTTCCTGCATACATAGCCATTACCTCTCGCTGAGATAATATTACCCTATTGCTCCACTTAAATATTGATAAAAACAATATTGGGAAAAAGAGCAGTGTAATTAAAGCTGATAAATATGAATAATAAAAGAGGAAGCTCAGGGAGGCAACCAAAACCAGAATATCTATAAGATAGACACTTACAAATTCGCTTATTACTTTTTGAATTCTCATTGTGTCATTTAATCTTCCTATGAAATCTCCCTTCTTACGGGTATCATAAAAGGATTTGGGGAGATTTATGATTAATCCAAAAAAGTCGTTAATAATCCTTAGATTGAAAGTCCTGCCTTGAAATAACAGAATAAGTTGCCTGATATATCCCAAGATTGTCTTTACGATCAACAGAAATAGTAAAAGTCCGATTGCCAATGAAAGACCCTTATAATCTCTGGAAGGGATAATCTTATCAATCAATTTTTGAGTAAATACCGCCATAACCATGCTTAGAACTGAGATTGCGATTCCAATAAAAAGGCTTGAACCCAGGATCGCCAGATCAGGTCTGATCTTCTGCTTTAACCAAATAAGAGCAGTATTTCTTTGTGAATTAATGTCATTAAACTCAGTATTTCTAATCAATCCAAGGCACTTCTTACTTTTCCATATAATTCCAAGCTCTTCTGATGTCATTCTTCTCAACCCAAAACCCGGATCCCATAGTATGAATTTCTCATCTTCATACCCGAAGCTTACAATATAATGGTCCATTCCGTTTTCAAGAGAAACATGAAGAATCAGGTAATTACGATAGCTCTTTATATCTTCAAGTCCCGCTTCATAACCAGTTGCATCAAAACCACACTTAACTGCTGCCTGGTATAGTCCAAGAAGTGTTGTACCGATCTGGGTAGTACCACTTATTTTTCGCAATTCTTCAATTGATGTATTTCCTCCAAGACACCTTACTATTGTAGACAGGCACGCAGCACCACAGTCACTTGAATCGTGCTGCAATACTCCTTTTCTTTCAATCGTCTTAATTGCAATTGACATCCTCAAGGTATTTTGTTAAAGTCTCAGATTTTACTTCTCCGTTAAACAATCTGACTAACCTAAGCTTCTTATCGTAAATAAATAAACTTGGTACTGACTGTTTGCCGAAACAGCTTTCAAACTTGAGTGAATCATCAAATAAAACAGTAACATTCAAGCCCGGATTTTTAAAACGGCCTTCCAAAAAAACAGATACTAAATCTCTGTCAGCTGGTGAAACGAGAATAATCTTCAAGCCAGGGAATGAATCAAGATTATGTGATAGCTCCTCTATCTGGAACTGACAATGATCACACTCCGGATTGAAGTAAACCAGGATAACCGGACCCTCTTTTATTTCAGATGAATTGAATGTCTGACCGTTCAATGTGCTGAAGGAAAATAAAGGTAGGTGTTGGATGTTTTTGCTAGTCACTGACTTTCTGCTGATTCTTGTTACAAGACCATAAAGGATTAAAGCAAAAAGACCCAGAAAAAGGATCGAAAAGATCAGTTTTAAAATAGCTTTCATAATTAATGTCCAACTGTTATAAACATAAATAATGTAATTACCAGCAACAGGCAAGGTAAATATGAGATTAAAATTGCTTTCTCAGCCGATTGCCTGACAAGTCCAAGCTTGTAATGAATCCCGAAGGAAAGTAACAGGATATATCCAACCTGGAAAAGATTTAGTGTCTGCAAAGGGAAAATCCAGATCTTGTCTATTTCACTGTATTTAAAAAAATTTCCTAATGAAAGAGGGAAGAAAAAGCTAATCTGGTTCAAGTCATTGCCATCTGAAAAAAGACAAAGCCATACTAACTTAATAAGGCCTGCAATTATGAACACTATTTCTGAAGCCAAAACAACACCAAATACCTTTCCGATTGATCTCGATGCATTATTATCGACCAGAAATACCCCGGTGAAAACTATTATTGATATTAATGATGATTTGACAAGAACGCTAATCGGGATTAAGGCATAAACGATCCATTGCAGCTGTTTGACATTGGTAAACAAGACCAGAGCTCTTTCATATGTTAACTGCTCACTGTAGGTGTTATAGAAGGCCTCCTCGTTTACAAACAATAGCATGGTAATCCAAGAAAGAAGAAAATTTGAAAGAATAAGAAATACGAAAATCCAGATTTTTCGTATCTCAAAATATTTCTGCAGGATGTATACCATATGAAAGTTTGATATGAATAGTAGCTTCTAAGTCAGTTCAGTGAATCGATCTTTATATAAATTCTTCTATCATCGGCATAATAGTACGTTCTCTCAGCTGCTGAATATCTGATATCAGTACCCATTCTCCTTAAATCTTGCAGATATCTGAAAAGCGTACTCCTTTTTATTCCGAGTCTTTCAGCGAATTCACAAGGAGCTCCTGTTGACCTCCTAACAATTAGAGAATCAATCCGTCGTAATCTCTCGACGTATTTTATAATTGACATCCAGATAGAATTGAATTGCAGCTACCCCAAACTTAAAAACACCCGGGGCCAGAGAAATGACAAATGCATATGTTCTACAACATGTTTTATTATTTTTCAGATGGGTTTGGTCGGATTTCTTTCTCATCCTGCCCCAAGCCCTATACCTCCCTTTTAAAACAAAAACCGCCTGCCACTTTCGCGACAGACGGTTCAGTATTCATCAGTTAACAGATTAATGCAGCAATGTCACATCACCAACCTTCTTGAACGGCTTGCCGTTGGCATACTTGCCCTCGACGAACCATACGTAGACTCCCTGCTTGCAGAGCTTGCCCTTGTAGTAGCCGTTCCACGGTTTGTTGATATCATGACTTTCGAAGATCAGCGTTCCCCACCTGTTGAAGATCTGGAGCTTATAATCAAGAACCTTCTCCCTGATCGGCGGGAAGAAGAACTGGTCAATCTCAGTACCGCCTGTCGGCAAATGATTGATATCTATCGGACCACTCGGGTTCGGAGTAAATACCGTGGCAAACCTAAGTACACCAGCAGGTTCAACTGTGACACCCGGTGAAAGAGTCCATGAATCCATACAGCCGTTCGACGAGTATGCATGCAACGTGATATCGAATACTCCCTGGTCCATGTACTTATGGTAAGGATCAGAAACATGAGATGTATCACCGTCGCCGAAATCCCATACGTAGTAGTCGTTAAGATCAACTTTCTGGCTGTTATTGAAGAACCTGACTGCCTCATCATTAACATAAACTGTCGTCGGAGCCGCTGTGAAATTTGCCTTTGGTGAATCATATGCGGTGACAAGCTGCGACTTCTGGTATGAGTTGCCATATGCATCCTTGATAGTCAATGTGATGCGATATGTACCGGATGTAAAGTAGGTGTATGTCGGGTTCTTGACATGGAGTACCGGGCTTCCGTCACCAAAGTCCCAGGTGTAAGTTATACCCGGTGTTGCAACATTAAGTGAGGTGTTGTTAATTGTGACACTTAATGGAGCACAGGTCGATGGTATCGAATCGAAGTTCGGTACAGGGGGTACAGGGATCACACTTACCTGGTGCCTGATGCTGTCTGAACAATTGGCGTTGCTTGCCCTGAGCACTACATCATAGCTTCCGATTCCGGTATAGGAATGACCCGGGTTCTGCGCGGTTGACGTGCCACCGTCGCCGAAGGTCCATGCCCAGTTCCATGTGCCTGCATTCGTTGTGTTCGTGAATGCAACCGGATTACCACCAGCATTGAAGATCTGCGATACCGGGTTAGCAGTGAAGTCAGGTATCGGTACAGGCATCACAACCACTAGCATGGTCTGCGAGTTGGAACAGCTGTAGAACGATGTTGTAGTCAGTTTTACAGTCAGTGTTTCCGGCGCAGTTGTCAGGTTGGTGTACGGATGGCTTGATACATATGATGCGTACCCGCTCGTTCCGTCACCATAATCCCAGAAGTATTTGCTTGCACCGGTCATGGCCGTGTAGGTAATTGCACTACCTGAACAAACTACATTCTTATCGGCAGTGAACGATGCATCGATCTGCGGGAATACCGTAACAGATGTCGAGAACGTTGCAAAGCATCCTCCTGCCGACCTGACCTTCAGCGTTACTGTATAATACTGTACAGTTGCCGGTGTAGCATTTATGTAGTTATGCGATGGGTTGGCATTTACCGAGTCTTTGGGCGACAGATCACCGAAATCCCACCAGAATTTGGCAATGCCTGTCATGTCCTTGGTAAAGTTCACGGCAAGAGGTGTGCAACCTATATTCACATCGGTTGAGAATGTGGCATCGGGTGCATCGACATTTACAACCAGGTTGTTATTTGCCGTACAGCCATTGCTGTCCCTGACCTTGTAGTTAAGGTTGTATGTCCCCGCAATCTGTGAGTTGAATGTAGGTGACTGGATGAAATAGTTGTTCAATGGTCCCACATCACCTGTCCAGGTATGCTGGGTATATGTACCTGAACCCCCGGTCGGGTTACCGTTAAGTACAACAGGTACCCCTCCGCAGGCAGCAATCGGGCTCACGGCCGAGAAGTCAACTACAGGATTGGCATGTACTGTGAGGGTTGCAGCCGATGTGTACGTAGTCGAGCAATATGCCTTGAGAGCAAGCCTGTACTGGTTACTGTTGTACGAAAGGGGCACATTCACAAGGGTAAGCTGCTGCGATGTTGTTCCGCTGTAAACTGCGCCATCGTGTATATCCTGCCATGTCCCTCCTGTGAATACCTGCCATCTCAGGGAATCGATCATCCCCGAACCATTTGCAGTAAAGTAAACCGGTCCGCCATTTTCGCAAATCGCCTTGTTGGCGGGGTTCAGCGTGGCTGCGGGTGGTACGTTCACCCTCAGGAAGACAAATGTCGAATATACAGGCACGCCGCAGGTACCGGTAAGCTTAAGCCTGAACATGGTATTGTTAAAGCTTCCCGGGGCATTAATTACGTTGAGTGTTGCTGTACCCGATCCGCTGAAATTAGCTCCATCGGTCAGGTTCGACCATGTGCCTCCCGAATATCTCTGCCACTGGTAAACAAGACCTGTTCCTTGTGCGGTTGCACTAAAGGAGGCATTGGCTCCCTGGCAAATCGTTGAATCGGTTGGCTGGTTAAGTATCTCAGGGGCAGTGTTAACTGTAAGAACAACATCATTGGACGTGACATTCGTACTGCAGCCGGAAACGATGCAATGATATGAATAGGTGTTCATGTCGCGTGTGGCACCGAATATCATCAATGAAGATGTCTGGGAACCGAAATAAACTCCTCCATCAGTCAGAAGGGTAAATCCCGATCCCTCGTTCACGTACCACTGGTAAGTCAGATCATCGCCCGTTGCAGTTACCCCGAATGTAACCATTCCGAACTCACATGTTGTTTTGTTCGCCGGCTGTACGGTGATTGCAGGCAATGCCCTTACCGTAACGGTAGCCGAACCAATCAGGTTGGCCGAAGGAGCAGTTACAAGGCAACCGTTGGCATCCTGGGCGCTTACAAGAGCATAGGTCGTTGTAGCGGCAGGTGTTACCACGATGTTGTTTCCGCTTGTATAATTATTGACCACACCAAGGTTCTGGATGTTCAGGGTGAACGGTCCTGTTCCAGCCATCATGTTTACAACAAGGTTGGATGACTGTCCCGGGCATATTGTCTCTCCTCCGGTCAGCATTGCTACAGGTTTCGGATTGACAAGTATTTCAACCACATTGCTGTAAACCGCTGTACATGTACCCGAGGTAACCATTCTCCTGTAATAGAGTGTAGCTGTCGCACCGGCGGGAGGGGTGTATGTGCCTGATGTTGCACCTGCGATATTGATAAACGGTCCGCCTGCCGCTGCGCTGTACTGCCACTGGTAGACATAGGCTGCAGGTCCTCCTGTCGGGGCCGTAACCTGGGTAAGCATAGCGGGATTTGACCCGTTGCAGATTACCTGGTCGGCTGCTATCGAACCCGGGGTCAGGTTTGCAGGCTGTGAGATTGCTATGGTATTCTGTGCGGTACATCCTTTTGCGTCGGTAACACTTACAGTCACCGAACCGGCTCCGGCCGCAAAGAATGATTGCGAGTTGAATCCAGGTGCCACAAGCACTCCTCCTGTGGTATTTGATACCAGGTTGAATGTATATGGTAATGTTCCGCCGGCAGCATAGAATGTTCCCGATCCTGTCATGTCGCCGAAGCAAGGCAGTGCAACGTTGCCCGAAGTTGT
>Ga0335069_10005283_pt1 | contig 19011 bp, 18 predicted proteins | sample Lox_Sample_11_FD_206714 | JGI IMG/M metagenome (GOLD analysis project Ga0335069, IMG submission 206714) | Soil microbial communities from Loxahatchee National Wildlife Refuge, Florida, United States - Lox_Sample_1.1 | ecosystem: Environmental > Terrestrial > Soil > Wetlands | place: USA... | reverse complement strand
ACCACCGTCTGCAGGAACGGCGCAAAGACGAGCATGAACATGATGCGCCGGTCCCGAAGCGTCTGCAGGACTTCCTTGCGGACCACGGCCGCGTACTGGATCCAGCCCCGGGGCGGGCGCCGCGCGCCGGCGCTCATGCGATCCTCCGCCGGAACCGGGCGGTGGACAGCGCGACGATGGCGACCGCGAAGATCGCCATGGCAAGGAGGTCGGCCCAGATCCCGTACAGCCCGTTTCCCTTGAGGAGGATCTGACGGAGCGCGTCGACGAGGTAGCGGGCCGGGATCACCCGGGAGAGGAGCCGCAGGGGGAGTGGCATGTTGTCGACGGGGACGAGCATCCCCGACAGGAGCAGCGACGGAAGAAGCGACGAGAGCGCGCCCGCCTGGGTCGCGACGAGCTGGTTCTTCGCGACGACCGATATGAACAGCCCCTGGCCGAGCATCCCGACGAGGAACAGAAGGCCGGACACCAGGATGAGGAACGGGCTCCCGCGGATGGGCACCTCGAAGACCGTCGCGCCCACCACGACGACGAGCAGGAGCTGGACGATTCCCAGCCCGAGGTAGGGGAGGAGCTTGCCGAGGACGATCTCCAGGCGACCGACCGGCGAGGCGAAGAGCTGCTCCATGGATCCTCGCTCCCATTCCCCGGCCACGGTGAGGGCCGTGAGGAGGACCGCGCTGACGGCCATCAGGTAGGCGGCGAGGCCCGGGACCATGAACACGGCGGAGCGCGCCTCCGGGTTGTAGCGGGTCCACACCTTCACCTGGAGGGGCGGGGCGACCGCAGCTCCGGAGGCCGCGGCGGCGCGCTGCGCCTCGGCGAGCGCGATGGCGTCGGCCTTGGTGAGCACCTGGTTGGCAGTCACGGGGTCGGCCCCGTCGACGAGCAGCTCGGCCCGCGCCGCCCCGCGCGAAAGGTCCTTCTCATACCCCTGCGGGAGCACGAGGATGGCACGTGCCCGGCGCCTGCGAAACGCCGCGTCCGCGCCGTCGGCGTCGACGCCGCCCGCCGGCGCGAACTCGTTCGACGCCGTGAATGCGAGCGAGAGCCTCCGCGAAGCCTCGGTGCGGTCCTGGTCCGACACGCCCAGCGGGATGTGGTCGAGGTCGAAGCTGACCCCGAACCCGAAAATGAGGAGAAGCAGCACGGGCATGACGAGGGCGAGCGTGATGGTCCGGGGGTCGCGCCGGATGTGCAGGACCTCTTTCCAGGCGATGGCTCCGACGCGCACCGCGAAGCGCTTGCCAGCTGGAGCCTGCGCGGTCACGGGCCCGCCTCCTCCGCGCCCTGAGCGGTCCGGCCGACCACGGAGAGGAACACGTCCTCGAGGGAGGCCTCGGTCTCGTCGACGCTCACGTCCACGCCGCCGCGGCCGGCCAGCGCGGCCCGGACGCCGTCGGCATCCCAGCGCGAGGGGTCCACCCGCACGTGCAGTCCGGCCCCGAACGGCTCGACGGCGTGGACCCCGTCGAGCGCCCGCAGCGCGCTGGCGGCCTCGCCGAGCGCCCGCCCGCGGGCCACGAGGACGCGGTCGGGCACCCACGTCCGCTTGAGGGCCAGCGGCGTGTCGAGCGCGACGAGGCGCCCGTCCACCATGAGTCCTATCCGCCGGCAGTACTCGGCCTCGTCCAGGTAGTGCGTGGTGACGAACACGGTCGTCCCCCCGCGCGCGAGGTCGCGGATGAGGCGCCAGAAGCCGCGCCTCGCCAAGGGGTCCACGCCGGCGGTGGGCTCGTCGAGGAAGACCACCGAGGGGCGGTGCAGGACGGCGCTTCCGAGGGCGAGGCGCTGGCGGATGCCACCCGGGAGCTCCCCGGTGACCGTGTCCCGGTGCTCGGCGAGGCCGGTGAGCTCGAGCACCTCCTCGGCGCGCGCCTGGAGTTCGCGTCCCCACAGCCCGTAGGCGCCCCCGAAGAAGCGCAGGTTCTCCCGGACCGGCAGGTCGAGGTACAGCGAGAAGCGCTGCGACATGTAGCCGATTGCAGCCTTCACGGCCTCCGGCTCTCGCGTCACGTCGCGGCCGGCGACGACGGCCCGGCCCGCCGTTGGCGCGAGCAACCCGATGAGCATGCGGATGGTGGTCGACTTGCCCGCGCCATTCGCGCCGAGGTAGCCGAAGATCTCCCCGCGCGACACCTCGAACGAGACCGAGTCCACGGCGGTGAAGGCGCCGAAGCGCTTCGTCAGCGAAACGGCTTCGATGGCGGGAGCAGACGTCACGACGCCTCCCGGAGGAGCCGCGACAAGAACAAGTCCTCGAAGCTCGGCGCCACGGGCCGGAGCTCCGCCCCGAGCGGGGCGAGGGCCAGGGTCGCGCGCTCGCGGCCGCCCCGCGACAGGTCGACGCGCAGGCGGGAACCCGCCGGCGAGACGGCCCGCACCTCCGGCAGGCCCGACAGCACGGCTTCGACCTTGTCCCGGTCGCCCCCGAATACCTCGAAGGCCTCCTCGTCGAAGGCCGCGAGCAGGTCCGCGGGAGTGCCCTCCTGGAGGAGCCGACCCCGGTAGGCGAGCCCGACGCGGTCGCAGCGCTCTGCCTCGTCCATGTACGGCGTGGAGATGAGCACGGCCATCCCGCCCTGGACGAACTCGTGCAGAAGCGCCCACAGCTCCCGGCGGGAGACCGGGTCGACGCCGTTGGTGGGCTCGTCGAGGAGCAGGACGCGCGGCTCGTGGAGGAGCGCGGCGGCGAGGGCGAGCTTCTTGTACATTCCACCGGAGAGCGCGTCGGCGCGGCGATCGACGAACCTCTCCAGGCGCGTGATGGCGAGCAGGCGCTCCGCCCTCCGTCGGAAGACGTCCCGCGGCAGGACGTAGAGACGGGCGAAGAACTGCAGGTTCTCCCAGACGGACAGGTCGCGATAGAGGCTGTACTGCTGCGGCAGGAGGCCGAGCAACTCTCGGACCTCGCCACTGCCGCGGGGATCGAGCCCCATGACGCGCGCCTCCCCCGCATCGAGGTCGAGGAGCCCGGAGAGCGCCCGGATGGCGGTGGTCTTGCCCGCTGCGTCGGGCCCGACGAGCCCGTACAGCTCGCCGGCCACTACCTGGAAAGAGAGCCCGTCGAGCGCCGCGACCGCGCCGAAGCGCTTCGCCATCCCGGCGGCGCGGATCGCAGGCTCCATCAGCCCCCCCGGGGAAGCGTGACCTGCACCGGCATCCCCGGGCGCAGGGCGCCGTCCGGGTTCTTCACCCGGACCTCCACCGGGTAGACGAGCCGGTCCCGGTCGGTTCGGGTCTGGATGTTCCGGGGCGTGAACTCGGCCTTCACGGAAACGGTGGCGACCACCCCCTCGAACTTCCTTCCGGGGTAGGCATCGGCGACGACCACCGCCCGCTGGCCCGGGCGCGCCGCGGCCACCTCGGCGTTCGGAAGGTAGAAGGTCGCCTTCACCTCGGCCAGGTCCACGAGCTTCGCGACCGGCGCCCCGGCGGGGACGAGCTCGCCCACCTCGCGCGGGAGGTCGTCGAGCATGGCGTCGCGCGGGGCGACGAGCACGCACTCCTCGGCAAGGAGCCGGGAGCGACGAGCGGCGTCGTCCGCCGCCTTGACGTTCGCCTCCGCCGCCGCGGCCTGGGCGCGGGAGGCCGCTATCGCGACCTCGGCGGCGTGGGCCTGCTCGACGCTGGCCTTGGCCTGCGCATCGGCCGCCTCCACCTGGCGCGCGAGCGCCTCCGCGCTCGCCCGCGTCTGGTCCCGGTTCGAGACCGACACATCCTCCGGGAGAGCCTCGAAGCGCTTCGCCTGGCGGAGCGCGGCGTCTCGTTGCGGAACGAGAGCGTCCGCCTGCGCGCGCGCCGCCGACCGCGACGCGAGCGCGGCCTCCTGCGTGCGCCGGGCGGCCTCCACCGAGGCGACCGCCGCGGCTGCCTGCGCCCGCGCCGCGGCAAGGCGGGCCTCGGCTTCCGAGAGGGCGGCCAGTTGGTCGGAGCAGTCGAGCCGTACCACCACCGCGCCAGCCTTCACGGAGCTGCCCTTCTTCACTGGGAGCTCGGCCACGCGCGCCGTAATCCGGGCGGAGAGGTCGACGTTCGTACCCTCGATCTCGCCCGATCCGCCGGGCGGGGCGTGGAGCTCCGCGGACTGGATCCGGAGCCGGACCACGAGCAGGGCGACGAGCACGACCACCACGGCGGCGACCACGACGGCGATGCGGCGCATGCAGGGGCTCCTCGGGCCGCGGGAAGGGCCGCCGGCCTCCCGTGCCAGGACCGTGCCGCGTCACGCCGCCCCGGGTGACCCCGGGATCCGCGTCCTTCGCCGATCCGCCCAGGGCGGGAGTGTAAGGAGTTCCGACAGCGCGTAAGGGCTTCCGACGCGAGCCTGGGCCGGCGCGCCGGGACCGGCCCGAGATGTCCGCGCCCTGCGGGCCGCGGCGCCTCGGCACCCTCCTTGCTCGCCATCGCCGGAAGGCCAACCGCAGGGGACCCCATGATCGAGCCCGCCCTCCTCCTCCTCGCCCTCGCCGCGGAAACCGGGACGCCCCCGGCGCCCCCTCCCCCCCGGGTGGCCCCGTCCCTGGCCGTGACGCTCTCGCTCGAGGATGCGCTCGCGCTCCTCGATCGCCAGAACCCTACCCTGGAGGAGGCGCGCGCTCGCGCCGCTGCGGCGCTCGGCGTGGTCCGCCAGGCAGAGGCACCGCTGCTGCCCACCCTGGGCGTCTCCGGTCAGTACTTCCGCAACCGCAACGAGTTCGCGATCACCTTCCCGTCCATCCCCGGCCTCCCGACCGGGACGGTGTACTTCCAGCCGCTCGACGCCTGGAACGCCGGCGCCTCCCTGCGCATCCCGCTCATCGTGCCCGAGGCCTGGTTCGCGCTCGCCGCCACCAAGGACTCGGCGCAAGCGGCCCAGGCGAGCGCCGACGCCGCGCGGCTCGACCTGAGGGCAACCCTCGTCAAGACCGCCTGGGTGGCCTGGGCCGGGGAGGAGATCATCGCCGCCTCGGAGCGCGCGCTCGGCGCGGCCCGGGAGCAGGCGCAGAGCGCACGTCGCCAGGTCGCGGTGGGAACGGCCACCCCGCTCTCGGTCCTCCAGGCGGAGACCGCGGCCACCCGGCGCGAGAGCGACCTCGTCGCCGCGCGCTCCGAGACCTCCCGCGCCCGCCTCGCGGTGGGGGCGCTGCTCGGCCGGTCCGAACCGGTTCGGATCGAGATGCCGACGCCGCCTCCCCCCGTCGCCTTCGACGTGGCCGCGCTCACGGGCGAGGCCCTGGAGTTGCGCCCCGAGCTGAAGGCGCGCGCGGCGACGGTCCGGTCGTACGAGAAGCAGGCGCAGTCCGCGCTCTGGCGGATCGCCCCGCGGCTCTCCGCCTCCGGCGTCGCCGGCGCCCAGACCGTCGCGTACGCCACCGGGTACAAGGAGACATGGCAGGTGACGGTGGATCTCACCTGGACCCTCTACGACGGCGGGTACCGGTACGGCCTCGCGCGCCAGGCGGACGCCCAGGCCGTCGAGGCACGGGCCGCCGACACCCGGACCCGCATCGAGGTCGCCGACGAGGTGCAGAACTCTGCGCGGGACGTGGAGGTCGCCCGCGAGCGCCTGCGCCTCGCGAACCAGGAGCGGGCCACCGCGGCGGAAGCGGCCGCCTCCGCCCGGCGCGGCTTCCGGGAGGGAATCACCTCGAGCCTGGACGTCATCTCCGCCAACCAGCTCCTGTTCGAAGCCGAGGTGCAGGTCGCCGACTCGAGCGCTCGGCTCGGCGGAGCCCTCGCGGCGCTGGACCGCGCGGTGGGGCGCTCGCCGTGACCCGACCTGGTCCGGGGATGCGCGGCGGCGCCGGGGGGCGTATCCTCCGGGTCCGCGCCCTTCCGCGCCGCGCCATGGCCAGCGCCCCCCCGCCCGGGTTCGACGAGATCCAGCGCCAGGAGGTGAACCGCCTCTTCGGCCGCATCGTCGGCGTCCGGCTGCTCTTCCTCCCGTTGCTGATGGCGCTCGCGGTGTGGCTCGCCTTCACCGACACGTCGCCCTGGCGCCGCCTCCTCGTCAGCTGCGTAGCGGCAGCGGTGGTTGCGCTCGTCGCGCTCGAGGCGGCGCGCGCCCGCGGCCTCGGCATCGAGCGGCTCTCCATCCCTCTGAACGTCATCGGGGCGGCTCTCGGCTCGTCGATCATCATCCTGGGGACCGGCGGCCTCGGCAGCCCCTTCGCCTTCCTGATGCCGGTGCTCGCGCTCGTCGCGGGCATCCTGCTCGACGTTTCGGCCCTGCTCGCCGCGGTCGGGGTCCAGCTCGCCGCCGTGGCGCTGGGTGCCGCCGGCGCCGGCCCCCTCGCGCTCCGCGCGCTCGGCGAGCCAGGGACGGCGCTGCGAACCTGGAGCGCCGCCGGAGTCCTCGCCTTCCTGGTCGCCGGCGGCGCCGGCCTGGGACGGGCCACCCGGCGGGTCTTCGACGAGATGGTGCGGCGCGCGCTCGCCGCCCAGGAGGACGCGCTGCGCTCGCACCGGGAGCGGGCCGCCGAGCTCGCGGCGCTCTCCGCGGAGATCGCCCACGAGCTCAAGAACCCTCTCGCGAGCGTCAAGGGGCTCGCCGGGCTCCTCGGGCCTGCCGTCGCCGACGCGAAGGCCGCGGAGCGGCTCGCCGTGCTCCGGCGCGAGGTGGATCGCATGCAGTCCATCCTCGACGAGTTCCTGAACTTCTCCCGCCCGCTCGTTCCCCTCGCCCTCGGACGCACCGACGTCGGAGCCCTCGCCCGGGAGGTGCTCGCCCTCCACGAGGGGACGGCGCACGAGCGGGGCGTCGAGCTCGAGCTCCGCGGCGAGGCGACGGCGCGCTGCGATCCGCGGAAGGTGAAGCAGGTCCTCATCAACCTGCTCCAGAACGCGCTCGACGCCAGCCCTGCGGGTTCCCGGGTCGAGGTCGAGGTCTCGGAGGAGCCGGAGGGCGCCCGGGTGGCCGTGCTGGACCGCGGCCCGGGGCTCGACCCGGCCGTGGCGGGGCGGGTCTTCGATCCCGGCGTCACCACGAAGCCGGGGGGGTCGGGTATCGGGCTCACCGTGGCGAGGGCGCTCGCGCGGCAGCACGGCGGGGAACTCCACCTCGTCGCCCGGCCCGGCGGCGGGGTCTCCGCGGAGTTCGTCCTCCCGACCCTTCCCGCAGGGGCGGAGGCCGCAGCGTGAGGGGAGGCGACTCCCGGCCGCGCGTGCTGGTCGTCGACGACGATCCTGGCGTCCGCTACACGCTTCGGGAAATCCTGGAAGCGGAGGGCCTCTCGGTCGCCGACGCCGCGGACGGCCGGGCCGCACTGGACGAGGTCGAGCGCTTCCACCCCGAGCTGGTCCTCGCCGACCTTCGCATGCCCCACCTGGATGGCATGGAGCTCCTGCGGCGCCTCTCGGCGCGTGCCCCGGCGCCCCGCGTCATCCTCATCACGGCGCACGGATCGGAGCGGCAGGCCGTCGAGGCGATGAAGGCCGGCGCGTACGACTACTTCCGCAAGCCCTTCGAGACCGAGGAGCTGCTCGCGGTGGTCCGTCGGGCGATGGAGGCGCTCCGGCTGGAGGCAGAGAACGAGCGCCTCGCGGGCCAGCTCGCGCTGTCGCGGACCATGGTGTTCGAGTCCGAGGCCATGCGGCGACTGGCGACGCTCGTCGCCCGCGTCGCCCCCCGCGACGTGACCGTCCTCGTGACCGGCGAGAGCGGCACGGGGAAGGAGCGCGTGGCGGAGGCGCTGGTGACCGCCTCCCGGCGCGCGGAGCGCCCCTTCGTCCGGTTCAACTGCGCGGCGCTCGTACCCGAGCTCGCGGAGGCCGAGCTCTTCGGCCATGCGCGCGGGGCCTTCACCGGGGCGGTCCGGTCCCGGCCGGGACTCTTCGGGGAGGCGGACTCCGGCACCATCCTGCTCGACGAGATCGGGGAGCTCGCCCTGCCGCTGCAGGGGAAGCTCTTGCGCGTGCTCCAGGAGGGGGAGGTCCGCCCGGTCGGCGAGGAGCGCGTCCGCAAGGTCGACGTCCGCGTCCTCGCCTCGACCCACCGGGATCTGCGGGAGCTCGTCGGCCGGGGCGCGTTCCGGGAAGACCTGTACTGGCGGCTCCACGTCGTAGAGCTGCACGTACCGCCACTCCGGGACCGGCCCGAGGACATTGCGCCCCTCGCCCGCCACTTCCTGGCGCGCTTCGCGGAGCGCTTCGGGGTCGGTTCGCTGCGCGTCCCGGACGAGCTCTTCTCGCGGCTCGTCGCCCATGGATGGCCCGGCAACGTCCGGGAGCTCGAGAACGCTCTCGAGACCGTCGTGGCCCTGTCCCGGGACGGGGAGCTCGACCTCTCGCTACTGCCCGCGGCCGCGCCCGTGGAGGGACCTCCGCTCGCCCTGCGCGCGCGCGTGGAGGCCTACGAGCGCGGGCTGGTGCTCGACGCGCTCCGGGCGGCGCACGGCAGTCGCACGGAGGCCGCCCGGGCACTCGGGATCTCGCGGGTCACCCTTCACGACAAGCTGCGCAAGTACGGCATCGGCGGCGAGGACCCCTGAAGACGGCTCAGGCCTCGACGCGCGAGCCGAGGACCTTCAGGAACTGCCGCATCCATTCCGGGTGGGCCGGCCACGCCGGCGCGGTGACGAGGTTCCCGTCGGTGACCGCGTTGGAGGCCGTTGCGTTCACCTCCCCGTACCGTGCTCCGGCCGCGACGCACTCGGGCCCCACGGCCGGGTAGGAGACGCACTTCCGGTCCTTCAGCACGCCCGCCGCCGCCAGGATCTGCGGGCCGTGGCAGATGGCGGCGATGGGCTTCCCGGCAGCGGCGAACCCGCGGACGATCTCGAGCACCCGCGGGTTCAGGCGCAGGTACTCGGGGGCTCGGCCCCCCGGGATCACGAGCGCGTCGTAGCTCGCCGCGTCCGCCCGGTCGAAGTCGCCGGTCACCGCGAAGCGGTGGCCGGGAAGCTCGGCGTAGGTCTGATCCCCGACGAAGTCGTGCACGGCCGTCCGCACGGTGTCGCCGGGCTTTTTGCCCGGACAGACCGTGTCCACCCGGTGCCCCACCATGGTGAGGATCTGGTAGGGCACCATGGCCTCGTAATCCTCGACGAAGTCGCCGACGAGCATCAGGATCTTCTTCGCTGCCATGCGTGCCTCCTTCCCCGGACCGCGCGGGCGCGCGGCGGGGCCCGCACGCGAGGTGCGGCGCCCCCCGCTCCGGCGTTCGCTACTTCTTCTTCGCGGCCTTGTCCGCCTTCACCTCCACGCTCTTCGCGGTGAGCGTGTACTCCACCGTCACCTTGGCGCCCTTCTTGAGGTCGCCCGTCACCTTGGTGTCCGCGGTCCGGGCCATCTCGAACTTCTCGCCCTTGTTCTTTCCCTTCTCCTGGGTGACCACGATGGTCGTGTCCGACACGTCGACGACCGGCCCGGTGACCTGGTAGGTCGCCCCGGCCGCCTGGGCTGCGGTGGCAATGGTCAGGGCGGCGAGGGCCGCCAGGTTGCGCATGCTCTTCGTCATCCGTCTTCTCCTCCCGGGTTTGCGTGCTTCGTCCAGCGGGCGAGCCTAGCGCCAGCGGCTGCGCCGCGCGACATCGCGGAGGGGCAGGCGCCGCCCGAGGCCCCGAAAGGGTTCAGCCGCGCAGGAGGCGGCGGTGACCCTCGTCCTGGGCGGCCATGCTCTCGAAGAACTTCTTGAGCGCCGGGTCGGCGAGAGCGGCGATGACCTCGGCATGCGCGGCCTGGAAGCGGTCCTCGAGGTCGACGACCTCGCCGCGGACGAGGTCGAGGTCGTTGGACCATTCTCCAGCGCGGATGCGCTCGAGCACCCTCGTCGCCTCCGCCAGCATCTCCTCCAACCCCTTCGCGGCCATGTCGACGCTCTCGAAGAGCCGGGAGTCGTGCCGGTAGCGCGCCGCGAGGAGCCGGACGCGCGTCGCGTGCTGCCGCTCCTCGGCCGCGAGTCGGCGGAAGAGGTCGCTCGCCGGAGCGTCGGACTGGAAGCGGTCGGCGAGCGCGTCGTAGATCTGCGCGCTGGTCTCCTCCAGGCGCTCGGCGGTCTCGAACAGGGGGTAGGCGCTCGCCACGCGGTCACGAAGGTAACGCCACCAGGCGCCGGGCGCCACGGACGGTGCTCCCGCTCGGGGCGAGCCGCGGGCACCGAGTGGCGCTAAGCTCCCGCGCCGGAGGATTCATGGCCAACGCGCACTTCCGGGCCCCGGCACCCCTGAACGAACCCAACCTGTCCTACGCACCCGGCTCCGCGGAGCGGGCCGCGCTCCAGGCACGCCTCTCCGACCTCGCGTCTCGCGAGATCGAGATCCCCGTCGTCATCGGCGGGGAGGAGGTCCGCACCGGCCGGATCGCGGAGGTCCGCGTGCCCCACCGACACGGCCAGGTGATCGCCCGCTACCATCAGGCCGGACCGCAGGAGGTCGCACGGGCGGTCGAGGCAGCGGCGCGAGCGCGCCGGGAGTGGGCCTCGCTCGGGTGGACGGACCGCGCCGCGGTCTTCCTGCGGGCGGCGGAGCTCCTCGCCGGGCCGTGGCGACAGGTGCTCAACGCCGCGACCATGCTCGGCCAGTCGAAGACGGCGTTCCAGGCCGAGATCGACAGCGCCTGCGAGATCATCGACTTCTGGCGCTTCAACGTGGCCTTCGCGGACGGCATCTACGAGCAGCAACCGATCTCCCCGCCTGGGGTCTGGAACCGGGTCGAGTACCGCCCGCTCGAGGGGTTCGTCTTCGCCGTCACCCCGTTCAACTTCACGTCGATCGCCGCGAACCTCCCCACCGCTCCGGCCATCCTCGGGAACGTGGTCCTGTGGAAGCCGGCCTCCACCGCCGTCTATTCCGGATGGCACGTACTCCGGCTCCTCGAGGCCGCGGGGCTCCCTCCCGGGGTCGTGAACTTCCTGCCCGGAAAGGGCGGTGCCGTGGGCGACGCCGTCCTCGCGAGCCCGGAGTTCGCGGGACTACACTTCACCGGCTCGAACCCGGTCTTCGACGGGATGTGGCGAACGATCGCGGGCAACCTCGATCGCTACCGCTCCTACCCGCGCATCGTGGGGGAGACGGGCGGCAAGGACTTCGTGTTCGCCCATGCCTCTGCCGACGTGGACGAGCTCGTCACCGCGCTCGTGCGCGGGGCCTTCGAGTACCAGGGGCAGAAGTGTTCGGCCGCTTCCCGTGCCTACGTTCCGGAGAGCCTCTGGCCGGCGGTGCGGGAGCGGCTCGTGGCGAAGGCCTCGTCACTCGCAGTCGGCGACGTCACGGACTTCCGGAACTTCATGGGCGCGGTGATCGACCGTGCCGCCTTCGACCGCATCCGCGAGTTCCTGGACTTCGCCCGGTCCTCCCCCGTGGCGCGGGTCCTCGCCGGCGGCGGCGCCGATCCCGCAACGGGGTGGTTCGTGCAGCCGACGGTCATCGAGACCACGGACCCCCGGTTCCGCCTCATGGAGGAGGAGATCTTCGGGCCCGTGCTCACGGTGTTCCCCTACCCCGACGCCCGCCTGGAGGAGGCGCTCGCGACCTGCGATTCCACCTCGCGCTACGGGCTCACCGGCGCGATCTTCGCGCGGGACCGGGGCGCCATCGCCCGGATGAGCGCTGCCCTCGAGGGAGCGGCCGGGAACTTCTACGTGAACGACAAGCCGACCGGCGCGGTCGTCGGCCAGCAGCCGTTCGGCGGCGCCCGGCGCAGCGGCACGAACGACAAGGCCGGGTCGCCGGGAAACCTCATGCGCTGGCTCTCTCCCCGTGCCATCAAGGAGAACCTCGTCCCCCCGACGCGGCTGGAGTACCCCCACCAGGGAGAGGGCTGAGCCCGCCGTCACCGGCGCGCTACCGCGCCCATCGGCGGCGTGGTACGAAGGCGCGCCATGGAGACCCGACCGAAGGCTCCCGCGAGCATCCACACCGCGAACCTCCTCCTTCTCCTCGCCGCGTCGGTCCAGGCCGGCGCGGCCCTCATCCTCTCGGCGAGCAACGCCGCCGGCTTCGCCCAGTGGCTCTTCGCGGCCGTGGTGATGGGGCTCTTGCTGTGGGGGATCTTCCGGGGCTACCGGCTCGCCTGGCTCTGGGGGCGCTACCTCACGCTTGTCCTGTCGGCCGTGATGCTCGCCACGGTCGCCCTCGGGCTCTCCCTCGGACGGCTCCGTGCGCTCCAGGCGGCGGTGATGCTCGGCGGCATCGTCTTCCCCATGGCGGCCGTGGGGATCGCGCTCGGCCGGCCGTCGGCTCGCCGCTGGTTCGACCTCTACTGCCCGAAGTGCGGCACTCCGACGTCGCGCGGCAAGGACTTCCTCTTCCGGCAGGCCCGCTGCCCAAAGTGCGGCGCCGTCTGGTAGGTCCCCGCCGCTAGTTGTGCGCCGCGGGCGGGGCGGGCGGGGGGATGAGCTCCCAGGGGATTCGGCCCACCGAGACAGTCCCGTCGACCACGAACGCCGGCGTGGCCGGGATCTTGTCGCGCCCCCCGGCGGCCGCGTCTTCCGCCACGCGGCGAGCGGCCGTCGCGGAGACCATGCACTCGCGGAAGCGCTTCAGGTCGAGCCCCGCCTGGCGGGCGAGGTCCTCGAGCGGCCGCTTCGCCTCCTGGTTGGCGAAGAGGAGGTCGTCCATCTCGGGGAAGCTGCCCTGGGCCTCGGCGCACACGCCGGCCCGCGCGAGCTCGCAGGCCCTCGGGTGGATGGCCCTCCTCACGGCGGGGTTGCAGGCCGGATCGAGCGGGAAGTGGCGCCTCACCACCTTCACGTCGGGTCGCCCGGCGAGCTGGGCCTTCGTCTCGAGGTGTGCGCGCGCACAGAACGGGCATTCGTAGTCGCTGTACTCGTAGATGACGAGCGGCGTCCCGGGCGGCAGGGTCCGGGCCGGTCCGGACACGGGTGCGGCGGCAGCGCGGCTCCAGTAGCGCGGGTAGGTGGCGGACGCGAGCACGAGCCCGACGAGCGCGGCCGAGACGACGGCGGCGGCCCGCACGGGGTTCGCCCGGACGGCGCCCAGGTCCTGGCGCACGGCACGCCCGGGTCCCTCCGGCCGGCAAGCCCTCCAGGCGGCGGCGAAGAGGCCCAGGGACGTCGCCCAGGAGGCCGCGCACACGATACAGAACGCACCGATGAGGAACTCGCTCACGCCCGCCAGCGCGGCGGACGCCGCAGCCGCCGCGACGGTCACGAGGAAGAGCAGGCCTCGGGGCCAGCTCGATCTCCCCCGCCGCCCGATGGCCCAGGCGGCGAGGACGGCCGCGAGCCCGTACCCGAGCGCGCCCCACACGGCGACCGGCAGGCCGAGGACGACGGAGTAGCGGCTCGTCGCCACGCGGTCGCAGTTGAAGGTCTCGTTCACCGCGCAGAAGCTGGCGATGCCGGCATGGGCCTGCTGGTGCAGGCGCGCGAGCACCACGGAGAGCGCCAGCCCGACGAGGGCGAGCACCAGGGCCGTCCACAGCGCGCCGGCCTGCGGGCCACCTGCGGTGGCTGAGGTGCGTTGCGGCATGGACGGTACCGGGCGGCGTCCGCGGCCTCAGTCGATAGGGCAGGGCTTCACGGGCTCGCAGGGCTTCTGCGGCTCGGCCTTGGCACCCGCCTTGTCGGCCTTCGCGTCCTTCGACGGGGCCTTCGCCGGCTCGGCCTGGGGCTTCTTCGCGTCCGCCTGCTGCGCGGGCGCCGCGTCCGCCTTGGGCTTGTCCTCCGACCGGGCAGCCGCGACCGCGAGCGACAGGACGGCAGCGGCGAGCAGTCTTCGCATGGATCTCTCCTCGGGCCCCGTCGGCCCGCAAGCGTCAGAGTCTGCCTGACGTGCCGCCGATGGGGAAGCAGGATCGAGCATAGCGGCGCGGCCGTCTCGCCGCACGCACCCGCGGCTCTCGCTCAGCCGGCGGGAATCCGCACCCGGATCGCCGTGCCGCGTCCCGGCTCGCTCTCCGCCGCGAGGGTGCCCCCGTGCGCCTCGACGATGCGCCGCACGAGCGCGAGGCCGAGGCCCACGCCGCCCGTGTCCCGGGTCCGGCTGCGGTCGGTGCGGAAGAACGGCGTGAACAGGTTCGGCAGGTCGGCCGCGTCGATCCCGATCCCCTGGTCGCGGACTTCGAGTTCCAGGAATCCTCCGGCCGCCCGGGCAGAGAGGTGCACCGGGCTCGAGGCCTCCGAGTACTTCGCAGCGTTGTCGAGGAGGTTGTCGACGACCCGCCGGAGCAGGACCGGGTCCGCGTCGACGGAGGGCAGCGTCCCTTCGGTGCGCGTCGAGAGCTCGCGCCCGGGGTGGCGCGTCCGGAACCGCGCCTCGGAGCTCGCGACCACGTCGATCGCGGCAACGCGCCCCTTGCGGAGGGGAAGCGCCGTACCCGCCCGGCCGTCGGCGAGGTCGAGCCGCGCCGCGGTGAGCACGTCGTCGAGCAACCGCTCGAGCTCCTCCAGGTCGATCCGGATCTCCTCGACGTACCGGCGGGCCTGGGCGAGCTCTCCCTCGCTCGCGAGATCGAGAGCGACGCGGATGCGCGAGAGGGGCGTGCGGAGCTCGTGGGACACGTTCGCGAGGAGCTCCTTCTCGGACCGAAGCAGGTCCTCGATCCGATCCGCCATCTCGTCGAACGCGCGCGAGAGCTCGCCGACCTCGCCTCCCCCACGCAGCTCGCTCCGGGCCGAGAGGTCGCCGGCACCGAGCTGCCGTGCCGTCCGGGTGAGCTTCTCGAGCGGCTGGGCGATGGCCCTCGCGAGCGGGATCGACGCGACGGCGAGCACCACGAGGAGCGCCGCGAGCGACGCCACGACGCGGGAGACGGGGAAGCTCCGCGGCGGGCCGGCCATCACCACGTAGCCGGGGGGCTCGCCGGGGAGCCTTGCCGCGAAGGCGTGCCGCACGGGGCCGAGGTGGACCGGTCCCACGGCGAGACGAGAGCGATCGCCCGCGGAGATCGGCGCCGGGGGGTTCTCGTCGCTCGCGGCGAGGAGCTCCCCCGAGTCCGCGTACGCGGCAAGGCCCACGCCGAAGGCCTCGGAGATGTGGCGGAGTTCTGCGGCCATCGCCGCCGCGTCGCGCCGGTAATCGCCCGCCTGCTGCGCCGCGAAGCGCGCGAGCCGCTCGGGACTGCGCACCATCTGGCCGCGTCCCACGAGGGCGCCGACCACGGCGAGCGCCACGCCCACGAGCGCGAGGAGCAAGAGACCGTTCAGGTAGACGCGCCAGAACAGCCGGGGCTGGCGCCGACCCCCGCGCCCCGTCATCCGCCCTCCCCCGCGAGCAGGTAGCCCGCCCCGCGCACGGTCTTGAGCAGCCGGGGGTGCTTCGGGTCGTCGCCGAGCTTGCTGCGGAGGCGGGAGACATGGACGTCGACGGAGCGGTCGAAGGCCTCCTCGGGGTTGCCGCCCGCGAGCTCGATGAGCTGCTCGCGGGAGAGGACCCGGCCGGCGCGGGACGCGAGCGCGTAGAGAAGCGAGAACTCGTACCCGGTGAGCTCGAGCTCTCTTCCGGCGAGCGAGGCCTTGCGCGCGGCCGGATCGACGAGCAGGTCTCCCACCTGGACCACCTGGACGGGCGGGCCGGCCCGACCGCGTGCACGGCGCACGACGGCCCGGATGCGCGCCAGGAGCTCGCGAGGGGAGAACGGCTTCGGGAGGTAGTCGTCGGCGCCGAGCTCGAGCCCCATCACCCGGTCGGCCTCCTCGCCCCGGGCGGTGAGGATGATGATGGGGACGTCGGACCGGGATCGGAGCTCCCGGCACACCTCGAGGCCGTCCTTGCCCGGGAGCATGAGGTCGAGGAGCACGACGTCGTGCCGGTGCCGGGCGGCCTCCTCCAGCCCGCGCGCCCCGTCGGCCACCCGGGTCACGACGACCCCGTGCCCCTCCAGGTACTCGGCGGTGAGCGCGGCGAGGCGTACGTCGTCCTCGACGAGGAGCGCGGTGACGAGCGGCTCGGAGGGCACGGGCTGTATCATAGCGCCCCCTGGCGACTGCCGCGGTTCGACCGCGGCCGTTTCGCGCGTCCCGGTTCGCTCACCGTCCGTCCGCATGCCGGTGGATCTTGGCCGAGACCTGCGCACGCTGCTCCGGCGTGAGAGTCGCGTGCAGCTCCAGGCCTGCGTCGGCGGCCTCGTGGGCGAACTTCCGGAGGTCCTCGATGCGGGCGTCGAGCAGCGCATGGACGTCCGCGGCGCTGGGGTTCGGCTGGTCCCACAGCGCCAGGAGCGCGGACCGCACATCCTTCCGGGCCGCGGAGAGCGCCAGACCATCGGCGAGCAGCTTGTCCTTGAGCGCCGAGATCCGCGCCCTTTGGTCCGGCGTGGCGTTCAGCTCGTCGAGCGCGCTCGCGACCCGCGCGTTCACGCGCGCCGTCACCTGCGCGGGGTCCGCGGCGTGGTGCCTGCACGCTCCCCATCCGGCGAGCGCGAGGGCGACCGCGAATACGGGAACGGCGATGAGGACCTTCCTTCCAACCGTCATGGGCTCCTCCGGGGGCGACATTCGGCTTCCGCATTCCAAGATGCGATTCGCCCCTTGCGCGCGCTTGGCTCCCGGGTGAAGAAGTGTGAACCGCATGAGCCTCGTCTCGGCCCGCGACCTGTCCCTGGCGTTCGGAGCGGACGTCCTGTTCGACGGGGCCTCGTTCTCGATCGGGCCGCACGACCGAGCCGGCCTCGTGGGCCCGAACGGCACGGGGAAGTCGAGCCTGCTGCGCATTCTCGCCGGTCAGGTCCACGCCGACGGGGGGTCCCTCACGTTCCGCCGGGGTGCCCGGGTGGGATACCTCCCCCAGGAGGTGGCGTCGATGCCGGAGGCGCCTGCGGTCGAGGCGGTGCTCGCCTCGGTCCCGGGGAGGGACGAGCTCGAGTCCCGGCTCCGCGCGACCGAGGCGGCCCTCGCCTCGCCGGGCGCGGACGACCCGCTCGAGCTCTCGGAGAGCCTCGCCGAGCTCCACGACGAGCTCGCCCATTTCGAGGAGCGCTTCGGGCGCCACCGCGCCGAGCAGATCCTCGCCGGCCTGGGGTTCGACGAGCGGGCGATGCGCGCCTCGACGCGCGCCCTCTCGGGCGGTTGGCGCATGCGCGTCGCGCTCGCGGGCCTGCTCCTCCAGGACCCCGATCTACTGCTCCTCGACGAGCCCACGAACCACCTCGACGTGCCGACCCTGGCCTGGTTCGAGGACTTCCTGCGCAGCACCAGGAAGGCGCTCGTCCTCGTCTCCCACGACCGGCTCTTCCTCAACCGCCAGGTCGAGCGGATCCTCTCGCTCGAGCCCGAGGGCGTGCGGGCATGGGCGGGCGACTACGACGCCTACCGGCGGCAGCGGGCGGAGGAGGAAGAGCTGCTCGTCGCGCGTGCCCGGCGCCAGGACGCGCGCCGCGCCCAGCTCGAGGCCTTCATCGAGCGCTTCGGCGCGAAGAACACCAAGGCCGCCCAGGCCCGGAGCAAGAGGAAGGTCCTCGAGCGCATGGAGGCGGTGGAGGTCCGTGAGGAACGCGAAACCGTCCTCTTCCGCTTCCCCGAGGCGCCGCGCTCGGGGCGGGAGGTGCTCCGGCTCGAGGGCGTCTCGAAGTCGTACGGCCCGCTCTCCGTCTACCGGAACCTCGACGCCCAGGTCCTGCGGGGCGAGCGGGTCGCCGTGATCGGGCCGAACGGCGCAGGGAAGAGCACCCTCCTCAAGCTGGCCGCCGGCGAGCTCGCCCCCGACGCAGGACGGGTCCGCTTCGGCCACGGGGTGGTGGCGGGCTACTACGCCCAGCACCACTTCGAGCGCGACGAGCACGCCGCTCCCGGGGCCGCCGCGCGCACCTTCGGGACGCTCGACCCCGAGCGAACGGTGCTCGAGACGCTCTGGGGCGTGGTTCCAGAGAAGGGGGAGGCCTACGTGCGCGGCGTGGCCGGGTCCTTCCTGTTCTCCGGCGACGCGGTGGACAAGCCGGTCGGGGTCCTCTCCGGCGGCGAACGCTCCCGCGTGGCGCTCGCGAAGCTCCTGCTCCGGCCGACGAACCTCCTGCTCCTCGACGAGCCCACGAACCACCTCGACATCGAGTCCTCCGAGGCGCTCATCGACTCCCTGTCCGGCTACGGCGGCACGCTCGTCTTCGTGTCCCACAACCGGAGCTTCGTCGATCGGCTCGCGACCGCCGTCTGGGAGGTCCGGAACGGCGGCGTCGCTCCCTTCCCGGGCAACCTCGCGGACTGGCTCTACCACCAGCGCGCCACCGGTCCCGCGCCCGCCGCGGCGGCGGTCGCCACCGCCGGACCGGCGGCCACCGGCAAGGGGGCGGACCGGGAGCGACGCCGCGCCGAGGCGGAGGCCCGCAACGCCCGCTACCGGATCGAGAAGCCGGTGCGCGACCGCCTGGCGGACGTCGAGGCGCGCATCTCGGAGTGGGAGCGCACCGCGGCGGAGAGTACCCGGGCGCTCGCCGACCCGTCGCTCTACGAGGACTTCTCCCGCGCACGACCCCACCTCGACGCGCGGCGGCGCGCGGAGGCCGAGCTCGCGCCGCTCTACGCGGAGTGGGAGGAGCTCTCCCGCGAGCTGGAGCGCCTCGCCGACGGAGCGGGCGACACCGGGCCTTCGGGGAGCTTGCCGCCCGGGCGCCCCTGACGCGGCCGGGACAGTTGTGGGTCGGCGCGGCCGCGCGTATCGTCGCCGTTCGTGAAGGCTCACCTCCTCCTCGCGCTGGCGGTTGCGCTCCTCGCCGCGGCGGGGGCGGCGCTCTGGGCGCTCCTCATCTGGCGCCGGCGCCCGCCGCGCCGGAGGCGGCGGCGCCGGCCGGCTCGGCCGCGGCATCCGGTGCTTCTCGTCCACGGGCTCCTCGGATTCGACGAGATCTCCCTGGGCTCGACCACCCACGCCTACTTCCGCGGGGTGCCGGAGGCACTCGCGAAGGACGGCCAGGTCGTGCACGTCGCGCGGGTCGCGCCCTTGAGCGCGGTCGCCTCCCGCGCCCGCCAGCTCGCCCGGCAGATCCAGTCCCTGGGGGCGCGGAAGGTAAACGTCGTCGCGCACAGCATGGGCGGGCTCGACGCCCGCTACGCCATCTCGCGGCTCGGGCTCGCCCGCGGCGTCGCCGGGCTCCTCACGGTCGGCACGCCCCACCGCGGGACCCCGCTCGCGGACC
>Ga0335069_10005282_pt1 | contig 19011 bp, 15 predicted proteins | sample Lox_Sample_11_FD_206714 | JGI IMG/M metagenome (GOLD analysis project Ga0335069, IMG submission 206714) | Soil microbial communities from Loxahatchee National Wildlife Refuge, Florida, United States - Lox_Sample_1.1 | ecosystem: Environmental > Terrestrial > Soil > Wetlands | place: USA... | reverse complement strand
GTAGAGCAGGTCGCCCGTGGCCGGCGAAGTTAAGCAGTCTGCCGTGAACGAGATACGGTCCGGGGAATCCCGACCTGCCCTCGGGCCTTATAATTTGCGGGTGAAACGGGTCCTGCTCCTCCTCTCGGTGACGCTGGCGGCCGCGGCGGCATACGCCCAGGCGCCCAAACCGCCGGAGGAGCCGCCGACCTTCAGCGATTCGGCCGGGGCCGAGTACGTGATGCTTCCCGTGCTCGTCACCGACAAGAACGGGCGCTTCGCGGACGGCCTGCGCAAGGAGGATTTCGTCCTCAAGGTCGGCGACACGCGCGTTCCGGTGGACACGTTCGACCGCGACGAGAGCGCGCCGGTCTCCTTCGCGTTCCTGGTGGACACGTCCGGCAGCATGGGCGTGGGCGACAAGCTCGAGAACGCCAAGAACGCGATCCGCTCGATCGTCCGGGCCCGGAAGCCGGGCGACGACTTCGCCCTCTTCGCCTTTTCGGAGGGCGAGGTTCGGATGATGGCGGACTTCGCGCCGGATCCGACGGCCCTGCTCGCGTCGCTCTGGGACCTCGAGGCCTCGGGCCAGACCGCGCTCTTCGACGCCGTCGCCTCGACGCCCGAACGGATGATGAAGGGCCGCAACAACAAGCGCGCGATCCTTCTCTTCACCGACGGCGTGGACAACGCGAGCGAGCTCACGGCGGAGAAGATGGCCGAGCTCTTGCAGAGGGTATCGGTGCCGGTGTACCCGATCGGCATGAAGAACTCGGCGTTCGATATCCTGACGGAAAAGCAGCGGCAGGAGCTGTCGGTGGACACGCTGCAGATGCTGGCGGCCTCGAGCGGGGGGCGCCTCCACCTGGTTTCGGGGGGAGACGACCTGAGGCCCCTGGCCGCCCAGATCTCCGGGGAGGTCCGGCAGCAGTACTTGCTGGGGTTTGCGCCCTCCGGCAAAGGCGACGTAAAATATAGGATTGTATTCGTGTCCGTCGCGAAACCCGGTTCCTGGGTCGTGCGGACACGTCGTGGCTATCGGGGAACCGCGCCCGGCGGTTCGTAATTTTTAGGAGGTGCAGATGGTCCAGGGACGACGGGTCAATTCCATCCTCTCGGTCGGAGCGCTTCTTTTGGGGTCCTTCGGGCTCACCGCGTGCGCGTCGAAGAAGTACGTGGGAGAGGAGGTCGCCAAAAGCAGCGCCGCCACGGAGAAGCGGATCAACGACGTCGAGTCGCAGGTCGAGGCCACGCAGACCAAGGTGAAGGCGCACGACACGAAGCTGGCCGAGCTCGACAACGCGACGCGGCAGGCGCTCGAGCGGGCGCAGGAGGCGGGCAAGCTCGCCGAGGGCAAGTTCGTGTACTCGCTCGTTCTCTCCGACGACGCGGCGAAGTTCCCGGTCAACAAGTACGAAGTTTCGAAGGAGGCTCAGGACGCGCTCAACGCCTTCGCCGAGCGCCTGAAGTCCGAGAACCGCAACGTGTACCTGGAGATCCAGGGCCACACGGACTCGACCGGATCCGAGGCGTACAACATGAAGCTCGGCTCCGAACGGGCCGAGGCGGTCCGCCGCTATCTCAACAAACAGGGCGTCGCGTTGAACCGCATGTCCACGATCTCCTACGGCAGCTCCGAGCCGGTCGAGTCGAACAAGACCAAGGAAGGCCGGTCGAAGAATCGCCGCGTGGTCATCATCGTCCTCGCGTAGCGCTCGGTTTTCTTTCCTCGGCATCGCGCGGCCCGGCTCTGCCGGGCCGCTTCTTTCTGGCGGCGCGGAGCGCGGCGAGGACGCGCTCGAAGTCCTCGGGCAGGGGCGAGTGCGCCGTGACCGGCTCGCCCGTGCGCGGGTGGGGGAAGCCGAGCGCGCGCGCGTGGAGCATCTGGCGCGGCGCCTGCGCCGCGGCGCCCCCGCCGCCGTAGACGCGGTCGCCGAGAACCGGATGGCCCCCGGCCGAGAAATGGACGCGGATCTGGTGCGTGCGCCCGGTCTCCGGCCGGATCGCCACGAGCGCGGCGCCCGGGAATCGCTCGAGGATTCGGTAGCGCGTGACCGCGCGCCGTCCCGTCTCGCCGCGGCCCGCCACGCTGCGGCGCAGGCCGGGCTCGCGGACGAGGTCGGCGTCGAACGTGCCCGAATCCTTCGGCGCTCCCAGGACGAGCGCGACGTACTCGCGGTCGATCGCGTGCGTGCGAAAGCGGTCCTGGAGGGCGTGAAGCGCGTCCCGGTTTCGCGCGAACACGAGGGCACCCGACGTGTCCTTGTCGAGACGGTGGACGATGCCGCCGTACGGGCGGCCGCCGTAGCGATGCTGCAGGTAGTGGAGTACCCGCGCCCACAGCGTGTCCTTCTCGCGGTCTTCCGTGGGCACGGTCAGAAGCCCGGCGGGCTTGTCGACGACGATGACGTCCTGGTCCTCGTAGAGAACGGAGAGGCGCGTGCGAACGCGCCGCTGGGGCGGCCGGTTCGGGTGGAGCTCGATCTTCGCGTCCGCCGGAAGCTCCCGCCCCGGTTCGTCCGCCGCCGCGCCGTCGACGTCGACGCGGCCCGCCCGCACCGCGTCGCGCGCGGCGCGCCGCGACAGGTGAAACGCGCGGGCGACGGCGAGGTCGAGTCTCACGGGCCCGTCTCCGTCCGGGGGACGGCGACCTCGACGAAAAACTGCGGGTCGCCGATGCGCGCCCCGGGGCTCGCCCCCGGGCCGAAGACGGCCACGGTCCGATAGCGCTCGCGCGCCGCCGCGTCGAGGCGCCCCAGGTAGTCGCGCCCGAAGGCGGGCGCGCCCTCGCCGACGGCGAGCACGTTGGCGAAGACGAGCGCGTCCGGAGGCCGCTCGCGCAGGCGCGCGACGATCCGCGCTTCGCCGGCGTCGTCGAGGTGGCCGGGAAAGAACTGTTCGACGGGGAACGGGCTGCGGCGGCCGAGGACGTAGCCGAAGAAACCGGCCTCCGGGAATCCGGAGAGCGTCTCCCGCGCGGGCAGCCTGGAGAGCGCGGTCAGCGCCGAAGCCGTCGTCTCCGCGACGGGGCCGGGCAGATAGAGGGCGCCGGCCGGCGTCTCGACGCGGCCCCACGGGATTCCGCGGTAGAAGTCCACGAGCGCGAGCCCGCGAAAGCCCGCGAAGACGACGAGGGCGGCGCCCACGAGGCGCGGGAGCGCGGCGCCGAGCGAGCGGGTGAATCGATCCGCAAGCCCGAAGAGGCCGGCCTGCGCGAGGACGAGCGGGAGCGGAAGGAAGAACGCGTCGTACGGGCCGACGTAGCCGGCCGCGAGGAGCACCCGGGCGGCGAAGACCGCGCCGAGCCACACGGCCGCATCCGGCACCGCGGCGAGGACTCCACGCGCCGGCAGGCCGCGCAGCGCGGGCACGAGGCGCCCGAGCGCCGCCGCGGCGACGGCGAGCGGCACGACGCGGACGAGCGGCGGCAGAAGCGCGAGCGAGTCCGCCAGACCCGCGGGAGGCCGCGCGGCGAGGGCGGCGGCGGCAAGCAGCGCCGCGACGGCGGCCCCGACGACGGCGAAGCCCGCGCCCGTCCGACCCGAAGCGGCCAGGCGCGCCGCCGCGACCGACGCCGCGACGATCAGGCACGCCAACAGGAGGAGGACGAAGGCGGCGAGCAGGAGCTCCGCGCCGCGGAGACCGGGCCGGTCCAGACCGGCGTAGGCGCGGTAGACGTTGGCGAACGCGGGCGGGGGCGCGAGCAGCGCGAGCCAGCCGTCGCGCACGAGCGTGTCGCGCGGGATGCCGAGCGAGAGCAGGCCGTAGCCGGCGGCCGCGCCGGCCAGTGGCGCCACCGCCAGCGGGACGAGCCGTCGCGGGCGCGCCCGGGCGGCGAAGGCGAAGACCGCGGCCCCGGCGAGGCCGAGCTCGAGCCGGGAGAGCAGGGCGGCGAGGACGCAGGCGCCCGCGGCCGCGTCCCAGGCCGTGGAGGGCTCGCGCGCGGCGAACACGAGCCCCCAGGTCAGCGCGGCGATCGCGACCGCGACGTCGAGGCTGAAAGGGAACAGCCAGCCGCCGGGACGGAGAAACATCGCCGTGACGACCGCCACGCTGGTGGCCAGGGCGGCGCGCCAGGGGGAGAGCCACCGGCGCGCGAGGCGGGCGAGGGCCGCGAGGTGCAGCAACGCCACGAGCGCGGCGAGCGCGGTCCGGGCCGGAAGCGAGGCTCCGGCGAAGTGGTCCGCGATGGCGGCGAGCCAGGGGCCGAGGGGGCCGTGGTTGAACTGGAGCTCGCCGTAGAGGCGTTCGCCGTGGGCGAGGCGCCAGGGCACCATCAGCTCGCGCCCCGAGTCGACGTACGGCTCGATCCAGCGCTGCCACGACACGGCGGCGAAGAGAGCGAACACCAGAAACGGCAGCGACGCCGCCGCCTGCCGACCGCCCTCTTCCGTCTGACGCGAGCCGATTCTCGTAGGATAACTCCCGTGCAGGAAAAGATGGCCACGCGCAATCCGGTGGCGCGGGCGATCGCCTCGGTGACCTCGCGGCTCTGGTTTCCCGCGGCGCTCTCGACTTCGCGCAACCTCCCGCGCCCCCTGATGCACCGCGGCGGTCGCGCGCTGGCCGCGGTCTACTACCGCCTGCGCCCGAAGTATCTCCGCGCCGCGCGCCGAAACCTCGCGGTCATCCTCGGCGAGCCGGAGGATTCGCCCCGCGTGCGCGCCCTGGCCTTCGAAATGGTCGCGTCGCATTTCCGCGCGTGGGTCGACTTCCTCCACTTCGCCACGCGCCCGCCGGAAGAAGCCGCCCGGCTGGTGGAAGGGGTCGTCGGGTACTCGCGCATCGTCCAGGCGCGTCTGGCGGGGAAAGGCGTTCTCCTGCTGACGGCCCACCTCGGCAACTGGGAGGTCGGGGGCCTGATGCTCGCCCGCGTCAACCAGCCGATCCACGTCGTTCTGGTGCCGGACATCTTTCCCGGCGTCGAGCGCGAGCGGCGCCGTCTCCACGAGCGGCTGGGCGTCGCCGAGATTCGCGTGGACCGCAGCTTCGTACCGACGCTCTCCGTCCTGCGCGTGCTCGGCGAGAACGGGATCGTCGCGATGCAGGGCGACCGCGACTTCGACAACACGGGCATCGCGATCCCGTTCTTCGGCCGGGAGGCCTATTTCCCCCGCGGACCGCTGCGCGTCGCGATGGCCTCCGGGGCGGTCGTGCTGCCGGCCTTCATCGTCGGGCTTCCCGACGGGCGCTACCGCGCGATCGTCGAGGAGCCGCTCGCCGTGGTTTCGGAGGGCGACCGCGACGCCGCGCTGCGGACGAACCTCGCGGCCTACGTCGCGCTGCTCGAGCGCTACGTCCGCGCGTTTCCGGAGCAGTGGTACTGCTTTTACCCGTTCTGGGACGACCCGTCGCGCAAGGGCCGGCGGGCGCTGACGGCCGCGACGAAGAACGCGTCGTAGTGCCGGGCGAGGCTCTCGACGTCGGGGAGGATCGCCGGATCCTCGAAGCCCGCCGCCGCGAAGGCGCGCCGCCAGTTTTCCGGCGTGAGGAAGCCGTGGTTGGGCCGCGTCGCGGGGTCCGTGGCGACGCCGGTGAAGTTCTCGAGGAAGTTGAAGACGAACTCGACGTAGATCGGCTGTCCCGGGAACGGGCGCACGCACTCGGAGAAGACCGCCGTGCCGCCGCCCCTCAGGGTCGCGCGGATGCGCGCGAGCGTTGCGGCGAGGTCGCGGGCGATGTGGACCGTGTTGACGGCGTAGACGAGGTCGGCCTGGCCGGGCGAGACGCCTTGCGCCGCGAAGTCGGCGTTCATGTCGAGGCGCACGAACTCGGCCGGCACCGTCGGGAAGCGCTGGCGGATCGTCCGCTCGGCCCGCCGCAGGAACGTCGGCACGATTTCGGTGAAGACGTAGCGCCCGATCCGGGCGAGGCCGCCGTCGCGGGCCAGGCGCTCGAAGACGGCGAGCGCCGCCGAGCCCGAGCCGCCTCCGATCTCGACGACGGTCGCCGGCCGAGTCGCGGGCAGCGCGCGCGCCACGGCCTCGGCGCCCAGGCGGTTGTTGATCTGGTAGAGCAGGTTGTCGTTCGAAAAGTAGTCGAACCAGAGGGGCAGGCGCGTGGGCGCGAACAGGATCTCTTCGCCGGTCTTCTCGCCGCGCAGGAACTCGGGGACGTGCGCGACCATCTCGCGCACGACGGCGAACGCCGGCAGCGACTGCGGGTCGAGAGCGCGGGCGCGGGCCTCGGCGGCGTCGGGGTCTCCGGGCGGGAGCGGTCCGCGCGCGCGATAGCGCGGTTCGCCGGCCTCCTCGAGCGCGTCGAGGTAGCCCGCGGCTTCGAGCTTCGCGAAAAACCAGCGGATCGGCACGGCGGCGCGCGGCGCGTAGCCCCGCGCCGCGACGAGCGCGGCCGCGGAGGTGCCGCCTCGCAGCTCCTCCGCGAAGTCGAGCTCGTGGACGAGCCGCAGCACGAAATCGACCGTGAACCGATCGAAGTGCTCGGCGCAGAGGATGAACTCCCGCGAGAAGAGCCCGCGGATCGCCGGATCCTCGATCCTGGAAAGAAGCGTCTCGAGATCCTCGGTCCGCTCGGTCACCGGCGCCGATTCTAGTGCCGCGGCCGGCCGCCGTCGGGCTACACTGGTGGTTCCACGCATGAAGCCTCTGGCCGCGGCGCTCGCCGCGCTCGCTCTGGCGGGACGGGCCTTCGCGGCGGCGCCGACCCCGGCGCCGGGACGCGTCGTCATCCTCGGGTTCGACGGGGTCGACGCGCATCTGGTCGAAGAGATGCTGTCCCGAGGCGAGCTGCCCAACCTGGCGGCCTTGAAGAGCCGGGGCGGCTACGCCCCCTTGACGCCCACCGTTCCGGCGCAGACGCCCGTCTCGTGGGCGACGTTCTCGACCGGCCTCGATCCGGGGGGCCACGAGATTTTCGACTTCCTCAAGCGCGACCCGGCCAACCGCATCCCGACCTTCGCCGTCGCGGAGGAGATCCAGGTGCCGTTTCTCTTCGGCGCCCGGAACCCGGTTCTCTTCGCCGCCGCGGCCGCGGCGTTGCTCGGCGCGCCGGCCCTGCTGCTCGCGCTCCGCCGCCAGCGGCTCGCCGCCGCCCTTCTCGCGGTCGTCGCGGCCGGCGCCGCCGCGGGCGTCTTTCTCGCTGCGCGCGCGTGGCTGCCGGTCAATCGGCCATGGGTCAAGAACAACCGCCGCGGCCCCGTTTTCTGGGCCGAAGAAGGCGCGCGCCCGGCGACCGTCATGCGGATGCCGGTCACGTTTCCCCCCGAGCCGTTCGCCGGCGGCCGGATGCTCTCGGGCCTCGGCGTTCCGGATCTCTCGGGCCGGATCGGCAAGCCCTCGTACTACACGTCCGACCCGTTCTTCGCGCCGCGCGAGGGCAACGACTTCTCGGTCGAGATCACGCGGCTCGAGTCCAACACCGGCCGGCAGATCACGAAAATCGTCGGGCCGCCGGCGCGCGCGTTCGGCCGCGAAGGGACGATCGACGTCCCGCTGACCCTGACGGTCTCGGATTCGCGCGACCGGCTCACGGTCGAGGCCTGCGGGCAGCGCGCGGAGCTCCAGCCGGGCCAGTGGACCGGGTGGATTCCGCTCGAGTTCCGCGTCAACCCCCTGATCACCGTGCACGGGTACGCGAGGCTGCGCCTGGCGTCGATCGCGCCCGAGATCGGCCTCTACCTCTCGCCGATCCAGTTCGACCCCGATCACCTGCCGCCGGGCTTCGCGATCTCATCGCCGGCGGGTTTCGCCGAAGAGCTCGTGAAGCGCTTCGGCCGCTACAAGACGATGGGCTGGGGGATCGACACGTGGTCGATCCAGTCGGCGACGCTTTCGGAAGAGGCCTTCCTGCAGGACGTCGAGCAGACCGCCAGGCAGGAGCGCCAGATGCTCGCGGGCCTTCTCGGCGGCGGGGAGAAGCTTCTCTTCCACTACTTCGAGTTCCCCGACCGCGTGGCGCACGTGTTCTGGCGCCTGCGCGACCCGCAGCACCCGGCCTACGACGCCGCGCTCGCCGCGAAGTACGGCGATGTCGTCGAGAAGTCCTACCGCACCATGGACGACATCGTCGGCGAGACGGCGAAGGCGCTCAAGCCCGAGGACGTCCTGATCGTTCTCTCCGACCACGGCTTCGCGACGTGGCGGCGCTCGGTCAACTACAACTCCTGGCTCGTCGAGAACGGCTACCTGGTTCTGAAAGGCAGCGCGCGCCGCCAGAACCTCGAGGCGCTCTTCTCGCGCGGCCAGTTCTGGGAAGCCGTCGACTGGACGAAGTCGAAGGCGTACGCCATGGGTCTCGGGGACGTCTACGTCAACCTCGCGGGGCGCGAGGCCGGCGGCATCGTCGCGCCGGGCGCGGAGTACGAAGCGCTGCGCAACGAGCTCGTGGCGAAACTCTCCGCCCTCGTCGACCCGAAGAACGGCGAGAGGGCCGTCTCGCGCGTCTTCAAGCGCGAGGACGTGTACCGGCGCTTCGACCCGCGGCTGATTCCGGATCTCATCGTGACGAATCGGCCGGGCTATCGGGTCTCGTGGCAGTCCTCCCTCGGCGTCCCGACGGGCAGCGTCTTCGAGGACAACCACGACGTCTGGAGCGGCGACCACTGCTCGCTCGACCCCGACCTCGTGAGAGGCGTGTTCTTCGCGTCGAAGGCCTTCCACACCGACGCGCCGCCCGGAATCGCCGACGTCACGGCGTCGGTCCGGGCCCTCGTGGGCGGCGCGGCCGTGCCCGACGCGGCGGGGAAGTCGCTCTGGTGAAGCGCGTCGCGGCGCTCCTGGTCCTCGCCGCGCTTCCCCTGGGCGCCCAGCAGGCCGTGACGCCCGCCGACTCCGAGCGGGCGGCGGATCTGGCCCGTCTCCAGACGCGCATCGCGACCTTGAAGGCCCGTCTTTCCGAGAGCCAGAAAAAGGAAGCGACGCTCGCCGAGGAGTTGAAGCGCCTCGAGCTCAAGCAGGAGATCGCCACGCGCGAGGGAGAGCTCGTCGCGGCCACGCGCGAGGAGTTCGCCCGTCGCCTGGCGGAGGTCACGCGCCAGCGGGGCGAGGTTTCGGTCGCCGCGGCCGACTACCGGCGCCAGCTGATCGCCCGCGCCCGCGTGCTCCAGCGCTTCGGCCGGTTCGGCTACTTCCGTGTCCTGCTCGAAGCCCGGGACGTGCCGGCGTTTCTGGACTCGATCGAGCGGCTCGACAGCCTCGCGCGGCGCGACGGCCGGCTTCTCGTGCAGTACCGCTTCGCCGAGACGCGCCTGCAGGAGAACCTCGCGCGCGAGCAGGCGCTCAAGGCCGAGATCGACCGGCTGTACCTGCGCAGCCGCCAGGAGGAGGCCCGCGTCGCGTCGCTGAAGACCGAGCGCGAGCGCCTCCTCGCCAGCGAGAAGAGCTCGATGGCCTCGAGGCAGCGCGAGGTCTCGGCCCTCACCGACAAGGCCGCTCGCCTCGAGCGCCTCCTCGACACGCTCTCGCGCCAGGCCGACGCCGAGGAGCCCGTCGGGCCGTCGGGTGGAATCCGGCCCTGGAAGGGAGTCCTCGATTGGCCCGTGCGCGGCACGATCATCGAGACGTTCGGCCGCCACCGGCACCCGAAGTTCGACGCATTTACCGTCTCCAACGGCGTCTCGCTCGCGGTTGCGGCGGGCACGCCGGTGCGGGCGGTTTATGGCGGCAAGACGGTCTATGCGCAGTGGCTGGCCGAATACGGCAACCTCGTCATCCTCGACCACGGCGACGGCATGCTGACGCTCTACGCCTGGCTGCAGGGGGTGTCCGTGCGGCCGGGAGACCAGGTTGCCGTCGGCGCCGAGATCGGCCAGGCCGGTTACGGCCCCGGCCGGGACGAGGCGGGCGTCTACTTCGAGGTCCGGGACCGGCAGAAGGCGCAGGATCCCGTTGCCTGGCTCCGCTGAGCTTCGCGTCATCCCGGGCGAAGCGAGGGATCCCCCGGACCGGCGGTCCTCGGGACGACGGCAGCAACGAGCGACCGGGAAGTAACTGATCCCAAACCGTGTTCTTCGCTCTGCTAGCATGAGATTGATGAAGTCCAACCGCTCCCGCGTGCTGTTCGTGGTGGTTTCCCTCTGCGCCCTGGCCTCGCTGCGGGCGGTCACCGGGCCCGAGGGGTCCGGCCGCGATCCGGCGACCCGGGCCCTGTCGATCTTCTCCGAGGTTTTTTCGCTGACCCGGACCAACTACGTCGAGCCGACGGAGTCGAAGGCCCTGCTCGAAGGCGCCTACGACGGGATGTCCGACGCGCTCGACCCGTTCTCCTACTACGTGCCCGCCGCCTCCATGGCGGCGTACAAGGCGCAGCTCGCGGCCGGCGCGGCCAGTCCCGGCGTCGTCTTCGCGCGGCGCGGCGGCTACCCGTACGTGGTCGCGCCGCTGCCCGGTTCCCCGGCCGAAAAGGCGGGCGTCAAGGGCGGCGACCTGATCGACTCGATCGACGGCCAGCCCATGCGCAATGCGCCGATGTGGAAGATCAAGGCGGCGCTCGACGGGCCCGAGGGCTCCTCGGTCGAGCTCGCGGTCTTCCGCGGCGGCGACGAGAAGAAGCTCAAGATCCCCGTCAGCCGCGCCCGCTTCGAGGCGCCGGCCCCGAGCGCGAAGTGGGAGCGCGACGTCGCGATCATCGCGATCCCGACCTTCATGCCGGACTCGGCCGCGGCCGTCCGGAAGCTCCTCGACGAAGCGTCGCGCCGCTCGATCGGCAAGGTGATCCTCGACCTGCGCGGCTCGATCGGCGGCGCCGTCCCCGACGCCGTGCCGGTGGCGGCGCTGTTTCTCCCGAAGGGGCCCGTGGCGACCGTGGTGTCGCGCAAGGCTCCCGAGAAGCCGCTCGAGACGACGGCGGATCCCGTGTGGAAGGGCAAGGTCGTGATCCTCGTCGACGACTCGACGGCGGGCGCCGGCGAGGTCTTCGCCGCCGCGCTCCACGACCGGAACGCCTCCCGGACGGTCGGCGAGACGACGGTCGGCATGGCGATCGTCCAGAAGAACGTGCCGACCGAGGAAGGCGGCAGCCTCTACATGACGGTCGGCCGCTACGTCTCGCCCTCGGGGCAGGTGCTCGGCGGCAAGGGTCTCGTCCCGGACGAGCGCGTCCTGGTCCTGCCGGGAGAGCCCGGCGAGCGCGACCTGATCCTCGAGCGGGGCCTCGAGATCGTTCGCGCGGACGCGGCGCCGCGTCAGGCGGCCTAGCCTTCCGCGGCGCGATTCCTTGAGCCGCCGCGGCCGCCGCCCGTCCCCGGCGACGGTCTTCTTCGCGCTCCTGTCGCTCGCGCTCGGCATCGCTCTCTTCGTCAAGACCCGTCCGCCCGTTCCGCCGGCCCCCGTGCCGCGCGAGCCGCTGCGCCCTTCGCCGACCCGAGGCCGCCCACTCGTCCCGGCAACCCCGAAGCGCCCGGCGCCCGCCCCCGCCGGGAAGCCGGTGCCGACGGCCCCGGCCGGCTCCGGAACGCCGCGGGTGGCGATCGTCATCGACGACCTCGGCAACGAGCTCGCGCCGGCGGCGCGGATCGCGGGCTGGAAGGCGCCCGTGGCCGGGGCCGTGCTGCCCGACCTGCGCTGGAGCGCGGCCTCGGCCGAAGCCCTGGCGCGCGGAGGCCACGAGGTGCTGCTGCACCTGCCGATGGAGCCGACGGGATACCCGCGGGTCCGTCCGGGTCCCGGGCTGGTGCTGCGCTCGCAGTCCGACGCCGAGATCGAGCGCCTCCTCGAGGAGGACCTCGCGACCGTTCCCGGCGCGGTCGGCGTCAACAACCACATGGGGTCGGCTGCCACCGCGGACGCGCGCGTCATGCGCGCCGTTTCGCGCGTGCTGTCCCGGCGAGGCCTCTTCTTCCTCGACAGCCGCACGACGGACGCCACGGTCGCGGAGAAGACGGCCGAGGAGAACTCGGTCCGGGCCGCGTCGCGGCGCGTCTTCCTCGACGACGTCGCCTCCGACGAGGCGATCCGCCGGCAGCTCGACGAGCTCGTCCGCCGCGCCGAACAGGAGGGCTTCGCGATCGCGATCGGGCACCCCTACCCGGTGACGCTCTTCGTGCTCGAGCGGGAGCTGCCGGGGCTTTCGGAGAGGGGGGTGAGGCTCGTGAAGGTGAGCGAGCTGGTGCGGTAGGGAGCTACTCCTTCTTCGCTTCGTCCCAGTACCGATCCAGCTCCTCCATCGGCACCTCGGAGACGTCGCGGCCGCTCGCGCGTGCGCGGCGGGCGACCCCGGCGAAGCGGTCGCGGAAGCGGCGATTCGCCGCGCGCAGGGCGGTCTCGGGGTCGATCCCGCGCCGCCGTGCGAGGTTGACGACCGAGAGCAGGATGTCGCCGATCTCGTGGGTCTCGGCCGGCGCGTCGGCGCGTTCCGACGCGGTCCGCCACTCCGCGATCTCCTCTTCGATTTTGGAAACGACGTCGGCGTCGCGCTCCCAGTCAAAGCCGAGGTCCGCGGCCCGGTGCGTCTGCCGATAGGCGGCCGAGAGCGCCGGCAGGGCCGCCGGAAGGCTTCCGAGCGGATCGTCGGCGGCTCCGGGCTGTCGGCGCTTGCGCTTCTCCCAGGCCGTCTTGACGTCCTCGGCCGTGTCCGCGCGGGCCTCGCCGAAGACGTGCGGGTGGCGGGCGATCATTTTCTCGGTGATCGCCCGGGCAACGGCGTCGGCGTCGAACCAGCCGCGCTCGTCGGCCAGGCGCGCGAGAAAGAAGATCTGGAAGAGCAGGTCGCCGAGCTCGTCGCGCAGAGCGTCCGCGGTGCCGGCGTCGAGCGCCTGCAGCGTCTCGTAGGTCTCCTCGAGCAGGTAGGTCTTCAGGCTCTCGAACGTCTGCTCCCGATCCCAGGGGCACTCCTGGCGCAGCCGCGCGACGAGGGCCGCGAGGCGGTCGAGAGGTTCGGACACGGGCCCGATGATAACCGTGCCCGCCGCGGCGAGCCGGAGGGTCGCTCCTGTTAAAATTCCTGCATCGCCGTGAGCGAAGAGGAGAAGCCGATCCGCGTCGTCGACCGGCGGATGTTCACCCCGGAGGGGGAACTGCGTCCCGGCTTCCAGGCCGAGGAGCCGGCGGAAGCCGCGAAGGCGCCGACCCGCGAACCGCCCCCCGCCCCGGCCGCCGCCGCGCCGCCCGGCGGCCCGGACGGGGCTTCGGACCGGACGACGTCCCAGGCCTTCGTCACGCTCCTGTCCTTCCTCGCGAGCAACGTCTATGCCGCTCTCGGCGTCGATCCGATGACGGGCAAGAGCCTGTCGCGGCGCGACACCGCCGCCGCGCAGCAGATGATCGAGTGGCTCGCGGCGCTCGAGCAGAAGACCCGAGGCAACCTCTCCTTCGAAGAGACCGACCTTCTGTCCCGCGCCCTCTACGAGCTGCGCATGGCGTACGTGGAGGCCGTCCGCCCGCCGGGCCGGGAGCCGCCGCGCGCGGGCGGCTGACGCCCGGATGAAGCGTCTCGACCGCCGCGGAAGGTTGAGGGTCCTCGCCCGTCTCCTGCCCGCCGTCTCCGGTCTCGTGTTCCTCGCGCTTCGGGCGGCGCCGGCCGCCGCGCAGGACTCGCTCTCACCGCTGCCGCCGCCGGTGACGCGCGGCCTCTATCGGTCGAACTGGTTCGATTTTCTGTCCGCCTTCTCCGAGAACGATCCGAAGGCCGAAGACAAGGCTCTCGAGGCCATGGTGCGCGCGGGGCGCAAGGTTGGCGTCCGCCACCTCTCGGATTTCTCGCGCACCGCGGTTTTCCTGGGACGCAAGGCGGAGAAGCTCGGCCAGCCCGACCGCGCGGCCCGGGCCTACGCCGCGGCGCTGCGGCTGGACGAGTCCAATCCGGACGCGATCTTGGCCCGGCTCTCGTATCTGGGGCGCCAGCGGCGCTTCGCGGAGCTCGTCAAGGCGCTGCCCGACGCGACGGCGGATCTTCTCTCGGTCCACGAGACGCGCGTGGCGCTGCTCTCCTCGGCCGGCCTGTGGGCCGCGGCGGCGGTGCTGTTGACGCTGGCGGCGACGATCCTGTCGCTCGCGGTCCGCCACGGGCCGCAGGCGCTCCACGACGTCGGCGAGACGGCCTTTCGGTCGTTCGGGCCGAGCGCCGCGCTCCCTCTCGGACTCCTGATCGCCGGCGTGCCGCTCTTCTTCGGGTTCGGACCGCTGTGGCTGGTGCTGTACTGGGGCGCGCTTCTGTGGTCCTACGCCGACGGCCGCGAGCGCTTCGTCCTCGGCGCGGGCTTCGTCGGTCTCGCGCTCGTCGTCCCGCTCTGCGCCTGGATCGCCGAGGAGAACATCCGGGAGCGCTCGCCTCTGTTCGTGGCCGCGATCGACCTCGAGGAGCGGCGCGAGGACGCGAGCGCCGAGGACGGGTTGAAGCAGGCGGCGGCCGTCTTCCCGGAAGACGCGGACGTCTGGTTCCTCCTCGGCACGTACGCCGAACGGGCCGGCGACCTCGAGCGCGCCCTCGAGGACTACGGCCGGGCGGTCCGGGCCGACCCGTCCGACTACCGCCCGAGCCTCTCGCGCGGCAACGTCCACTTCACCGAGGGCGACTACGGCGAGGCCGTGCGCGACTACATCGAGGCCACGAAGAAGGCGCCCCGCGCGGCCGACGCCCTCTACAACCTGGCGCTCGCGCGCGGCGAGGCTTACGACTTCGACGGGCAGGCCCAGGCGATGGCCCAGGCGCGGGCCCTCTCGGCCTCGCAGGTCGCGGCCTGGTCGAGCACGCCGACGCTCGCGCGCGTGGTTTCGCCCGGGTACTCGGTCGCGCAGGCCCGGGCGCGCATCGCGGACTGGAACGCGCAGCCGAAGAGCCGCCGTCTTCCGGGACACGGGACCGCCGCGCGGCCGTGGCGGGCGCTGATCTCGCCCTGGGCCCTCGGGCCCCTGGCGGTGCTCGGCCTCGGCGTGTTGATCGCGCGCGTGCGGCGCCGCCGCGGCGTGGCGACGCTCTGCGAGCGCTGCGGCAGGGTCTTCTGCAACCGCTGCCGGCGCTACGGCGATCCTCCCGATCTCTGCACGATGTGCGCGCGGATGATGCGGCGCGAGGTGCCGGACATCGAGGTGCAGGCCGCCGAGGCCTCCGGCGCGCAGCGGCGCGCGGTCCGGCGGGCGCGGTGGAGCCGGATCGCCTCGCTCGTCCTGCCCGGGTCCCATGCCTTCGGCGAGGGGCGGCCCGTCGCCGGCGCCATCACGCTCTTTCTCTTCTTCTTCGGAGCGGCTGCCGCGGTCCTCGACGAGCGGTTCTTCGACCCGCGCACGCTCGCCCCCGAAGGGGCGCGGGCCGCCGTCGTCGCCGGCCTGATCCTCGCCCTGATGGTGTGGCTGCGCGCCCAGCTCGTCGGAAGGAGGGCGCCCGGTGGGTCTTGAAGGAACGCTGAAGGTCTTCTCGCTGACCGAGATCTTCCAGATGCTCGGCCTGCAGCGAAAGACCGGGATTCTGTCGGTCGAGGGCGACGACGACACCATCACGATCTCCTTCCTCGGAGGCTCCGTCGTCGCGGCCGAGTCGGCCGCGCGGCGGCTCGACAATCGCCTGGGCAATCTCCTGCTGCGGGCCGGTTACGTCACGCAGGAGCAGCTCGACCGCGTTCTGGCGATCCAGAAGGAGACGCGGCAGCGCATGGGCTTCCTGCTGGTGCGGGAAGGGCTCGTCGAGCCCACGGAGCTGCGCGAAGCGCTGCGCCTCCAGATCTCGCGCATCGTCTACTCCGCGTTCCGCTGGCCCGACGGCCGCTTCCACTTCACTCAGGAAGGCACCGTCGACTACGACGCCGACCACATGGCGCCCGTCTCGACCGAGACGGTCCTGATGGAGGCCGCTCAGATCGTCGACGAGTGGCCGATGATCGAGAAGAAGGCCGGCCCCCCGACGACGGTCTACCGCCGGGCGCCGGGTGTCGAGAAGCTCGTGCTCGTGGCGAACCAGAAGAACACGCCGGAGGGCACGCTGTCGGTCTCGCGGTCCGAAGCCGAGACGTGGCGATGGATCGACGGGCGCCGCTCGGTCGGCGACATCATGGAGAGGGCGTTTCTCTCGGACTTCGAGGTCCTGAAAGGAACCGTGGACCTCCTGTCGCGCAACCTCATCGAGCCCGGAAGAGTCGAGGAGGAAGCGCCGCCCGAGGGTGCGGCCATGCCGGAGGAGGCCGACACGGCGGCGCCGGCGCGTTCGGGGCGCGCGCTCGCGCTGTGGGTGGCCCTCGCCGCGCTGGGAGCCCTCGCGGTGTTTCTCGTCCCGCGCAATCCCGCCAACGCCTTCTTCCGTCCCGCGGGGGAGATCCGCGAGGCAGCCGACCTGCTCAAGGCGATCTCGCTCAATCGCGCCGTCGGCGTCGAGCGCGGCGTGCGGATTTTCTACGACGCGACCGGCCGGTATCCGCGCGGTCTGGAGGACCTGGTCGTGGCGGGCATTTTCGAGGAGGACGCCCTGCGCGATCCCTACGGCCGCTTCTACCGGTACATCCTCCGGGCGGACGACGGGAAGTTCGGCCTCTATGGCCGCAACGCGCGAGGCCAGATAGACCTCGATCTGTCCCTCGAGCGAAGCCTTGCGCCCGTGTCGGAGCTGCGGCCCGCGCCCGTTCGGCAGCAACAGCAGCAGGAGGAGAAGGAAAAGGCCGAGAAGCCGAGTGTCCTGGTGGTCGAGTAGGGCAAGAACTTGAGCCAGATAGACTTAGAATTCCAGATGTAATATTTGACATTGCTTGACTCATATTCTATAGTGCGACTTCCGAAAAGCACCGGAAGGAACATTAGGAGCAAGCAATGAGCAAGATCATCGGTATCGACCTCGGGACGACGAACTCGTGCGTCGCTGTCATGGAAGGCGGCGATCCGGTCGTGATCCCGAACGCCGAAGGAAATCGCACGACGCCGTCGGTCGTCGCGTTCTCGAAGTCCGGCGAGCGTCTGGTTGGCCAGGTCGCCAAGCGCCAGGCCATCACCAACCCCGCCAACACCGTCTACTCGATCAAGCGGTTCATGGGCCGCAAGTTCTCCGAAGTCAGCGAGGAAATGAAGATGGTCCCGTTCGCGGTCATCGAGGCCTCCAACGGCGACTGTCGCGTCCGCGCCGGCGGCAAGGACATTTCGCCGCCGGAGATCTCGGCCATGATCCTCGGCAAGCTGAAGGAAGCGGCCGAGGCCTACCTCGGCGAGAAGGTGACTCGCGCGGTCATCACCGTGCCCGCGTACTTCAACGACTCGCAGCGCCAGGCGACCAAGGACGCCGGGCAGATCGCGGGCCTGACGGTCGAGCGCCTCGTCAACGAGCCGACCGCCGCGGCGCTCGCGTACGGCCTCGACAAGAAGAAGGACGAGACGATCGCCGTGTACGACTTCGGCGGCGGCACGTTCGACATCTCGATCCTCGAGGTGGGCGAGGGCGTCGTCGAGGTCAAGTCGACCAACGGCGACACGCATCTCGGCGGCGACAACATCGACCAGAAGATCATCGACTGGATCCTCGCGGAGTTCAAAAAGGACCAGGGCGTCGACCTCTCGAAGGACGCGATGGCCATGCAGCGGCTCAAGGAAGCGGCGGAGAAGGCCAAGATCGAGCTCTCCAACGTGGTCGAGACGGAAATCAACCTGCCGTTCATCACGGCGGACGCTTCGGGTCCGAAGCATCTGCAGCTGAAGCTGACGCGCTCGAAGCTCGAGCAGCTCGTCGAGGACATCATCCAGAAGTCGGTCGGCCCGTGCCGTCAGGCCATGAAGGACGCCGGCGTCGAGCCGAAGGACATCGACGAGGTCGTGCTCGTCGGCGGCCAGACGCGCATGCCGCGCATCCAGAAGCTCGTCAAGGAGCTCTTCGGCAAGGACCCGCACCAGGGCGTCAACCCCGACGAGGTCGTGGCGATCGGCGCCGCGATCCAGGGCGGCGTGCTCGCGGGCGACGTCAAGGACCTGCTGCTGCTCGACGTGACCCCGCTGTCGCTCGGCATCGAGACGCTCGGCGGCGTGACGACGCGGTTGATCGAACGCAACACGACGATTCCCACGAAGAAGAGCGAGGTCTTCTCGACCGCCAGCGACAATCAGACGTCGGTCGAGATCAAGGTCCTCCAGGGCGAGCGGGAGATGGCCCGGGACAACAAGACGATCGGCGTCTTCCACCTCATCGGGATCCCGGCCGCGCCGCGCGGCGTGCCCCAGGTCGAGGTGACCTTCGACATCGATGCCAACGGCATCCTGAACGTGTTCGCCAAGGACCTCGGCACCGGGAAGGAACAGAAAATCACGATCACGGCCTCCTCGGGGCTGGCCAAGGACGAGATCGACAAGATGGTCCGGGACGCCCAGTCGCACTCGGAGGAAGACCGCAAACGGCGGGAAGAGATCGAGGCCAAGAACCGTCTCGACTCGCTGATCTACGCGTCGGAGAAGAGCTTCCAGGAAAACAAGGCGAAGTTGTCGCCGGCGGACGTTTCGACCTTCGAGACGGCGCTGGCGGAGGCGAAGAAGGCTCTCGAGACGGGCGGCACCGAAGCGATGAACGCGGCCGGCGAGCGTCTGCAGCAGTCGTCCCACGCCCTGGCCGAAGCGATGTACAAGAGCGCCTCGTCCGCCGGGGCGCCGCCGCCGTCGAGCGGCCCGAGCGCTTCGTCGGCCGGCGGCAAGGAGGACGAGGTCATCGACGCGGAGTACGTGGACACGGAGAAGAAGTGAGAGCAGGTCTGTAGGGGCGGCCCTCGTGGCCGCCCGCTCGGATTCTTCCGAAGACGGGCGGGGTCAAGCCCCGCCCCTACGGCTTAAACTTGAAGCATGACCGTTTTCCGCTGGAACTCGCTGCAGGACCTCTTCGCCATCCAGGAGAAGGTCAACCGGCTCTTCGAGGAGACCATCCACCGCACCGAGTTCCCCGACGAAGGGATCGACGCGGCGCTGTGGTCTCCCGCGGCCGACGTCTACGAGAGCCCGGACGAGATCGTTCTGAACATCGAGCTGCCCGGCGTCCGCCTCGAAGACGTTCGCCTCGAGGCTCTGGAGGGCAAGATCCGGGTGGCGGGTCACCGGCGGGCCGACGACGGGATCGAGCCCCGGCACTTCGTCCGCATGGAGCGCATCTACGGCAGCTTCTCCCGGGACTTTCCCGTTCCCGTCTCCATCG
>Ga0335069_10005280_pt1 | contig 19014 bp, 17 predicted proteins | sample Lox_Sample_11_FD_206714 | JGI IMG/M metagenome (GOLD analysis project Ga0335069, IMG submission 206714) | Soil microbial communities from Loxahatchee National Wildlife Refuge, Florida, United States - Lox_Sample_1.1 | ecosystem: Environmental > Terrestrial > Soil > Wetlands | place: USA... | reverse complement strand
ACTGCTCCCAGACGAACGTCCGCGTCATGTTGTGGCCGTACGCCCTCAGGAAATTGCAGAACTGCGTGATGTTGAAGACGGGGGGCGGGTCGCCCGGCCCCTGGTCGAACATGCTGGACCAGGTGTGTGAACCGGCGAGGAGGACCGCTTTCCCCGTGCCGTCTGTGAAGTAGCGCGGGTTGAGGGGGCTCACGCTGAGCGGTCCCCTGACCTGTGCCCCGGAAAACGGTCCGGCTATCATGAGCAGCAACACCAGCGCCGCCGCGCCGGTCACACGACTGTATGATCGCATCGCTCCCCCTATGATGAACAGGATGTCTCCAGGGCCTCCCCGATGACGGGGCGCCGCACCAGTCGCCCCCGGAGCGCAACAAGAAGATCCTTGACGAGTCCCCTCCCGTACCGGAGGAGCCATCCCCCCATGTGCAGGTAACAGCGCCCCCGCTGGTACGCCCCCAGCGGAGCGCGCCGGATGCTCCTGAAATAGTGCGCGCACTGGAGCCAGTGGGGGAACACGGCCTCCCCCTTCAGCGTCGGCTCGAACACCTTCATTCTCTCCCGCCAGTCCGGGTAGACGGCCACGGAGCTTGCGGCGTGCACCCGGTGAAAGAAGAGCGGCTCGGGTATCTCATAAAACCCGCCGTAGAGCGCGATCTCCGCCAGGAGCGTCCTGTCGGAATCGGTGTAATTCTGGTGCAGCTCCGTGCGGCGGAGCACGGCGGAGCGCATGAGCCCGTACATCTGGTCGCACGTGTGGTCCATGAGGATCAGGCTCCGGAACCGGTCGTGCGCCCCCGTCGAGCGCCCCTTCGCGATGCCGAACGTTCTGACCTCGTTGCCCGCGTCGTCGATCCGCGTGATCATCGGGTAGGCGAGCACGATGGAGGGGTCGCGCTCCAGGACGGCAGCGCACGCCGCGATGAACCGGGGGGCGTACACGTCGTCGTGCGCGGCCCACATGAAGTATGTTCCCGTGGATGAGCGGAAGACCAGGTTGTGGTTCCTCCCGACGCCGATATTCGCCCCGTTCCGGGTGTAGCGGACACGCTCGTCCCGGGCGGCGAACGTCCGGCAGATCTCCTCCGTCCCGTCGGTGGAGGCGTTGTCGGCAATGATCAGCTCGAAGTTCCGGTACGTCTGCGCCAGGAGCGATGCGAGCGCGCCGGCGAGATACTTTTCCCCGTTCCGCACCGGGAGCCCGATGCTGACCAGGGGTGGCGTGCCGCTCATCGCGCGCTCCCGAGATCGAACACGAGTCCTTCGCTCCCGTCGAGCACGCGGGCGTACTTCGCGCGGAGGTACGGGCCGACAGTCGACGTGGAGCGATCGAAGGCCGTGCGCGCGTTGGCAGTGACGGCGAGGAAGCGGGCGCCGCTCTCCCGGAGTTTCTCCACCGTCGACTCGTTCAGCCAGGCGAGCGAGACGTACCACCCGCGCCGGTCGCTGAAATAGAACACCTGCGGCGGCGTCATGCTCCGCTCGGGGGTGAAGTCGTCCATCTGCGTATCGACGACGACGATCAGCGAGCCCGGCGGCGTCACCCTGCCGACGGCGAGACCCGTCTGCCTGTCGTTTTCCCAGCCGGGGGTCGAGTACCTGTCCCGCTCAAGATAGAGGTATGTCCCGGCGGCGACCCCTCCCGCAAAGAGGAGCGTCATGAGCACTGCGGCCAGGGGAAAGAGGGCCGGCTTCCGGGACGCGAGATATCTCACGAGCCGCACTGTGCCCCCCCCCGCGAGCACCATGGCGGGAGGAACGATCGGGAGGAGGTACTGGTAGTGGCCGTCGACGACGCCGCGCGCCGCAACCAGGATATAGAACGCCACGGCCCCGACCCACGCGTGGAGCACCCGCGCGTAGCGCGAAGCGCCCGGGGAGGCCATGCCGTACAGGAACATCGCGAACGCGAACGCCGTCAGGTGGTAGATCATGATCCGCGTGAGCGCCCGCGTGTAGAAGCCGGGGTCGAGCAGTATCGCCGCGGTCGCGAATTTTGAATAGCCGCCGGAGATGATCCCGAACGTGTTGTGGTACTCCAGATAGAGCATGTGCGCGTGCGCGTACCAGGCGGCGACGGGAACGAGTATGAGCGTGCCCAGGAGCCACACGCGCGGCGATTTCCAGGCGTGCGCGCCGTACTTCGCCAGGCAGAGGTAGAGTATCGGCACGCCGATGTAGAGGGCGGTGAGCTTCAGGAGTATTGCAAGCGACGCGGAGAGCGCGCCGAGGATAAAGAATGCAGGCGAGTCCTCCTCCGCCCACCGCGTCAGTGCGTAAAGTCCCAGCGCCCCGCAGAAGACCATCGGGGGGTCGGGCCACAGGCTGCTCGTGAGCGCGGAGAGCGTGGGGGAGACCGCGGTGAAGAGCCCCGCGGCGAGCCCGCCGGCCGGGCCGAAGAACCTGCGCGCGAAGAGATACGTCACGGCGACGAGTCCCAGCGCCGAAAGCAGGGGGATGATGAGCGTCAGCCACTCGTGGAGCCCGAACACGCGGTAGAGGAGGGCCGTCAGGAACGGGATGATCGGGAACTCGGTCTCGACGTAGCCGGGGCCGTTCCCCCCCCAGTTCACCTGCGGCGAGAGGAAATGGAAGCCGTACCGGTAATAGTTGAGCGCGATCCCCGCCATGTCGGCCGGCCGCCAGGAGAGTATGATCGGCCCGGGACCCAGCAGGAACACCATGCGCGAGGCAAGCGCGACCAGGAGGAGGAGGGGGATGTGGTACGCCCTCCCGCTTTCCAGGATCGCCAGGATCCCGGGGCGCGCACGCCCGGGCGCGCCGCCATCGGCCGCCGCTTCCAGTGTCCGGTTCATCATCGCTGTGCCGCCTCCTTCATGACGTTGACGATCGTCTCCGACGAGCGCCTGATATCGTGCGCCGCCATCACGCTCTTCCGCCCGTTCCGCCCCAGCTCACTCCTGAGGCGGGGGGAGGAGACGAGACTGCGGAGCCGGCAGGCGAGCGCCTCCCCGTTGTCGACCGGGACGATGAAGCCGGTCTTCCCCTCCAGCACGACCCGGTCGATTGCGCCGACGGGGGTCGCGATCACCGGCAGTTCCATCGCCATCGCCTCCAGGATGACGTTTGTCGGCGCGAGGTCGGCGCGCGTCGGGAGGACAAACACGTCGGCGCTCTCGTAGAGGGCAAGGAGCTCCGTGCTGTTGGACCGGATCCCCGTGTGGACGCGGACGTTTCCCGGGACGCAGGGGGGAGGGGTCCGCGTGACGATGTGAAACTCGCACTCCCGGAACTCCTCCCGCCGGGCGACGTCGATCAGGACGTCTCCCCCCTTCCGCGCGAATTCTCCCCCCACGAAGAGCACGCGCACGCGGGGCGATCGCACCCGTGGGGCGGGGCGGGAGGCCCGGCGCCAGAACCGCGTATCGATCCCCAGCGGGACGGTCCTGATCTTCTCCTCCCCGACGCCGTAGTCGGCGAGGAGGGAGGAGCGGACCATCTCCGTCGATGTGAGTATGCGGTCGGCCCGTGCGTAGGCGCGTGATGCCAGGAATCGCTTCCACCGCCGCTCGCGGCCCGGCAGTTCGCCTTTTTCCCTTCCCCTGTGCCACCACTCGCCGTGCTCCGCCAGGAGGCGGGGAGTCGCGTCAAGCCAGAGGACCGCCGGCGTCCTCCGCGCGAACGCGCCGAGGAGCGGGAGCGCGACCATGCTGTTGAAAAACGCCGCGTCGAAGCGCCCTCCCGTCTCCTCCATCTGCCGCAGGCGCGAGCGTGTGACGACCCCCGCCTTCACGGTCCAGTTGGAGGAGACCAGGGGGAACGACGCCACGCGCTCGGCAGGCGACCATTCGACGAAGAGCCAGTGCGACTCGACATCGTCGCGTGCGGCAATTTCCGTCTGGAGGTTCCGGACGAAGTTCTCGATGCCGCCGAACGGGTAGCTGACGAAGAGAAACCTGGGCCTGTTCATGGGCTCGCGCGGCGGGCGTCCCTACGCCGCGGCCTCCTTCGTGTGCAGGTGCGCCTCTGTGCGTGGGGGTTCGCCCGGCGCCGCGTTTCTCCAGAGCTCCCAGGGGGCCCGTCCCTCGTTGTACATGTCCGAGAGCTCCTGCTGCTCCTTGAACGTGTCCATCGCCCAGAACCGGTCGTACCGGTAGCCCTGCAGGAGCCCCCGGGCGATCAGCCGCTGGAACGGCTCCAGCACGAGCTCCTCGCCCATGTTCAGGTAGGAGAAGATCTCCTTCCGGAACGCGAAGTAGCCGGCGTTGACGAGGATGTTCGCGTCGCGCACGTACGTGATGTTCTTCACCAGGTCCTGCTCGTCGAGCGTCACGACGTGGAACGTCTGCGACGGGGGGGCGCACAGGAACGTGCCGACCCGGCCGCTTTGGACCAGCCCGTCGATCATCCGCTCGAGCGGGAGGTCGGTGAGGCCGTCGGAATAGTTCGCCAGGAAATACTCCTCCCCCTCCAGGTACTTCTCGACGAGCTTCAGCCGTTTGCCGATGCTGGAATTGATCCCGGTGTCCACGAACGTGATCTTCCAGTCCTGGATGTCGCTCCCCATGAGCTGGATGTTCTTCCCGCCGTCGGTCAGCGTGAAGTCGTTCGAGACGTACTCGTTGTAGTTGAGGAAGTAGTCCTTGATCTTATCCGCCTTGTACCCCAGGCAGAGTATGAAATCCTTGTGCCCGTGATGGGCGTAGTACTTCATCACGTGCCAGAGGATCGGCCTGTACCCGATGGGCACAAGCGGTTTGGGGATGCTGTCCGAGTAATCCCGGAGCCGCGTTCCCAGGCCTCCACAGAACAGGACGACTTTCATGGTTGACCCCTATGCTGGTTTCTGCAAAGGACGCATCGTTATCTCCGTCACCTCGGCCGTGCGGGGGAGGCTGAGCGCGTTCAGCACCACAGCGGCCACGTCGCCGGGCTGCACGAGCCGCTCCGGGTGGTACGCCTTCCCCTCCGCCTGGTGCACCGCCGACTGCATGGCGCTTGCCGTGCGGCCGAGGAACACGCTCGTCACGCGGACCCCGTCGGCGTTGCATTCCTCCCGGAGCGAATCGGCGACCGCCGCCAGGGCGTGCTTCGTGGCGGCGTACTGTCCCGCGCCGGCGCGGGCGGTGAGCCCGGCGCTGGAGTTGAGAAAGATCACCTGCCCCCGCGACGAGCGGAGGAGCGGGAGGAGCGCCCGCGTCACGGCGTAGGGGGCGCGCACGTTCACCCGGTACTGGCGGTCAAAGTCCGCGAGCTGCGCCTCGCCGATCGGCGCGAGCGCGATCACGCCGGCTGCGTGCACGAGCACGTCGATGCGGGGGCACGCTTCCGCGAGCGCGGTTGTCCAGCGTTCCGTCGCCTCCTCGTCCTCGAAATCCACGGCGGCGGAGGCGGCGCCCGGGCCGCACGCCCCGGCGAGATCCGCGAGGGCCGGGGCGTTCCGCCCCGCGAGCCGGAGCTCGGCCCCGGAGGCGGCGAGCGCGAGCGCGATCTCCCTCCCGATCCCGCCGCTCGCTCCGGTGACGACGGCGAGCTTCCCTTCGAGGCATCTTCCCGGGGGCATTCAGGCCCCTCCCGCGTCTGCGCCGTGGAGCGCCGCGGCCGGCTCGACCGGGGCGCACTCCTCGATCAGCTCATGCGCGCGCAGGAGACGCGCCGCCCCGTCGATCGCGTCGAAGGGGAGGCCGGCGCGCTCCGCGATATCAAGCAGCGTGTGCTCGCCGTCCGCCTGGTTGAGCACCCAGAGGAGCGCCATCTCCTGTGCGGGAGAGTCGGTTCTCCCGCCGATGGCGGAGTAGAGCCCGCGCCGCCCGAGCTGCGGCTCGCACATGGGATTGAGGCTCCGGTATCTCCTGTTCGCCTCGAGGACGTGGAAGACGTCCAGGTATGCGCCGAGCGCATCTGCCAAAAACGGCCCCCGCACGAACTCCAGGTTGTCCGCGGAAGTGTGGTACTCCGGGAACGCCCCGTGGGGCGTGCGCGTGAGCGAGCCGACCGGGAGATTGAACCCGGGGGAGCAGTACTGGCGCTCGTCGTACCCGTACGGCGAGAACTCCCTGACCGCGTAGGGCGCCCCGCGGTGCTTGAGCACGTGCAGCACCGCCCGGTCGATCTCCGCGTCACCGCGGCGGCTCTTCTTGTACGTCATCGGGCCCCCGTCCCCCACGCATGCGGCCACGAGCCCGTGTTTGATCCCGGCTGCCTTCTCTTCGTTCAGCGAAAGCCATGTGATCGACCCGATCGCTCCGGGGATGAACAGGAACCTGTAAGAGTACCTGCGCGCTGCGCCGGTGAGCAGCTTCGCCGCGAACGTCGCGAGCACGACACCGGAGAGATTGTCGTTGCACATCGAGGGATGGCATGCGTGGCAGGAGACCAGGACCTCGTCCGGCATCTCCCCCGGCAGGTAGTATTCGCCGTACGTGAGCGACCCGTCGGCGAGCGTCGAGTCGATGCACACCTCGTAGAGCCCGTCCGCAAGGCCCGCCAGTGCGTTCTGGCTCAGGCAGAACCCCCAGTTCTCCCGGTAGTACGACGTCCGGTAGGGGATCAGGTCCGGCTTCTCCGGGATCGTGTGGAGGTGCTCCTTCAGCTCTGCGAGCGTCATCGTCGCGTGCACCGGCGTGCTGTAGCTCATGATGTGGAGGCTGGAGTCCCGGAAATCCACGACCCTCCTGCCGCTTGCGTCCTTGATCCAGGCGTCGCGGATATTCCATTCCTTCGGCACTGTCCAGTCGAACGCCTTCGTGCCGGTCGGGACTTCGCGGATCCCGATGTCGACGAACCGCCGGAGCGCGCGGAGCGTCTCCCGGAAGCCCTCCCCCGTAATGCTCCGGCAGATGGGATAGAGCTCGGCGACGAGCCGGTGCATGGCCTCCCCCGTCGATGCCGCGTCGAACTCCCGGGCGATGTCGCGAATGTCCATAGTGTCAGGGTTCTGCGAACGCCGCAAACTGCTCCGGCGCGGCGTCCGGGTACTGATCATCCCGCGGGGCGATCGTGATGCGCCCCTCGGGCCATGCGATATGAAAGAGCGGATCGTTCCACCGGACACCCCGGGCGTACTCGGGGGCGTAGAATTCCGTCATCTGGTACAGGATCTCCGTTTCGTCCTCCAGCGTCTTGAAGCCGTGGGCAAATCCCCGGGGGATGTAGACCATCCGCCCGTTTGCCGCAGTAAGCTCCACGGATATCCACCGGAGGAACGTCCTGGAGCGGGGGCGGAGGTCGATCATCACGTCGTAGAGCGCTCCCCGCACGCAGCGCACCAGCTTCGCCTCGGCGAAGGGGGGCACCTGGAAATGCATCCCCCGGAGCGTGCCGCGGCGCGCGTTGAATGAGAGGCTCGCCTGGACAAGCTCTTCCTCCAGCCCCTGCGCGCGGAATTCCCGGCGGCACCAGGCGCGGGCGAAATACCCCCGCTCGTCCGTGAACTTTTCCAGGTCGACCACGTACGCCCCCGGGAGCGCTGTCTCCGTGAATTTCACCGCGCGCTCCTCATGCGTAGACGCGGACTTCCGGGATCGGTACGACGAACTTCCCCCCCCATTCCCTGATATGCGCGTTCTGTTCCATGATCTCCTCCCGGAAATTCCAGGGGAGGATCAGCACGTAGTCCGGCTTCGCCTCCGCGATCTGCTCCGGCGCGAGGATCGGGATGTGCGAGCCGGGGAGGAATTTCCCCTGCTTGTACGGGTTCCGGTCGACCGTGAAGTCGATGAAATCCGTCCGTATGCCGCAGTAGTTCAGGAGCGTGTTTCCCTTGCCGGGGGCGCCGTAGCCGGCGACCCGCTTTCCCTCACGCTTGGCCGCGATCAGGAATTCCAGGAGCTTCCGCTTCGTCTCCAGCACACGCTCCGTGAACCGGGCGTAATGGTCGATGCGCGTGAACCCGGCCTCCTCCTCCTCCGCGCGGAGCGCGCCGACCCGTGGGCTCACGGCGTTCGAGGAATCCGCCGCGTGCCGGGCGTAGATGCGGAGCGACCCCCCGTGCGTTGGCAGCTGTTCCACGTCGAAGAGCGTGAGCCCGTGGGCGGCGAAGATCTTCTCGGCGGTGAGAAACGAGAAATAGGAGAAATGCTCATGGTAGATCGTGTCGAACTGGTTCTCCTCCATCAGGCGCATCAGGTGCGGGAACTCGATCGTCACGACGCCGCGCGGTTTCAGGAGGATCCGGAGCCCCTCCACGAAATCGTTCACGTCCGGCACCTGGGCGAGGACGTTCGCCCCCGCGATCAGGTCCGCCTGCTTCCCCTCCCGCGCCAGGGCGCGCGCTGTCGCCGCGCCGAAGAACTTCACGAGCGTCGGGATCCCCTTCGCCTCGGCGACACGGGCGATGTTTGCCGCGGGCTCGATCCCCAGGACCGGGATCCCCCGTGCCACAAAGTGCTGGAGGAGGTAGCCGTCGTTGCTCGCCACCTCGACCACGAAGCTCCGTTCGTTGAGCCCGAGCCGCTCCACGATCGCGTCGGTGTACGCCTTCATGTGCCTCACCCAGCTGTCGGCGAATGAGGAGAAGTAGGCGTACTCGCCGAAGATCTGCTCGGCGCTCACGTACTGGTGGAGCTGGACGAGGAAGCACCCCTCGCACACGTAGGCGTGGAGGGGGTAGAAGGGCTCCATCGAGTTAAGCGCGTCCGCCCCCACGTAGCTCTCGCACAGGGGAGACATGCCGAGATCGACGAACGTGCGGCGCAGCGGGGCGCCGCAGAAGAGGCATCCCCGGGGGGCGTTCGCGCCCGGCGCGGCCTCCGCCGCTGCCGGTCGTTCCGCCGCCGCCGGCCGTTCCGCCACTGCTGCCGGCGCGCTCATGATTTCCCTCCCGCCGAATATGCCGGCACGCGCCACCGGAGCGACCCGTCCAGGTCACCCGCGGCCATCAGGTGCCGGATATGGTCGATCCGCTTGTAGCGGGGTCCCTCGAAATCCTCCAGCGCCAGGCCGTTCTGCCGGAACGCCTCGTAGAGCTGCTCGGCCCCGCGCCGGGCCGTCCACTGCGGCTGGAAGGCCGGGAGCGTCGTGGCGATCTTGGTGAAGTCCGCCCTGTAGCAGCGGGGATCGGGACCGGCGTCCTCGGCGTATTCGATCCGGCAGCCGGGGACCGTCTCCCGGACGATCTCGGCGATCTCGCGGACCCGGTAGTTCTCCCCCGTCTGCCCGACGTTGAACGCCTGGTTGTGGACCGCCTCGCGCGGCGCGTGGAGCACCGCGATGAACGCACGGGAGATGTCCTCGATGTGCACGATCGGGCGCCAGGGGGTGCCGTCGCTCTTGATCAGCACGCGCCCCGCGGTGAACGCCCAGGCGACAAGATTGTTGAGCACGATGTCGAACCGGAGACGGGGGGAGACGCCGTACGCGGTCGCGCTCCGGAGGAACGTCGGGCTGAAATCGTCGGTGGCCAGCGGCGCGACGTCCCGCTCGGAACGCACCTTGGAGATGCCGTAGGGGGTCACCGGGTTCAGGGCCGAGTCCTCGCGCATCAGCTCCTCGCCGGCCGCGCCGTAGTTGCTGCATGAGGAGGAAAAGACGAACCGGCGCACGCCCGCATCCCTGGCTGCGCGCGCCAGGCGCACGGTGGCCAGGTGGTTGATGTCGTACGTGACCGCGGGGTCGAGGTTGCCGAGCGGGTCATTGGAGAGCGCCGCCAGGTGGACCACCGCGTCGAACCCCGCAATGTCCTCCGGCGTCACGTCCCGGATGTCCTTCTCGATCGCCGGGAAGTCATCCTCCCAGTCGCCGAACGTGCACCGCTGGTAGAGGTCGGTGTCCATCCCGACCACCGTGTGTCCCTCCGCCCTGATCATCGGGGCCATGACCGACCCGATATACCCCCTGTGTCCCGTGACGAGCACCCGCATGGAATTCCTCCGACAGTGATGGATTCGTTTGTCAATCCTGCATGACGATCTTGCGGCAGTGGAACGCCTCCGCGTAGGGGGCGCACGACTCGATCCCGCGGAGCCTGAGCATTGCGCGGAACGTCTCCGCCGTGAACCAGTGCTTCGCCCGCTGCGACGGGAAATTGTCCAGGATGTGCCCGATCTTCTTCATGCAGGTCTCCTCGTCCAGCGGCACGAAGAAGTTGGGGATCCCGAGGTCGCCGTCGTATTTCGGGACCTCGTATTCCAGGATGAGGTGGTCCCGGAACGTGTTCCATGTCAGGTCCGAGATCACCCGGTGGTCCTGGTGCCTGTCGTCGCGGTAGTGCGTGAGGACGACGTCCGGCGCGAACGACCGCTTCAGCTTCTCGAATTCCTCCTTGATCGTTCCCCCCTCGATCGGGAAGAACCCGTCCCTGTGGTTCCTGACCAGGACTCTCTGTGCGTGCGCGCCGGCCAGGAAGAGCGACGCGCTCCTGCGCGCCTCCTGCGCGCGTGGGCCGCGGGCGCCGAAGACCACCCAGCAGGCCTCCACGGGGGCGCCCTGCGCGAGGAGGCGGAGGATCGTCCCGCCGCAGCCGATCTCGATATCGTCGGAGTGCGCGCCGAGGCAGAGGAGCCTCAGCGGCCGGTGCCGGTCCTTCCCCAGGCTGATGCCGAGCACGCCAGGTCCTCCCTTATGCGGTCCGGGCGCGGACGGCGGGGCGCAGGGGGGGATGCTCCACCACCGGCCGGCCGGCCGCAGCAGCCGCGGACGCCTGTTCAAGATCGGCCTCCACCATTTCGGCGACCAGCTCCCGGAAGCCCACGGTGGCGCTCCAGCCGAGCGTCCGCCGGGCGTGCGAGGGATCCCCGATCAGCAGGTCGACCTCGGCCGGGCGGTAGAGGCCCGTGTCGACGACGACGAACTCCCTGTAGTCGAGCCCGACGTGAGAGAAGGCGGCCTCGCAGAACTCCCTGACGCTGTGCGTTTCCCCCGTGCTCACCACGAAGTCGCCCGGCTCACCCTGCCGCAGGATGAGCCACATGGCCTTCACGTAGTCGGCGGCGTGCCCCCAGTCCCGTTTCGCCTCCAGGTTCCCGAGCCGGAGCTCCCGGGCCATGCCCAGCTTGATGCGCGCGGCCTGCGACGTGATCTTGCGCGTGACGAACTCGTACCCGCGCCGCGGCGATTCGTGGTTGAAGAGGATGCCGCTCGCGGCGAAGACGCCGTACCCCTCCCGGTAGTTTCTCGTCAGGTCGTACCCCGCGACCTTCGAGATCCCGTACGAGGAGCGGGGGTGGAACCGGGTGGCCTCGGTCTGGGGGACCTCCTCCACGCGGCCGAACATCTCGCTCGACCCCGCGAAATAAAACCTGCATGACGGGCACGCCTCCTTGAGCGCGGAGAGCACGAAGTGCGTCCCGTTGATGTTCGTGTTCAGCGTGGAGAACTCGTCCTCGAACGAGTAGCTCACGAAGCTCTGCGCCGCCAGGTGGTAGCATTCGTCCGGCCGCACGTTCTGGAACACCCGGTAGATGCTCGGGAAGCTCTCGAGCGAGGCCGAGTGGAGGCGGATCTCCCGCGCGATGTGGTTGATCCGCCACATCCGGTGGGCGGGATCCTCGAGCGCCACCCTGCGGACGATGCCGTGCACCTCGTAGCCTTTCGCCAGCAGGTGCTCGGCGAGGTACGAGCCGTCCTGCCCCGTGATGCCCGTGATGAGTGCCTTTGTCATTGCGTCGTGCCCCCGTGAAGTGATGTGCGCGGTTATTCGTTGACGATGGCCCCGTCCGGGGCGCGGCCCGCCACCATCGTGCGGACCTCCTTCCACCGGAGGAGACCCCTGAGGAACCGGAGCTCGGCCGGTTCGAAGACGCGGAGCGCGAAGAGGAGTCCCCCGTAGACTGCCGTGGCGGCGAGCCCCGCCACGGGCCAGGGGAGGCGGACCGCCTGGCACGCCATGAGCGCGAGCGTCATCCCCGCCCCCGCGCCGGCGCCCTTGCCGACCGTGGCCCAGCGGAACCCGGCGAGCGTCCCGGCCGGCAGCATCCGCAGGACCGCGATCATGATGGCGACTTCCGTGATGCCGGTGGCGATCGCGGCCCCCACCGCGCCGTTGCTCCCCGGGTGCTCGAACAGGGGGATGAGGACGAAGTTCAGCCCCACGTTGAATGGGATGGCCGAGAGGGAGAGGATCATCAGCGGCCTTTGCCTGTCCACCGACAGGAGCGTGGTCCCGAGTATCATGTCCGCGTAGAGGAAGAGGATGCCCGCCATCAGGAGCTGGAAGAGGAACACCGCCGGCTCGTAGCCGCTCAGCCCGAAGAACATGTTGATGATCGGCCGCGCGAGCGCGATGCCTCCGATCGTCACGGGGATGCCCAGCAGGAGGACGATCTCGAGGCTCTTCTGCGTGGTGCGGCGGTGCGAGTGCGCCTCCTCTTTCCAGAGACGCGACAGCACCGGGTACGCGGCCATCGTGAGGAGGTAGGGGAAATTGAGCGTCTCGAAGAGCCTGTAGGCCCCGCCGTACCACCCCACCACCTCCTCGGAGGACATCTTGGAGAGCATCACGCTGTCGATCTTATAATAGATGACACCGAATATGGCGAAGAGGAAATAGGGGACCCCCTCCTTCATCTGGGCGAGCGCGCTCCGCCAGCGCACGCGCGGGAGCGACGGGACGATCCGCCGCGCCATGACGGCAAGGAGGATCACGTCCAGGATGCTCCCGCCGATCAGGACGAGCAGGAGGAAGACGGTCCCCTTGCCGAGCACGAGCCCGGCGATGGCCACGGCGCTCACGGAGAGCTTCTCGATAATGGCCCCCGCCGACGTATACCGGAGCGCTTCGTGCCCCTGGAAGCACGCGTAGAGGCTCGTGTAGGCCACGTAGACGTAGAGCCCGGCGCCGTTGATGAGGAGGAGCAGCCGCACCTCCTCCGGGTAGCCGCCCAGGAACCCGATGGCCGCCATGGCCGCCAGCGAGACCGTCGCGAGCGCCGTCCGCAGCAACAGGGCGTCGACGAGGATCTGTCCCGTCTGCTCCGGCTCGCGGGCGATGTGCTTCGCGATCAGGTAGCTGTTGCCGAAATTGACGACGATCTGGAACATGGCGGTGATGGCGGTGGCGAGGTAGAGCCGGCCGTACTCCGCCGGGCCGAGGTACCGGGGGACGAAAATGAGCAGGAGGATGCTCGACGCGGTGGTGATGACGTGCTGGAAGAGCATCACCGACGTGTTGCGCGCAACGCTTGTCGCCGCTTCCCGGAACATGCGATCCCTCTATGAGTATGTGAGCGAACGAACCGGGGGGACCACGCTCACGGGGGCCGCCGCGTCCGTGTCGCCGCCTCGGGCGAGGACGCCGGCCACGACCTGCTGCACCTCGGCGATCCAGGGGTCCAGCGCGTGGTGCTCTTCGACGTGCTTCCTGCCGTTCCTCCCCATTTCCGCCGCCGCATCGGGGTGTGACCAGAGATATTCGATGGCGTCCCGGAGCGCCCGCACGTTGCCCGGGGGGACGAAGAGGCCGTTGTACCCTTCGCGAATGACGTCCCTCTGGCCCGCCACGCGGGAACAGATGACCGCCTTCCCCATCGCCATGGCTTCCAGTATGCTCGTCGTCCCGTTGTCCGTGTCCGTGGGGAAGAGCGGGATCACGACGAACCGGGACCGGTCGTACAGCCGGCGGAGCTCCGGAAACCCCATCCCGCCGATCGTGACAGTGGGGGGGAGCCCCTGCATGCCGCTGATGTCCCGCATCCAGGGGTCCGCTTTTTCCAGCGCGAGCTGTCCCCCCGCCGCGATGTGGCAGGGGATCGGCGTGGTGCGGAGCGCCTCGATGAGCGTCCGGAAATCCCGCATCTCCCTGCCGACGGACGCAATCGTGTCCACGGGGCTCCCCATCGGGCGCCAGAACTTCTCGTCCACCGGCCAGCGCAGGAGTGCGATCTTCTCCGGCGGGATGCCGAGCGTGTTGACGGCGAAGTCACGCTGGGCGGAGCTCATGAGTATGATCCGGTCGATCGAGTGGTGGACCGCCTTCAGTATCCGCGCCTTCTTCGGCTTCGAGATCCAGGAAAAAATCGAGACGTGCCGCGCAGTCGCCCCCGTCAGGCGGAAGAGCCCGGCCAGCGGGAGCCCGAGGTGTTCCGCCCAGCTCACGATCACGTCGTAGCGCCCGCGGGCGCGGAACGCTTCGAGGACCTGCGCGATGCCGACGCCGGAGGCGCGGTAGAGGGGCGATCGCCACCGGGGCGCCCGCTCCAGGAAACGCTCGTCGAGTATGTCGGCGTTGAGGCCCGCGACGAGCGGGAGGATGCGTGGAGTCAGGTCTTCCGCTTCCCTGCGCGCGGCCTCCTCCTTGCCCGGCCACTGGATCCCGGCCGAGACCAGGAGGAGCGTCTTTGCCTTGCCCGCCTGCGCGGGGGAGCGCCTCCCGCTGCCGCGCGTGCGGGCGCGGCCCCGGAGCCAGCGCGCGGCGCCCGCCGGAGCCGTGATGCGGAGCGCGAACTCCGCCGGTCCCGCCAGCGGCGGGACGGCGATGCGCGTGATCTCCAGCGGGTCCTCCGCGATCGTCATCGGGCCCGACTCGCCGGCGCACGCGAATTCGTACCCCGCGGCGGCGACCATCTCCTTGATCGCCTGCGTCACGTTCCCCGGGGGGTAGGCGAACGCCCGGACAGGCGCGTTCAGCGTGATCTCCAGCATCATGCGCGAGCGGGAGATCTCCTCCCACGCCCTCTCGCGGGGAAGCGCACTGAGCTGCGCGCCCGTGAGCGAGGCGGACCCGATTTCGAAGCCCGCCTGGTGCAGCTCCAGGAGCTCCTCTGCGGCGAGCGAACCGGACTCCGGCGCGGCGAAGACGACCCCCTTCATGCCGAATTCCTGCATGACGGGGAGAGCCAGCGCAAACGTCTCCCCGGTCCACCCCTCGAACGTCAGTATGACCGGTCGCCGCGGCGGCGGGAGCTCGCCGGCCCGGATCATCCGGTAATCGTTGAGCGTGATCGGCGTGTACCCCCGCTGGTCCAGGTACGTCATCTGCTCGCGGAAGCGCGCCGCTCCCTCGCCGGGGAAGGGCCCCCGGAAGAGAAGCACGCGGATCCCGCGGGGGAACCGGGCGCGCTGATCCCGGCGGATCTGTGCGTTCATGGCGGTATCCTTCGTCATCGTGCCAGTGACGGCAGCGGCTCGACGCGTGCCCGCGGCACCCCCGCCCGCCGCGCCCCGCCGAGTGAGGCGTACACACTGTTGAGCCGGTCGCCGATCACCGACCATTCGTACTCGGCGTTCACAAGCTCCCGGCCGTTCCGGACGAGCTTCCGGCGGAGGTCCGCGTCCCGCATCAGCTCCACGACGGCGGAGGCGAACTGCTCCGGCGCGTCCGCCAGGAGAACCGAGGCGCGGTCCTCGACCCGGATCCCTTCGCACCCGACGCGCGTCGTGACGACCGGCTTCTCCATGGCCATCGCTTCGAGCACCTTGAGCCGGGTTCCCCCCCCCATGCGGAGCGGGACGACGTACACGCCCGCCCGCGCGACGTAGGGCCGGACGTCGGGGACGTACCCGGTGACTGTCACTTCCGGCGACGCCATCGCGCTCAGCTGGCGCGGCGGCCCCCCGCCGACGATCGAGACGCGCGCGTCCGGAATCTGCCGCCGGACGAGCGGGAAGATCTCCCGGAGGAAGTAGAGCATCCCGTCCGCGTTCGGGAAATAATTCATGGCGCCCGTGAAGACGAGCGTGTGCGGCTCCGCGGCTTCCCCCCCGGCCCTGAAGTAGGATGTGTCCACGCCGTTCGGGACTACGTGCACGCTCGGGCCGGGAAAGTCCGCCTCCAGGAGCGCTTTGTCCCGCTCGGAGGTCACGAAGAGCGCGTCCTGCCTGCCGTAGACCTCCTTCTCCTCCCGGAACACCTTGCCGAATTCCCGCGCATAGAACGCCCTGCGCAGCGGCGATGAGGCCGCCTCGGCCATGCGGCGGACGTTGTCGTGCTCCACGTTCTGCGTGTCCATGACGCGGAGCGCGCCGGGAGAGTCCACGCGGAAGAGCCCGGTGTGATGGTTCTCCGACTGCACGATGTCGAACGCGCCGGCGGAGGTGGCCCGGTCGATCGCCTCCTGCATCGCCGCGGAGTACCAGGCCCGCGTGGTCGCGCTCGTCGCGCGGAGGAGCGAGCCCGCCTGCGCCAGCCGTTTGCGCACACCGCCGAGGTTTGCCGGGGGCGCGACGGCCCTGACCTCCGCGAGCCGGCCGCCGAATGACTCGCGCACGAGCGCGGCCTGCTCCACGCTGCCGTACATGATCACGGTCACCTCGTGCGCACCCGCCATCGCCCGGAGGAGATGGAAGATCCTGAGCGCCCCGCCGAAGTGGGGGGGACAGGGGGAGTAGGGGAGTATGTTCAGTATCCTCACGGCGCGGCGTACCCCGGGGGCGCGGCGGGCACCGCCGCGGCCTCTTCCGCGAGGGCGGGGTGATCCCTGGTGAGATTCTGGATGCTGGCGATCAGGCCGAGCAACGCGCCGAAGTAGATCATCGTCCTGTACCGGACAAAATGGAGATCGAAGAACGCGGCCGTCACCAGCGTGATGACGGACACGACGCTGAGCGTACAGACGGTCTTGAGATACGGATCCTTCAGCCGCGGCACCAGCGACGCGCCGCGGAACCCGACGCTGTTGAGAAAGAACCAGAAGAGGAAAAAGCCGAGCGCGCCCCCCTTGGCCAGGAGCCAGAGGACGTTGTTGTGCGCCATGTAATCCCTGAGCGCGAAGTCGAGGGGCACGAGGTCGAGCGGCTGCTCGTATTTCGTCCCGAACCCGATGCCGACCGCCGGGGCGTTCTGGATCGTGACGGCCAGGTCGTAGTCCTCGATCTTCCGGTAGAGGTTCGAGTAGTAGTTCCTGTCCTTGACGATCTCCTGGCCGGACGACTCGTCCTTGTCGAAGCCCGATTTCATCTGCTTGATCGGCCCGGCGAAGCTCCCGTCGCTGTCCCAGAAGACCGCGGCGTACGTGGCCAGGAGCAGGACCGGAACGATGTAGGCGAGCGCCCGCAGGAGGTTCTTCCGCGGGATCATGACCAGGAACGCGACGAAGGAGAGGCAAAACGCCGCGTACGCGGCGCGGCGGTTCCCCACGTAGAACCCGAGGAGAAGCGGGAAGAGGAGGACCAGCAGCGCCCTGCGCTGCCCCTTGTTCCCCCCGAATATCGCCAGGCCCAGCAGCAGGAAGAAGAGCGTCGTGATCAGGAGCGGGTCCTCGTGCGCTTGCATCGCCTCGTACCCCACCATGCTCCAGCCGTTGCCCTGGTAGCGGGCGATCCCCTCGAACGCCTTGAACGTGATGCCGACGATGGCCACCCAGAAGAAGGCGGTGATGTTCTCCTTCGTCCGGATCACCTGGGGCACGAAGACATAGACGACCCCCAGGTACATGAGCGCGCGGGTCTCCCAGAGCGCAGGCATGAAATCCCCTCCCCGCGACATTCCGTAGGCGAACGCGGAGACCAGCCACACGAACCAGAGGCAGGCCGGGAACCAGAGGGCGACTGGCCGCGCCCGCACGTCCCTGCGGATGCAGAGGAGGGCGACCCACACCACGATGATGAACAGGAAATGGAGCTCGAAGACGTTCGCGTCCCCCATGCTGAAATACGGGAGGTACGGGATCTCCTTCAGGTTCTTGAAGTAGGAGACGCGGAACGTGAGCGTGTTGAAGCCCGGCACCTCGAACTGCCCGAAGAGCAGCACCGCGCCCATGAGGAGGAGGAACCCGATGTCCACGCGGTAGATCGTCAGCATGACGACGGCGCTCAGGGCCAGGAAGGCGCTCGGGGGCATGAGCGTCCCGTTGCTCCAGATGAGGACGAACCCGAGCGCGACGCAGCAGAGGGCCAGGATGACGGCGAAGATCCGCTCCTCCAGCCCCCGGTCGCGGGGAAAGAACGCCCCTTGATCGGTCGTATGTCCGAATCCCGTTTCGGCCTGCATGCCTACGATGTGGCGGGTGTCTTGATCGTGAAGACGAAGTAGAGTGCCGCGGCCACCTGGAGCGCGGCGATCATCCCCAGGAGCAGGATGCCGCCGATGCCGGGGCGCTTCACGTGCTTGCCGGCGAAAATCACGAAGCTGTAGAGCGCGACGAGCCCGACGATTGCGCCCGTCATGCCGCGTCCGTGACGCGGTTGAGGACGAACCCCAGCAGCCGGTCCTTGCCGAGCCTGTGCGTGACGCGCGTGATGTCGTCCCGCGTCGTGCGCGAGGAGTCCACGACGAACACGACGCCGTCCATCTGCCGGGTGAGGTTCATCGGCAGGATCGGGTCGGTCACCGAGGGGAGGTCGAATATGATCACCTCGAACCGCTGCTTGAGCGACTCCATGACGTGCCGGAAGCTGGGGAGGCCCGTCATCGCGCCTGTCCCCGCATGGGCATGGGGCTTTCCCTTCCCGTTCTTTTTCCCGTTCCTCCTGCCGTTCGAGGGCGGGGGCTCCACGATCCCCGAGAACGTCGCGCTGATGTTCCCGAGCGTCATCACGTGGAGGTGGCGCACGGTGGTGCGGGCGACCTGCACCATCGGGGCGGAGAGGGCCTCGGCGAGGCCCGGCCCGATCCCCAGCGCGAAGACGGAGTGGAGGCGGGGATTGCGCATGTTGAGATCCACGAGCACGGTCTCCCGCTCGTCCGCTATGGCCATGGAGACCGCCAGGTTCGCGGCGACGACCGTCTTGCCGTCCCCGTCCCGCGTGCTCGTCACGCCGAAGACGAAGTTCGTCCGCGACTCCGTCCGCGGGAGGAGCGCGTAGTGGAAATTGTTGTACAGGAGCGGCGTCACGATCTCGGCGTCGTACGTGGCGCTGTCGTCGGTGCGCATCACGACGTGCTTCGCCGCCCGGACAAGCGCCTGCGCCCCGGGGAGACTTTCGCCGGGGACAGGATCGATCATGCCGGGTTCCTCCTCCATCTCTGTCGCCACCCTCTCTCTCCTCTGTTCCGTTGCCATGGTTCGGCGCCGTGGAAAATTACCGTTCGATCCGGAGCTGGGGAAGCAGGGCGATCACCGGCACCTGGAACACCTCCAGGTCGTGCAGCGTCCTGAGGCGGCTGTCCAGGAACTCCGCCACGAGCGCGCCGGCCAGTGCCAGGACGAGCCCGAAGACGCTCCCCCCGGCGATGATCAGCGC
>Ga0335069_10005277_pt1 | contig 19020 bp, 14 predicted proteins | sample Lox_Sample_11_FD_206714 | JGI IMG/M metagenome (GOLD analysis project Ga0335069, IMG submission 206714) | Soil microbial communities from Loxahatchee National Wildlife Refuge, Florida, United States - Lox_Sample_1.1 | ecosystem: Environmental > Terrestrial > Soil > Wetlands | place: USA... | reverse complement strand
GTCGGCCTCCCGCTCGAGCACGTGCAGGTGACGATCGCCGAGGACGGCGAGATCCTGACCCGCGGCCCGCACGTCATGATGGGCTACTACAGGAAGCCCGAGGCCACGGCGGAGGTCATCGACAAGGGCGGCTGGCTCCACACCGGCGACATCGGCTACCTCGACCGGGAAGGGGCGCTGGTGATCACCGACCGCAAGAAGGACATCATCGTCACCTCCGGCGGCAAGAACATCGCCCCTCAGCCCATCGAGAACCGGCTGAAGACCAACAAGTTCTTCTCCGAGGTGGTGATGATCGGCAACCGCCGCGCCTTCGCCTCCGCCCTGGTGGTGCCGAACTTCGACAGGCTCGAGCCCTGGGCGCGCGAGCGGGGGCTGCGCGCTGACAGCCGCGAGGAGCTGGTGCAGCGGGCCGAGGTGATGGCCCACTACGTTCAGCTGGTGAACGAGCTGACCAGCGACCTCGCCCAGTTCGAGAAGATCAAGAAGATCGCGCTCCTGCCGCGGGAGTTCTCGCAGGAGGAGGGTGAGATCACCCCTACCTTGAAGGTGAGGCGGCGGGTGGTGGAGGAGCGTTACAGGGCGACCATCGACGGCCTCTACGCGGCGTGACGGAGCGCCTGGCTCGCGGGCTCTACCTCGCCAGCCTGCTGCTGCTGCCCTGGGGCGCGCTCCTCCCCATCGCCGCCCTCCACGAGCACGCGAGCTGGGGCGACGTCGTCTTCGCCATAGCCACCCTGGCCTGGGCCGGCGCGCTGGTGGCGGCGCGGCAGGCGCCGCCGCTGCGCCTGCCGGCCCTCCTGGTCCTGGCCACGCTGCTGATGGCCCTGTGGCGGCAGAGGCAACGGCCCACCGACCGGGTCACCTGGGGCCTCCTCGCCGCTTTCGCCCTTGACGGGCTCGGCCAGGATGTCGAAGACTTCCGCCACCTGTGGATCGCGCTGGGGCTGGCGGACGCCGGACGACGAGGAAAGAGCTGACGGGCCGCGCGCCCGCCGCGATCGCTCTGGCGCTGGTCCTCGCCGCGACCGCCTGCGCGACCCGCTCCTGCGGCGGCCTGGGCGGCGATCCCCCCTCGCCGCTGCCGATCGTGAAGCGCGCCGAGGGGACGCTGCGCCTCCTGGACAAGGGCCAGTGGAAGGGCTACTACGACGCGGACGGCCGCCTGGTGGTGGTCGAGTACGACAGCGACAACGACGGCCGCGCCGACTACATCGCCCACTACGACGAGCAGCGGCGCATCCGCCTGATCGAGGTGGACGAGGACCACGACGGCTGGGTGGACCGCTGGGAGCACTACGGGCCGGACGGCGTCCTGGAGAAGGTCGGCCGCTCGCGCCACCGCAAGGGCTACGAGGACGAGTGGACCTACCGGGGCGCCGACGGGCTCCCCTCGCGCATCGAGTACGACGACAAGGGCACCGGTCACTGGCAACGGGCCGAGATCCTGAAGGACGGCGTGGTGGTCCGGGTGGAGATCGACTCGGATGGGGACGGCCGGCCCGACCGCTGGCAGAGCTGGGAGCACGGCCGGCTCACGAGCGAGGACCTCGACACCGACCACGACGGGATCGCGGACCGCCGGCTCGTCTTCGACGACCGCGGCCGGCTGCTGCGCCTCGAGCGCCCGCCGCGATGAGCCGCTCCGCCGGCGCGCCGGCGGAGGGCTCGCTCCTGCGCTGGGGGATCCTGGCGCTCCTGGCGCTGGCACCGCTCCTGGTCGGGGCCGTGCACGAGCCGGTGTTCGTCCCCCTGCTCCTCGGCTGCGGCCTGGCCGGCGTCCTCGCCTGGCGCCGCTCCCGTGCCGCCGTCCTCGCCGGGCGCGAGCCGCCGCTGCCGGGGGCGCGTTGGCTGGTGGCGGCGCTCGCGCTGGTGATCTTCCAGCTCGTCCCGCTGCCGGCGCCGGTGCTGCGCCTGGTGAACCCGGGCTCCTACGCCTTCTACGACCGGCTGCAGCTGGTGCCGCCGCTGCGCGGCTGGCACCCGATCAGCGTCAGCCCGCCCGACACGCTGCGCGGCCTCGCCTTCCTGGCCGGCTTCTCGCTCCTCTACCTCGCGGTCTTCCGCGAGATGGGCGCGCCGCCCTGGCCGCGGCGCCTGCTGTGGACGGTGGCGGGCACCGGGCTGGTGATGACCCTGGTGGCCTTCGCCCAGGCGGCCTCGAGCCAGCCCACGCGCATCTACGGCCTCTGGAAGCCGCGCTGGGACTTCGCCGTCTTCGGCCCCTACGTCAACCGCAACCACTTCGCCGCCTACCTGGTGATGGCGACGCTGGTGGCGCTCGGCCTCGCCCTCGACGCCCTCGCTCGCCTGCGCGAGCGCTGGCAGCGGCGGCGGCGGGGCTACCTGGCGCTGGGCGAGAGCGCGGGGATGGCCTTCGTCCGCGCGGGGGCGCTGGTGATGGTCCTGGTCGCGGGGCTCTTTGCCGCGGGCTCTCGCGGAGCGATCGGGGCCTTCGCGGCCGCGGCGCTGGCGCTGCCGTTCTTCGCCCGCCATCGCGGCCGCACGGCGGCAGCGGTGGGCGCGCTCGTCGCGCTCGGCGTCTCCTGGATCGGCGTCTCCGGCTTCCTCTCCGCCTGGCACCGCGGCGTCCGCGGCAGCCGCCTCGACCTGTGGGCCGACATGCTGCCGATGCTGCCGCGCGCGCCGGTGTTCGGCATCGGCTGGAACGCCTTTCCCACCGCCTACGGCTACTACCAGACGGTCTGGCGGAGCGACTGGGTCGGAGCGGCGCACAACGAGTACCTGCAGGTCCTGCTCGACACGGGTCTCGTAGGAGCCGTCGTCTTCGGCGCGCTCCTGGCGATCACGTTCCGCCGCGCCTCGCTCACCGCGCGTCGCGGCGCGGTGGAGCTGGGCCTCTTGGGGGCGCTGCTGGGCCTCGCCCTCGACAACCTGGTCGACTTCAACTGGCAGATCCCGGCGAACGCGGCCACCTTCGTGGCTCTCGCCGGCCTCGCCTGCCGACCGGACGGCGCCCGTGAGCGCGCTCCCGGCGCGTCGCCTTGATGGTGCGCGCCACCGCAACTACAATTCGCCTGTCCAGCCTGTCCGCCCTCAGACGGCTGCCCAGGGGTTCGTGATGGTCGAGCCTAAGAAGGCGTCCATGACGGTGCTGGGCGGGCCCCTGTCGGGCCAGCGTTTCCTCCTGCCCGAGAGCGGGCCGGCGACGATCGGCTCCGCCGACGAGGCCTCGTTCTCGCTCGCCCTGGGATCGGTCGCGCCCTACCACCTGCGGATGGAGATCGAGGGTGGCCGGGTCACCGTCTTCTCCCAAGGCGGGCCGGTCGCCGTCAACGACGACGCGGTGCGCGCCGAGGGCACGGTGCTGCGCAACGGCGACATCGTGTGGCTGGGCAACCCCGGCGCGGACGAGGCCGTGATGCTGCAGTGCGTGCTGCCTCGGCAGGCGCCCGCCGCAGCCGTCGAGGCTCCGGCCGCCGACGCCGGGCTGACGCAGCCGCCCGCGGCACCCGTCCGGCCCTCGCCGGCGGAGGTGCTCGAGATCACGCACCTGGACGTCGCCGAAGAGGCGGCGGAGGAGGCCGAGGCGGTGATGGCCGAGCCCGTCGAGGCCGAGGTCGCCGAGGCCGAAGCGGTCGAAGCCGAGCCGGTCGTCGTCGAGGAAGCCGAGGCGGAGACGGTGGTCCTGGCGCCCGCCAAGGCGACGACGGAACAGTATCCGGTCTTCATCGACGAAACCGAGCCGGAGAGCTTCGTCGTCGAGGAGCCGCCCGCCACGCTGCCGGCGACACCACCCCCAGCCCCGGCGCCGACGGTCGTGCTCCCGCCCGTACGCGTCGTGGCTCGCCCGGCCGCCCCCACTGCGACTCCACCCGCCCCGAGCGCTCCGACACCGGTCGTGGTACCGCGGGTGGCCGCGCCGCCGGCCGCTGCCCCTCCCGCTGCCGCGCCGCCCGTCCATTCCACCGCCCCGGCGCAAGCCTCGGGCGCGCATCCGCCCGCTCGTCCGGCGGCCCATCCGCCGCTCGCCCATGGCCCGAGCGCCAGGCGCGTCGCCAAGGGCGGGACCGCCGGGAAGACGATCGTCTGGACGGCCGCCGGGCTCGTGGGGCTCGCGGCGGTGGCCGGCCTCGGGTACGTCGGGTGGAGGACCCTGGCGTCCTCCTCCGCGCGCCCGCAGGTCAGGCCTCCAGCGCTGGCGCAGGCGACGCCGGCGCCGCCAGTGCCGGCGGCTGCCACTCCGGGACCGATCGTCACCGCCTCGCCCGAGGCGAGCGTCGCGCCGTCCGCGTCTCCAACGACACCGGCGGCGACGGCCCTGCCCGCCGCTGCGCCCACGCCGCGGCCGACGCCGACGCCGCCGGGCAAGCCCACGCCCACGCCCACGCCGCAGGGAAGGCCCACGCCCACGCCGGCGGCCGCGCCCCGCTCGACGACGCCCGCAGCGCCGGCCACTACGACCCCGCAGACGGCCGCTCCCGACACGGGAGCGCAGGTCCAGGCGCTGGTCGGGCAGGCCGAAGCGGCCCTCGCCGCCCGGCAGTACGACGCGGCCATCGGCGATGCGGACGCCATCCTGCGACTCGACCCCAGCAACACCCGCGCGAGCGCGTTGAAGGCCGACGCCGCGCGGCGGCGTGACCTCGCCCGCAGGCATTTCGTCACCGGAGCGACGGCGGTCCAGGCCCAGAAGGCCGGTGGTGGCGGCCTCGCCGGCTTCGAGAGCGGCGACGCCGACGTGCGCCGCGCGCCGGACTTCCAGGGCCGCATCGAGTTCGAGATGACGCCGCCCTCGGGGCTCGAGGCGGGCACCGCCTGGTCGCTGCGCGCCTTCGTGGTGAACGAGGGCAAGAAGCCGATCCGGGTCCAGGGCGTCACCATCGTCACCAGCACCAACGGCGCGGCCGGCGGCGGCCCGGTGCCGCCCAAGACGCGGGACATCGCGCCTCAGCAGCGGGCGCTGGTGGGCGAGACCGCCGGCACCTGGGCGGACGGCACCAGCGCCTGGTCGGCCGAGGTGACGGTCACCGCCAACAAGGGCGACAGCCTGCGGACCACGCTCGGCTGGCGCTGAGCGTCACCGCCGACGTCGGGCGGCGCCGCCGCGTCCTCAGCGGGACGTCGTGATCGGGATCGGCGTCGGGATCGGTACCGGCGTCGGCACCGGGATGGGCGAGGGCGTGGCCACCGGAGGCGGCGTCGGGCCGCCGCCGCCGGGACCCACGACCACGCCGCCGACGATGCCGGCGGCCGCGGCGCCGCTCGCGATCAGGGCCACCAGCCCCACGGCGATGCCCGACGCTGCCGCCGCGAAGCCCACCGGCGCGGCCAGCGAGCCGGACGCCGCCGAGAAGACGGTGACGGGGCCCGCCGGCCCGAAGGCGGCGATCGCCTTGCCCCGGCAGTCGTCCTTGTTCTGCACGACGGCGGCCTCGATCTCCTTCGTCTGGCTCTCCTCGAACTCGGTGGTCGTCGACTGCAGGTAGTAGGTGATCGGGCTCGCCTCGACGCGGGGCCGCGGCAGCTTCCCGAAGAAGCGCCCCTGGTCGGGACCCATCTCCACGTAGAAGTAGGACTCGACCTTGGCGGGCTTGAAGTAGATGCGGGCGCGGGCGACGCTTGCCTGCGGCTCGATGGCGGCGTCGAGCAGCGGGTACTCGCCGGCCACGAAGCAGGTGACCGGCTTGAACTGGATCTGCGCCCCTTTCCCTGTCGTCTCCACGAAGCCCTCGGGCGTGACGTTGGGAACGGCTGCCGGCGGCGCTTCCTGTGCGGGCGTCGCCGGGGCCGCGGCCGCCGGCGCCGCCGCACCCGCGGGCGACTCGAGGGACACCCCCGAAGGCACCGACACCAGCTCGATGTCGGCCGTGGCGTGCTGGCCTTCGGCGACCGCCACCCGCACCGGCGCCTTCTCGACGGCGAGCCCGGCCTGGCTCTCGGTGGTGACCGCGTACTCGCCGTTCGGGGCCTGCACCTCGAAGGAGCCGTCCGCCTTGGAGACGGCGCGCACCACGGCGCCCGACTGGATCTCGATGAAGGCGACGGTGACGCCGGCCAGCGGCCGGCCGCCGAGCTTGACGGTTCCGCTGATGGTGCCGGCCGCCGGCGCCGAGCCGAGGTCGCCGGCCGGCACCGCCAGCAGGGCGGCGACCAGGGTTACGGCGAAGCGGCGAAGCGTGTCCCTCATGCCCCCTCCGTCTGCCCTCACACGCGCCGGGCGGTGCGGCCTCCAGAGCGGGACGAAGGCCGATGCGACCCGGCCTCCCCGCCCGAGCCCGCCGCCCGCTCGGAGTAGTAGCTGCGGTAGTACTCGCCGTAGTACTGCGAGTAGTAGTACGAGTTGCGCTCCATGTTCACCCGGTTGAGGACGACACCGAGCACCTTGCCGCCGACCGCCTGCACCTGCTCGATCGCACGGATCACCGTCGGCTTGGCCGAAACCTCCGCCGCGATCACCAGCACGATCCCCTCGACGTGCGGGCACAGCACCGGCGTGTCCGCCATCGCCAGCACGGGCGGGGTGTCGACCAGCACCCAGTCGTAGTGCGAGCGCACGGCGTCCAGCACCTGCTTCATCACCGGTGAGCCGAGGAGCTCCGCCGGGTTCGGCGGCTGGTAGCCGCACGACAGGACCTGGAGGCCCTGGATGCGTGTCGACTGTATGGACTCCGAAGCGGTCGTCTTGCCCACCAGCAGGTCCGACAGCCCCGGCGTCTTCTGGACGACGAAGTGGTGGTGGAGCGTCGGCCGGCGCAGGTCGGCGTCGATCGCCAGCACCTTGGCGCCGTTGTGGGCCAGGGCGGCGGCCAGGTTGGCAACCGTCGTGGTCTTGCCCTCGCCGGGACCGGCGCTCGAAATGAGCGCCAGCCGGCCGGTGGTCTCGGCCGAGGTGAAGATCAGGTTCGTGCGCAGCACCCGGTAGGCGTCGGCCACCGACGAGCTCTGGTTGCCGGCGACGATCTGCCGCACCGTCGGCCGCGCCAGGCCCTGTCCCTTCGCGTCCACCTCGGGCACCATGCCGAGGAAGGGGACGTGGAGGTGGTCTTTGATGTCGTCCGGCGTCTTGAAGGTGTTGTCGAGGTGCTCGAATCCGAGCGCCAGGCCGACGCCGAGGGCGAGCCCGAAGAGCACGGCTATCTGGTAGCTCCGCATCCGGTTGGGGAGAATGGGCGCCCGCGGCATCTCGGCCCTCTCCACCACCCGGATGTTCGTGGTCTTGAGCTCGGTCTCGAGCCCGGTCTGCTTGGTCCTGGTGAGCAGCTCCTGGTAGAGCTGCTTGTTGGTGTCCACGTCGCGCTTGAGGACGCTGAACTCGATCGTCTTGCGGGAGGTCTCCTGGGCCTCCTGCTTCACCGCCTCGAGCCCCGCCGCGAGACGCGCTTCCTTGGCGAGCGCCGTCTCGTAGTCGCTCTGCGCCGTGCGGGCGACGTTGCGGATCTCGGTGCGGATCTTGTCCTGCACCAGCTTGATCTGGTTGCGGACCCGGACCATGTCGGGGTGGCGCTCGCCGAGCGTCTCGGACAGCCGCGCCTCGTCCTTCTGCAGGCCCGACAGCTCGGCCTTCAGCGCCTGGACGGCCTCGTTGCTCACGACCAGGGGGAAGCTCTCGGCCCGTTCCGGGTCGAGCGACCCGATCTGGCGGTACAGCGACTCCTTGGCGATCCGCTCGGTGCGGGCCTCGAGCACGGCCCCGTTCAGCGCCTCGAGCTTCTGGTCCATCAGGGTCTGGCGCTCTTCCTGGTTGACCAGCCCCTCGCGCTCGCGGTATTCCTGGAACGCCTTCTCAGCCGCCTCCACCCGCGCCTGCTGCTCCTTCAGCCGATCGGAGAGCCAGCCCGTCGCCTCGGTGGAGGTGTTGAAGCGCATCTCCAGCGACTGCTCGATGTAGAGCTGTGCGAGAGCGTTGACGGCCTCAGCCGCGATCTGCGGCTGGTAGGCTCGGAAGCGGAGGTTGACGAGCCGCGACCCCGGCACCGGCTCGACAACCACGCGCGAGCGAAACGCCGCGACGGCGGGCGAGAGCGGGATGCCGCTCGGGTCGAGGAAGACGGCCGGGACCCGGCCGAACAGCCGCTGTGCCCTCTCCCACGGGCTCATCATCGGACCCGTCGCGAGCTCCGCGCTTCTCTGCATCCCGAGGCGCTCGACGACCCGCTCGGCGAGGGTGCGTCCGCGGAGGAGCTGGTACTGGGTCTGGTAGTAGTCGCCGCCACCCTGGACGAGGTCCACCAGCTCCTTGTTCGGGAGCACGTTCGGCGTGTCGCGGTCGATCAGGATCTGGGTGGTGGCCTCGTAAACCGGCCGCGTCGTGTAGTTGTAGAGCACGGCGATCGCCAGGCTCACGACGAAGCAGGTGACGATGATGCCGCGCCGCTTGTGCAGCATCGCCAGATACCGGCGCACGTCCTGAAGGACAGCCTGTTCCGTCACCCGACGACAGCCCTCCCTGGCCGTGGCAAGTCTAGACGAAAAAGCTGCAAACTCAAACAGTTATGTAGCGTGCGGTGATGTAGCTCACGAGCTTGCACGTGGTCTCTACTGACCGGGCCAGCCGCGTGCTTACCTGAAGTGGCTGAAAGAGATCCGGATCAGAAGAACTTCTCGGGGACGAAGAGGGTGTCCTCGGGCTGGACGATCTCGGTGGGCTGGGCCTTGTGCTCGGCCTTCTTCCCGTTGACGATCCGGATGACCTTCGTCCGTCCGGATGAGCCCCGGTCGCTGGCCCCGCCCGCCTGCGTCAACGCCTGCAGGACCGTCATCCCCTCCTGGAACCGGATCGGGCCGGGACGCGCGACGCTGCCCATGACGTACACCTGCGAGGCGCGCGGGAAGTACACCGTGTCGCCGGCCTGGAGCGCGATGTTCTTCTCCGGGTTCCCGGACTGCAGCTCGAGGAGGCTGATGTGGAAGACCTCCGTGCCGGGCGGCAGCGAAGGCAGACCGGGAACGACCGGTACGGCGGGCGGCGCCGAAGCGGCCGCCGTGCCCTCGCTCGGCCTGGTCTCCGACTTCGCCTTCTTGCCGGCCTGCTCCTTCCCGCCTCCCGCCTCCGGTGGGGCAGACGGCTCCGTCTTGCCGTCGCTCTTGGTCTTCTTTGAACCCTTCGACCTCTCGCCCGCCGGCGGCTTCTCCGCCGATGACGCTCCAGTGTCGGCGTCCTGGCCCTCGCTCGCACTCTCGCCGCTGTCGCTGCTCGGAGCTGCCGCTGCGCTCCCGGCCGCCGGCGGCCTCACCACGATCACCTCGTGGCCAGCGTTCGGCGTCAGCGGGCCGATGTCGCTCAGCAGCACCAGCAATCGCCGGTCGGCCTTCAGCGCGTATTGCCCCGGCTTCTGCACCTCGCCGGCCACGTAGACCTTTTGGCTGCCGAAGTCGGCGACCGTCACGCTCACCTGCGGACGCTTGAAGTAGCCGTCGGCGAGCAGCGTCGTCAGCTTGCGCTCCAGCTCGGCCGTAGTGAACTCGGAAGCCTTGACCTTACCGAGATCGGGCAGCTTCGGGATCAGGATGAAGCCGTCGGCGTCGACCTCGACGTCGCCGCTATGGTCCGGCTGGCCGGCGATGACCAGCCGCAGCTTGTCGCCGGGTCCGATCTCGTAGTCCGAGCCGGCAAATGCCGCGGCGGCGACCAGACAGACAGCCCCGGCCGACACCACCAGCCAGCCAAGCCGTCGTGGCGACAGCACCGTCACAACGCGATTCTGGCGGACAGGAAGCGCCGGGTCAATCGCCATTGCCGCTTCCGCGGTCACCTGAACTGCGGCTGCGGCGGGTTGTAGGTGAGCGTGAAACCGAACAGCAGCCCCTGGACCCCGAAGGTGTCAAAGGTCGACGTGCGCGTCGTGTAACGGGCGTTCACACCGGCCCGCACCCGCGGCCGGAACTGGTAGCCCACCTCGGCGCCGGCCTCCCGGAAGTTGTCGTTTCGGACCTGCGTCTGTGGGCCCTGGCCGGGAAGGACGAGCGTCACCGCCCCGTCCGAGGTGAACGACCCGATCCCGCCGAAGACCCGCAGGTAGATGTGGCTCACCAGCACCTTGTCGACGTAGACCTCCGCCATCTGCTGCACGATCGTCGGGCTCGGCCCCGAGGTGGCGAACGCCGAATAGGCAAGATCGCGAGTGAACCGGCCGCCGAGTTCCGTCTTCGGCGAGAAGTGCCGGGCGGCGTCGACATCGGCGTAGAACGTGTTGCGGCTGCCCCCCGAATCGCCCATGAACCAGCGAACGCCGGCGAGTGCCGAGCCGGCGATCAGTGCGGTCTCGTCGGTCCGGAAGCCACCGTAGGCCAGCGGCGCACGCCCGTTGCGGCCAGGGAGATAGGGGAAGCGGTGCCAGGTCTGCTCTCCCCCGGCCACGAACTTCGTCTTGACGGACAACGCGATCCGCAGCTCGCCGCCGGCCTCGTCGCGATCCTCGTCCATCGTCTGCTGCAGGTCGGTGCCCAGGTAATCGAGCGATTCCACCCGAACGCGGCTTCGCTCCCCGAACAGCGCCAAGCTGAACCGCTCGCCGAGCGTCCGGCGCAGGAACGCCCGTGTGCCCTCGGTCTCCTGTTGCAGCCGGGCATTCACCTGGTAGTTGGGGCGCGAGTAGGTCTGCGCGTAGCGCTCCTCGATCGCGAACCGAGTCCTCACCCCCTCCAGCTCGAGGCTTCCGGAGCCGTAGCCGTTCCAGCGGCGCAGCGAGGGTGTCCGCAAGTAATACAGGTAATCGAGGCCGCCGTCCAGGCGGAAGCGGCTAGTCTTCCCGAAGGGGCGCACGACCTCAAGCCCCGGCCCGCCACTCGCCATGATGTCCGTGTGCCGGTCATACGGTGTGTAGAACACGTTCGTGTCCAGCCCGATGTTCCCGACATGGACGTACGGGGTGAGGTAGAACGTCCCCACGCGGATCAGCCCGGGTCGGCCCTCCACGGGGACCGCGTTGCCTGGGTCCGAAACCTGAGCAACGGGCTGGCCAGCGGCGACCGCCGCAGTCGTCAGGGCCGCCAAGACCCAAATACCCCTGCCGAGGATCGCCAAGTTCGACACGCGCCGCAAAGGATAGCCGAGGCCGTTTCGGCGGCGAAATGCGTCAGGGCCGGTCGGCATCTCGGCCGACGAGGAGGTAGTTAAGGCACTCGGGGTGACCCTCGATAACGCCGCGAGCGACCGGCCCGTCCGGTGTCAGGAGGTAGTAGCGGTAGCTGAGCGGTCGCATGACCGCATTCAACCGTTCCTCGGCACCTCGCCCCTTGAGGACCTCACAGATGATCGCCGGCCGATCGCGCCGCAGCGTGCTCGCCATCCCGGCGAGCACATCAGGCTCGGTACTCTCGGTGTCGATCTTGATCAGGTCAACCAGGCAGATCCCACGTTGGACCAGCAAGGAATCGACGGCTACCACCGGCACGTTGGTCACGGTGAGGTTTTCGACGCCCGCCATGAACGCTCGGGAGAGTGACGAACTCGTCGGCAGTCCGTGGGCCTGGTAGTAGAAGGACGCGGCACCTTCCGCCGCGCCAGCAGCGGCCATCACGCAGTCGACGTTGCCGAGCCGGTTCAACCGGATGTTGCGCACTAGGCGTGCGTAAACGGGAGGAAGCGGCTCGATCGCGAGCACCCGTCCAGCCGGGTTTGCGTGCGCAGCCAACACGGTGAAGTAGCCGACGTAGGCGCCGACGTCCACGGTGACCCGCGCTCTCTCCGCGAGCCTGAAGAAGACGGGGGCTGTGTCCGCCTCGTGCGCGAGCCAGCCGCGCCAGAATACTTGGTTGCTAACCCAGTCGTCCCCACGCGATGATAGCCTCAGGGTACGCCCGTTCGGCAGCTTGGCGCTCACCGACCCGACGCGGTGCAGGTGTCGGACCGCCCACTCATGCCGGACTCCCGTCATACGCGCGATCCACCTGACTACACCCGTTGTTGCGGCGTTGAGGGGCGGCCACGCTCGAAGTGCCTTCACATACCTGCGGGCTTCACGCGCCGCGTCCATTCCTTAACCGCCTTTCCTTTGCTCCGGCGCGCATCGCGAGCCGGTTCACAGTTGCCCCCGAGCGGGTTCGCGTAAGATGCAGTCGCCGAGGCACGACACGAGGCCCGATGCCATGTCGAGAAGTCCACAAGCCGCACAGGGTGCGCTCGCACCCGCGTTGGCGACGCTGCTCGCCCATGGTCTCGCAGCGGCAGTCGTAGTGGGGGCGGCGTACGTCACGCTCGTCGGTCCGCCGCTGGCTCTGAATCACGACGAACTGAACTACCTCTACGAGTCGCTGCGACTGCCTGCGCAGGGGCGGCTGATCGGTTACGCCCACGGGCCGGTCCTCTACGAGCTGGTCGCTGCGAGCCATCTCGGGGTCTTCGCGGTGCTGCGGGCCGTCGGCCTCGTAGCCTCTTCGCCCGATTATCTGTTCTTTGTCGTAAGCCACGAGCACGCCTATCTGACAACCGGGCGCCTCTTCTCGGCGGCGATGGCAGGGGCGCTCGTCCTTGCTGTCTTCCGACTCGGGCGAGAGCTGTTCGGCAGCACGGCTGGATTGTTGGCCGCTGTTCTGTGTGCGTGCAACGTTACCGTCTTCACCTTTGCTTGCCTCCTCAAGGAAGACACGCTGTACTGGCTGCTGACCGTCATTGCCATGGAACAGGCACTGCGCATCTCCCTGCCTGCGCGTGGTCGCGAAGTCGCAGCCGCGGTCGCCATTGCCGCTGCCGCGGCCACCAAGTATCTTGGCGTCTTCGGCTTCCTGCTTGTGCTCTTACCGCTGACCGACAAGGGTATGCAGGCGGGCGAGCGCCGCCGCGTCGTCCTCCGAATGCTTGGCGTCAGCTGCGCGACGCTGCTAGTGCTGTTTCCCATGGCGCTCACCGACAACGCAAGTGTGCGCGCCTCCATCCTGCACATGCACCGCGCCACTGCGGAGGTAAGCGGGGGACTCGCTCTGAAGGCCTACCTCTTCGAGCACCTCCCCAATCTGGTCGGAATCCCGGTTGCCCTCCTCGGATGTGTCGGCCTGATGACGGCAGGAATCGAGCGGCACCGAGAGGTTCTCCTCTTGGCCCTCAGCCCTCTCTGTCAACTTGCCTTCCTGGGGCTCCGGCCGGGGCAAGCTGGTTCATGGTACATCGCTCCACTCGGCTTGCTGCTGATCATCTCTTGCTGCGGGCTGCTACTGCGGGTCGCGCGGTTCCTGGGTGCCCCTCTTGCTGCTTTGCTGACTGTCTCCGCCGTGAGTTATGCGGCGATTTCATCGCCGTACCTGGCGTCGTGTTTGAAGCAGGCAATTATCCTCTCTTCGCCCGACACCCGGCAGCTTGCGTACGGGACGCTCGTCAACGTCATCGGCTCTGACGAGAGAGTGGTGATCGCAAATGGAATCCGGGGCATGAACTTCTGGGGCCCCAGCTTAGCAGTTGTGGCAGGGCGGCCGGTGAACGCCCTGAGCGCAGCGCAACAGAAAGTAGCCGAAAGGCGGCGATTGCCGCGGTTCAATGTCCGCGTGGTAGACGGAGACGAAGCGCCGCGCGTGAGCGCCGACGAGACCTGGCTGCTCTGGCCGACGGTTCCTCGCGTTTCTCACGAGATCGCGTCTCTTCGGCGCGAACCCGTGCCAACGAACTGCGCGCTGTTCACGGAATTCCAGGCGCGCCCGGAGGCCCATTCGTACTGGTGGCCTTACCCTACGACAGCGGACTACGAGGAACTGCGCGCGCATAGGTTGCGAGAACTGGCCGAAACAGCGGTACGCGGGCTGACGATCCGCGCCTACCGCTGCGTGCGCGACCGCAAGACAGAATCACAGTGAGAAGTCGGCCACGAGCTGCCGCAGGCGAGTTCGAGCGTCCCGGCAGCCTCCGGGCATATTGGCCTAACTCACGCGGGCGTACCGTGGCACGGACACAACCCGCGACGCTGGATTAACCCTGCCGCCACGCGGCCTTCTCGGCGACGGCGACTACGTTTGGCGCGAGAAACCCGACACCCCCGAGGCGCGCCATCCGCTCGACAGATGCAAGGTGATAACAAGCTCCCCTTACGAACTTCCGGCGCCAGTCCATGAACCACGGTGTCGGATAGGCGTAGTACTGTCCGACGCGCTCGTGCCAGTTGGGCGTCTGAATCGGCGGCTCACCCCCGATTTCCCGAACGCTAAGGGCGGACTTGCTGAGCATCCGAGTGAGCGTCTCATCCGTGTAGTGGACGACGTGCTCGTATGAGTCCCAGAGTCCCCTTTTCGGGCGGCGGCCGGAGAGGGAGAGCAACGCCTGCTTCAAGAGCGACCACCGCGCGTTCGGGACTTTGACGTACATGATCCCGTCATCCTTCAACAACCGCCTGGCGTCGCTCAGGAACCTCACCGGTTGGGGGATGTGTTCGAAGACATCGGACAGGGCCACCACGTCGAAGCTGCCGGCCTGGTCCGCAGGTACTTCATGCAGGAAACAGTTGAACACCGGGAAGCCCCACTTCGCGGCTAGACGTGCCAACGAGGCCGACGGTTCAACTCCTGTCACATCCCAGCCGCGCTGCCGGGCCAGGCGGAGAAGCATCCCCATATTGCAGCCCACATCGAGGAACCGACCGGACCGCTTGTGTCGCTCAATCCGCCGGATCTCCGCGAGGTAGTTCGGATCGCGGTGATGTGTTGCCCGACCTTCGAAGATCAGCCGCGCTTCCGCATAGTAGATGTCGCTGTCTCCCCAGTACACTCGTTCGGGATCCTTCAGCCGCGGACTTGTGTAGATCAGTCCGCAGGCAGTACAACGAGTGATACCGATAACCCCGTGCTCCGTGTAGATCCTGCGGCCCGCCTCAGATTCACAGAATGGGCAACGCACTTTGACAACGTCGTCCTCACTGTACTCGTCACGCTGCGTTCCCCCGTGGACGTAGTCCCCTGCCCTCGCTTCGCCGATGAGGCGCACCCAGCCTCCTTCCACTCTTCGCGCCGCACCTCAGAGCCTGTCCCTCGACAAGGCCGGCCGCGGCATCGGCCTAGCCCGCGTCCGTTGATTCAGCCCTGAGGAGGCCGCCGGGCTTGCTGACGTTCAAATGCGGCACCAACTGACAGCGTCTCCGTGCGACGCCGCTCGACACCCACGGCCGCCACAATCAGGAAGAAGCAAAGCACCTGCGCCCGATGGCGATACGCTGTTCCTGCGTTCCCTTCCCCGAGTGCGTAGCCAACTGTCACTCCCGCTGTCATCAAAAGCACCATGAGCGAGCTACCGAAGTGCTTTCTGGCCAGATGTCGGCTCCCCCGGAAGATGCTGGGGATCAGCGCGTAGAAGAAGAGCATCTCCGGCAGCGCAAGGGTCTGACGCACGCTGCCGAAGCTCCACGGGAAGGGAGCCAGCAAGAACAGGGCCAAGCCCTTGGGGAGGTAGACGAGGGCCTTTGCCGGGCTTGAGATGTCGACTTGCTCGAAGCTGCTCGCCGCATCGGCCGTGTTCCAGTATCGCACACGGTTGAGCTCCTCGAAATCGACGAACCGCAGCCTTCGGTTTGCCCCCGCCACCTGATCGGCGTAGATCAGCATGAGCGCCGCCGCCGAACCGACGATCAAGCTGCGCCCGACATGCCGCGATCTCTGTACGACGAGGCACACAACGATCGGTCCCGCGACGGCAAAGAGAACGTAGGCGCGGAACTGCGCCAAGCCCAGCATCGCGGCAGCGAGGACCGCGAACGTCAAAGGGCTGGGTCGAGACTGAAGGATCAACGCCTGACGGCAGAGTAGCAGGATTAGCAGGACAATCCACACGTCTCGAATCCCCTGTGTAGACCAGAGCACAAGAGATGGAAAGAAAGCCGCGTACGCCGCGGCTCTGAGGGCTGCAGCCCGGCTGTCGCTAATCCTCAGGGTGACATCATGGACCACGAGAACCGTCAGCGCACCGATGAAGCAGTTGAGCAGCTTCGGCAGAAGAGCGAACGGCCCGAACAGATAGTAGATTGCGGCCACGATGTTGACGTACGCCTTCATGCCCGTACGGAAGTCCTCGCCTGGCGGCAGCGGCAGCTCGCCAGTCCAGCCGGCAGCCTGCCAGCGGCCGAAGGCGTCGTACGTCAGTTGGTCCGGCGCGAACGTCTCTGGAGGCACAGCAAAGTGCAGGGCGACGGCCAACAGCACACGCAGCACGAGAGTCCACACAAAGAGCCGACCCAGCCGGAGCCTGGGCAACCGCGGTTCGAACGGAGATCCGGCGCGCTCAGCGGTCATTGAGCCGTCCCCTGCGCCTGGGGGGTGCGGTCGATGGTCCCCAACGCTTCCGCGAAGCGACGCACCGAGACCGCGGTCGCGTATTCACGTTCTACCACGCCACGACCAGCGGCGCCCATCTCGCGTCTAAGCTCGTAGGAGTCGATGAGAGAAATGAGTGCGCGCAGCCACTCCTGTCGAGACGAGACAGAGAATCCAGTGACGCCGTGCCGAACGGCCTCACGGCTGGCGCCGACAGCGGAGCACACGGTCGGGATCTGTAGCGCCATGTATTGAAGCTCCTTCATCGGGCACTTTCCGCGGGTCCAAGGGTCATCCGGGAGGGGCTTGATGCCGATGTCGAACGCGCTGATCTCATCGACCTCCGTCGCGGCCGACCACGGGCGCCAGTCGACGGGCAAGCCCGGCAAGACAGGGGCGCGGTTCGACACGACCCTGAACTGCACGGAGCGGCAGGACGCCAGGTCTCGCAGAATTGGGGCGAAGCCCTCGAGGTACGGGAGCGTGGTCGCACTGCCGGTCCAACCCACGACCACAGGAACTCGAGCCTCGGCGGGTCGGCGAGGCGTGTAACGCACGGTATCGATGCTGGTAGGCACTGTGACGACCGCCCGCGAACGCTCGCGAGCCCACTCGGCCAGGTAGCGGCTTCCAGCTGAAACGAGCGCGCTGTGCCGACAGAGAACTGCGGTCTTGGAGGCGAACTTAAGGCGGTCGAAGAGGCGGTTGACGCTCTTGTTCCGGAGATAGATCGCATCGTCAAAGTCGAATACGGCGGGCACGCCGAGGCGCAGGAAGGCCAGATCCAATGCGGCGGGACCCGCGACAACGGCCGCCCGATGCACCACGAGGAGATCCTGCTTGCCAGCTCGGCGCAAGTCGCGCTGCCGCTGGCGAAAGCCCCGTAACACTCCCACCATCTTGCTAAGCCGCTGGCCCGGCCTCTGAAGGATCGCCGTCGTTGACCGGTCGAAGTACGGTGAGAACTCGAGTCGGTACCCGGCGCGCTCCAGGCCGGGGGCCCACTGCTCGAGCCGAAAGCGCTGGCTCGGAGTGGTGTCGAGCGCGTACGGCACGAGGGCGAGCACTGACAGGCTGCTCGTCATCGAGCCCTCCCGCGCAAGCCACGGATGACGCGGCGGTAGAGGTGGGCATAGCGCGGCACACCAACGGCCATGAGCGACAGCTCCCGCTCGGCGTAGGAGCGGCATCGCTCTGGCGTGGCGCCGCCGATAAGAGCTCGTAGGCGTTTGACGACAGTCGTCCGGCCGTTCTCATCGAGCCTGTTCAGGATGACGCCGAGTTCACCAGAGGCGAAGATCGAGTCGCAGTCGCCGATCGCGGGCGTGCTGACTACCGGCAGGCCGGCCGCCAAGTACTCCCCGACTTTGGTCGGAGACGACGACCTCTTCGACCGGCAGGTACGGATCAACGATAGCCCCACATCCGCCGCCACCATGATTCGCCGCGCTTCGTCGGGTGCCGCGCGCTCGACCGAGTATGCCGAGCTAGGGAGGTTCGCGCGAGCGAGCGCGGCGAAGAGAGGCGCCGGGTCGCTTTGGGTGAGGACCTGAAGACGCCAGCTGTCATCCGCCAGACGCGCCGTGGCGAAGAGGCGCACCGTCTCGTCGACAAGATACCAGCCCCCGAGCTTGCCGACATACAGGAGCACTTTGGTGCGGTCGTCCCATCCTCGACTAGACCGCTCTCGCGCACGGTTCTCGGCAGCGTCACGAAAGGCGGCGGTGTCGACGCAGCACGGGATGATCTCCACGTTGGCATCCAGGGTGAGGGCCTCCTCGTGCCGGAGGTCGTCGGTCACCGTTCGCGTCAAGAACACGAGGCCGTCGGCTCGGCGTAGGAAGTGTCGTTCGGCGCCCTTCGTCAGCCGATATTTCAACCCGCCGGGCCGCCAGTTGCCCGAATCCACGTACTCGTCCGCCAAGAGGCCGCGAACGTCGAAGACGAACGGCACCCGCAGACGGGAGGTCGCGAGTTCGGCGATCGCAGCGCCGACGTGCGATCGGCCGTGGACGAGCCGGATCCCCCACTCCCGACATAGCCGGCGTGCAAGGAGAGCACCCTGCGTGATGTCGAAAAGCGTCGCCGGGAGGCTCGGGCTCTTGTGGTAGCGCAGTGAATGCCAGCGGATGCCGTCGGCCCGGAGCCGGGTGGCGATATCGCTCCGTCGGCTCGAGGTGTCAGCCTGCTTCTCGAACGTCAGGAGGTGTGGTTCAAACTCCAAGCGCGCGAGTCCGCGCAGATACGCGACTACCTGCGTCGCCACGAGAGGCTCATCGGCCTCGAGATAGCAGACGTAGAGGACAGGAACGGGATTAGGGGCGTGCAGCCCCGCGACCGAGTGCGCGGCGAGCGAGTGGGCGGGCGGAGACGACGGCACACGCAAGTGTCTCATTTCCCCGGGGCTGCCGCGAGAAGTCCCGTGCTATCGAACCGCCTCCGAGTAGCACGCCGGGACGTTTGCCTCAGGGTCGGCGGTCTCCACCGCAGGGGGTGTCGTGGGCAGTGCGGTATTCGTGACAAACTGGCCAGTGCGAAGTGGAGCCTCGCTTGTTGGAACGGAGGCGTGCCGATCGCCATCGAGAGGAGCGCCCTCTCCGGCTCTGCTCGCCGATGCGCCCCTTAGATACCGAATTCTGCACACCGCGCGCACGCGTTCCGCAACCGCAGAGATGCTAACGTAGTAGGATCCGAGGGAGACGGGAGCCATGCGTAGTGGTGCCCGAGGCGACGCGTGACCCTCCGCGCGTTTCGAGGGCTGGACCTTCTGGCGTGCGCTCTCGCTGCTGTGTGCGAGCGAGCACCGTGGATGGTCGAGCTTCTCGTCAGGCTGCT
>Ga0335069_10005276_pt1 | contig 19022 bp, 19 predicted proteins | sample Lox_Sample_11_FD_206714 | JGI IMG/M metagenome (GOLD analysis project Ga0335069, IMG submission 206714) | Soil microbial communities from Loxahatchee National Wildlife Refuge, Florida, United States - Lox_Sample_1.1 | ecosystem: Environmental > Terrestrial > Soil > Wetlands | place: USA... | reverse complement strand
GTGGCGGTTCGCATCGAGGGCTCGCTCTGGACCAGCCTGGAGAGGGCCGGCGAGCTGCCCGAGCTGGCCATCCTGGCCAGCGACGTGCTGGCCTGGGACGTCGACTTCTACCTGGACGTGCGCGGCGACGACCTCCTGCGGGTGGTGGTGCAGAAGGTCTTCGCCGACGGCAAGCTCCTCCGCTACGGGGACGTGCTGGCCGCCGAGTATGCCGGCGCCGCCACCGGGACCAAGCGCCTGTTCCGCTACACCGACCCCGACGGCCAGACCAGCTACTTCGACGAGTCCGGGCAGAGCGCGCGCCGCGGCTTCCTCAAGTCCCCGCTCAAGCTGGCGCGCATCACCTCCGGCTACGGCAACCGCGTCCACCCGCTGCTGGGCTACGAGAAGGCCCACCAGGGCGTGGACTATGGCGCACCCGAGGGGACGCCGGTCTGGGCGGTGGGCGACGGGGTGGTGGAGCAGTCGGGCTGGAACGGCGGCTGCGGCAAGTCGGTGACCCTCCGCCACAGGAACGGCCTGGAGACCCTCTACTGCCACCTCTCGGCGGTGGCGGTCTCCGCCGGCAAGCCGGTGGCCCAGAAGCAGGTCATCGGCTACGTGGGCTCGACCGGCCTGGCCACCGGGCCACACCTGCACTACGCGGTGCGCAAGGCGGGCAGCTTCGTGAACCCGCTCAAGCTGCAGATCCCGCGCGACGCCCCGGTGCCCGACCGCTACCTCCAGGCCTACCAGCAGGCCATCGCCCCGCTGCGCGACCGGCTGGAGGGCAAGCCGGTGGCGGTGAACTGACCGCGGGCGCGCCGCGGCTCAGGCCGTCCCCGGGAGCGGGCCGCGCCCGGCCGCCTCGCTCCCCAGCTGCAGCCGCACCAGGTCGTCGACGCTGGCCTCCTCGCGCCGCAGGCTGGCCACCACCGCGCCGCGCGCCATGACCACGAACCGATCGGCCACCGCATGGACGTCGTGCAGGTTGTGGGTCACGAACAGGCAGGCGATCCCCTCCTGCCTGAGCCGCCGGATGAAGCGGAGCACGGTCTGCACGCCGGTCACGGCCAGCGCGGTGGTGGGCTCGTCGAGGATGACCAGCGACGCCTGGTAGTGCATGGCCCGGGCGATGGCCACGCCCTGCATCTCTCCGCCCGAGCAGAAGCGGGCCTCCTGGTGGACCGAGGGGATGTGCAGCCGCAGGTCCCGCAGCAGCGCCTGGGCATCCCGCGCCATCCGCCGCCGGTCCAGCACCCGGAAGAGCCCGATCCCCCGCGTCGGCTCGCGGCCCAGGAAGACGTTTCGGGCCACGTCCAGGGTGCCCACCACCGCCCGGTCCTGGTGCACGGTCTCGATGCCCAGCGCCTGGGCCTCGCGCACCGAGCGGAGCGCCACCTCCCGCCCGTTCCAGAGGACCTGCCCGCCGTCCCGGCGGACCACCCCGGAGACGACCTTGATGAGCGTCGACTTTCCCGCGCCGTTGTCGCCGATGAGGCCCAACACCTCGCCGCGGGCGACCTGCAGGGTCACGCCCCGCAGGGCGTGGACCTCGCCGTACCACTTCTCGATGCCGCGCAGGGAGAGCAGCGGCGGCGGCCGCCCCGGATCCGGAGCGCTCACACGGCCGCCCCCGACGTGCCCGGGTGGGCCGCCAGGATCCGGTCCCGCAGCTCCAGCCGGTACTTGTTGACGAGGATGGCCGCCAGGAGGATGAGCCCGTTCAGGAACCCCCGCACCGCCGGCTGGATGAGGGTCATGGCCGTCCCGGTGTCGATGACCCCCAGCAAGAGCACGCCTCCCAGGGCGCCGGCCATCGAGCCCTCGCCGCCCTTCAGGCTGACCCCGCCGATGATCGCTCCTGCGAAGGCCAAGAAGATGTCGTCGCCGCCGGCGATGGTGCTGGGGATCGAGGCCAGGTAGCCGATGAAGAGCAGGCCCGAAAGGCCCGAGAGCGCGCCGGCGATGGTGAACACCCAGAAGTTCATCCAGGGGAGGTTGATGCCCAGCATCTGGGCCGCCTGGGGGTTGCCGCCCATGGCCTTTACCCAGCCGCCGAAGCGGGTCCGGGTCAGGACGAAGCCCAGCAGCGCGCAGACCGCCAGCATCACCGCGATGGCCACGAAGACGCCCAGGATCCGCCCGCCGCCCAGGAAGGTGAGCGCCGGGGAGACTCTGGAGATGGCCCCGCGGTTGATGCAGAAGGTCAGCCAGTCGTACATGAGGAAGGTGGAGAGCGTGGCCAGGAAGGGGTTGATCCCCAGCCAGCCGATCAGCGTCCCGTTGACCGAGCCCAGCATCGCCCCCACCACCACGATGAGGACGATGCCGGTCCACCCGGGCATGCCCGGGATCCACTGGATGGTGAGCGCCCCCACCAGCATGGAGGACAGGCCGGCGACGTGGGCGATGGAGAGGTCCATGCTCCCGCTGATCAGGACCAGCGATTCGGCGAAGACCAGCAGCCCGATGGCCGAGGCCACGTAGAGGATGAAGTGGACGTTCTGCAGGGTGAAGAAGTGGGGAAGCGCGATCGAGAACGCCAGGAACACGGCGACCAGGATGGCCCAGATCAGGTTCTCGACCACCAGCAGCTGGGCCCTCTCCACGATGGTGCGCGCGCCGTCCATGTCACCCTCGGCGGAGCACCCCGCCGGCGGAGCGCCCGGAGGGCGCTCCGCCGAGGGGTCTCCGACCCCTCTCAGGCCGGCGGGAGCTTGACGTTGGCCCAGAGGTAGGGCGCGCCGGCGTTGGCCTTGGTCACCAGGACCGCCCCGGTCTGGAACCAGAGGTGGCCGTACTCGCGGGTGATCTTGGCGGGCGCCCAGGCGGAGCCGTCCGCCCAGGGATACACGCCGGCGTGCTTCACCTGGGTGTCGAGGTGGAGTGCCGAGGCATCGATGGTCTGGCCCTCCCTCGGCAGCGCCGCCTCGCCCTCCCGCAGGTACGCGGTCAGGTAGTGGGCGGCGATGGCGGTGTAGTAGGCGGGTGGCTGGTCGAGGGCCATGCGGATGTCACCGGAGCGGATGAGGGGGAGGACCCCCGGGGTGGCGTCGATGGTGATGGTGTAGACCTTGGAGGGGTCGATGTTCAGGTCGCGCATCGCCCCCACCGCCCCGACGGCCATGGGGCCGTTGGCGGAGTAGCAGGCGTCGATGTGCGGGTTGGCGCGCAGCACCTCGAGCGCCGCCGTCTTGCCGGGCGCCTCCTGGAAGTCGCCGACCGCCTCGATGACCTTCACCTGCGGGTAGTTGTCGATGACGTCGTGGAAGCCCTTGCTGCGCTGGATCGAGGACGCGCCGCCGGGCGGGCCCTGCATCTCCAGCACGGTCCCCTGCACCTGGCCGTGGAACTTGGTCCGGAGGTAGTCCACCAGGTGCTCGGCCAGCTCCTGGCCCGCCCGCTCGCCGGAGAAGCCGACGTACATCTTCACCCCGGGCGAGTCGATGTCGGCGTCGGCGGTGAAGACGGGGATATGGGCGCCGGTGGCGAAGGAGACGATCGGCTTGGCGGCCTCGGCGTCCTGGGCCGAGACCACCAGCCCCTGGACGCCGGAGTTGATCATCTGGCGGCACTGGGTGATCTGCCGGGCCGGGTCGCCGCCGGCCTCCTCGGCCTGGAACCTGTCGTGGTGGTCCTTGGCGTACCACTCGAAGCTGTCCTGGAAGTACCCCTCCCAGGCGTTGGTCACCGTCTTGGTGTCGAGGCCGATGAAGAAGGGGGCGGCGCGCTCCGCGCCGCGAGCGATGGGCGCCGAGGCGGCCAGCAGGGCCGCCGCGGCCAGGAGAAGGGCTTTGCGCATGTGACCTCCGCGGGGAACGGCGGAGGACCCGCCGGTTCCCGGAACGGGTCCGTCGGCGCGCGAGCGCGCGCCCGGACACCACCGGAAACATAGGCAGCGCGCGCGGGAGCGGCGGCCCCCCGGTTGGCCCGGCCCAGGGACCGATCAGCGCCGCCGACGGCGCGCGCGCTCCGCACCCAGCCGCTTCCCCCTCCACTCCTTGCCGTCCAGCGCGGCCAAAAGCCCCTCCAGCGCCTCTGGCCTCACCGAGAGGAAGGAGTGCCCGCGGCGCAGCTCCACGCCCAGGAGCTCTGCCCCCGGGGCCAGGGAGGCGACCGCCTCCCGCACCTGCGCCTCGTCGGCCCCGTCCTGCTCGCCCAGCGAGAGGAACACGCGCGCGCGACCCGCCCGGCCCTCGCCGGCCTCGGGCGGCGCCTCGGCGATGGCGGCGACCTCGACGGCCGCCTGGCCTCCCGGCGGAACTGCCGGCGACCCCTCGCCCCGCCCCACCTCGCGAGCGCCCTCCCGGCCGTGCTCGCGGCGGCGCCCGCGTCGCTCGCCGCGCCCTTCCCCGCCCCACTCCTCCCGCTCGCGCGGCGGCCGGTGGTCGAGGTGCTCGCGCCGCTCGTGCTCGGTCCGCTTGTGCTCCGCCTTCTCCCGGTCCTGGGCACGCTCCATGCGATGGTGGGTGAAGAAGAACTTGAGCGCGAAGGCGGTCAGGTAGTCGCCCTCGGAGCGGGTCTTCAGCTCCTGGGCCAGCGGGATGAAGGCCTCGAAGATCGAGCTGCTCATCGCCTCCTTGAGCTCGACCACGTGGCGATCGGTCCAGATGCGCCGGGCCTCCTCGGGCGTGGGGAGCCGCTTCTCCTCGAAGGCGATCTGGTACTTCTTCTGGAGCACGCTCAGGGTGTGGATGTCGCCCCCCGAGACGATGGAGAGGCTGGTGCCCTTCTTGCCGATGCGGCCGGTGCGACCGACCCGGTGGAGGAAGACGGCCGGGTCCTCGGGCAGCGAGTAGTTGATGACGTGGCTGAGGTCGGAGATGTCGATGCCCCGCGCGGCGATGTCGGTGGCCACCATGAAGCGCACCTCGCCGCGCTTCACCTTGGCCATGACCCGCTCGCGCTCCTTCTGCGGCAGCTCGCCGTTGAGGAGCTCGGAGTCATAGCCGTTGCGGTTGAGGACCGCGGCCACCAGGGTGGTGTCGTTGCGGGTGTTGCAGAAGACGATGGCCGTCTCCGGCTCCTCCATCTCGATCATGTAGAGGAGGTTGCGCGGCTTGGGGTAGGCGTCGACAGCCGGGTACATCACGTTGTGGATGTTCTCGACCTTGTACTCGTCGCCGGAGAGCATGATGGCCTCCGGCTCGGTCAGGTACTCGCGGATGATCTGCTCGATGTCCGCCGGCACGGTGGCCGAGAAGAGCAGCTGCTGGCAGTCGTCGGGGAGGTGGTCGAGGATGCGGGTCACCTCCTCGAAGAACCCCATGTTGAGCATCTCGTCGGCCTCGTCCAGGCAGCAGGCCATGACCTCGTCGAGCCTAAGCGACTTGCGGCGGATGTGGTCGTAGATGCGGCCCGGGGTGCCCACCACGATCTCGGCGCCGGCCTTGAGCTTGTCGAGCTGCTCGCCCATCGAGGCACCGCCGTACACCGTCACCACCGAGAGGTCGCGGTGCTTGGCCAGGGAGGAGATCTCCTCCGCCACCTGGATGGCCAGCTCGCGGGTGGGGCACATGACCAGGGCCGAGGGCCGGCGCCGCCCGTCCGGGATGCGCTCCAGGATGGGCATGCCGAAGGCGGCGGTCTTGCCGGTCCCGGTCTTGGACCGGACGATGACGTCCTTCCCGTCCCGCACCGGCCGGTAGGTGGCGACCTGCACCGGCGTGGGTCTCACGTACCCGCGCTCGGCGACCGCCCGCCGGATGGGCTCCGAGAGGCCGAGGTCGTCGAAGGAGGTTTCTGCGATGTAGTCCGAGGGCGCCGCCGTGGGCGCCTCGCCCGAGACGTTCTCCATGCGTTCTCCTGGCCCGCCGGCCGTGCCGGCCGGGCCGTGAAGCGGCGCATGGCGACTCTCGCAACGAAGCCGCGTCGGACCCGACCCTCCCTGCCTCGGTTCGGGCCCCGCGCCGCTCCGCGAAAACCGCCATGCGCCGGCGTGCCGCACGCGCCTTGCGCGCGGCGGGCAACACCTATATCAAGGGATGCGGCGTGCCCGCCACTCTCCTGCTCGGTTGGGCCGTCCCCGGGCCATGCCGGAAGAGATCCGCAATCCTGAGAAGAGAGGGCGGACCCGCCCGGCGCTGCCGGCGCGTGGGGCCGGCAAGGAGGCCGGCGGCGGCGGGCTGGTCCGCTACGACCCCCTCCGCGCCTACATGGCCGAGGTCCAGCGGCACCCGGTGCTGTCGCGCGAGGAGGAGCACGAGCTGGCCGTCCGCCTGCGCGAGACCGGCGACGTGCAGGCCGCCTACAAGCTGGTCGCTTCCAATCTGCGACTGGTGGTGAAGATCGCCCACGAGTACCGCCGCACCGCCTTCCAGCTCCTCGACCTCGTGCAGGAGGGGAACCTGGGGCTGCTCCAGGCGGTCAAGAAGTACGACCCGTGGAAGGGTGTGAAGCTGTCCTCCTACGCCGCCTGGTGGATCCGCGCCTACATCATCCGCTTCGTCATGGAGAACTGGCGGATGGTGAAGCTGGGGACCACCCAGGCCCAGCGCAAGCTCTTCTTCAACCTGTCCAAGGAGCGCGAGAAGCTCCTGGCCCGGGGCATCGAGCCCACCCCGCGCCTGCTGGCCAAGAACCTCCAGGTGGAGGAGTCCGACGTGGAGGAGATGACGGCCCGCATGGCCGCCGACGACCTCTCGCTCGACGCCCCCACCAGCCACGACGGCGAGGACTCCCGCCAGAGCCGCCTCGACCGCATCGCCGACGACGGCGGTGGGGCCGACCAGGCCATCGGCGACGAGCAGCTCCGGCGGCTGTTCCGGAGCAAGCTGGAATCCTTCGCCGCCGCCCTGACCGACGAGAAGGAGCGCTACATCTTCGAGCACCGGCTGCTGCCCCCGGAGGGCGAGACGCCGCTCACCCTCCAGGAGATCGGCGACCGGTTCCAGCTCACCCGCGAGCGTGCCCGGCAGATCGAGGCCAAGCTCACCGCCCGCCTGCGGGAGCACATCAAGGCCGAGATCCCCGACTTCGAGCTGCTCGGTCCGCCAAGCTAGCCCGCCTCACTCCCGCGGCAGCCTCGGCGGCTCCAGGTTGCGCCCCCGCTCGCGCCCGCCGCCCAGCTGATAGGCGGCCCCGGCGATCCCGGTCACCACCGCGAAGCAGAGGACCGCCACCGGGCTCCCGGCGAGCTCCGCGGCGGGGGGCCGAGCGCCGGCCAGCGCCAGGAGGCCCAGGCCCAGGGCCACCCCACCGGCCAGGCAGGCGAGGACCGCGGCCGCGCTCCGCGCGCCCATGAGGAGGATGGCCGCGCCCACCGCGGCCCCGATGGCACCGCCGACCGCCGGTCTCCCCGCCACCGGCGCGTGGATCCCCAGGTGCGCGCCCACCAGCGCGCCCAGGAGTGCCGGGAAGAGCGGGGGCGCCAGCGCCGAGGCGACGCCGGCCAGGACGGCCCCGAGCCAGGCCCAGCCCGCGGGCGGCAGCCAGGCCGAGAGCCACGGCCCGGCGGCGATGGCCGCCAGCGCTCCCGCCCCCGCGCCGCCCAGGAAGGCCACCGAGCGCCGCAGCCGGTCCGCGGCGACCAGGGCCACCGCGCCCCCCGCCACCGCCACGATCCCCGCCACCGGTCCCGCGGCGCGCACCCAGGCCGCGATCCGGGCCAGACCGGCCAGCGCCGCCGCGACCTGTCCGCGGACTCCCGTCGCGTCGAGCGAGGCCCAGGTCACCGCGCCCCCCCCAAGAGGACCCAGCCGGACACGGCCAGCGCGATCGCCACCCCCACCAGCCCCGCCAGGAGCGCTCCGGGCTCGGGCGCCAGCGCCGCCAGGGTCGCCCGCGCCCGCTCCTTCCTCTGCGGGGGCGCGTCCGGGTCGGAGAGCACGGCGGTCGCCTCGCGGCGGGCGGAGGCGTGTGCGCCCGACGCCAGGAGCTCCGCCAGCCGCTCCGGACGGGCGCCCGCCCTCTCCTTCCGGGACATGGCCGGGCACTCTAGCACGCCCGCCCCGCGGCCATCGGACTGAACCACCGGGGCGCACACGTGGTTTCGCGCTCGCGATCGGTCGCTTACACTGTTGAGACCCGATGCCACCGCCCGCCGGAGCAGCCACCCGTCGCGCCTTCCTCCGCGGGGTCCTCGCGGCCGCCGCAGCTGCCGCTCTGCCCCGCCGGGGCAGGGCCCTGCCGGCCGCATCGACGCTGGAGATCGGCCACGTGCAGCACGGTGGCGACTGGAACCCACGCCCGACCGCGCTGAGGCGCCTCTCCTGGGAGCTGGGGCGACGGACCTCGATCGAGCCGGCCGCCGCGGCGGTGCCGGTGCGGCTGGGCCAGCCGGGGCTCCACCGCTACCCCATGCTCTACCTGGCCGGCGCCGGCCCCCTGCCGCCGTTCTCCGAGGCCGAGCGCGCCGCCCTGCGCCGCTTCCTCCAGTATGGCGGCTTTCTCCTGGTCGACGCGGCCGACGGCTCCGACGGCACCGGGTTCGACGCCGGCGTGCGCCGCGAGCTGGGGCAGGTGCTCCCCGCCGCACCGCTCGCTCCCGTCCCCCGCGAGCACGTGCTCTACAAGAGCTTCTACCTCCTCGACCGCCAAGGGGGAAGACTCCTGGTGAAGCCCTGGCTGGAGGCCCAGACCCTCGACGGCCGGGCGGCGGTGCTCTACTCGCAGAACGACCTGGGCGGCGCATGGGCGCGCAGCGAGCTGGGCGAGTGGGAGTACCCCTGTACCCCCGGCGGCGAGGCCCAGCGCGAGACGGCCTTCCGGGTGGGCGTGAACGTGGCCATGTACGCCCTGTGCACCGACTACAAGGACGACGCGGTCCATCTCCCCTTCATCATGAGGAGGCGGACGTGACGATCCCGGCATGACCCCCGAGTCCGCCTACTACGACGCCTGGCGGCTCACCGCCCTGACGCCCCTCCCGCGGTGGGCGCTGGCCCTGCTGGCGCTGGCGGCGCTGGCAGCGGTGCTCCTGGCCTGGCGCGGCCTGCGCGCCGAGCCGCGGCCCGGGCGGCGCGCCGCGCTCCTTGCCCTCCGGACGGGAACGGCCATCCTGGCAGTCCTCCTCCTGGTCGAGCCGGCGCTGGAGCTGCTCCGCACCGCGCGTGTCCGCAACCGCTTCGCCGTGTTGATCGACACCTCCCGCTCCATGCGCTTCCCGGTGGAGGCAGGCGGCTCGACCCGCGAGGCCGCGGCCGCCTCGCTCCTGGCCGACCACCGGCGCGAGCTCTCGGCGCTGGCCGACCGGGTGGACGTGGAGCTGTACGGGTTCGCGGGCGACGTGGCCCCCATCTCGCCGGAGGCGGCCGAGCACGGCCTCCCTGCCACCGGTGGCAAGACCGACGTGCTCGGCGCCCTGGAGGCCCTGGCTGCCGGGGCGGGCGGCGCCGCCGGGTCGGGGCGACGGCTGGCCGGGGCGCTGGTGCTGTCCGACGGCGCCGACAACGCCGCGCTGGCCCAGGGGGTCTCCCCCGCCGCGCAGGCCCGGCTGCGGGCCCTGGGGTTCCCGGTGAACGCCGTGGCCATCGGCCGCGACGCGCCGCGCGACCTGGCCGTCGAGCGGGTGGCGGCCGACGACTTCGCCTTCGTGCGCAACAAGGTCACGGTGGAGGCCACCCTCCGGGCGCGGGGCTTCGAGGGGCAGGAGGTGCAGGTGGTGCTGCGCCGGGAGGGGAGCGTGGTCGCCTCCACCTCGCTGAAGCTGGAGCGGGGTCGCGATACCTACCTCGTCCCCCTCACCTTCTCGCCCGACGAGACCGGCACCTTCGTCTTCACCGTCTCCACGCCGGTCCTGCCCGGCGAGGCCTTCGCCGAGAACAACTCCCGCTCCTTCGTGCTGCGGGTGATCCGCGACCGGGTGCGGGTTCTGCTGGTGGCCGGCCGGCCCAGCTGGGACGTGCGCTTCCTGCGCGGCCTCCTCAAGCAGGACCCCAACGTCGACCTGGTGAGCTTCTTCATCCTCCGCACCAACGGCGACAACCCCGGCCCGCAAGACCAGCTTTCTCTCATCCCCTTCCCGGTGGCGGAGATCTTCGGCGAGCAGCTCCACACCTTCGACGCCGTCTTCTTCGTGAACTTCGCCTACGGCCCCTACCGCGGCCTGGAGATCGACCGGTTCCTCCCCAACATCCGCGACTACGTGCGCAGCGGCGGGGCCCTGGCCATGGTGGGCGGCGAGCAGAGCTTCGGCGACGGCGGCTACGGCGACACGCCACTGGCCGAGGTGCTCCCCGTGCAGGCGGTGGACGGCCAGCCCGAGGCGGAGGTGGAGTCCCGGGCCCGGCTCACGACCGAGGGGCGGCAGAACCCCATCACCGCCCTCCGGCCCGGCGAGGGGGCGAGCGACGCGCTCTGGGCCGCGCTGCCGCCGGTGACCGCGGTGAACCTCACCCGGCCGCTGGGCCCGGGTCAGGGCGCGTCGGTGCTGCTCGAGGCGCCGGCGGTCCAGGCCGAGGGGCGGCCCGCGCCGCTGGTGGCCATCCGCCAGGTGGCCCAGGGCCGGACCCTGGCGGTGACCACCGACGCCTCCTGGCGCTGGGGCTTCCTGGCCGCCGAGTCCGGTGAGGGCGACCGCGCCTATGCCCGCTTCTGGAACTCCGCCCTGCGGTGGCTGGTGAAGGACCCGGCCCTGGCCCCGCTGCAGGTCGAGCCCGATTCACCCACCGTCGAGCCAGGAGTGGCGGTCGGCCTCACCGTCACCGCCCACGGCCCCGACTTCGGGCCGGCCACGGGGCGCAAGGTCCAGGCCGAACTCGTGGCCGAGGACGGCCGGAGCGTGGCCCACGGCGAGGCGGTGGTCGGCCAGGACGGCACCGCCCGCCTCGAGCTCACCCCTCCCGGCCCCGGCGCCTACAAGGTCGTGTCCCGGGCCGAGGGCGCGGCCGACGAGGCCACCGCGGCGGTCGCCGTCCGAGGATCTGGCCCCGAGGACGCCGACGCCGCCCCCCGGCCGGCGCTCCTGCGCGCCGTGGCCGAGGCGACGGGCGGCGCCTTCGCGGCCATCCCCGGCGGCGGCATGCCGCGCCTGACCGTGAATGATCCCGAGGTGGTGGAGGTGGGACGGCGCCGCGCCGTACCGATCTGGGATCGGTGGTGGACCCTGGCCGGCCTGGCCTGCCTCTTGGCCGCCGAATGGGTCCTCCGCCGGCGCTGGGGCTACTGGTGACGGGAGGCGTTGCGATGCAGATCGCGAAGGGGAGCGTGGTGGAGCTGGAGTACTCGCTGCACCTGGGCGACGGCGAGGAGGTCGATCGCTCCCCGGACGGGGTCCCCCTCGCCTACCTGCACGGCGAGGGGGAGCTCGTGCCCGGGCTGGAGAGCGCCCTGGAGGGTCTCTCCGTCGGCGATCGGAAGCAGGTGGTGGTGCCCCCGGAACAGGGCTACGGACCGCGCGACACGCGGGGCGTCCAGCGCGTGCCCCGCGAGGCCTTTCCGGCGGACTTCCAGCCCCGGGCGGGCATGGAGGTCTCGGCCGAGGGCCCCGACGGCGACGAGGTGACGTTCTTCGTCCAGGGTGTGGAGCCGGACGCCATCACCATCGATCTGAACCACCCCTTGGCCGGCCGTACCCTGCACTTCGACGTCACCGTCCGCGGCGTCCGCGCCGCCACGGCCGAGGAGCTCGAGCACGGCCACGCCCACGGATCGCACGACCATGACCATGGTCACGGGCACGGCGAGGGCGTGCGCTAGAAGGTGCTCGTCAGGGCGTGGGTGTGACCGCGTAGGTCCAGCGGGTGACGTCGCTCGTCAGCTCGAACCGCTCGTGGGCCCGGGCGCCCGCCCGACGGACCTCCACCTCGTGCCAGCCCTCCCACAGCTCGATCTTCTGATCGCCGTCCCCGACGTGCCGGCCGTCCACCCATACCTCGGTGTCAGCCGGCGCCGCGACCTCGAGCGTGCCGCGCACCAGCTGGAAGCGCACTGGGGTGGCGGCAGCGCGGACCGACACCTTGCGGCGCACGTCCACGCCGTTGGCGCGGTCCCGCAGGCGCACCTCGTGCTCCCCGGCGGCCACCTCCACCAGCAACGGGCTTCGCCCAGCCGGCTTCCCGTCCACCAGCACCTCGGCGGGAGGCACGGACGTGATGGAGAGTGACGGAGGCGCCGGCCTTCGGGCCGGAGGCTCCGGCTTCGAGGCCGGGGCCGCTGGCGCGGGCCCCGTTTCGGCCGCCGATGCCGGTGCGGGCGGCGGCGCAGGAGCCGCCGCCGAGACCGCTCCCGCCTTTGGCGCCGCGGCGGACCCGGTCGCCGGCGCCGCCGGGGCCAGGGCCGGCGCCGGTCCCGCGCCCGAGACCCGTACCCGCGACAGACCGTAACCGATGCAGAAGCCGACCACGGCCAGGACCGCCAGGGTCAGCGCCCTCCCCCAGGAGAGCCGCGCCGCGATCGGTGGCGGCGCCGGGAAGGTGATGGCGGCGTCCGGCGGCGGGCTCCTCTCCTCGCCGCCGCCGGGCGCGAGAAGCTCGGCCGACACCTCGGGCACCGCCTCGTGCTCTGGGGGGGGCGCCCGGGGCGGTACGGTCGAGGGCGTCGCCACCGGCGCTGCCGCCGGCGGGGGCGGGGGAGCGGAGGCAGCAGCCGGGGGCTGGACGGCCGCGGCCTCCGGCGGAGGGAGCGGTGGGGGCGCAGCGGCCTCGGCGTAGACGGCGACGGCCTCCACCGCCGCCGGCGGGTAGGCCTGCGTCACCGCCTCGGCGAAGGCCTGCGCCGAGGGGAACGGCCCGCCGGGCGCCGCCCCCAGGGCCCGATCCACCACCGCAGCCAAAGCCACCGACACCCCCGGCGCCGACAGCGGCCGCGCCGGGCTCTCGGCGGGCTCGCCGGTGATCGCCTCGTGGAGCACGGCCGCGAGGGCTCGGACATCCTCGGCAACCGACCGGCCGCCGCCTGCACCGATCCCGGTGACGAGCGACGAGCCGTCCTCCGCCACCAGGACCCGGTCGGCCGCGACCGCGCCGTGGGCCAGCGGCTGGCCGTCGCCGGGGTCGATCGCGTGCAGGGCGCCCAGGCCGGCGGCCACGTCGAAGATCACTCGAACTGCCAGCTCCACCGGCAGCCGCCCGGATGCATCGAGGAGCGCGCGCAGCGTGGTCCCCGCGCGGTACGGCTCGACCAGGGCCACCTGGTCGTCCACCGTCTCCAGGCCGAGCAGCGGCACGGCGTTGGGGTGGTGCAGCCGGGCCCCCGCCTCGGCGTCGCGAGACAGCCCGGCCAGGCGAACCGGGTCCTCCACCAGCGCCGCGGGCGGGAAGGAGAGGACCACCGGCCCGGCGGCGCCGGCGCGCCGGTCGAGCGCCAGCATCCGCCGCCACCCACCCTGCGGCGGCAGCGGTGCGACCAGGTGGTAGCGCTCCGGCTGGGGCGAGCCGGCCATGCGGGCATTGTACACGGGCGGCGGTGGTGGCTGGCCGTGGGCTTCGTCCCCCCCCTCGACTACCATGCCCCCGTGCCTACCTACCGGGCGGTGGTGACCGACCTCGACAACACGCTGTATCCCTGGGTGGACTACATCGTCCCCAGCCTCGAGGCGATGGTCTCCTCGCTGGTGGAGACGACCCGGCGCCCGCGGATCGACATCGTCCAGTCTCTCAAGGCGGTGTACACCCTGCGCGAGTCGAACGAGTACCCCTTCGCCATCCAGGAGTCCTCGCTCTTCCACCCCTACCGCGCCGACTTCGACTCCTTCGACGCCCTGGTGGTCCGCCCCGCGCAGCGCGCTTTCGCCGAGGCACGGCGCCGCTACCTGCACCCCTACCCCGGCGTCCGCGAGGCTCTGGCCGAGATCCGCCGCCGCGGCCTGACCGTGGTGGCGCTCACCGACGCCCCGCGGAACGCGGTGGAGAACCGGGTGCGTCTCCTGGAGCTCGACGGCCTGCTCGACGCGCTCTACGCCCTCCGCGGCTTCTCCCTGCCGGCCAACGTGAACCCCGAGATCCGCCGCCGCGACGAGGCCGGCCACTACCGGCTCAAGTCCACCCGGGTGGTGGAGCTGCCGCGCCGGGCCGAGAAGCCCAGCCCGCTGGGCCTGCGCCGCATCCTGCTCGACCTGGGCCTTTCTGCCGGCGAGGTGCTCTACGTCGGCGACAACGTGAAGAAGGACATGGCGCTGGCTCGGGCGGTGGGGGTGACCGGGGTCTGGGCCGAGTACGGCACCTACGTGTCCACCGAGTACCGAGAGCGGCTGTCGGTCATCTCCGCCAAGCAGGTGAACCGGCGCCACGTCGCCGACGAGGCCCAGGGGCGCTGGCCGCTGGCCCTCTCCAGCTTCTCCCAGGTGCTGGAGCTGATCGCGGAGCGTGCCCCCCCCGCCCACCCGCCGCGGGTGGCGCGCGGGCGGGCGCGGCGGTAGAGAAGGCCCATGCGCTTCCGCCACCACGTCTTCGTCTGCGAGAACGAGCGCGACCCTGCCGACCCGCGCGGCTGCTGCGCGGCCCGCGGTGGCGAGGCGGTCCGCGAGGCGCTCAAGGCCGAGCTGGCCCGCCGCGGGCTGAAGGGCGTCGTCCGAGCCAACGGCGCCGGCTGCCTCGACGCCTGCGCGCACGGCCCCACGATGGTGGTGTACCCGGAGGGCGTATGGTACGGCCGGGTGCGGCCCGAGGACGTGCCGGAGATCGTGGAGCGCCATCTCCTGGACGGCGAGCCGGTGGAGCGGCTCCGCCTGCGCGCGGTGGAGGACGGCCTCGCGGGATCCGGCCGGGTGCCGGGCAAGTGACGGCCGTCAGGGCAAGGCTGCAGCCACGTCCTCGAAGAACCTCCGCTCGCCCTCGGCCAGCGCCCGCGCCTGCGCCACCACCCCGAGCGGGATCGCCGGAGACGCCTGGTCGGAGAGATGCCTCAGCTCATGGGCGAGCCGGGCCCAGGCCGTCGCCAGCCCCTCCATCCGCTCCGCCAGCCGCAGCCGCGTGAGCTGCGGCGCCGCCCCCTCGGCCTCGCGCAGGAAACGCCCGTAGAGCCTGCGGAACAGGCCGCCTCCGGTGCCACGCACCTCGATCACCTGGTAGGCGTAGCGGAGGCAGCGGGACAGGTCCTTGGCGCTCTCGGCCTCATCCGGCCAGCGCGGCAGGTCCGCCGCGAACCGGTCCAGCGCCCCGAGCCCTGCCTGGCCGCCGGCGTCGACGAGCATCTCCCGGGCCTGGCGGCGGAGCGCCTCCTCGATCGCATCGGCGAGCGGCCGCGGCACCGGCGGAGCGTCCACCTCCAACCAGGGCCGTCCCTCGGCGGCGAAGGGCGGAGCCAGGGTCGCCCGCGCCTCGTCCAGCGCGGCCAGGTCCACCTCCTCGAGGCCGGGGCGGTCGGTGTCGGCCAGGAAGGCCACCCCTCTCGCCTCGTCCAAGCCGGCCAGGACCACCCGGTGGCCGCCGAAGGGGGTGCGCGCCCGCCAGTATGGCAGGCGCGAGAGCTCGGTGGAGAGGATGGGGGCGAGGCCGCGCTGGAGGGCTTGCCGCACCCCGGCGAGCGCCCCGGCTGCGTCGGCGGCGGTTCGCTCCACGGCCGGGGCGCCCAGCGCCGCACAGGCGTTCCGCTCCAGCCCCGGCCCGCGCCCCTGGAATAGGTGACTGGGCGTGAAGGTAGGCACCACCAGGTACCAGAACCCGAGACCCGCTCCCAGCCCGAAGGCCATGGGCTCGGAGAGATCCAGGCCCCGCGCGCGCAGCGCGTCGCACAGCGCGGTCGAGCCGCAGTGCACGCCGGGGCGGTGCTGGAAGCCGGGCAGGATCACCCGCTGGAGTATAGGGAAGGCGGAGTGTAGAGTCGCGGCGATGGCACGCGCCGACCTCGACCCCGCCACCGCCTCCCGGGCGCTCGGGGTGCTGGACGAGCTGGTCGCCTACCAGAAACGCAAGGTCCTCGAGCTCGCCCAGCGCATCCACCCGGGCCTCACCGAGGAGGACGTCCGCAACATCCACGACTACCCGGACGTCTACGCCGACCCCATCTTCCAGTACGAGGACGGTCAGCTCGCCGGACTGATCGCCGCGCAGATCGCCCTCAAGGCGCGCCTGCTGGGCGGGACGCTGGCGGGTGGTCCGCCACCCGTGTCTACCCCTTGACGCAACCCGGCCGCTTCTCTATCTTGCCGACCCTGCTGCCATTCCCCAGTAGCTCAGTTGGCAGAGCAGGTGACTGTTAATCACCGGGTCGCTAGTTCGAGTCTAGCCTGGGGAGCTGCTGAGACGGGCCTCTCGCGAAAGCGGGAGGCCCGTCGTGTCTTCCGGCACCCGCGCCCCTCGGCAGATTCCGCGGCGCAGCGCGCCGTGGATCGGCCAGGCCATCCCCGGGGCAGGTCGCCAGCTTCCCCAATGCGCTGCTGCTCCCGGAAGCAGGCCCGGTCGGGCCACAGCACCTTCTCACGGTGCGGCACAGGCTGCGTGGTCCCCAGCAGGCGGCTCGTCTCGTAGCCCTGGCCTCGAGCCTCCGCTCGAAGGACGCGAAGAGCTCGGGACTCATGGCGGGTGCACGGCTCCGAGTCCAGAGGTAGTCGTGGCTGGGGTGGCCGACGAACGCGTGCTCGCATTCGGCGAATGAGGTCGATGATCCAGTGATCGCCCCGGAACGGCCAGAGTCAGCTGACCTCGGGCCTGGCATTGGAGGACCGGCGACGGCGACGAGATCGTCACCTCGGCCTCCCGCGCTCGCGCTCTCGGGAGCGCAGGCGGTTCCACCATCCGGTGCCCGGCGACACGGATCCACGGGACCCGTCTCCTCGGAGTGCTGAGGGCACCGCCGGCGCCGGCCCGCCCCGCCCAGCTCCGCTACCCCGATGGGGGCAGGGGGCATTGGGGCCGCACCCATCCTCCGTGCCGATTAAGACGTATCCGCAAGCTTCAATCGTCTGAATCGTCCACATCCTGGATCGAGGAAGGGCAGGGATGCGAGCGCTGGTCGCCGGGGCGAGCGAGCTCACGGGAAGGCAGCTGCGGTCGAGGCTCGACCAGGCGGCTGCTGGACGCCCGACAGGAATCGCCACCTCCGGCTACACCTTCCGGCACGGCGAGCTCGCCGCCATCCTCGATCCGCTGCTTGCGGCCGGCGCTCGTGGAGGTGGCTCATGAAGTTGCACCGCCTCGAGCGTTCGCAGCGAATCCCCCGCCGCCGGGAGGAGGTCTTCGATTTCTTCGCCGACGCCGCGAACCTGGAGGCCATCACCCCACCGTTTCTGCACTTTCACATCCTGTCGCCCCTGCCGATCGAGATGTACCCCGGCGCCCGCATCGACTATGCCCTGGTGCTGTTCGGGGTTCCCCTCCGGTGGCGCACCCGCATCGCCCGCTGGGATCCGGGCGCCTGCTTCGTCGACGAGCAGGAGTCGGGGCCCTACGCCTTCTGGCGCCACACTCACCGATTCGTGGACGACGGCGACGCGACGACCGTGGACGACCTGGTCGAGTACGCGGTGCCCTTCGGACCGATCGGTCGCGTGATGTGCCGGCTCTTCGTGCAGCGGACCCTCGACCGCATCTTCGACTACCGGCGCGACGCGATCGCCAGCCGGTTCGAGGGGGTGAGGCCCTTGTCCACGGCCGCCGTTCCGCGCATTCCCTCCCGAGGCCAGGGATGACCGCCTTCGACGTCGAGGTCTTCCACGATGACCAGTGCCCGCTCTGCACGCGCGAGATCCGGCTTCTACGCCGGCTGGACCTTCACCGCGACCCTCCCGGCGCTCGGGCTCATCATGGCGGGCGGGCAGGCCGGGGCGCTTCGACTCGAGGTCACCTCGATCACGGGCTTCCGCGAGGGCCGGACCCAGCCTCGCCGCGGCCGAGCCGGCGCGGCTGGGCGGCGGCCTGGTCGTGACAGCCTCCGGCCTTAGTTGAGGAGGTTGGGTGCAGCGCGCAGGGTGGCAAGCACCTCGCGGATCTCGGTCGCGTCCGGGGCGTCCGGCGCCCGCTCCAAGTAGGCGCCGAGGTCGCGGGCCGCCGCGGGCCGGAGCCCCAGGCGTGCCGAGATGAGCCCGCGGTCGCGCAGCTCCTCCACGGCGTCCGGGGCGACCAGCACCAGCCGGTCGACCACCCAGTAGCTCCTCACGTCGTCTCCCTGCTCGACGTAGATGCGCTTCAGGTTCTGGAGCATCCGTCCCAGGATCTGGCCCGGCGTCACCGCCTGGAACCAGCGTGGATCGAGCGCTGGAGCGGTGGGTCCACCCTGGAAGCGGGCGGCACACTCGTCCCGGGAAAGGAGCGCGCCTCCGTTGAACGCGTCGATGAAGACCTCGGGGCCCCCGGGCGGCTCGAGCTTGACCATGAAGTGACGGGGGAGGCCCACGCCCTGGAGCGGGACCCCGACCCGGCGGCCCACCTCCATGAGGAGGACGGAGAGGCTGATGGGGATGCCGAGCCGTCGCTCCAGCACCTCGTTCAGGAAGGAGTTGCGCGGGTCGTAGTAGGCCTCGCCGTTCCCGCGGAAGCCGAGCTCGTCGAAGAGAACGTCGCAGAGCGCGCGCAGTCTGTCGGCTGCCCGCTGCGGCTCCCTCGCGCGCTGGCGGACCAAGGCGCCCAGGGCATCGAGCCGGGCGAGGTAGGCGGCGGCGTCGAGCGCGGGGTACTCCTCGGCCGCGATGGCCAGCGCCGCCTCGTCGAGCGGCACCACCGGCCGTTCGATGAGCGCCTTGAAGCGCGCGCGGGCGGCGCTGTCGAGCTGCATCGGTCGCGCCCCAATATAGCCTTCGAAGCGAGCCACGCACACCACAAGGCCACAGGAGCAGCACGTGCTCCAGGGCATCGGTTCTGCGACCTCTTCCCTTCCGGAGCGTCGTTCGTGCCCTCCACGTACGGGCGTACTCCTTCATGGCCGCCCCGATGTCCGCGTCCTTCGCCGCCCGGGCCGCGATGTGCTGGCGAACGAGGCACCCCGCCCCCACGGATTCTTGTGGCCGAGGACCTCGCCCCGGACGGTCTCGTCCGTGACTAGAGCCCGTCCTCGAGCGCGCGGAACCCCTCGGCCACGACCACGGTGCAGGCGGCCGTCCCCGTGGGGCTCTCCCGGAGCCGGCGCAGGAAGGTGCTCCTGGTGTGGCGCCAGGCGAGGTCGAGGTGTGCGTCTCCCCGGTCGTCCGCAGGTCGGCCAGGAAGCGAGCGATCCGGTTCACCGTCGAG
>Ga0335069_10005275_pt1 | contig 19023 bp, 13 predicted proteins | sample Lox_Sample_11_FD_206714 | JGI IMG/M metagenome (GOLD analysis project Ga0335069, IMG submission 206714) | Soil microbial communities from Loxahatchee National Wildlife Refuge, Florida, United States - Lox_Sample_1.1 | ecosystem: Environmental > Terrestrial > Soil > Wetlands | place: USA... | reverse complement strand
TCATCCCCTTCCGCAGCGCATCCTCCATCGGCCCCCTGTTGAGCGCCACAGGCACCTGCTGGTCCAGCTCTCCGAAAATCGCCAGCACGGGACAGCGGACGGACGCAAGTGTCTTCGCGGGGTCAAACGTCACAAAGTATCTGAACCACGGCGAACGCACCGCCGCAATCTTCGCCTGGGCGGTCGCGTTCACAAATGAGGCCGAGTCGGCAATCGTGCGCCTCCGCTCCGGCGGAAGCGAGGCAATTCCCTGTGCGGCATCTGCCCTGAGGAGCTCTGCAAGCGCCGCCCAGCCTGTGTCAGCGCGGACGCAGTTGAACACACGCTCCTGCAGATGAAGCTGCTGGCCGATGACATCCGCCGGTGACCCCGCGAGACGCAGCTGCGACTCGAGCTGGTAGAGGATCGTCTTCGCGCCCGTGATCGACGGACCGGCCAGAAGGACGATGAACGCCACGTCCTGCGACTGCGCAGCGGCAATCGGAGCGATGGCCCCCCCCTCGCTGTGACCGACGAGACCGATACCGCCGGGATCAATATCATCCCTTCCCCGGAGGTATTTCACCGCCGCGAGTACGTCGAGCGCATGGTCGGCCGTTGTAGATGTCGACTTGCTCCCTCCCGATCCCCCGACCCCCCTGTCGTCGCACCTGAGGACTGCAATGCCCCGACGGGTCAGGTAGTCTGCGATGATCTGGAATGGCCTGAAGCCGAACAATTCCTCGTCGCGGTTGTGCGCCCCGCTTCCCGTGATCAGAACAGCCGCAGGGTGCCGGCCCTTCCCCCGGGGAACGGTCAGGGTCCCCGCGATCGTGATACCGCCCGAAACATACGTGATGCTGTCCTCGGCATACGGCGGGGGAACGGGAGCGGGGGCGGCGGCCGTTTTCTTCACATCCCTCCCCCTCTCCAGCCGGAATGACCCTTCGTACCCCCCCTGCATGAATCTCCCGCGGACGCTGTCCCCTGCGATCGTTCCGTCGAACACAGCGAGTCCCGGCCCTGCGGGCAGCTCGAAATGTGTCTTCGGCGGCTTCCACGAGACGTTCGTCAGCGCAAGACCCAGGGCCATTTGTTGGGGGATGTCGATCGTGGCCGAAACGGAGTCACCCCGGGACACGAATGTCACCATGATGTTGAGCTCGGCGCCCATCACGCTGATGGAGCCGATCCACTGGCCGTCAGGAGACTGCGGGTAAGAAGATGAGAAAGGGACAAGAAGAGCGGCGGCGAGAAAGAGCATCCGGGATTGCCCCGCCTTCGGCGCCGCCGGCGGCGGGGCGCAAGGAAAGCGCTTCGTCGGTGATTGCTTCACGAAGAACGCCCGCAATGACAGGGCTGATAACGCGCGCAGTATGGTCATGGAATCTCCGGGAGTAGTGTGAACCTGCGCATCATGGTGGACCCGCTTCCGCGGGGGGCGTGCGCCAGGCCAGGACGAACCCCGCGACATACGCGGCGAGCCCCGCGCTGAGGAGCTCAAAGTGATACGGAGCGGGGTGTGCCCCGTGGAGCCCGGCCTCCGTGTCGAGCATGAAAGACACGAGGACCAAGGCGGTCGCCGCGAGGCCGAGCGACCAGGAAAGGAATCCGGGCCGGAAGCTCCTCCCCACCGCGCCGCGGAATGCAATGATGACCCCGCAGGCAATCATGAGGAGCGACACGAGGACGGGCGCGATCACGGGTCCGATCCATGGCACGGGGATGAGGAACAGGATGTCCCACTCGAAGACCGAAGCGGGCCACCCGATCATCACCAGCAGCCAGAAATAGAAAAACAGGTCCCAGACGCCGAACGCATAGATGAAATAGCAGAACTTCTCCCAGGGCTTCGCGCCGGCGAGCGCACCGATTGCCAGGAGCATGAGTATCGTCGCAGCCTCCCGGGCGACTTCCAGCCGGAAGAACCCCGACGGAAGATCTCTGAGCGGGAAAGTGAACCCGCCCGGGTAGTACAGAGCACGGAGGTAAATCACCACGCTGGCCTCGACGAGCGCAAATGCGACCGCGAACACGGCCACCCATGAGAGCGACCTCAGCATGCGGCGCACGGCGGGAGTCACTGTCCGCTCCGGGCGTTCAGCTCGTCGAGGAATGCGACAGCCCGGCGGAGGTGGGGCACGACGATCGACCCCCCCACGACAAGGGCAACGCTGAATATATCGTACATCTCGGGGTCGGTCACCCCCTCCTTTTTGCACTGCTGGATATGGTAGGAGATACAGTCGTCGCAGCGCAGGACCATCGAGGCCGCGAGGCCGAGCATCTCCTTTGTTTTCGCATCGAGCGCGCCGGGCTCGTAGGTGAGCGTGTCAACGCTGAAAAACCGCTTGATCGCGCGGTTGTCGATGTCAAGGATCCGCCTGTTCATTGTCGATCGGAATTCGTTGAATTCCTCGACGCGGCTGCCCATGATGCACCCCTCCGATTGTGAATTCCTGCCCTGCTATGTCAGGGGCGGAAGCCCGTACCGCTCCGCCATCGACTCCACCACGGCGATTGCCGCAAAGGCCTCCTGCCAGCCTCCCCTGTCGATCTCCCCCATCAGCCGGGCGCTCTCCTCCACCGCAGCGGCGAGCCTCTCGGGCGCCGCCCCGGGACCCGGGAAGGGAATGCGCACGTACTGATCGAGGGCCGCCACAGCCTGCTGGACGAGCGCCAGCCCGGCGACAGCCGCCCCCATCGCGACAGCGAATGCGATGAGCCCCGATGCACTGCTCCAGGCAACCGCCAGTCCCACAACGCCGAGGACGGTCGCCCCCCACCCCTCGAACGTGAGCCGGCGATACCGGACGAGCGTTCTGTGAAACCCGAAATAAAAAAATTCGAGAGTGTCCTCCCCGGGTTCGCTCATCCCTTTCCTTTCCCGGCGCGCACCGGCGTGAGATCGGCAATCACCGGGGAATGGTCCGAGCTTGCCTCCTCCTTCTGTATCCAGCACCCCGACGACGCCCGGGCAATCGGGCCCGGGACCATGATGTAGTCGATTCTCCAGCCGACGTTCCGGCCGCGCGCGCCGCCGTAATACGGCCACCAGGAATACGACCGGGTGTCACCCGGATGGTGAACCCGGAAGAGGTCCTCCAGGCCCAGCCCGTGCAGCGCGTCGATCATCGCACGCTCCTCCGCCCGGGTGCAGAGCATGTCCTCGACATACATTTCGGGGTGAACGTCCGCATCCCGGTGCGCCACGTTGAGATCGCCGCAGAGGATCACCTGCTCCCCTTCCGCCGTCAGGGCATCGACATACCGGACGAGCGAGCGGAGGAACCCGATCTTCTGGTCATAGCTTTTCTGCCCCAGGGGGGTGTAGACGTTGACGACCGTAAAGCCACCCACGCGCGCCTGGAGGACGCGCGTTTCCTCGTCGAAGTACGGCACGTCGAACGCGGGGTCGCCGGCACCGTCGCGGACGTGAATGCTGACGCCGCTGTATCCCCCCCGCGCTCCGTGCCAGCGCGAGGTGTACCCGCGCAGATCCCGCAGCGTTTCGGGGATCTGATCGGGGTGGGCCTTGATTTCCTGAAGACAGAGGACGTCCGGACGGTGCGCCCGAATCCACCGCTCAAACGCGGCTGCCCGGGCGCGGATGCCGTTGACGTTCCAGGTGGCGATCGTCATGGGATTGCTTCGTCGCTGAAAAGCGCTCCTCGCAATGACAGGGGGCGTCAGTTGCTTCGCCGCTGATTGCTTCGTCGGTCGGAAGGGGCTCTACTTCGTCAACGACGCTTTCTTTATCTCGAGGTTGCGGTAGAGGGCATCGAATGACTTTTCGAACGCGGCCACACCGTCCTCCTCGAGTTTTCCGGTCACGGCGTCGATGCCGATCCCCGAGGCGGCCAGGTTGCGGAGCACTTCCCTCGCCCCTTCGAGGTCACTCTCCAGCGAGTACGCGGGACGGCAGTGGTCGATGATCGCGGCGTACGTGGCGGGGGGGACGGTGTTGACTGTGTGAGGGCCGATCAGCGTCTCCACGTAGAGGAGATCGCTGTACGCAGGGTTCTTGGTTCCCGTGCTTCCCCAGAGCGGCCTCTGCACGCGGGCTCCCTTCGTCCTGAGCGGGGCGAACCGGGGCCCCTCAAAGATCTCACGGAATGCCTGGTAAATCATCTTCGTGTTCGCAACGGCCACCTTTCCCTGCAGGGCACTCAGGCGGGCGTACGCCGTCGGGTCTTCGATCTCCCCGATCCGCTTCTTCAGGAGATCGTCCACGAGCGTGTCGATCCTGCTCACGAACACGCTGGCGACGGACGCGATGCCGTCAACCGCCTTGCCCGCCGTGACACGCTGTTCGAGACCCGCGATGTACGCGTCGGCAACCTCCCTGTACCGCTGGAGGGAGAAGATCAGCGTCACGTTGATATTGAATCCCTCGCCGATTGCGGCCGTGATCGCCGGCAGTCCCTCGCGCGTCGCGGGAATCTTCACCATCAGGTTCTTCCTGTCGATCAGGGCGACGAGCTGGCGGACCTCCGCGATCGTTGCCGCGGCGTCGCGCGCCTTGGAGGGGGTCACCTCCACGCTCACGTAGCCGTCGAGCCCCCCGGTCCGGTCAAAGACGGGCCGGAGAACGTCGGCAGCCATCTGGATGTCTTTCACCATCAGCGTCCGGATGATGTCCGCGGTGGCGATCCCCGGGTCCGCTTTCAGGATGTCGCGAAGCTGGGCGTCGTAGTCGGCGCTGCCCGAGATGGACTTGTCGAAAATGGTCGGGTTCGAGGTCATCCCCAGCAGTCCCTCGTCCACCAGCGTCCGCAGCCCGCCGCTGGTCATGAGCGAGCGGCTGATGTTGTCATACCAGATGCTCTGTCCGCAGTCGCTGAGAAGCTTCAAGACCTTGTTCATTTCCGCTCCCTGTGTTACCCCTGGTGCTGTTCGATTGCCCGCGTCTTGGCGACGCGCCTGACGTGCCGCTCCTCGCCGGAAAAGTGCGCTCCCAGGAACGCCCTGCAGATCTCCAGCGCGGGCGCTGACCCGATCACGCGCGCTCCCAGGCACAGAACATTCATGTCGTCGTGCTCGACTCCCTGGTGCCCCGAGTACGTGTCGTGGCACGTCCCTGCGCGGATGCCCTTGATCTTGTTCGCGGCCACGCACGCCCCGACACCGCTCCCGCAGACCAGGATGCCCCGCTCAGCCTTCCCCCCGAGGACTGCCCTCCCCAGAGCGAGCGCGTAGTCCGGGTAGTCGACCGGCTCGCGGCTGTCCGTCCCCAGGTCGATGATCGTGTGCCCCTCCCCCCCGAGTGCGGCTGCAAGCAGCTGCTTCAGGTCGTACCCCGCGTGGTCCGCCGCAATTGCGACATTCATTGCATCACCTTTCGCGCGGCGGCAACCACCGCGTCGGCGGTGATGCCGAACCCCTTGAAGGCCGCATCTGCCGGCGCCGAGGCGCCGTACGAGCTCATACCCACGAACCCCCCGTGCATGCCGATGTAGCGGTCCCACCCCAGCCGCACGCCCGCCTCGACAGCCACGCGCGCTTTCACGGCGGAAGGGAGAACGCTCTCCCGGTACGCATCGGGCTGCGCCTCGAACAGCTCCCAGGAGGGCATGCTGACCACTCTCACCTTCACTCCCTCGCCCGCCAGAACGCCGGCCGCGCTGATCGCGAGCGAGACTTCGGATCCCGTGCCTATCAGTATCAGCGCCGGGTCGGCGGGTCCGGACAGGACGTAGCCTCCCCGCGCAAGGTTGTCCGCCGGCGGATACTTCGTCCTGTCGATCACGGGAACCTTCTGGCGCGTGAGCGCGATCGCGACGGGACCCGTCCGGTGTTCGAGCGCAAACTTCCAGGCCGCCATCGTCTCCGTGGCGTCGGAGGGGCGGAGCATGATGAGCCCCGGCATCGCCCGGAGAGCGGCCATCTGCTCAACGGCCTGGTGTGTGGGACCGTCTTCGCCGAGACCGATCGAGTCGTGCGTGTAGTCAAAAATCACCGGGTATTTCGACAGCGCGGCCAGGCGGAGGGTGGGACGCATATAGTCGCTGAAGACGAAGAACGTGCCGCCGTAGGGGATCAGCATGTCGCTCACCGCGATGCCGTTCATGAGCGCGCCCATCGCGTGCTCGCGCACGCCGAACCGGAGATAGCGCCCTTCCGGGTGCGCCGGGCTGTAGTCCACCGCTCCCTTGAAGCGGGTGTTGTTGGAGGGAGTCAGGTCGGCTGATCCCCCGATCACGAGCGGGAGCTTCGGCATGAGGGCGTCCAGGAGCTTGCCCTGCGCTTCGCGCGTCGCAATGGGAGACGCGGGATCGAACGCGGGGACGGATTCACGCCAGATCTTCTCCCAGTCGGCGGGGAGTTGACGGCTGACGGCCCTGCGGAACTCGTCGGCCTCGGCGGGGTAGCGTACGGCATACCGCGCAAAGATGTCGTTCCACTCTTTCTCGAGCGCTGCCCCCTTCTCCGCCTGCGCGCCCATGAAGCCCGCGACTTCGGGGGGAATGTAGAACTTCTTCTCCGGGTCCCATCCGTACCGCTTCTTCGTGAGGGCGATTTCGTCGTCGCCCAGCGGCTGGCCGTGCGCCTCCGGCGTGTCCTGCCTGTGCGGGCTTCCGTACCCGATGTGTGTCCTGAGCTTGATGAGCGATGGGCGGCCCTTTTCTTTCCGCGCCGCCCCGACGGCGGTCCGGAACGCATTCATGTCGTTCCCGTCTCCTCCCACCGTCTGCACGAACCAGCCGTACGCCTCGAACCGCTTTGCAACGTCCTCGTCGAATGCCAGCGAGGTTTCGCCGTCGATGCTGATGTGGTTGTCGTCGTAGACGACGATGAGGTTGTCCAGCTTCAGGTGTCCCGCCAGCGAGCATGCCTCCGAGGAGACGCCTTCCATCATGCAGCCGTCGCCGGCGACCACGTAAAGTCTGTAGTTGAGCAGCCGGCAGTCCTCCCGGTTGTACCGGTTCGCCAGGTATTTCCCCGCGATGGCCATCCCGACCGCGTTGGAGATTCCCTGTCCGAGGGGGCCCGTGGTGACCTCCACGCCCGGCGTGTGTCCGTACTCCGGGTGTCCGGGAGTGCGGCTCCCCCACTGCCTGAAGTTCTTCAGCTCCTCGAGCGAGAGATCGAAGCCGGTCAGGTGGAGGAGCGAGTAGAGCAGCATGCACCCGTGGCCCGCCGACAGGACGAATCGGTCCCGGTTGACCCATTTCGGATTCGCCGGGTTGTACTTCATGAATTCCGTCCAGAGAACGTACGCCGCGGGCGCCATGCCCATCGGCATGCCGGGATGTCCGGATTTCGCCTTCTGGACTGCATCCATCGAAAGGCAGCGGATCGTGTTGATGCACAGCTGGTCCAGCTCGGAGAGGCTGGGATGCCGGGGAATGATGCCTTCGGGGATATCGGTGACCGTTGCGCTCATGCTGAGGGAGGATAAATTGTGCGTGTCATGCGCCCGCCGCGCTTCCACGGGGGCTTTCCAAGATAGCGAAAATCAAAATGATTGTCACCCGGGCCCGGCGCTGTGAGCGCCTTTCGCGAAGTGCGCTCTTGACATCCCGCCGAAGGCGGGGCAACCTTCGCGGGGATTGCTTCGGCACGCCTTCGGCGTGCCTCGCAATGACGGGGGCCTGCCGCTCGCAATGACGGGGCATGTCCGCGCCCGGATCACGCCCGGTTCTCCCTGAAATAATTGATGAGTCCGCGCGTCGAGGAGTCGTGCGTCGTCACGGGGAGGGGAGAGGTAAGCTCCGGGAGAATCTTCCCCGCAAGCTGCTTCCCCAGCTCCACCCCCCACTGATCGAACGAATTGATGTTCCAGATTATTCCCTGCACGAATATCTTGTGCTCGTAGATCGCCACCAGCTCTCCGAGCGCCCGGGGGGTGATCTCCCTGACGAGGATCGTCGTGCTGGGCCTGTTCCCTTCGAACACCTTGTGCGGGAGGAGACGCTCGAGCGCTTCCCCCTTCAGGCCGGCGGCGGCCAGCTCCGCCCGCGCTTCGTCAGCCGTCTTGCCCCGCATGAGTGCCTCCGCCTGCGCGAAGACATTGGAAAGCAGGAGGGCATGGTGCGTCCCGACCGGGTTGAGCGTCCTCAGCGGGGCGATGAAATCGACGGGGATCAGCCGCGTCCCCTGGTGGATGAGCTGGTAAAATGCGTGCTGCCCGTTCGTCCCGGGCTCTCCCCAGATGACGGGTCCGGTCGCGTAGTCGACCACCTCCCCGTCGCGGGTGACCCGCTTCCCGTTGCTCTCCATGTCGCCCTGCTGGAAGTATGCCGGGAACCGGTGAAGGTACTGGTCGTACGGCAGCAGCGCGTGCGAATCGGCGCCGAAGAAGTTATTGTACCACACGCCGAGGAGCGCCAGGATGACCGGGATGTTCTTCTCCAGGGGAGCGCTGCGGAAATGCTCGTCCATCGCGTGGGCGCCGGCAAGCAGCTCCTCGAAGTTGTCCATGCCGATCGCCACCGCGATGGAGAGACCGATCGCCGACCAGAGGGAATAGCGCCCGCCCACCCAGTCCCAGAACTCGAACATGTTTTCCCGGGCGATGCCGAACTTCACCGCTTCCTTCTCGTTCGTGGAAAGCGCCACGAAATGCTTCGCGACCGCGGCGGGATCGCCCGCCGCGCGCATGAACCATTCGCGCGCGGTGACCGCGTTGGCGATCGTCTCCTGGGTCGTGAACGTCTTCGAGGCGATGATGAAGAGCGTCGTTTCCGGGGAAAGCACCTTGAGCGTTTCCGCGATATGCGTCCCGTCCACGTTCGAGACGAAATGCACGCGCGGCACGGCCGCCGCATAGTGCTTCAGCGCTTCGGTCACCATGACGGGACCGAGGTCCGACCCGCCGATGCCGATGTTCACCACGTCGGTCATCGCCTTCCCCGTGTACCCCTTCCACGCTCCGCTGCGCACAGCGGTGCTGAACTCGCGCATGTGCGCGAGAACGCGGCGCACCGACGGCATCACGTCCGCGCCGTCCACGAGAACGGGTTTCCCCGTCACGTTCCTGAGCGCCACGTGAAGGACCGCCCGGTTCTCCGTCACGTTGATCTTCTCCCCGGCAAACATCCTGTCGCGCCAGGCTTCGACGCCTGCCTCGCGGGCAAGGGCGAACAGGAGCGAGAGCGTTTCCGCGGTGATCCTGTGCTTGGAATAGTCGACCAGGACGTCTTCCCAGCGGATTGAGAAGTGTGCAAACCTGTCGGCGTCCGCCTCGAACAGCTCGCGCATGTGTGCGGCGGCAATTGCCGCGTGATGCGACCGCAGGGCTTTCCAGGCAGGGGACTGTGTTCGTGACGACATTGTACGCATCCTCCGATGTGCTCCGTAAATATATGGAGATTCCGCGGAAAAACCCCCTGTCATGTTGCGGTTCTCCGCCCTGTTGGGTACTTTTGGGACAATGACCAGGAGCGGCACCCCCGCCACATGAAACTCACGCTGAATCGCCCCCTCGTCTTCTTCGACCTCGAGACGACAGGAACCGACGTCGCAAAAGACCGGATCGTGCAGATCGCGGTGCTCAAGCTGCATCCCGGAGGCCGGGAAGAGGTGAAGACGCGCCTCATCAACCCGGGCATGCCCATCCCTCCCGGGGCGACCGCCGTGCACCACATTACGGACGCGCAGGTCGCGGGCGAACCGAAGTTCAGGGAGATCGCCCGGGGGCTGGCGGAGGTCTTTCACGACGCGGACATCGCCGGCTTCAATTCGAACAGGTTCGACATCCCCATCCTCGTGGAGGAATTCGGGAGGTGCGGCATCCCGTTCCCGGACCCGGGGACGAAGCTTATCGACGTCCAGGTGATCTACCACAGGAAGGAGGAGCGGACGCTCGCCGCCGCGTACAAGTTCTACTGCAGCAAAAGCCTCACGGGGGCGCACGACGCGGAGGCGGACGTGCGTGCCACGATGGAGGTCTTCCGGGAGCAGCTGGAGCGGTACGACGACATCGGCCGGTCCATCGACGACCTGCACCGGTACAGCAACAGCGACATGATCGTCGACTATGCGCGGAAGCTCATGCGCAACGACAGGGGGGAGATCGTCTACGCGTTCGGGAAAAACAGGGGAAAACCGGTGCTCGATGACCCGGGGTACGCCGAGTGGATGCTCGAGGGAGATTTCCCGGAATCGACGAAAAACGTCCTCCGCCAGATCCTTGCTCGGAGGGGGGAATAGACAACGCCCTCTGTCATTGCGAGCCGCTTCTCAGGCGAAGCAATCTAGTGGTACACAGCCTCCCCGTAGAAGAGCAGGTTGATGACCAGCAGGTGGAGCGGGCTGTAGACGTAGTCGAAAACCTTCCAGGCGACCAGGATCCCGAACAGCGAGAACGAAGGGTTGTGCACCAGCGCCAGGTATCTCTGGGCCGTGCCCTTGCGGAGGAACATCGGGAGGATGCCGCTGCCGTCGAGCGGCGGCACCGGCAGCAGGTTGAAGATGAACAGAAGGATGTTCAGCGAAAACACGACGTTGATGAACGCCACCACCGTCGTGATCATTCCCCCCCGTGTCGCTTCAATCACGTGCGCAAAATCGATTGACTGCGGAGCGGCGAAGACTCCCCCCAGGATGCCCAGCCTGATCGCAACGGCCGCGAGGAACGCCAGCAGGAGATTCGCGGCGGGTCCCGCGGCCGACATTTTCGCCGAGGACCGCGGGTTGTCGTACGCCCAGCGCGGATCGTAGGGAACGCTCGCCCAGCCGATCATCCATCCCCCCACGAGAAAGGAGATGAGGGGGACGAGCACCATCCCGACGGGCTGACGGCGGATGTGGGGGACGGGATCCAGCGTGAGGAGGCCGCCCTCATACGCGGTGCGGTCGCCCAGGCGGAACGCCGCAAACGCATGGCACGCTTCGTGGAGCGTCGTCGAGAAGAGGAACGCCACGTACCAGAGCACACCGTCCGCGAACTTGTCCATTGTCTTGTCTGCCTCCAGGTCGCTTCAATGTACGCCCGGGGGTGACAAATTTCAAGGACGGCTCCTTGACCCGCAGCCGGATTTGGATTATTTTGAGACGGTTCAGGAAGCAGGAGGGTCACCATCAGTCGCCGCACACAACGCACTGCTGCCGCACCCTCCGGAGGGCCGCGGTCCCGGCGGATGCTCTTCGCCGCGCTCCCCTCGCTTCTGCTCGCGGCGCTCCTCTGGGGCATCAATGCCGCTCTTCCCCGCATCGACCCGTTGCTCGATCTTCCGTTCACGCGCGATGTCACGCAGGATAACATCGCCTTCCGCGAGATCAACCGGAGCTACCTGGAGCCGTTTTTCCCCGGCGGCTCGCCGCTTGTTCCCGAGCTGAAGCCGACGCTCGTCCGCACAACGCGCACGCCGAATTCCCTCCGGGTCCTCTGCCTGGGCGAGTCCGCCATGGCCGGTGTGCCCTACATCGGTGCGGTCAATATCCCAGCCCTCGTCAGGAAACAGCTCCGCCACCTGTACCCCTCGACGGACATCGAGGTGATCAATCTCGGGGCCTCCGCCATCAATTCGAACGCCATCAGGGCGATGATGCCCGATTTCCTCTCGCTCGGGCCGGACCTCGTCATCGTGTATACGGGCCACAACGAGTTTTACGGTCCCGACGGCGCGGGGGCATCGTGGCTGGAGCGGCGGCTGCCGTGGCTGATCCCCTGGAAATACCGGGCCAGGCAATTGCCCCTTGTGCTGGCGCTCGGACGGTGGATTGCGGGCCTGAGCGCGCGCCGGGAGGAGGGGGAAACAAACCTCATGCGGCAGGTCTCGGGTGGAGCGCAGGTCGGGCTCCACAGCCGGGAGGCGGAATGGGTCTTCGGACGCTTCCAGGAAAATCTGGAGGCCGTTGTGCGCCGCTTCCGCTCGCACGGTGTGCCGGTGATCCTGGGTGATCTCAGCTCAAACCTGATGTTTCCCCCTTTCGCGCCAGAGCCCGAACAGGGGCACGACACGCTCATGCAGCTGTTCGATGCGGGACGGATCGCGGAAACCGCCGCCGCCGCGGATCGGATCCTCGCGCGGGATTCGGCAAACGCCTACGCGCTCTACTGGAAGGGGCGTGAACGGCTGGCCGCCGGAGACACCGCCGGCGCGCTGGACATGCTCCGTCAGGCCCGGGATAACGATCTCCTCAAGTTCCGCGCTCCCGGCCGGATCAACGGGATCATTCACCGAGTCGGCGAAGAAGAATCGGTGCCTGTCGTGTCGATTGACTCCCTGTTCCGAAGCCGCTCCCCGGGCGGCATCACGGACCACACGCTCTTCACGGAGCACCTGCACCCGACATTTGCCGGCTACGACCTCATTGCGAGGGCTTTCGTGAGTGAGATCCTCGACCTGCATCTCCTCCACGGCGCCACGGAACCGCGGGCCGCACTCCTCCCGTTCAATGCCGACAGCCTGAGCGTGCCGTGGGTCGATCTCGGCTACGGCGCCCTGTCGCTCCGGGCGCTGACATCCCACTGGCCGTTCACGGAAATGCCGCGGGCGCGGGACGTTCTGGACACGTGCCAGAAGTGGGAACAGGATATCGTGACCGCACTGTATACGCGCAGAATCGGCTGGAGCGCAGCCTGTCTCCAGTACGCAGAGGGGGCCCGGAAGCTTCACCGGACAGGACCGACTGTCACCGCGTTTTCCGCGCTTGTCGAGGAATACCCGACGACGCCGGCTTTCCGCTACGGGCTCGCCACGGCACTTGAGGAGGAAGGAAGGACACAGGACGCGATCACCCAGTACCGGCGGGCACTTGCGCTGAAGCCGGATTTTGCCAGGGCGAGCATTGATCTCGGCATACTGCTCGTCAACGAGGGACGCTATGACGAGGCGGGGAGAGAACTCCGGCAGTTCCTTGCTGCGTCGCCGGCGGACGCCGGCCTCCGGGCGGCCGCGTACTACGAGCTTGCCGTCATCGCCGCCAGCGGCGACAGCACGGCTTCCGCACTTGCACTCCTGGAGGAATCCCTGCGACTTGCACCTTCGTATCCGGCCGCCCTCGAGCTGCGCGCGCAGATACGGGACCACTCCCGCTAGACCCCCCTAAAAACACCGGGCCCGCCCGGAGGGCGGACCCGATGCACCACAGGAAGGTTGCTTCAGATCGCCACGCGTCGGCGCCCCTGGCGCCGCCGCTCGCGATGACACGAACAGCGTGTCACTTCAGAAGCATCATCTTCTTGACGCTGGAGAAGTCGCCGGCCTTGATGCTGTAGAAGTACACGCCGCTGGCGAGTGTCTGGGCGTCAAACGTGACCGTGTGATTGCCCGCAGAGAGCGGAGCATTGATCAGCGTCGCCACCACCTGCCCGAGCACATTGTACACCTTCATTTCCACGTTCGAGGCCTTCGGGATGCTGAAGTCGATCTTCGTGGAGGGGTTGAAGGGGTTCGGGTAGTTCTGCGACAGCGCGTAGGTCTGCGGCGTGCCCTGGCCGGTCGTGACAATACCGGTCAGCGCCCAGGCGGTCTTCTGCGTCGGGAACCAGTTCAGGTCGCCGAGCGCGAAGCCGTCCGTGCCCGCGGCCTGGAGCGCCGTGTTGGTGTATGTCAGGTTCTCCGGCAGCGGCCACACAGGGGGATACATCGCCGCGGTCGGGTGGTAGAACCACACCGTGTCGAGCTTTCCCGTGCTGATCTTCCAGACGTAGTTGATCAGGTTCGCGGAGTGGTTCGTCACGATCGTCGGGAAGCCGGGATCCACGTTCTGGTTCCCGACGTTCTTGATCATCGTCGAGTACTTGCCCGCAAGGCTGTCGATGGTCCACTTCGCGTACTTGCTCAGCCACGTCGGGTAGTAGAGGATGTGCTTCATGACCGCCTTGACTTCGCTGGGGGTCCCGTTCGGAACGTCGACGGTGTCATACGTCGCCACCGTGTCGTTGTACGATTTGACGAAGCTCAGGTAGTTCTGCGGCCAGAAGTAATCGTTGTTGCGCAGATCCAGGAGCCGCTTGGACGGATCGACCGTCGCGACGGTGACGCCGTGCGCACTGTCGATGTACGCGTTGGGTCCGCTGATCGCCGAATTGCCCCACAGGTGATACCAGGCGCTGACGGTGTCAAGACCACGATACTGGATGATCGGGCTGGAACCGGTATCAGGATAGTTCAGGAACCAGCTGTTGATCACGTGGTCCGGGTTGCCGCCCATCGCGTGCATCATGTAGAAGATGTTGTTCCGGATGCGCATGTTGGAACCCTGCCGGATCAGGAAGGGATTTACCGTGCCCAGCACCATCGTATTGTGCTCGAACAGCGAGAACTTGTCGAACCCGCGGATCGACCAGGAGTACGAGTTGTTGGCAATGAACGTGTTGTTCACCACCTTCATGGTGTCGACATGCACGGGTGAGCCCGACATGAGCGGCTGGCCGCCGAACCATGCGCTGGAGTGCTGGTGGTTCCGGAAGACGCAGTCCTGGATGTCGTACTTGCACCACTGACCGTTCGTGGTGATACCGGCATCGCTGAACGCGTCAAAGATGCAGCCGCGGAGCCTGATCTTCACACTGTCCGCACCGACCCTGAAGCCGTCGCTCCAACCGAGCTGGGCCTGGTCCGCGCGAACGGACAGAAGATAGATATTGTTCATCGTCACTTTGCCGCCCTTGCCGACAAAATCAAAGAAGTGATCGATGGACGAATTGTCCGCCAGAATTGCCGGTGCCAGTACCGGCGGCCTGACGTTCCCCGTCGTGTCGTTGGCGATCATGGTGATCGACCCGTTCACCGACATCGGCGCGGTGACCTGATACACCGACCCGCGGCGCAGCTTGTACGCGCGGTTGGGGTGCATGCGAAGCCCTCCTGCGACCGTGTCGCCGTTCACGACGTTGTTGACGTTTCCCGCCGGCAGCACTGCCACGTAGAGCGTATCGGGCGTCAGCACCACCTGCGCGAACGTCGGCGCGGCGAACAGCACAGCCAGGGCGAGAATTGCAGCTGAGTAAATCAACCTCTTCATCGCTCTTCTCCTTCGTGCTAGTGAGTTGCGTTTTCGTGCCTGAACCACACATCAGTACCTGACACACCTCCAACAACCACAGCTGTCTGGTCTGCCCCCTGGACCTCCTTTCTGTGTTCCTGTATCAGTGGATTAGGTACACCTTACAGTTTAACGCGCACACCAAAATCCGCCGACATGCCGTACCGCGTTTCGCTCGCCGGGTAGCCGGATCTCTGGTTCACGTTCAGCTCGTCCTCCCCGTTGATATTGTTCAGGTTGAAGAACACCTGGAGGCCGTACCACGGAAGGTCCTGTTTCACGGAAAGATCCCACCGCGTGTATTTCGCCGAGTTCACGCGCTCCTGCATCCAGAACGCCGGCTGCTTGAAGATGTTGTTGTTGTAGAGGAGCGAGACGCGCGCGGAGAACCCGCCGTAATCGTACCCCATCACCAGGTTCAGAATATCGTCGGGCTGGTTCAGGAGCCTGTTCTTGTACACCGTGTCCTGGTACGTGATGACGACATTGCCCTCTTCGTCATAGTTCGTGTTGACGATCGTCTTCGGGTAGGCGGCTTCCGAGAATATGTGCGTGTAGTTGACGCTCAGCACCAGCCCCGTGAACGGCTGGGGGAGATACCAGAAGTGCGTCTGCCACTCCGTCTCCACGCCGTAGACATCGACCTTGTTGGGGCTGTTGATGTACGTGTCGAGCTGGTACAGATGGCCGGCATTCTGCGGAAGCTCCGGGTACGCGGCAAGGCTCGTGACCCACGCTTCGTCGAAGAAGATCAGATCCCGGATCGTCTTCTTGAAGCCGGTCACGGTGAACAGCCCCACCTCGTTGGAATGGATTGCGGCAACCAGATCGAAGTTTTCCGACTGCGCCGGCTTCAGTCGCCAGTTGTTGTAGGTGACGAACGAGGTGGCAACGAGATACCGGGGCGTGATCGCGCTGTAATCCGGGTAGTTCAGCGTGTTCGTGTACGCGAAATGGAGCATGAACCAGTCCAGCGGTGTATACCGGATGTGCACCATCGGGAGCCAGTACCCGTGGGCCTGGTCGACCGTCGATAGTCCTCCCTGGAGCTTGCTGCCGGGAACGAGGATGCCGCCCAGCGCCGTGTATTCGGTCGACAGGTTCTGGTAGCGCACGCCGGGGACGACGGAGATATCGTCGCCGATATTCAGCGTCACCATCGCGTAGCCGGCGCTCTTGGTCTCCGTCCCGTGATAGTCGTTGATCGTCGATCCCAGCGTGTTGACCTGATACCCTTCGAGCGTCGACGTTCTGGCGGCCAGGGGGAGGAGGAACCACATGAGGTCGGTGTTGATCACGTACGGGATGGAATAGTCGCCGTTCAGGAACTTCCCGATCTTGTACCCGTTGTAGAGCCAGTTTGAGAATGCGAGGTTCCCGTTGTTGATGGTGAGCCAGGGGTAGGCCCGCTCCCACGCCGTGATGATGCCGCCGCCTCCCGAGTAGTACTGGTTGCCCGACGCCGTGTTATAGTCGTAGCTCCTGGTCCGCCGCTGGATCATGCCTCCGAACTTGATCTGCGATGAGAGGTTGTCCGTCAGCTGCAGCGTCGTCTTCAGATCGAGGTTGCCCGTGATTGTCCGTTCCCGCGCAAACGTGTTTGACGTCCCCAGGTTCTGCAGGGCCGCGTTGGCCTGATTCGGCTGCAGGTATGAGTAGATCACGCCCGGCGGCTGCCGGTAGATGGTCCCGGCCAGGTTGGCATAGCCGACGTTCCGCTGGAGGAAGTCGAACGACAGGTCCTCGGGGTCGTGGCTCTCGGAATAGCTGTGCGAGAGCTTGAAGTCCATGTGGAAGATGGGGAGCTCCTGCTTGACGGTGAGGAGGTTGCTCAGCACGTTCAGCTTGTTGTCTGTCGCTCCGGCGGTGTACGTGAGCTGGTTGGCGACCCCGGGCTGAATGTACTCTCCCCTGCTCACGCCCCGCGTGTCGCTCCCGCTGGCGAAGTTCATCAGTCCGATCTCACCGTTGTCGTGCTGGTAGTCGAGCACAACCGTGCCCCCCAGCCGCCTGCGCAACCTGTAGACGTCGGTAATCGTCATCGTCGACAGGTCGGGGAGCGGAACGTCGCCGTGATCCTTGTCCGTGAGGCTGTAGCTGACCGACAGCTCGTTGTCGCTCAGGTTCCGCTGTTCGTTTGTCGCCTGGATGAACACGCCGAGCTTGTCGTCGAAGAACCGCCGCTCGATGGACCCGGTGAGCTTGAAGTCATCGCGCGTGTTCTTCAGCGCGTTGTAGCTCCCCTGTCCCCTGACTTCCAGCCGCGGCAGCCAGTCCGACCCCTGCCCCGTGCCTTCGGTTGCCACGGATTTCGCGGCCTTGCGCATGTCGAAGTTCACCACGCCGCCGATCAGCGTGGCGTCCATGTCGGGCGTGATTGCCTTGATGACCTCGATCCCCCCCAGCATGCTCGAGGAGATCATGCTCAGGTCGTCCGCCCTGTCCCCCAGCACGTTCGCCTGTCCTGCCTGCGCCCCCGCATCGGCGGAAGTGAGGTTGTTCGACGACGGGACGTCGCTCGGCAGCTCCACGCCGTCGATTGTCACCTGGTTGTACTGCGGCGCGAGTCCCCGGATCACCACCTGCGAGCCTTCGCCCCCTGTCCGGACCAGCGACACGCCGGGCAGGCGTCCGACGGATTCAGCCGCGTTCGCATCCGGCAGCTCCTGGATGCGCGCCGCCGACACGACATTCATCACAGGCATCGAGGTCAGCTGCTGGTTGATCGCCTCGTTCTGGCCCTGCGCCTGCGCCGTCACCACCACCGTCTCCCCTTCGATCGCCACGGGGACCATCTTGAAGTCCTTCTTCACGTCTGCTCCCTCGGCCATCGAGAGGGGAGCTGTCACCGTCTTGTACCCGACATACGTCACGCGGACAGAGTACGTTCCCGGCGGGATGCTCCGGACTGTGTACTTTCCCGCGATGTCCGATGTGGCCCCCATCCCGGTGCCCACCAGCAGGATGTTGGCGCCCGGCAGCACGTCGCCCGTCTGGCTGTCCTTGATCACGCCGGAGAGCGTCCCCGCCTTTTGCGCCAGGGCACCCGCCCCGGAGCACGACGCCAGGAGTGCGAGAGCCGCAATCACACGCAGTATCCGTATCGCCATATGATCCTCCTTGTTGCAGTGCATGCGCGTATGACAGGAATCGCTCCGGCCCCCCTGAGGTCCGATCCCGTCGCCTGTTATGATGCTTCCGCCGCCACGCCCGTCTGCCTGGCGCACCGGCTTGCCCCGAGGATTGCCATCTGGCCTTCGTTCGAGGGTGAGACAAGTATCCGCACCGTCGCCGTGTAGCGCTTCAGCGCGCTTTCCCTGAACGCGCTGCGGGCGGGCTCCAAAAGCAGGTCCCCCGCCCCGACAAGCCCTCCCCCGAGAATGATCGCTTCCGGATCAAACGCCGCCGCAAGATTCGCCATCAGGCGGCCCAGGTACCGCCCGGTCACCTCCAGCGCAGACAGCGCAATCACATCGCCTGTACGCGCCAGCGCGGACACCCTGTCCGCCGTGAGCGCAGCGAAGCTCGTCTGCCGCAGCTCCGATTCCTCGAGCCGCTCTGCGAGGAGCGCGAATGCGGTTCTCTTGAGACCGGTCGCCGATACATAGGCCTCAGCGCATCCCCGCTGACCGCAGCCGCACTGGCGCCCGTGAAGCTCCATGTTCATGTGGCCGAACTCACCGGCCGCACCGTTCTCCCCCTGGACGATCGCGCCGTCGACCGCTATCCCGGCCCCGAGGCCCGTCCCGAGCGTGATTAGAATGGCGTTGGACAGGCCGCGCGCCACGCCGTATGTCATCTCTCCCAGGAGCGCCGCGTTGGCGTCGTTGGTGATCGCCACGGGAAGCCCGAATTCCCCGCGGGCCATCGACACCAGGTTCACGGTTCCCCACCGGAGATTTGCAGGGCTCTCCACAGTGCCCGTGCGCCAGTTGGCCGCCGGCGCCGCCATCCCGACGCCGCACAGTCGTGCCGGCGGAGGAAGTCCGCCCACCAGCTGCCGGATCGTGTTCGCCAGGTGGCGAACAAACCCGGCGGCGGTCACGTGATCGGTCGTCGGGAACGCCGACCGCGAAAGGAGCCGGCCGTCCTCCCCGACGATCC
>Ga0335069_10005274_pt1 | contig 19025 bp, 18 predicted proteins | sample Lox_Sample_11_FD_206714 | JGI IMG/M metagenome (GOLD analysis project Ga0335069, IMG submission 206714) | Soil microbial communities from Loxahatchee National Wildlife Refuge, Florida, United States - Lox_Sample_1.1 | ecosystem: Environmental > Terrestrial > Soil > Wetlands | place: USA... | reverse complement strand
AGCGTCGGGTATGAAGGCGGCCTGAGCGGCGCACCGCTCTTTCCGATCGCATCGAAGTTGATCGCCAAGGTTTACCGCCGCGTCGGATCGCATCTGGCGATCGTCGGCGTGGGCGGCGTGATGAGCGCCGACGACGCGTTCGCGCATATCAAGGCGGGCGCAAGCCTTGTCGAGCTTTACACCGGTCTAATTTACGAGGGGCCTGCTCTGATCGCATCGATTAAGAACGGCCTCGTGCACTTGCTCAGGCGCGAGGGATTTCGCTCTATTAGTGAAGCCGTGGGCGTCGCAGCGAAGTAATTGTAAACCGGACCCTCAGGGATGTTTAACGTGGGACACTCCTTGCGACGGCGACGCGGATTCGCGCGAGGAACGAGCGGGCGAAAATCTGTGAAAGACTTAGCGTCGGAGGCATCATGACGGCCGATTTTCTGGTTAACGCGCGATGGCTTCGCGAGCATCGCGGCGACTCCAATGTCATTCTCGTCGACACGCGCCCCGCCAAGGATTTTCGTGCAGGGCACTTCGAGGGCGCGCGTCACTTCGATCCGTTTCCGTTCCACTACTCAGATACGAGTGAGCGCGGCACTACTGAGTTTCGTGCTCAACTCGAGTGGATTTTTTCGGCGCTCGGAATCAGCACGAACAATATTGTCGTGTTTTACGAAGAAGACGCCGGGATGCGCTCGACGCGGGGTGCGTGGCTGCTCGAATGGATGGGTCATCCGGGCGCAAAGATTCTCGACGGAGGTCTGAAGGCGCTCGCCGAAGAGAAGCTGTCGAGTGCGGTCCAGGCGTATGCGCCGTCGGCCTTTGAGGCTCGCGCAAACGACGCCGTCGCCGCGTCTGTCCCGTATATCGTCTCGAAACTCGGCCATCGCGATGTGCAGATTTTCGACGTTCGCAGCGACGCCGAGTATTACAGCGAGCGCGTGCGCGCCAGGCATGGCGGCGCGATTCCGGGAGCATTCCATCTCGACTGGACGGCCAGCCAGGACAAATCAGGGGCGTTCAAATCGGCAGACGAGCTGCGCGCGCAATTCGAAAAGCTGGGACTCGATCCCCAGGCGGAGGTAATCACGTACTGCCAGGGCGGGTATCGCGCGGCGCACGCTTACTATGCGCTACGGATCGCCGGCTACCGCAAAGTACGCAACTACTGGGGATCGTGGGGCGAATGGGGTAATCGCGACGACACTCCGATCCAGTATCCCAAACGAAAATCGTGACCCTGGCGGCGCAACGCCTCCCTAAAATGGATCGGATTCTCCTTACCGGGTTTGCGCCGTTCGGACGCGAGCGCGCGAATCCGTCGTGGACGATAGCGCACGAACTGGATGGCGAGGTCATCAGTGGATTGCGCGTGAAGACTATGCGACTGCCGGTCAATTGCAGGCGCGCATCGCGCGAAATCGCCGCCGCGATAGCGAAGCTGCGTCCGCGCGCTGTGCTTGGACTCGGTCAGGCCGGAGGACGCACGGCGCTTTCGATCGAACGCGTCGCAATAAACCTCGCGAGCCATCGAGCCGGAGAGTTGAACTCGCTCGAAGATGGCAAAGCGATCATTCGCGACGGCCCCGACGCTTATTTCAGCCGAATCCCGCACACAGCGATCCTGCGCGCGCTTGAGCGTCAAAAGATCCCCGCGTCGATATCGCTCAGCGCGGGAGCGTATGCCTGCAACGCGATGATGTATTCGGCGCTGCACGCGCTGCGCGACCAGCCGAAAATCCCGGTTGGATTCATCCATCTGCCCTACGATGCCGGCCAGGCGGTGAAACATCCGACGACGGCGAGCATGAGTATCGAGATGATGACTGCTGCGGCCCGAACCGCGATCCGCGAAATCGCGCGCTCGACATCCAAGGCCTCACCTCGGAAGTCGGGCGCGCGCCGAGCGCGGACTACTTGATCGCGACTGCGTTCGGCGGCGACGCGATGCCGCCCTCCATGTTGATCGGCGCCGAAACCAGCATGAACTCGTAGCGTCCGTCAGCAGCGCAATCGTCCGCCAGCGCGTCAAGCTCGAATTGCTCGCCAATCGGCAGACCGAGCATCGATAGCGTGCGATAGTGCAGCGCGCCTTCGTCCTTGAAGTCCCACGGCCACGGCTCGACGGCGGGACAATCGGTCCCGACGGCTGCGAGTTTGTTATCCCAGAACCAACCGACCATCTCGCGCGTATCGTCGATGCCGATCGCTTTGAGCGCCTCGAGCGGCGCCATCGCGCGCTTCTCGGCGTCGGACGCGCGCTTGTACGCGTTCATCCATCCCGTGCGAATCAGCAGGATCGATCCCGGCTTTAGCTCGGCTTTCTGAGCCGCGGCGGCATCCTGCAAATCCTTCAGAGCGATCTTCGCGTCGGTGAGAGGATCAGGCGCGCGCCCTTTCGATTCCAGATATCTGCGAACGTCGACAAGGACACCGCGCCCGACGAACTTGTCGGCCCATTTGTGGATGCTCAGCTTGCCGCTCGGACCGTCTTTGATCTCGGAGGCTTTGACGCCGTTGTAGAACGCCTGATGGCGGATATGGCCGACGTGGGCGAGGCCGTCCCACTGGCTTCCTTCCTGCGTGTTGTAGTTGTCGAGCGAGTCGTCGAATCCGAGCAGGCCGTAGCTCTCGAAGCTGGAGATGTTGTGCTTGGCTGGGGAGCGATTGAACAGCGGGGGCTTCGCGTAATTGATTGTCGTATCGAGCCTGAAGATGCGCCCCTTCTGAACCAGCCGGGCAGCCTGCACGACGCCTTCAGGCGTCAGGAAGTTCAGGCATCCGATTTCATCCTCGTCGCCGAAGACGCCCCAGTTGGAATCCGGCGGCGCGCCTTTCTTGATTGGGAGTTCGGAAAACTTCGGGATTTTATTGAAATCGATTTTTGCCATCGCTCGATCACCTCTTCCGATACGCCATCGCGCGCCGGGGGAGCGGTTGTCAAGCGCAGACACCGAGAGCCGCGGCGGACTCTATTTCAGCAGGATTCGACAACGGCCTACGGAACTTCTGAATGAGTCTGAGTACTATGCCAATGCCCCTGTTTGTCATCCCGAGCGGAGTGAGCAACGCGAGCGGAGTCGAGGGATCTTGGACAGCTTAGCGCAAGCGAAGCCGGTACCGGTTCTTTGTACGCGAAGCGCTCCTTGCTTGCGCAAGGGTTCACCAAGTTCCGCACGTAACGTCAACGCGCCCGCATCGTGCTATCAAAGGGGCTTGTGTTCGGCGGCGGAGTGGGATTTTCTGATGGGGCTTTGCGCCGGCGAAGTTCTCCGGCGATGCGCGAAAGGGAATAACCGTGCTCAGTTCATCGAAGAAATTCTGGCTGGGGATTCTCGCGCCGATGCTTGTAGTCGTCGCGATGCTGAGCGCTGCGGCGACGCAGACCGGATGCGGCGGCGCGGGTGGAGGACTTTTTCCGACCGTCAATCCTTCCACATCGGCGACGCCGACCTCGGTCCCGGTTACCGGCGTTTTTCTGTACTCGACGAACCTTGGAGACGGCAAGGTCGCCGAGTTTCAGCGCACTACTTCGAACGGGGGGCTGGGCTTTTTCGGAACGGTGAACGCCGGCGCTTTCAATGCGACCGACGGTCCGAAAGGAATCGTCATTACTCCAAACAAACAATTCGTATACGTAGCCAATTCCGCCGACAACAACGTCTACGAGTACTCGATCCAGAGCAGCACCGGGAATCTCCTGCTGATCGGGTCGATTGCAGCGGGCGGAAATCCGCAGCAGGTGGTCACCGACACTACGGGCAGCTTCCTTTACGTTTCCAACTACAATGGCGGCAGCAACGGCTCGATATCGATCTATACGATCAATTCTACCTCGGGCGCGCTGACACTTTTTGGAACCTTCCACGGATCGGGTTTTGTGGGTCCGAAAGGGATGGCGGTTTCGGGATCGGAATTGTTCGTTGCTGACTATGCGGGCGGTTTTATCTGGCCACTGGCGATTAACCAAAGTACCGGGGCGCTCTCAACCCAGTCGCAGGCGCCTCCGGTGCAAAGTCCGACTAATTTCACCAAGGGAAACCCGACGCAGCTTGCGGTCAGCGGCGGCAATCTTTACGTAACCGATTTCACTTTCGGCGTGGTGTCGCTGTTTGCGATCCTGAGCAACGGCGCGCTGTCTTTCGCGAGTTCGGCGATCTCCGGCAGCACCAGCAACAATCCGGTAGGTATCGGCACTGCGACGGCGAACTCCACCGCCTACATATTCAGCGCCAACGTAAATTCGATTTCCGAATTCATCAATTCGAATCTTGTGCTCCTCGTACTCTCATCCCAGGTCTCGAACGTTGCGGGACCCAATGGGATTACAGTCGATCCCCAGCAGGCGTTCCTGTACACAGCGAACACCGGAAACGGAACCATCGGCTTGTTCCAGATTGGCGTGAATTGTCCCACGGTTTTCGAGCCGCTGTGTCCGGTCACGTCGTTTTCGACGGAAAGCTCCAACTCTGAGCCGCAGTTTATTGCGATGACGAACTGACATTTTCGCCGAAACTTTGGTTTGCGATTGCAGTGGATAGCCGCGCGCCGGTGATCGAAATTCGCGCGCTCAGGATCGAGCGTGACGCCGTCATCCTCGACCGAATCGATTGGCGCGTCGAAGCCGGCCAACATTGGGTGATTCTCGGCGCGAACGGCTCGGGCAAAACCTCGATGCTGAGCGCGCTGACGGGATACCTCGCTCCAACCGCAGGTGAGATCAGCGTGCTGGGCGAGACGTACGGGCGCAGCGACTGGCGCGACCTGCGCACGCGGATTGGAATTGTCAGTTCGGCGATCGTGCAGATGATGCCGCCGCACGAGCGCGTGCTCGATACGATCATCAGCGGACGCCGCGCGATGATCGGCCTTTGGGGCGAAACCGTCGATGACGATCGCGCGAGGGCGTCGGAAATCATTCGTCAGGTCGAGGCCGAAAACGTCGCGGAGAGCCGATGGGGATGGCTGTCGCAGGGCGAGCGTCAACGAATCCTGATCGGGCGCGCGCTGATGGCGCGTCCGGAACTGCTAATCCTTGATGAGCCTTGCGCCGGACTCGATCCGGTCGCACGCGAGCGTTTCCTGGGTTTCCTCGATCGGCTCGCAGCCGCGGGCGCGTCGCCGGCGCTCGTGCTTGTTACGCATCATGTCGAGGAAATCATGCCGAAGTTCTCGCACGCGCTGGTGCTCAAGTCCGGACGCGTGCTTGCTGCGGGAGCGAAGTCTTCGGTGATGAAATCGAAAATCCTTTCGGATGCGTTCGGAGCGCCCGTGAAAGTCAGCAGGCGCGGCGATCGATACGCGCTTCGCGTGACGACCGATGCAAAGCTGGTCGTCTGACACGCAGGACCAAAGCCGCATTGCCTTGTCACGGTGGGCGAGGCGAAGCCGCTAATTTCCATCGAAGGTGAGTGGAATGAGATTCCTCGCTTCGCTCGGAATGACAGAACTATTGCTTCTTTTGTCATTCCGAGCGTAGTCCGCGAAGCGAGGAATCTCATTCCACCGAACATGGGATGCGGGAATTATCTGCGCCACGCCACCGTGGCTCGCCAGACCCTCGGTGCCTCGGATGTCCATCCCGCCCGATCTCAACTGTTGCTGGACGGTGGCGGGCGCGGACGCTAGGCTGCCCATTGGCCGGAGGTAATTGATGGAATTTCGCGAGCTCGGAAAGAGCGGCGCAAAGGGTTGAGCCGTAGATGAAACTCGTCGTACCCGCGATTTTCGAAGATTCGTACCTCGACGCGCTCGCACCCGTGCCGGTCAGCCATCTGTACGGCGCGGTCGGCGGCGATGTCGGCCTGCGCGCAAACCAATGGCTTCCGCAGCCGAAACAGGATCAGTTCGCGACGTATATTGAAGCGGCGCGGGCAAAGGACATCGAATTCTTCTACTGCCTTAATGTCGCGTGTCTGGGAAATCGCGAGTACACGGCCGACGGCCAGCGATGGCTCGTGGAGCGGCTGGGATGGCTCGACGACATGGGAGTGGCCGGCGTAGTCCTTTCGAATCCGTATCTGATAGCATTCGCGCACAAACGATTTCCGAGCCTTCAGATCGCGGTCTCGACCTCCAATGCGATCGATAGCGTCGACAAGGCCGAGTTCTACGAATCGCAGGGAGCGTCGGTCCTCTATCTTCCCGAATACATCAACCGCGATTTCCCGCTGCTCAAGCAGATTCGCAAACGCTCGCACTCGAAGCTCGTACTTTTGGCGAACGTCGCATGCCTGCTGCATTGTCCGATTCGCCAGTACCACATCAATCTCGTCTCGCATTCCAACGACAGTCAGGAGCTTGGGACCTACGTTGATTATCCGCTGATGTGGTGCACGAATGAGAAGATGCGCGATCCGGCGCAGATGCTGAAATCGCCCTGGATTCGCCCCGAAGATCTCGCGGTGTACGAGGAAATGGGCATCGACGAATTCAAGCTGGCGGGGCGCGAGATGGATCGCGAATGGCTCTTGCGATTGGCGCTTGCGTACGCAGCGCGCCGATATGACGGAGACCTGAACGATCTAATTCTTGGACTCGATCATCTCGAGCCGTACGGACGAATGCCGATGCGGATCGCGAATCGCGCGCTCGATGGCTTCATAGATTTCTTCGAAAAGAAGCACGATTGCCGTATCGGATGCCGCGATTGTCGCTATTGCGACGATTACGCGGCCAGAGTTGCGACGCCGGAAGACGGGCGCGACGCGTTCGTCGCGCGCGTCGACCGCGCTATCGAGCGCTTCGAGTCGGGCGCGTTCCGCACGGTCAGCGGACGGTAGCGAAACGCTGGACAAGTTAAAGCATTTCCAGCACCCCCTCCCTAACCCTCCCCCATGGCAAAAAATGGGAGAGGGAAGGAATAAGAGGAGTGCAGGAGCGTACTTCGCTGCGCTCTCAGCACAGTAGCCCGGCCGACCTATCTGTTAACATCTGAATACCTGCCCTACGTTGCGGGGCGGCGTTCTTTTGTTCCTTCCTCCGCGTTTTGCCGCGGGGGAAGGCCAGGAAGGGGGTGCTGAATCGCACCTCGCAGAGGTTAAACAGCGCGGAGTTTCTTTTCAGGAAGCAGGAAGTAAAAGCCCGTAGGATCGATCTGCGCGACCCATCCTGAGCGCAACCATCCGTCGATGAGCGTGCCGCCGGCGGGCGTGAGCGCGGATTTGACGCCGATTTCGGCGTTCTCGACGACTTCCCATCCGAGGTTCAATGGCGCGCCGTCAGCGGGATTCATCGGGCGCGTATCGACGTTCGGCAGCGGAATTCCGGCGGAATCGCTCAGATACCAGGCGGGATGGCTGGCGAGCACGGGACCGAGATCGCTGCGCCCGAGGATGGTCAGGATATCGGTCTTCAGTTTGCGGCCAACGCGCTGACGACGCGACGCGCTGAACGGGCCCTCGATAGCAGTGACGACGCCAGCTGCGATTTTCGCCGGCACGCTCGTCCCCGGCGCTTCGTCGAGCAGGCGCATCGCGCGATTCCATGAACAGACGACATAGTCGACGCGGTCGGGAAGCGGCGCGCCCGCGCGGCGCCATCCGGCGTGAAGCGTAGCTCCGGTCTGAAACGTCGCCAGCATCATCGAAAGCCCCCACCACGAGTCGGGCGCTTCGAGCATAAACACGCTGATATCTTCCGCGAGCATGTAGAACTTGCCGAGCGAGATTCCTATCGCTGCGAGGGTTTTGTGATTGTGCACGACTTCGCCGGTGCGGTCGGCATTGGGCATCGCGACCAGCGGCGTTCTGAAGTCGAGGCGGCCCGAGCGATCCTTCTTTTCGCCCGCCATCAGATCGTCGAAACCAATCGTCGGGATCGGTGCGGCGGAATCGCTGCTGTCGCCGATGGCGAGCGCAGGGCTGAAAGCGGAGAGCGCCTCGGGCGAGGGCGGCCCGTCGGCGATATACGCGAGCACGTCGGCGTCGGTCGCCGCCAGGACCGCGACGATTAGATTGACAGGATCGGTAATTCCTATCGCAACACGGGTTCCCTTCTCGGCGCGGTTGCGGATGGCGCCGGCAAGGGCGCGAATCTGATCGGCGAGTGCTCCGTAGGTGATGCTCGTCCCGCCGCATACCACGGCGACCCGATCGGGCGCGGCGGTCGCGATCGGAAACAGCGTCGAATCGTTAAGCGTCTTTAGCGGGATATGCGCGTATCGGGGGGTATCCTCCGGCCAGAAAGCCGACAGCAGTCCAAGTGCACCCTTGCTCATGACGGCGCCGATGCCTCTCGTTCGGAAAGGATTGGTGGAACGCCCTTGAAGCGAAGCGGCAGGTCGCGCACGGGCGCGATTTCGACCTGCACTCCGAATCGATGTACGAGCTTCTCGCGTGCAGCCGAGACCAGCGTCGCCGAGGACGACTCGGACTCGATAAGGAGCAATCGCAGCATTCCCGCCGCCAGACCTTCGCGCGTGATCACACAAGTCGCGCCGCCAAGCTCGGGCACCTCGGTTTCAAGCGCGAGCTGCACGTCGTACGGCAGCATCGCCTGCGACCCCAGCGTGAACTCATCTTCGGCGCGACCGAGCAGCTTGATTCTCGGCGACGGCACGCCGCACGGGCACGGCGCGTGATCGATATAGCCGACATCGCCGCCGTCGTAGCGCAGATAAATCGAGCCGTACGGAATGACCATCGAGTGCACCATCGCACCGCGAACGTTGTCGGCCACAGGCTCGTTTGTCTGGCGATCGAGAACCTCGGCGTGACAAGTGTCGAAAACGAGATGCAGCCCGCGGTCAAACGGGCAATCGACAGCGAGCAGATTTTCGCTCGACCCTGCGATTTCAGCGATACGCGGGATTTTCGTGAGCTTCTGCAAGTGCATCCTCATTCCCGGCGTGATTGGCGCTCCCGTCACGACCATGCTTTCGATTCCGGCAAACAGCTCCTCGCCGAGTCCCTGGCGTCGCGCTTCAGCAAGAATCGAAAATACCATCGGCAGGAACATTGTCACAAAGCGCGGACGGAAACGCTGGATCGCGTCCACGATTCGATCCGCGAAGCGCGGCAGATAGGTCCCGGAGATGATCACGCACGGCATCTCGAAATGCATCGCTACGTTCGGCTGAATCGACGCGTAGGAGTGCCACGCAGGCGCTGACATGAGGAGCGGACCGCCGGGACGCAGTCCGGCCCACCAATGTCCGCGCGACGACGACAATCCCTGCATCCTGCGCCATCGGCGGTTGTGGGTGACGAAGGTCGTACCGCTGGTGCCGGAGCTTAGGCTCAACGTCACGTGATCTTTCGAAGGCTCGGAGACTCGCTCGATTCCGATGGCGTTGCTGCCGATGCGCCGCTGCGCGGCGAGCAAATCGCTTTTTCTTGTGATGGGAACTTTCTTGAGATCTGCGAGCGAGCGAAAGCGTGTCGCATCGAATCCGGCTGCCGCGAATCTCTCGCGATAGAATGGAAGCTCGCGTGCGGCGACCTTGTATATTGCGCTCAGTCTGCGCGCCCACCATGCGTCGAGCTCGGCTGACGTCATCCGGTCGAGCGCGTCAAAAGGTTCCGACTGTTTCGCGATGTCGTTCAAAGCTCGACTCTCCACTCGCGCGGCGCTTTCGCGCATCCGCCGCGCTCGAGCTTCGCGGCCCCGATATTGTAGCGAATCGCTGGACAAGTTTTCGCGAAGCGCGTGGTAATCGCGATTTCGCCGTTCGAGACCTGTTCAACATTGTAGGCTGCGTCGATGTGAAACAGGCGACAGTCGGGACATTCGCCTGCGAGCAGGAAAGCCGCGTCAGCGCGCAGAATCCGATACACCTCGACGCCCAGCGTCGACGCGAGGCGCTGCGTCTCGTCGCGATCGAGCGCACCATCGACGTCGCACACAGCGACCCATCGAGCGCGCCCCTTGAGCGATACGCCCGCCATCTCGATTGCCGAGCAGAAAGGCGCGATCACATCCCGTCGCAGGACGATCATCGCCGGTTTCACGCTCTCGACTATCGTGGCCATCCGCGGCGCCATCGCCGCCACGCCGTCATTGCAGATCGCGTTGATGCCGAGGCGTTCGGCTGCGCCGCGCTTGAGATATCCGACGTAGCCGCTTGAGCTGAGAATCACGAGCGGGCTCGATCCGTATTCGAAGAAAGCGATGCACTCGCCGGTCGCGCATCCCCATCGCGCGTAAATTCGCGACAGCACGGCGGCCCATTTGTCGAGCTCGCCTGAATCGAGCGCCATCCAAATCGGAGGCTCTGCCGTCGCCTCGATTTGCATCGATAGCTTCGGGCGTGCCTCAGACGAGACGCGCCCCGCGTAGCGATCACCCGGATTAGCTGCCGCGAATGCTTCCAGATCGGCGAGCGTCCACGGGCGCGGCTTGCCGTCGTCCGCTATTCGCTCGCGATAAAACGCGAGCGCGTTATGGCTGGATGTAGACGGATGCGCCATCGCCGAAACGACGCGCTAGCGTCCTGTCCCGCAAGTAACTTGAAGAACGATCCCCGCGCAATGAGATTCTTCGCTTCGCTCAGAATGACAGAAAGGCTTGTTTTTGTTTGTCATTCTGAGCGGAGTCTGCGGAGCGAAGAATCTCATACCACCAACAACCGCTACAAAAATTCGTGAGACACAACGCTAGAACGAAGCCATTATCCCGCCCAGCGCCGCAATCAGCGCAAGGGCGAGATTGATGTAAGCGAGACGATCCTGCCACGCGGAAACCCATTCCTGCGAGGCGCGACGTTCTTCGAGATCGCGCAGGCCGGCCGAATAGGGAAGCTTCTTGGTGAGAATCGTGCTGTACCAGACGCCGGACAAAGTTCCCGTGACCGCCAGGATGAACCATGCAAACGCCATCAGCGCGACCCATCGCGCGTGCGGATCGACGAATATCTGACGCGAGAAAATCGCGCCGAGCTGATGAAACAGCGCGGCGCGCGCGAAGCCGGTCACGCCCAAGAGCACGATCGCCGTGCCTCCCAGGCGCATAAGGCCCGCTCCTTCTTTCTCCGCGATGACAGCCGAGTGCGCCGGAGGGATCCGGCGCAAGCTCGGCATCAGCACCATCGTATTAAATATGATCCCCCCGACCAGAATGATCGCGCCATATATATGGATCAGTCGGAGGTACCGGTAGAGGTAGTATCCTGCCACACACAGTCCCTAGTCGTGCCATATCTTGGACCGGTTACGAATCCGATCGTTGATGTAGCCCTCTTTGTAATACGTGTCGTAGAACTCCTCGTCGACGTTGTGGATCACCGCGCCGAAGTGCGCCTGCATCGGATTGTAGGTAACCGGCCACTGGCCGAAGTTCTTCACGCAGTAATCGATGTACGATGTGATCGCGTCTTTGACCCATTCAGACGGACGCGTGCGCGGATCGGCGAGTATCTTCTCCATCGTATCCGTCTTCCATGGCGCTCCGACCCGGCGCAGATAACCATCCTGCTCGCGCGAGAGCGTGCGTCCCTTGCCGTACTTCTCTTCGAACCATGCGTTTACGAGCTGTTCGGCGTTCTTGTAGCGAGGCGAAGGAACATAGGTCGCTTCCTTGACGCCCTCGATTCCGAAGATCTTCGTCTGACCGGTAGAGATGGGAGCCTTTGGATTCGGCGCTTCGACGTGGAAGCCGAGTCCGCGCGCAATTTCGGGCATCGCACCCATCAGCAGATCGGGATTGAATCCGCAGAAAACCCAGGCGCCGAGTCCCATCGCTTCTACGGCGAGGCGCATGTTCTGCACCATGCATCCGATCGGGAACTGCTCGACCTGGAAGATGAGCTGCTCTTCGGCCGCGATGGGCGTCGGCAATTCGAGCATCCCTTCCTTGATCCACTTCTCGACGCCCGCGGGACGCCCACCGTTCCACTCGTCGATCGGATAGTAATGCCAGCAATCCATGAAGTTCATCAGCGCCGAGTTGAGCCACGCGGAGTCGCTCAGCGGGATGAACCAGGTCGATCCCGGCATGTTCATGTTGTACTGGTACGGACCCATCAGGGTCGCGTGCGGAGCGCTGGGAACGCGCAGGGCGTAGTCGATATCGGGGCGCTCGTCGAGAATCTGGACGAGCCCTTCCTGGTACCACTTGAGGATCTTGTCGTAGTCTTTCTCGCTCTGGATCTCGATCGGACCCGAGCGCGAGAGCGTGGGTTTGTAGATGAATGCGCCGCGATCATTGATCAGGAGCAGGTCGGTGGCGAGCGAGTTGCCCGGCGAGGGAACCGTGCGGCCTGAGATCCACGTCAGTTCATGGAATCCACCGTCGAGCGAGATATCCCACGCGCACAGTCCATTGGGACCGCACGCGGCCCAGCAGATGATCGCTTCTTCGAGTTCAGTCAGCGCCCGGGGCTCTTTCTTGGAAATAAACTTCATCGGCCCGGCCTGCTGCTTGAGCAAGCGGCCGGTGATGGGATGCTTGGCTTCGGTGCCGGAATCGATTCGATATCCGCGCCCGACGCGTCGGCTGCGAACGGTGCTGAGGAGTTGGAATAGTGTGGGAGACTGTTCAAACGCCCACTTGATCCTGTCCTTGTCGTTCATTGGCTGCCCTCCTGCCATTTAGCCTGGGACACAGTGGTGCAACCCGGTGCCCGGCGGATTTCGAGTGAGACCGGATTATCGAACTGCGCGCCGGTCAAAATCAAACGGCGCGCAGTCCCGTCATTTGAAATCGAAAATCAGATGTTCCTCGGTCATGAAGATCGTGGATTTGCCGAAATCGACGAAGTCGCGCTCGTCTTCGAGCAGCTTCTGCATCGCTTCCGCCCCCTCCGGCGTGCTCGAAGCGGCGACGAGATCCTCGAGGCTGTCCCACCATACTTCGGTGATGCCGTCGAATGGCTCGCTCATCGAGCGCGAGGCGACGAACTGCGCGTTAAGGGGCGTATCGAGCGTGTGGCTCTGAATGTATTTCTTCGCGCGAATCGCTTTGGCCAGGCTTCGAACGAGAGGGCCGTGAACCGCCTTCCATCGCTTGCGAAACGCCTCGGGCGTCATATCTGAACGGCGGCGGACGATGTACACGAGCTTAACCATCGATGAGTTCTCCTGCGACGAAATCGATCACGCGAACTGATACTTGCCGTCCTTGAATTCGATCCATCGTCCGCGATCGCTGACCTGCCCGGCCACGTCGATCTGGGTGCGCAGCACGAGCAATTCTTCCTCGGTAGGGACTTCCAGCGTTCCGATCTTGTCGGCGATATGCGGCTTGAAGCTCATCTCGTTCAGGACATCCTGCACCGTGACGTAGGGCGCGATCGCCTGAAGTTCGAGTTGGCAGTCCGACCGATATCCGTACTGTGCCCACGGCGTGTAAACGCGCCACGGTCCGCTGTTCGGCGGCAATCCGTGCTTCTCGCGCGAGCCGGGACCATCGAGGAATCCGGGCGAAGAAATGAAATCCACGCGTTCGACGAATTTGCGCTTTTGCTGATCGGTCACGAGAATCGTGCGCCAGGTGAGAGCCGCGATACTGTCTGCGCCTCCGGGACCGCCGAAGCGCCGCCCCTCGCCGCCTTCGTACTTGCCGATGACGGTCGAGTTGATGTTGCCGTAGCGATCGACCTGCAGGGTCGCGAGCACGCCGACATCAACATAGCCGAGCTGCGCAAGATCGGCGGCGTAATTCATCGTCGACCATTGCAGCGCGCGATAATTCGCCTTCGAGCTAACCATCGTCATCAGGGGATCAAACGGAACGATCGCTTCGGGGCCGACGACGCCGTCTTCGGTGAGATACTGAAGGTTGGGCGCGTTGAATCGTTTCGCGAGCAGGACCGAGCTTAGCGGCTCGCCGCCGCCTCCCACCCAGTATATGTATTTGTCTTCGACGAGCCGCGCGATTTGACAAATGACGAACTCGCGTTCGTTGAAATTGGTGGCCGGGGTGCTCATATCGCGTAGCCCTCCTTGATGCCTTCGCGCCGCTTCATCTCGATCAGCTTCTCGATGCCGACGACCTTTTGCAGATACTCCTCGTGCGATGCGACCGAGTAGACGTGCTTTTTCAGATAGTCGCTGAAATCGCCGCGATACATCGCGCCCATCGCTTCAACCACGCCCGCCGGATCCGACGCGTACATCCCCTGCACGGTGCCGGGATAGGCTCCGAACGGCGCGTGAACGACCGCATCGACAGCGAAGTGAGGAATCGAGGTGCGGCCCGGATCGCGCCGTATCTCGTCGGTCGTCACAATCTCCTCTGCCGAGACGATCACGCGCTTGGATGCGAGCGCGCATTCCTGATGCGTGATGCCGGTGCCGAAGACACGCGAGTTTCCGTATTCGTCGGCTTGATGGACGTGGATTATCGCGCAATCCGGATTGAGCGCGGGAAGAAGCACAACCGGCTGCCTGGTGTACGGGTCTTCAACGACCTTGCATCCCGAACGTAAGAATCCGTCGGTGCCGCCGAAGCTGCGCGCCGGGATGAAAGGTATTCCCATCGCACCGGCCTTGAGCCGCAGCGTCATGATCGCGTTCGAGTACTCGTAGATCTTGCACTTGTTCTCGCGCACAGACCGCGAGATCCACGGCCCGAAGCCGATAAAGCCGATGTCGATTTTGTCCGCGCATCCCGCGTCGACCATCATCGCGCAATCGACATACGTGTACTTCCCGCACAGCCACAAGTTGCGCTTTTTCTGCCGCATGATCTCGCGCAGCAGCGACGCCGGCCCCCGCGTATAGTAGTTGCAGTCGTAAGCGAGATAGTCGCCGTCTTTGACCAGCCGCTCTACGGCGTCTTTTTCCGTCGTCAGCTTCGAAACCATCTGGTGCGGCTTATGGTCGCGTATATAGGCGCGATAGCCGTCAGGATCGACCTTGAGATAGTCGCCCTTGCCTTCTTCAAGAATCCGCATCGGGAACAGCCTCCAAGGGGCAATAATCGAACTAAGCGCGAGATTCGGCAAGGGTTGCGAGCCTCGGCGCCGGCAATTTCAGCAGCGCGGCTGCAACGCTCGTGCTGCACGCGTATTGACGTTTCGGCGGCCGCAGTGGTATCGGAAGCTATCTCGTCAAAAGGAGGCGCAGAGTCGATGATTGCGGTTTTTCAAAGAATCCTTGCGGCTGATGCGCCTGCCGTCCCGCTCTAGAGTCTCAATTTCATCAGTTTGACGGGCCGCGGACGCACAGCTCTGCGGCCTTTTTCTTTCTGCGCCACACGCGTGTGCGATGGCGTTCAACCACATTCGCATCGAAAGGAGACCGAAATGGAAAGGGTAATCAACTTCGACTCAGCCAGGCCCGATCACTTCAACCACGAATCGAGGAGATCCCATGACCAGAGACGAACCACCCGTCGAGTCGAGGCTGGATAGCTTTCTCGTCGACGGTTACATCAGCGAAGTTCTGGACATTATCAAGGGAGGCAAGGAAGGCACCGTCTACCGATGTCGGAGCGGACCGCTCGCCGACACGTCGGAGATCGTCGCCGCGAAAGTATATCACTTGCTGGAACGGCGAGGTTTCCGCAACGACGCCATCTATCAGGAGGATCGGATGCGCGGGCCTGCCGTCCGCCGCGAACGGCTCGCGATGTCCAAAAAAACCAGCTACGGGCGCAAAGTTCAGTTTGGAATGTGGGCGCGCGCTGAATATGAGACGCTCGTGCGACTGTATGAAGCCGGCGCTGACGTCCCGAGACCGATCGCATGCACCGAGGGCGCCATTCTGATGGAATACCTTGGCGACGAGTCGGGCGCGGCGCCGACTCTCGTATCGGTCGAGCTTCCGCACTCCGAAGCGATCGCGCTGTTCGAGCGCATAATGCGCAACATCGCGATGTGGCTGGGCCTGAATCTAGTTCACGCCGATCTGTCGCCGTACAACATCCTATATTGGGCGGGAGCGGTAACGATTATCGATTTTCCGCAGGCGATCGATCCGCGATTCAATCCCAATGCGCGTGCGTTGCTCGAACGCGACATTACAAACGTAAGCCGGTACTTCGAACGGATGGGCATACGAATCGATCCGGCGCGTGTCGCGCGTCGATTGTGGGACGCGTTCTGTCAGGCAGTGTCAATCAACTGAGGTATCGTGATGGCGGGGGGAAACGGCCCTCCGCCATCAACCAATCGCGATTGTCCTTGACGCTCTTTGCCACAACGGTCCATATTGCCTACCGTTCGTTCGTGCCGGTCCCCAGCGTTTCGCAGTCCTACTGATCATCGAGATGCGATTGGCGTGGCATACGCAACAGGGCAGGCACGGGCGCCTGTCCCGCTTGGAGCGGCGAACGAGACTCGATCAATGAGCTGGAAAGTCACCATCGATAACGGATCGACCTTCACCGACGGATGCCTGCTCACTGATGACGACATCGTCTCGGTGAAGGTCCTGACCACTCCCTACGACCTGATGAGCTGCTTCGCCGAGGTATTCAAAAGCCTCGCGCGAGCCTCGGGGTTGGCGAACGAAGCCGAGCTTCTGCGTCGCGTCGAAGAGGTGCGCTATTCGACGACTGCGGGAACCAATGCCCTGCTGGTGCGCAAAGGAGTTCGCGTCGGAGTAATCGTTGATTCGAGCGCGACGACGTCCGTTTATGGACTGCGAAGTTCGGATTCGCAGCTTATCGATACCCTGCTTGGCGACCGCGTCGCAGGATTTCCGGCCGGCGAGATGTCAGCGTTGGAGATCGATCGGAATCTTCTCGAGGCAGTGCGTGTCCTGCTCAACAAGGGATCGCAATGGATCGCGATCTCGCTTTCGGGCGCCGCCGGCGCGACGGCGGAGCGCGAGCTCAAGCGTCGCTACATGAAACTGCTGCCGGGCCATTTGCTCGGAGCGGTGCCCGTTCTGTTCTCGCGAGAGTTGTGCGCCGATCCCGATGACGCTCGCCGAACCGCGACCGTGCTGCTCAACTCGTTCCTTCACAAGGATATGGCGCGCTTTCTGTATCACGGCGACAACTGGCTTCGAGAGCGTCACGTCGCGCAGCCGCTCAGGATCATGCGCAATGACGAGGGATGCGGACGCGTCGCAAAAACGATCGCGGTCAAAACGCTCGATTCCGGCCCGGTCGGTGGACTGCTCGGCGCGGCGGCGCTCGCCAAGCGCTCCGGATTCGACCGCACACTGACTATGGACGTCGGCGGCACCAGCACCGACCTTGGCGTGATTGAGAAGATGAATCCGGTACGCGAGATGTTCGGCGCGGTGCACGGTCTTCCGATGAGTTTCTCGATGCCCGCGCTGACGACGGTCGCGCTTGGCGGCGGATCGATTTTCCGCGTCAGCGGCGCAAGGATAACGATCGGACCCGACAGCGCGGGCGCGTTGCCCGGGCCAGCATGTTTCGGACGCGGCGGGGTCGAGCCAACGCTCACTGATGCCGCGCTTCTGGCCGGCTATCTCGACAAGGGTCGGTTCGCCGACGGAGCGATTGCCCTCAAAAGCGAAGCTGCCGAGAAAGCGATCCTCGATAAAATCGCGAAACCGCTCGGACATGGAAGTGCGCTTGAGGGCGCGTCCGCGATGATCGAGTCGTTTGCAGACTCGGTCGCCGAGGCTATTCGCGCGATTATCACAAAGCGCGGATGGAAAGCGGCTGATATCACGCTCGTTTGTTACGGCAGTTCCGGGCCGATGCTCGCTTGTTCGATCGCCGAAAAGGCCGAGCTTCGTCATCTCGTGATTCCGGTGGAATCGGCGAGCTTCAGTGCGCTCGGCGTCGCTTTCGGCGATCTCTCGCACGAGTATCGATGGCTGAGCGAAAGCGGCAATGCGTCGTCGTGGCGCGACGAACTCACTGCGCTGGCAGAGCGAGCGGCTCGCGATTCGTTCGGCGAAGGAGCGTCGTCATGGACGACTTCGCTCAGTGTGCGCGATCGCAATAACTCGGCGCGGACGTTTGCGAACATAGAAGATGCCGGTTCCGCGCTGGGGCGGCTCGACGGAACTGCGGTCGTCGACTATCGAATTGCGAGCAAGGGGAGCGCTCGCGAGGCTATCCCCCGACCTCGTCATAAGAGTACCGGCGCAACGCGATCAACGACGCGTGACGCACTGGTCGAAGGAAGCATCCGTGCGGTGGAGATTATCGGCGCGGTCGGTCTCGCCGAAGGCGAGAGCGGACACGGACCCTGTCTCCTGGAATCGCGCTACTGGAGTGCCGTGCTCGGCTCCAACTGGAAATGGAAAACGACGGCATACGGAATCGGCCTGTCGCGGTAGACAGAAAAATGCAAGCTTTTACGTCGAAGGCGGAGGGTGAATCGCGATGCGAGTTGCGATAACCGAGTACCTTGAAATCGACCTTGAGAAGGAACGCTGGCATTGCCGGCGATGCAATGAAGACCTCGCCTCGGCCCGCGACAACTACAAACGCGGGCTGCTGGTCTATGATCGCGATCCGCGCGAGATCCATCGCCCGATTCTTGACGACAAAGCCTATCGATATACGTTCGCGCCCGATTCCGCATGGTGTCGCATCCTCGAATACTACTGTCCGAAATGCGGCACGCAGATCGAAACCGAGTATCTCCCCCCCGGCCATCCGCCGTCGCGCGATATCGAGCTCGATATAGATGATCTCAAGCGGCGCTGGGGCAAAGGCTCTGAAGCGGGGGCGCGCAAATAGCGCGGGCAAGACGTGCGAAGACTTGCGATCGATGTCGGAGGCACCTTCACCGACTGCTTCGTCGAATGGGAAGGCCAGCATATTCAGAGCAAGGCGCTCACCACGCACCATAATCTGGCGGTCGGATTCCTCGAGGCGGTCCAGCGCGCCGCATCCGAGGCGGGGGTCACCGCCGAGAGACTGCTGGGATCGGTGGACTCGGTCCGCTACGGAACGACGCTCGCGACCAACGCGCTGATCGAGCGGCGCGGACCGCGTCTCGGCGTGATGGTGACGATGGGCTTCGAGTTCGGGATGAAGCTTTCGCGCGGACGCGGCTACGGCGACGGTTTGCCGCGCCACCTACAGGTCGATCTTCCGCGCGCGACGCGCCCCGATCCGATCGTCAGACAAAATCTGATCGTCGGGATTCACGAACGAATCGACGCGAAGGGCGAGATTCTGCTTGCGCTTCATTCTGACGACGTTCGCAGCAAAGT
>Ga0335069_10005273_pt1 | contig 19028 bp, 25 predicted proteins | sample Lox_Sample_11_FD_206714 | JGI IMG/M metagenome (GOLD analysis project Ga0335069, IMG submission 206714) | Soil microbial communities from Loxahatchee National Wildlife Refuge, Florida, United States - Lox_Sample_1.1 | ecosystem: Environmental > Terrestrial > Soil > Wetlands | place: USA... | reverse complement strand
ACACACACTTTGGCGGCCTGGGTCTGGCGGGGGATGGCAGCCTGTTTTCCAAATGATTCAATGACCCGGTGACTCAATGGCTCAATCCCCTCAACTCCCATCGGCAATGGGGGGAGATTGCCAATGACATACCCACACCTGGCAATCTCCCCCCCCCCCCCACGACTTAATCCCCTCTCATTCTGAATTCACTGATTCACTTATTCTGAATTCCCCCTACCTCCCCAGCGCCGCCCCAATCTCCCGCTTCGCCCCCACCACCGCCGCCTCCACCGCCTTCTCCCACTCCATCCCCGCATACTTCGCATCCTTATGCGCGAAGATAATCCCCCGCGACGAATTCACAATCGCCCCCGTCCCATCCGCCTTGAACGCCTTCGCCACATCCGCCGCACTCCCCCCCTGAGCCCCGAACCCCGGCACCAGAAAAATCGTCGTCGGCAACAACTCCCGCAACTTCACCATCTGCTCCACATTCGTCGCCCCCACCACCGCCCCCACCGCCGAATACCCCCGCTCCCCCACCATCTCGCTCCCCCACTTCCCCACCAGCTTCCCCACATGCTGATACACCGGCGTCCCATCCTGCAGCAACATGTCCTGAATTTCCGCCGCCCCCGGATTGCTCGTCCGCACCAAAACAAACACCCCCTTATTAAATTCCTTCGCCACTTTCAAGAACGGCCCAACCGAATCGCTCCCCATGTACGGACTCACCGTCACCGCATCTGCCCCCACCATCTCATCCATGGATGCAAACTGCGGATCCGCCAGACTCGCCACCGCATACCGCTCCGACGTGTTCCCGATATCCCCGCGCTTCGCATCGTTGATCACGATCAACCCATGCGCTGCCGCCTCCTGCACCACCGCCGAAAACGCCTCCACCCCATACCAATAGTACTGCTCAAAAAACGCTGAGTTGATCTTCACCGCCGCCACATGCGGCGCCACAATCTTCAACACCCGCGTGCAAAACTCCAGGATCGCATCCACCCCCGCCTCCACATCATCCCCATCATTGAGCTCCCGATGCCCCGAAATCGCCCCCGGCAAATTCTCGTACACCGGATCCAACCCCACCACCAGCGGCGTCTTCTTCTCCTCTATCGCCGCCAAAAGCCGATCTGCAAAATTCTGTTCGACCACTTCCGCTCCTTCCCTGAAGGGACTATTCTCAGCAGAGTCTCACGAAATCGCGATGTTTACTTCGCTTCACGGATTTCAACGGGAACCGTTTCCCGCGGCGAATCGCTGGGCGACCACGTGGCAATCCATCGTCGTTCACTGTCGTCGATTGACGCAAATACTTCTCCCGTTGTACCCAACAGTACAACTGGCTCGCGAAAAATAAGTCGATCGGATCCAATCTGCGCTAGACGGTACCGCAATTCCCCAACGCGCAATTCCAGCCTGACTCGCGCCGAGTGGCCGCCTGAAGGAGTGGGAGCAACCATGTCAAACCTCTTCGAAGAAAGCTTGGAAGTACGTGCGGACCTTTACGCCGCTGCCCGGCGAATCCGAAGGGATTGCAAGCTCGGCAGCGGTAAAGATGGCACTGTTTTTCAGACTAGCGCCGCAACCGCCATTAAGGTATTCCGGCATACGGAAACGTTCAACAGAGAACGGGAATGCTACGCCCGCCTTGCGGAAATGTCGGTCCGGTCGGTCCTTGGGCATGCCGTCCCTCAAATGATGGATTCGGACGAAGCCTTGCTCGTCATCGAAATGACCATCGTCGAACCTCCATTTATACTTGATTTTGCGAGCGCATACGTGGACTATCCCCCCGAATTTTCCGACGACGTCATGGAAGACTGGCGACAGCAGAAACACTTCCAGTTCGGAGACAACTGGGGCCATGTCCAAATTCTTCTCGACGTGCTCGAAAACACGTACGGCATTTATTTCCTCGACCCAAGCCCCGGCAACATCAAATTCGACGAGACAACCTCCGAGCCTTGACACATCTTTCACAAGAAAAAGATTGGCGCTTGATTAACTCCCCCGCTACCATACCGCCAACCCACATCGAGGCATCTTCATGCGCCTTCGCACCGTGTTGTTCACGCCGCTCCTCGTGGCATTCGCGGCCCACGCCCAAACCCTGCCCGCCCAACCAACCTCCGCCCCCGCGCTCCTCCCCATCCCCGACGAAAAATCCCAGGACCGCGCCCGAATGATGATCGTCACCCTGTTCAAAGACGATTACGCCAAAACCGCCCCCGCCGATCGCCAGGCCCTCGCCAAGCGCCTCCTCTCCGAAGCCGCCGCCACCAGGGATGATCCCACCGCCCGCTACGTCCTCCTCCAGGACACCATCGAACTCGCCGCCCTCTCCGGCGATCCGACCACCGCCGTCGCCGCCGCCAACGAACTCGCCCGTCTCTACACCCTCGATCCCATCGCGCTCAAAAAACAAACCCTCTTCGAGAGCAACGCCGCCGCCACTTCCCCCGCCGCCGCCGAAGCCACCGCCCGCTTCGCCCTCGACACCGCCGACGAAGCCGCCCTCCTCGACGACTTCGCCTCCGTCCAGCAATTCGTCAACCTTGCCGAAAGCGCTGCCAACAAAACCCGCAACGTCCCCTTCGTCTCCTCCATTCAACCGCGCCTCTTCGACTTCCGCTCCCTCATCGCCGACTATCCGAAAGTCCAAAAGATGCTCGAGCATCTCGCCGCCGACACCGCCGATGCCGACGCCCACCTCTTCGTCGGACGCTTCTACGCGCTCCGCAAAGGCCAGTGGACCATCGGCCTCCCCCACCTCGCCATGGGCAGCGACGCCCGCCTCCGCAACCTCGCCACGCTGGACCTCTCGAACCCCGCCGACGGCCTCCAACAAGCCCAACTCGGCGACGCCTGGTGGGACTACGCCCAAACCACCACCAACTCCACCCGCACCCACATCGAAGCCCACGCCCGCGACTGGTACCACCTCGCACAACCCAATCTCGCCGGCCTCACCCTCACCCGCATCCAATCCCGCATGCAGGGCGACGCCACCACGCCCGCCACCGCCTCAACTCCCAATGCCCAAACCCTCGCCCTCCTCCCGCTCATCGACATCACCAAAGACACCATCGACGGCAAATGGTCCTTCATCAACGGCGTCCTGCAATGCACCGCCCCCAGCCGCAACGCACTCATCGCCATCCCCTACGTCCCGCCCGAAGAATACGACCTCCGCATCACTTTCACCCGCACCGAAGGCCAAGGCCCCCTCACCATCCTCCTCACCTCCCACGGCAAAGCCTTCGGCTTCGCCCTCGACGTCAAAGGCGACGCCCGCTTCGAACGCCTCGCCGGAAAAATCGCCAAAGACAACCCCACCGCCGCCCCCGTCGTCATCACCAACAACCACCGCTACATCCTCACCCTCCAGATCCACAAAGACCTGATCCGCGCCCTCCTCGACGACAAACCCATCACCCAATGGAAAACCGACTACAAAGACCTCGCCCGCTACGCCATCTGGAAACTCCCCGACGAAAAACTCTGCGCCATCGGCATCAACAATTCCAAGGCCACCATCTACGACATCCAACTGGTCGAACTCGCCGGCAAAGGACATCCCTCACGCTGAACGCCAAAACAAAAAAAACGCGGTTTTTCCGCGGTTTTGAGGGGAACTTCAGTTTTGGCAGATCCGCTTACATCGGCTTCTTGGCCACGGTCCGGTCGTACACGCTCAGCAGCTTTTCCTTGTCGAAAATCATCTCCGAGCGCGTCAGCCCCACCATGTCGTATTCGTAGGTCAGTTCGATCGCATCCACCGGACACGCCTCTTCGCACATTCCGCAGTAGATGCACCGCAGCTCGTCGATGTCGAATTTCGCCGGATATTTTTCGCGGTCGGTCCAGGGGGCCTGCTCACCGATGATGTGGATGCAGTGGGCGGGGCAGGCGGTGGCGCACATGTAGCAGGCGACACATTTCACGCGGCCCTGTTCGTCGCGGTTCAGGCGGTGCACGCCGCGGTAGCGCTGCGTGTCCATGCCGCCGTGGAAAACGTCCTTATTCTCGCGGCGTTCCTCAGGATATTGCATCGTGCGGTGGCCGCCGACGACGGACTTGCGCAGGTGCCGCATGGTGGTGCCGAGGCCGGAGAGGACGGCGGGGACAAACATGGACTCGAAGCTGTTGAGCTTGGGTTCGCGGAGTTCGAGGACATCTTCAGGCTTCATGCGGCGCTCGCGAAGAAACGGGGAACGTTTCTGAAGTATAGCGGCGCGGACGGGTTATGCCAGCGCGTGCGGTCGATGTTGGCGCAGGTTAAAGCGGTGCAATCACTTGGACTCATCGAGGTGGATGCCGCCGGGTTGGGCGGCGGTGACGGAGCGGAGGAAGAAGTCGCGGGACTTGAGGGCGATGGCGCCGACGGCGACGAGGGCCATCATGCCGAAGCCGAAGAGGGTGACCATGCTCAGGGTCTGCTGCTGCTGGCGGAGGGCGGCGCGGCGTTCGAGCTTGGACTGCATGGGGGTGGTATCCGGGAGTGCGTCGCGAATGGTGGTGACGCTCTTAGGTGCCGCTGGGACAAGGTCATAGAGACGGGACTCTGGAGGGAGGGGAGCGGGGGAGGGGGGGGGAGCGAGCATGGCGGCGGCCGTTGCGATCGGCGAGGGGGGGCGGGAAAGGAGGTCGGCGATCTGGCCGGTGGAGGACTGGGCTTCGCGGACGCGGCCGGTGAGGATGGCGCGCGCAACGATCGCATCCTCCTTGACTTGCGCTTTGATGAGCGCGCCGCAGCGGAGGCAGCGTTCGAAGAAGCCGTGGGCGTTGGACTGGATATCGGTGTGCCGTCCGCAGGCCGGACAAACGCATTTCATGGATGAAGACCTCCGCAGCGCCGGCACTCCGCCGGGGGATGCGAGGGTTTCATCGGATGAATGCGGAGGGGGCGTCAGTGGGGGCGAATTTTGCGTTTACAGTAGGGGAAACACGTGAATTATTGGACGCCTCTTTAGGGTAGGGGATGAATGGGAGGCTATTCCGGCCGGTAAAGTCCGTGGTTCTGGATGTAATCGGCGACGGCGGGGGGGACGAGGAAGTCGAGGGGGAGGCCTTGGCGAACGCGTTCACGGAGGTCGGTGGAGGAGATCTGGATGAGGGGGGTGTGGAGGATTTCGAGTTTAAGGCGCGCGGCGACGGCTGGGCCGAGGTTTTGGGCCACTACTTCGAGGTTTTTTTCGATCGAATCGCCCTCGTTCCCCGCCATAAGGGGCTCGATCCCCGCCGCGCCCCCCCCCACCCGGCCCCCACGTGCGCGCTCATCCGAAACCATTCCGGCCGTTTTGGCAGGTGCTGACGGTCGGCCGAGGACGGCGATTTCGATCATGTCGACGAGCTCGCCGATGCGGTGCCAGGTGTGGAGTTTGGGGAGCTGGTCCTGGCCGATGAGGAGGGTGAGTCGGTCGGCGGGGTTTTCGGCGCGGAGGGATTCGAGGGTGTCGATGGTGTAACTGGGCCCCCCCCCGCTTTTGCCTTGCGCCTCGCCGCGGGCGAGTTCGCGGGCGTCGGCGAGGAAGAAGGGGTGGTGGGCGATGGCGGCGTGGAGCATGGCGAGGCGGTGTTCGGAGGATGCGCTTTGGTGATGTTGTTTGTGTGGGGAGATGAAGGCGGGGATGAAGAGGACGCGGTCGGCGCGGAGGAGTTCGCGGGCGCGCTGGCAGGTGATGAGGTGGCCGTGGTGGATGGGGTCGAAGGTTCCGCCGTAGATCAGTGTGTGCATGAGAGACCGGGGTTAAACACGAAGGACACGAAGAGCACGAAGGACCACAAAGGGAATGATAAATGACGAATGACAAATGACGAATCAAATTCCAATGATCAATGAGAGAATGACTGAAACGGGGCGTGGGCGCGGTGACAAACCGGTGGGTGAGTGGTATCCTTCTTTGCATGGCTCGCGGGTGCGGGCTGCATTTCCTGCAAGCGGGCGGTTGAGCCCGGTTATATGCCTTCACAAGTGAACCAGCGCCGGTTGGCGCTTGAGGCTGCGCGGTTGATGGTGGAGCGGGTGGAGACGGAGTATCTGCATGCGAAGGAGCGGGCGATCCTCTTGCTGGGGTTGCCGTACCATACTCCGTATCCGACGAATCGGCAGATCAAGCATTACATCGGGCTGTTGACGAAGAAGCGGATGGGGGCGGAGGCGATGGCGGGGCGGGTGTGGCGGATGCGGGAGGTGGCGGAGGAGATCATGACGGTGCTGGAGGATTTTGATCCGTATCTGATCGGGTCGACGCTGTCGGGGCAGATTCGGGAGTCGTCGGATATCGATCTGCACGTATATTGCGATCATTATGAGGAGGTGCGCGGGCGGCTTTTGATGATGGGGTATGAGGGGGTGGAGGTGGAGTTTGTGGAGAATCAGAAGGGGGAGTTTGTGCATTTGAGGTGGATGGAGCCGGCGGGAATGACGAATGACGAAGGACTAATGACGAATCAAATTCCAATGACCAATGAGCGAATGACTGAAACGGGAGGCGGGGCGGCGGCGGTGGGGATACCGGTGGAGATCACGGTGCATTCTTGGGGGCAGCGCGGGGAGGTGTTTTATTCCTCGGTGACGGGGAAGGTGATGAGGCGGGCGGAGTTGGGGGAGGTGAGGAGGATTCTGGCGGCAGAGTAATTGAGGCGGACGTGAGGCAACCCGGGCAAGCCCGGGGCTATCTGTTCGTGGTGGCGCCGGTTGCGGTGTGGTGCATTGCGTTGCAATGCCGCTTCTAAAGTTTCGGGTGGAGGGGATTCGATTCGATGTTGGGTTTGGTAGCGGGTTCGATCGCCCCGTTGGGGCTTCACTTTTTTTGTTGCGTTCTTTTCCAGGGGTTCCCGTTGGTCACCCCTGGCTATTTTCGTGGGCCCCTTTGGGGCGGATGTTGGCGGGCGACGTGCGATGTGGTGGTGGTGTGTGAGAGGTACTGCGCCGCGTGCGCGGGGAGCGGGCTGATGGGGTGGAGGGTTGTGTGCCGGCGCTTACGCTGCGGGTTCTGTGGGGGGGAGCAGGGCGCAGATGGATTGAAGGAGGATGGGGAGGAGGGCGGAGTCTCGATGGTTGAAGCGGAATGCGTGTTCGCCCCAGTAGAGGCCGAGTTGGGAAGTTCCGACTTGCCGCCAGAAGGTTCGATTGGTTCGAACGTAGTGCCAGAAGCCAGCCAGGCGATCGATGGCGAGGGGGAGTTTTGAGATCTGGGCATTTTTGAGGCCGAGGACGTTGCGTGTGGGTCGGAAGACGAGGGAATCGAAAGGGCCATCGGGATGCTGCCAGGGGTTGGTGTAGATGGTGCCGGCGCGGACGGATTTAGCGATGGGGAGAAAGAGTGCTTTTTCGGGGTCGAGATCGGGGAGGCGCCTGATGATGACGCGGTCGTGGTTCTGGGTGATTCCCCAGACGGCGTGTGGGTGGGTTGCGACGAGGATGTTGGCGGCGTGGGAGGTGAGGATCGCCTGGCGAATGATGAAGACGGCGCGGGTGGCGGTGGGGTAGGAGATGTCGAGGGATCTGGCGATCTGATAGGCGGACTCATGGCGCGCGAAGAGTTCGAGGAAGCGCAGCCATTGCGTGCAGGAGAAGTTCATGGAGGCGAGCCAGCGTCCGGAGAATTCGCTGAAGGTGTAGCGGCATTTGGCGCAGCGTCGGCGGTCGTCGCGGAGGAGGTAGACACGTCGGCTCCTGCAGCGGGGACAAAAGCGCTGGCGATTGGGGAAGCAATAGCGGGCGAACAGGCGTTTTGCGTTGCGTTCTTCCTGATCAGCGCCGGCGAGGTTGTGTTGGACGGATTTCACACGAGTGGCTATCGGGAGAATTGGAGAGTCAACACATGATGATAGGTTTCCTACCTAGAAGATCGCGGAAAAACGCAACACGCGATTCTTTGGATTTTGTGTGTGTTTTCAGCTAGATGTGCTGTGTTTTTCGTGATTCAGGCCAGTGGATAACGGGTGCCAGAAATTATAGGTACGCCTTAAAGGGAGGCTCAACCAAATCCGGGATTATCCCGAATTGTGGTTTGTGCCCGCAAGCGGTTTGCTGCCGGCGTGCAGGAACGCGACGGAGCGTCCTGAATCAGGAAACAACGTTTGTTTATGTCTTTTGGAGGCTTCGCATGTCGTTAACTGTCGGGAAAAGAATCACGCTTGGATTCGGAATGATCATCGTGTGCATCGCGGCGTTGGGGGCATTTTCGTACATGAAGTTCGGAGTGGCGGCCGCCAAGACGGAGGACCTGGGGGCAACGTCGGAGACGGCGATCAATGTATCTCAGGCGGAATCGCTGATGCGTCGCAACGTGGTGCTGCTGCTGGAGCACGTTCTTTCGTCGAATGCACAGGAGATGTCGACTCTCGAAGGGGAGATCAAGGCGAACCGCGAGGAGAACGCGGGACTTCTGAAGAAGATTGAAGCGGAGATGGACACGGAAGACGAGAAGCGGATGTATGCGGAGGTGGACGCGACCCGCGGGAAGTTCTTTGAAGCCCTGGAGAAATGTCTCGTTCCGAGCCGGGAGAACAAGCAAAAGGAAGCGGTGGACATTTACCACAATGATGTGGAACCGGCATACGAAGCGTACAAGAAGGCGATGGGCGATCTGCGGGAATTGCAGACGAAGCAGTCGGAGGCGGCGCGCGTGGACGGCATCGGCGCGGCGACCTCCGGCAAGCAGGCGATTGCGGTGGCGGTACCGGTGGCGGCGATTCTGGGGATCATCACGGCGGTGGTGACGATCCGGTCGCTGACGCGGCTGCTGTCGACAATTGCGGGTGCGCTGGGGATGGGCGCGGCGCAGCTTGCATCGGCGGCGAGCCAGGTGTCGGGATCGAGCCAGGCGATCGCGCAGGGCGCGAGCGAGCAGGCAGCGAGCCTGGAGGAGACGACATCGGCGCTGGAGGAGATCTCGTCGATGACGCGGCGCAATGCGGACACGGCGCAGGAGGCGAGCAACATCAGCGAGGTGTCGCAGAAATCTGCGGAGCAGGGGAACGGGGCGATGCAGAAGATGTCGACGGCGATCAAGGACATTGAGAAGAGCGCGGCGGAGACGTCGAAGATTCTGAAGGTGATCGATGAGATTGCTTTCCAGACGAATCTGCTGGCGTTGAACGCGGCGGTGGAGGCGGCGCGAGCGGGAGAAGCGGGCAAAGGGTTTGCGGTGGTGGCGGAAGAAGTGCGCAACCTGGCGATGCGTTCCGCGGAAGCCGCCAAGAACACAGCGCATCTGATTGAGGAGTCGGTCAAGAACGCCAAGAACGGCGTGACGATCGCGGGCGAAGTGGCGGGGGTACTGGAGGAGATCACGACCTCGTCGTCGAAATCGTGTTCACTGGTGGGAGAGATTGCGGCGGCCTCGAAGGAGCAGACGCAGGGGATCGGACAGGTGAATACGGCAGTGTCGCAGATGGATAAGGTTGTCCAGGGCAACGCAGCGGCGGCGGAGGAATCTGCCTCGGCGGCGGAGGAATTGTCGAGCCAGGCGGAGCAGGTGAAGCAGATTGTGGGGCAACTGCTGGTGCTGGTGAACGGGAAGTCGGCGGCGGAGAGCGGATCGCAGAGCTCCCATCCGACGAAAGCGCCCGCGCGGAAAGAGAGCGCCAAGAAGGCGGCGGCCCAGGCCAGGAAGTTGATTCCGCTGGATGCGGAAGAGGCGGGCAGCAAGGCCGGCGCGGCTTTCGCAGACTTCAACGGGTAAGCCCCAAAGGTTTTTCCGGAAGAGCGTCTTGCACAAGAAAATGTCGTGAGGGGAGGAGCGTCTGTACGAGCTCCTTCCCTTTTTTCAATCGGTCTTCTGATACTTTTCAGGGCCGCAGCATTGAGGAGGTTACACCATGCACGATGTTGAATTTGTCGGGGGATCACTGGATGGCTCGCAGGTACGTGTGCAGGAGCTTCGTTCGACGCTACGTCTTCCGCCTGCTGCGGGGACGCGGTGGAGCGAGGTGTACGAGCATCAGCAGGATGGGCGGTATCATTTTGTGCGCCATGGGATGCCGCCGCTGATGCAGCTTCCGGAGAGGGAAGAGGCGGAGGCGAACAAGGAGTTGGCATCGATGCTGCAGTCGCTGATGCCGCTGCTTGATCGGCTGGACGAGCATTTCTGGAAGCGCGGGGGATACACGCAGTTGACGCTGGGCGCGTGGGTGTTGACGCGGCGGGATGATGTGCCGGCGGGGGTTGCGTCTGTGGCCGAGGCTGGTGGGTCGGAGGTGTCCGAGAGCGGTGGGTGAATTGAAGTGGGGGGAGCGATTTGCCGGCGCGGGTGGAGTACGCTTCGAGTTGGGAGGCGGGTGAGGATTAGGAAAGGGGTGGGGGTTGTGATTAAGATGCGGGGATGAAGATTTACACGAAATTTGGCGATCGTGGGCAGACGGCGTTGTTTGATGGGACGCGGGTGGGGAAGGATGATTTGCGGATTGAGACGTATGGGACGGTGGATGAATTGAATTCGGTGATTGGGGTGGCGATTGCGCAATCTGCGCATGAGCGGGTGACGGGGGTCCTGGTGCGTTTGCAGCGGGAGTTGTTTGTGCTGGGTTCCGATTTGGCTACGCCGGCGGGATCGAAGAATGAGGGGAAGGTGAAGCGGATCGGGGCGGAGGAGGTGGCGGGGCTGGAGCGGGAGATTGACCTGGCGACGGCGGAGTTGCCGGCGTTGAAGAATTTTATTTTGCCTGGGGGGAGTGTGGCGGGGGCGACGCTGCATGTAGCGCGGACGGTGTGCCGGCGTGCGGAGCGGTGCCTGGTGGGGCTGATGCACGCGGAAGGTGCGGAAGAGGAGAGCCAGTCGCTCATCTATTTGAATCGGCTGTCGGATTTGCTGTTTACGCTGGCGCGGCTGGCGAACAAGCTGGAAGGGCGTGGGGATGTGGAGTGGCATCTGGGATGAGCGCGCGAAAGGGGGATGGGGGGAATTGTCGCCGATTCACCCGCCCGCCGGTTCGCCCGCTCGGGCTTTTGCGGGGCAACAAAAGCGGGTAAATGGCGTTTGTTCATGTGTCGTACGGAAGACTGTTTACGAATGAGGAGCCGAATTCATGGGCAATGGTTGTGGCTGTGATTGTGAGCGCGAGGATGTATCGCGGCGGGTGGTGTTGGGGGTGATGGCGGCGGCGGCGGTGGCAGTTCCGGGGTTGTCGGGGACTGTGCGGGCGGAGGATGCCTCCCCTCCCACTCCAGCGGACGGCGCGAAGTGGGTGAAGACGGTGAAGCCGGGGGATGTGCCGGACAAGGGGGCGAAGGCGGTGAAGGGTCCGGATTTGAAGGCGATTGTGATATTGGTGCGGTCGGGGAAGGAGATTCGCGCGTTGTCGCCGGCGTGCACGCACAAGCGGTGCGATGTGGCGCCGGTGACAGGGAAGCAGGTGTTGCATTGCAAGTGTCACGGGGCGGAGTTTGATTTCGAGGGGAAGAACACGCGCGGTCCGGGGAAGGGGGATAATGTACCGCCGAAGTTGAAGCCGCTGGGGTATTATGCGTTGCGGTTGAACGGGGACGGGGTGATTGAGGTGGACACGAGCGCGACGGTGGATGCGGAGGCGAAGGGGGCGAGTTTGATGGTGGAGGGGTAAGGGATTTTTTGTCAGTGGATGAGAGGGGTGAACTGCGTGGATGGTGCGGCCCTTGTTTGAGGAAACGCAACACACAGAACCTTGTTGGCGCGAGGTGTTGTCGGGCGGCGGGGGATTGGGATAATGGGGAGGCGTCGCGCGGGGCGACTGATCTGAGTGTTTGAAGGAGTGGTCATGGACGGACGATCCACGGTGTCGCGGCGCGAGGTGCTGGTGAATGGGGCGACGGCGGCGGCGGGGGTGGCGCTGGCGGGATGTGCGTGCGGAGCGCTGGGCGGGTGTCAGCCGGAGAAAGATAAGCAGAAGGCGATCACAACGGGGGTGGTGAACATTGGGCCGGCGACGGATTATCCGGCGGGGACGGCGAATGTATCGCAGTTGACGAAGTATGGGATTGTGGTGACGAATGATTCGGGGGTGCGGCTGGCGATTTGGCCCAAGTGCACGCACAAGGGGTGCATGACGAAGTGGAACGAGAAGGATTTTGAGTTCATCTGTCCGTGTCACCTGAGCGAGTTTGATTTGCTGGGGCGGGCGATCAAGGGACCAGCGACGAAGCCGCTGCCGAGCGTGGTGGCGCAGCAGCAGGGGGATGGGACACTGACGGTGGATTTGGACAAGTTGTATGGGGAGTGAGTTTGCGCCGGCGACGACGAGAATGGGGGCGGCGATAGCGTCTTTATCTTAATCCTCATCTTTATCTTCATCTGGCCGGCGCGCGGGAGATTAGGATTAAGATAAAGATGAAGATTAAGAGTTGTTGGGTATCAACTCTGATGCGACGGGTCTAGGTGTTTGTCAGGCGACGAGGCCGAGGTGGAGGGTGAGGGTTTGGCCGTCGAGTTGGAAGGTGATGACGGCGGGTTCGAGGCGGAGTGAGGAGGCGTCGGAGGCGGGGATGGCGGAGGGGTTGGAGGCGAGGAAGGCGGTGAGGAGGGCCTGGCGCTGTGCGGAGGTGGCGAACTCGGAGACGTAGCAGTTGGTGTGGTTGGAGGAGTGGCCGTCGTCGGATGCGGTGTGGACGAGGACGAGACAGAGGCCGTCGAGGGACTGGCCGTTCCAGGAGCCCTGGGTGACCTGCCAGGCGGTGACGTCCTGATGTTCGGAGTAGAGGCCGGGGAGGCGTGCGTTGCGGAAGTGGAATTCGCGGGTTTCGAGGGAGCTGACGTTGTTGAGGGGGATGCTGGCGTCGGGGAGGGAGAGGGCGGGGTCGTGGGAGGTGTCAGGAGTGGCGAAGGCGGCGAAGGGGGCGAGGGTGAGCAAGGCAATGGTGAGGAGAGCGGCAACGCGTTTCATCGTGAAGTCCCCTGATACAGACAGTTAGGGCTTAGGGAAACGGCAAAAGGAAGATGTTACCTTTTTTTTAGCAACGTTGCGAGAGGATTCCTGTAGTAAATGTGCGGAGGGGCGTTTGCGGGGCGTCGAGCGTGATGACAAGGGATGTACGCAGGGGGTGCGTGGTCGGATTTGCGGGGTGTGGGGGATTCGGAAGGGGTGGGGCGCCGGGGAAATGGCAGAGCTCAGGTCGTTATTCCCCCCCTCCAAGACAACCCCCTTACTGGGGGCGATGTTCACAACTTCGTAGATGGCGTGAAGGGGGTGTCGGCGGGGACGGTGCGGGCGTATGCGGAGCCGCTGCGGACGGAACGCTGAAGCAACGATCCTTAAGGCTGCGTCATAGGGGTGTTGAGAGCCCCGCGGATTTTGCCGGCGAGGTAGGCGTTTTGGGCTTCGGGGAGGTTGGAGCGCGTGGTGAGGAGGGTCTTTCCATCGGCGAGCCACTCGGCGTTGACACGGATATCGTGTCCATCGGCGGTACGCGCTGAGAGGTTCGCGGAAAAATAATCGTGGGCGAACTGGCCGCTCCACATACCGGCGACCGTGTCCTCTGTGAAGCCCAGTTTGCCGAAGAGATCCGCGACCGTTTGCATGGCGTCTGATGGGGCGAGTGACGTCGTCATGGTCCATTCGTTGGGAAGCGGATTGTTTTCCGTGGGCGCTTCGGGGGCGGGTTGGGTTGCGGCCGATGGCGGCGGCGTTTGCGTCGCGCATCCGGCCAGTGAAAGGGCGCAAGCCAGCGTGATGACGGCAGCGGTGTTTCTCATGATGAATTCTCCGGTGTAAGCGGTTGTGCGAAGTGGCGCGATCAGTGTAAGGGGAGGGCGTACGTTGCGGAAATTATTTGTTGAGAAATTCCGCCCAGCGGGGGCCGATGCGGTCGGGGGCTTCTTCGTGGGGCATGTGGGCGAGGTCGGGGTGGGGGTCGAAAGTGCAGTGGGGGAGTTCGCGGGCGAGGCGTTCGCCGGCGTTTTGGGTGAGGAGGGGGTCCTGTTCGCCCCAGGTGAGGAGGGTGGGCTGGGTGATTTCATGGAGGCGCGGGAGGTGGAGGGCGGGGGCGAGATCTTTTTCGTTGGCGGGGAGGTGGCGCATCATGTCCATGATGCGGAAGCGGTTGTGGCGGTGGGAGAGGTGGCGGATATAGCGGGCTTTGAGGTCGGGGTCGAAGCGGGATTTGTCGACGTAGCTGATGTACTCGACGCCGGCGACGAGTTTTTCGGCGGGCGTGATGGACATGAGAAGTTCGCCCAGGAGCGGGACGCGGGCGAGGCGGTACATGGTGGGGAGTTTCTGGGGGTAGCAGGCGGGGTTGGAGAGGAGGATTTTGGTGAGGCGGGATTTTTGCTGTGCGTTGGGGTGGAGGGCGGTGATGAGGCAGAGTCCGCCGCCGAGGGAGTTGCCGGCGATGGAGAAAGTTTTTGCGCGGAGGGCGTCGGCGATGGGCCAGACGGATTCAGCGAGGGCGCGGATGGGGACGCCGCCGAGGGGCCAGCCGGCGCTCTGAGGTGGCAGGGTGAGAGAGGAGTAGTCGATGAGGGCGAGGTCGTGGGAGTGGAAGAGGTAGGGGGCGATGGCGCGGAAGGTGGCGATGGTGAGGCCCATGCCGTGCTGGAGGATGAGGAGGGGGCGCGGGGTGGGGGAGTGTTGGCGGAAGAATTTGAACGGGATGAGGCGGTCGTGGAAACGGATGGCGTAGACGCGGGTGGCGCCGGCGTTTTCGACGGAGGGGAGTTCCTGCGTAGGTGGCGGGTCGGCGGGGTCGAGGGGGTGCGGGGGTTCGTCGAATTCGAACCAGGGCCAGGGGAGGGGGGCGAGGTTTTGCGGGGTGTTGGGCATGGCGGAATGATGATATGCGGGGATGGGGCGTGCAACTGCTTTCATCCGTGATCAGCCAAGTATGTCACGCTCGGAATGCGTATAATGTTTTTTTGTAGAGGTCGGTATTTGCCTTTCGGGACCTGGAGCATGACGCGAACGCTTTCCATCGAGTATACGGACGACATTCTCGCCAGTGTCGGGCTTTCGGAGGCGGAGTTTTCTGCGGCGGCCAAGTTCATCGTGGCCGCGCAGTTGCACGCGGAGGGAAAGCTTTCCGCAGGTCAGGCAGCGGCGTTCTGCGGGATGGGGAAGGTCGAGTTTCTGAATGAGCTTCCGCGCCGGGGATTTCACGCGAGCAATCTGCGGGTAGAGGATGCGGACACGGAGCTGGGGTTTGGGCGTGGCGGAAAGATGCCACTTTCCCGGGGCTGAATAGATTTCCGTTCACGCGATTACCGTGGCGGTGGTACAGCGATTTTATCGCCCAAGGATTCGACCGCACAAATCAGAACCTTGGTCCCCATTACGTTAATCACCGCAAGTCCAAGCAATCGGCTTTTGGTTGTATTGTCTGCCTTGAGCTTACTGATTGCGTCAATGTCGCGCGCGAAGGTTTGCTGATCAGCCGGCGAGAGGTTCTGCATCAATCCCAAGCAATATGCCGGAAGTACGGCCGCCGCCTTTTCAAAAGACACACGTTCCATGATCTTAACGATCGTGTCGCGCGACATTGCGCGCTTCCGATCGACTGCGTAGTCAGTCGTTCTGAGCAGGCTTTGAACAACGGCACTGAATCCGATGCCAACATCCTGATTGCCAATCCTGACAGTGAAAAGAGAGCTGCGCAGCAATGCCATTGAAGAAAACGCGGAGACCAAGAGCTGAACGATTCTGACCTTGTCGCTATCAGCTTCACCGGTTACACCAAAGGTCCAGCCAAATATTTTCGCGATGAACAAAGCAGCGCAAGAAACCGATGCATTTATGAGAATGTACAGGGCACTCGGGAGCGTTTGGAGGGCTTCCCCTGGTTCATCTTTATAGCGGGTTATCAATTCAGAAAGGCCAAAAAGCGCACCAAAGACGAGCGCGAGGCCGTAGTCAATCTCGCTGTTCAAGTGCTTCCTCGCCAAACTCCCATCATCTGGGCCGCGCGAATTCCGGACGGAGAGAGGCTGAACTTTTCTTCTCCCTTCGGGCCGTCCTGTAGTACCAAACCGAATCGCTCCACCTTCTCTATCGTTTCCAGCAATTGCCCGAGTGGAATACACCCGCTGTCGCACATAATTTGCGATATGTCCTTTGGAGCACCATCGGACAAGGCTACAAGGACTCGCGACTCCGCATCTTCAGTGTGAAACTCTTGCACACCAATCCCACGTGATTGGAGTTCCTGCAAAAAAGGCCCGGATCCGCTTCCGCTTCCGGAGCTTGAAGAGGAACTGCTCGAGCTCGGGTATTCACCAAAATGCATTGGCATTTTCATCTCTCTTTCAACTGTCAAGATTATACCACTTTTGCGTTGCTCGGTGAAGCCAAATCTCGCCCGTTTGCGTTGCAATCGTAGAGGACAGGTGCTGGAATGAGTGGCGCCAGGCCTTGGAGTGCAAAGGAGTGCGGTGATGATGCGTGAGCGTGTGGTGGAATCGGTGAAGGGGAAGCGGGTGCTGGTGATGGGGCTGGGGCGGTTTGGCGGTGGGGTTGGCGTGTCGAAGTGGCTCGTGGAACAGGGGGCGATCGTCACGGTGAATGATGCGGCGTCGGCGGAGGAGTTGAAGGAGTCGATTGCGCTGCTCGACGGGCTTCCCGTGACGTTCAAGCTGGGCGGGCATGTGCTGGAGGATTTTCTGGCGGCGGATCTTTTGGTGTTGAATCCGGCGGTGGATAAGCAGGCCAATGAGGTGGTGCGGGAGGCGCTCAAGCGCGGGATTCCGTACACGACGGAGATGAATTTGTTTGTCGAGCGGTGTCGCGGGTTCACGATTGGCGTGACGGGGTCGGTGGGAAAGTCGACCACGACGACGTTGATTTATGAGGCGCTGAGGCATTGCCGATTGCCGATTGCCTATTGCCTATTGGAGGAGGGGGCCGGCAATCGGCAATCGGCAATTGGCAATGGGAAATCACCTCGAGTCTTTCTCGGGGGGAATATCGGCAAGTCACTGCTTTCGGAGTTGCCACAGATCGGCGCGCAGGACATCGTGGTGCTGGAGTTGTCGAGTTTTATGCTCGAGGAGACGCCGCGGGTGAGCGGGGGGGGGTGGTCTCCCAACATCGCGGTGGTGACGAATGTGTTTCCGAATCATCTGGATCGGCATCACACGATGGCGGAGTATTCGGCGGCGAAGCAGAACATTCTGAAATTTCAGCAGCCCGGCGACGTGGCGGTGTTGAACAACGATCACGAGTTGGTGAGCCGGTGGACGCATTTCGCGCGGCCGGGGGTGAAGGTGGTGAAGTATACGACGCGCGGGCCGCATGGGAAGATGGAGTTGGTGATTCCGGGGGAGCACAATCAGTCGAACGCGGCGGCGGCGGTGGCGGTGGTGGATGCATTACCGATGCAGATTGATCGTGCGGCGGCGATGGAGGCGATTCAAAATTTTCCGGGGCTGGCGCATCGCCTGGCGCTGGTGCACAGCAGGGAGATTGGCGGCGGCGAGAAGAAGAGAACGCTGCGGTTTTACAATGATTCGAAGGCGACGAGTCCGGATGCGTCGATCACCGCGCTCCTGGCGTTTGAAGCGGGGACCGCGGTGTTCATTGTGGGCGGTTATGACAAGCACATCGATCTGTCGGCGTTCGAGTCGCTGCTCGCGGAGCGCGCGGGCGGCGTGATCGGGATCGGGCAGACGGGGCAGGCGATGGTGGATCGGGTGCGCGCGGCAGGAGGTCCGTTGCCGGCGGAGCGGGTGGTGTATGCGGAGACGCTGGAGAAGGCGGTGCCGCTGGGAGTGGCGTGGGCGGAGGCGTCGGAGAAAATCGCCGCGGTGGTGTTGTCGCCGGCGTCAGCGAGCTGGGGGCAGTTTGCCAATTATGAGAAACGCGGGGAGCGGTTCATCGAGATCAGCCGCGCGCAGCAGTCGCGATAGAAAAAAGTCGCGGGCAAATACGCCAGCGATGGACGGGGGAAACATCGCCCATAGGGGGGTGCAGGGGGATTGCAAAATCCAAGATAAATAACGCCCTTCGTAGGGCAAGAGTTGCAAAATGCAACGCCCCCGATCCAGCGATTGACTTGCGGGATGCAAATTGCAAGCGAACGCCGAATTCCGGAAAAACAGCCACTTTCGATAGAGAATTCAGAACTTGCGGTCGATTTCTTAGATAGTCCCATGGCCGGGTTTCGTGTTCGCCCGGCGGTCTGGAGACTGGTGTTTGTTTTAGGGTGTTTTATGCCGTATTCAGGACAGCAGTGGGCTCATACGCAAGTGGAAGCGCTGATGGACATCGCGACGACTTTGGCGGATTACACACAATCCCTGGAACAGTGCGCGAAGGTGCCGACGTACCTGAGCCGGGTGCTGGATCTGGAGCCGCTGACTTTGGCGGTGGTGCGGCATGAGAGGGAGAAGTCAGCGGAGATCATGTTCGTTGCGTCGTCGGGGCAGGTGGCGACGGGCGAGGCGGGGGCAAACTTTCACAAGAACATCCTGGAGATTTACGAGCAGACGCGGCCGCTGACGACTCTGGATGGTCCGACGCTGCGTCCGGCGTTTGGGCTGACGGATGGCGGTTTTTCGGAGCTGTCGGTGCAACACCTGGCGCTGTTTCCGCGGGCGCTGGTGGCGGTGCGGACGATCGATGAATCGCACCGCATGTTTTTGATCGTGCATCAACGGGCAGATGAAGCGCCGTTGTCGGCGCGCGTGGCGGATTCGCTGCTGATGGCCGTGCGGCAACTGTCGAAGCTGCTGCGCTGCGTGGTCGCGTCGGTGAGCCAGCCGGAGACGCTGGGCGGCCCGTTCGACCGGCTGACGGAACGGGAGTGGGTGGTGCTGCGGGGTTTGAATTCGGATCATGGCGAGAAGCAGTTGGCGGATCAGTTGAACCTGTCGCCGCACACGCTGCACTCGCACATCAAGTCGATCTACCGGAAGGTCGGCGTGCAGGGCCGTCTGCCGCTGTTGCTGAGGCTCAACGAAGCGATCCGGGATTTGCGGACGACGACGATCAACATGCGAAGCACAACGCAGAACAAGCCGGAGCTGATGGAGCCGGCGGCCGCAGCGGGATAAGCGCCGGGGGGGGGGGGGGGCGAAGCGGCGATTAAGGCCGGAAAACCGGCCGGAATCCGGGGTTAA
>Ga0335069_10005271_pt1 | contig 19034 bp, 13 predicted proteins | sample Lox_Sample_11_FD_206714 | JGI IMG/M metagenome (GOLD analysis project Ga0335069, IMG submission 206714) | Soil microbial communities from Loxahatchee National Wildlife Refuge, Florida, United States - Lox_Sample_1.1 | ecosystem: Environmental > Terrestrial > Soil > Wetlands | place: USA... | reverse complement strand
GGGGTGGAAGCCTCTGCCTCTTCACTTGCACCATCAACCTCTACGCTTACTTCGTAGATGCGAATGCTGCCCTCTCCGGTGGGTCTCCTGCAGTCAACATTCCGTCGTCAGAAGTTCTCGGTCAGGTCACGACGGGAACTCCGACTACATTTACTCCTTTCACTCAAACCAATCCGGTAGGGGGTGCGGGCGCGAGTCTCAAGCTATTCCAGCAGTCCTCAGTCCTTTATTGGGGTGGGGGCTCACGAACTGACGCCCTGAATCTGCAAATCAATCTCTCGTCTCAGCCGCAACTCCCCGCCGGAACCTATTCGGGAACACTGTTCATTCAGGCGCAATCTCTCTAGAAACGCCCTTCAGGTCGAAGACATGGAGACCACGCTCGCGATTGCCTTATCCTTTTTGCGCGAACCCAGCAGCACAAACAAAACAAGCGCCGCCGCGAAAGCCACAAATGTATTCCCGGACAGGACAGCGGAATACCCGTACCGGACAATGCAGCCGCCGGTGACTGACGCCGATGCCGCCTGACAAAGTGCGCTTACTACATTTTGCACTGCCGATGCGGTACTGCGCTCGGCATCGGGAATCCGCGCCATGAGCAAGCTGTAGAGTCCCGGCCCGCTCATGAACTGCGCGCCCATGTACCCCAGGTAGAGCGCGACAGCTGTCGGCGTTTCGCGCGAGTGACCTAACATAAATATCGCAACTCCCGTCGCGATCTGCGTGCACACGATTCCCGTAATCGTTCCCCAGCGGCGATACAGCAAGGGTGCCAGAAGGACCGCCGCGAACTGCGTCAACTGCGACGCGGAAAAGACCAGTCCGATGTGCCGCATCGGCAGCCCGAGTTGTTTCTGAAGGTAGACCGCGGCAAACGGCATAAATGAACCCGTAACCACGCTCCAGAGCGCAAACGCCGGCAGAAATCGGAAGAGAAATGGGTGAAAAATACGGACATGGTGCATGCCGACTTCGTCCGCGGGTTTCACTTGCAGCTTGAGAATCGGCAAGATCCCCAGCATCGCGACTCCCGACGCAAGCAGCAACACAAGCTGCATACCTCCCGCGAGGTGCTTCCCGCCGGCTCCTGCAAACACCCCGGGCAAATACCCGCCCGCTAATCCCGCAAGTGTTCCTGTCCCGATCCCCGTTGCGAACACGATGCTGAACGCAGAGACCCTGTTCTTCTCCGTTGTCAGCTGCGCCACGGTCGGAGCAAAACACGCAGGCCAACAACAGAGAGCTACGCCAAACAGAAATGAAGCCCCAATCTGGGCGGGGGCCCAGAGAATCAAGGCACGCAACATGCCGGTGCATGGCGCCGCGACAAAGCAGAACAGAAGAACCGGCTTGAGCCCGCACTTCTTCACCACCACGCCAATCGGAATCGTTCCCGCGACGTTGCCCAGCGTAAACGCACCTGTGGCAATCCCCAGGAATCTCTCATTGAAATGGGAATTGGCCAGAAACAGGTTGAACTGAAAAAAATAGAGGCCAAATCCAAGATCAAAGCAGAACGCAGCGGTAAAGAAGATCCAGAAGGCGCGATTCAACTTTTCCTCAGGTAGCAATGAGTGGAACCGGCGCGCTAGCCGGCGCGCTAGCCGGCGCGCGAGCTTGACCACGCGGCGCGAGGAGTCTTCTCTTCGTTCCTCGGCAAAGTTCACCATCGCCCTTCCTCTGTCAGGCGTGCCAGCCGATCGATCGCCCAATTCAAGTCGGAGTAGCGCAATTCAAGCGCGCCGGAATCGAGGAGGCTCTCGATCATTCCCGATTGGATCTTCAGCGTTGCGGGCGGGCTTACAAGTACCTGAAGCATGAAATATCTGGCAACTTCTTTCGGAAAAGGCACGAGTTCCGGGCGCCCTCCGCTGCGCCTGTTCAGAAACACCACATGATTCACACGCGATGTGGGCGAAGTCGCAATATTCCCAAGCGCGGTTGTCTTGATCTCGATGGATGGTTTCCCTGCCTGCATGCGTTTCGTGATCGTTCTGCCCTTGAGCTCTGTGAAAAGCTCTGTCGCCGAGGGCCGAAAACGTGCCTGGTTGCAGTTCCCTACCACAAGGCGATCGTCCCTGCCGTTTACCATGTAGCAGCCGTCATCAGTGATGTACGTCCATCCTGCGCGGGCACACGCATACGCAAGCGACGATTTGCCGGCCCCCGAGTCCCCGCAGAGAAGAATCCCGCTTCCCGCCCGCTCAACGCACGCAGCGTGGATGGCCGTTGTGTGCGATGTAGACAGAAGACACATCGCCGTACCCTCAAGAAAGAAATAGCGAAAGTAACTCTTATGTTCGACCGCAGCCTCTGTGAGCCAGACAGTCGAGATTCCCTGCGCAAGATCAGAAACTGCGAAGTTCTCCGCGTCTGCAATGTTGGCAAGCAAATGTTGTTGCGCACGGCAGGTTGGTGCGGGCGGGCACTCGGAAGATCGGCCTTGGCGCACCCCGATTCTCAACCGCATCGCTCGCGCTTCAAACATCTTTGCGAATCCGTGCCAGTTCGCCGCAGCGGCAGTCAGAACCGCTTCATCGTTGGTCTCGATCTCCAGGGGAAACCCGAGCGGATAGAACGTGTCACGAAGCGGAAACGTGGCTCGAGCCAGCACCGGATCCCCGAGAGTCACGGGTTCATCGCGCGCACACGCACTCTTGATCTGCTCTACGGAGAGCATCGGATAGTACTCGTTGGTGACTGGCGCAGCAGTTCGCGAACTCATGTCGAAGTTTCATCCTTGCTTTAGAAGCGGTATTTCAGAGCAATTTGAATGATGCGCGGATTGGTGGCCGTCGAGGTAATCACTCCAAACGTATTACCGCTGCTCAGATTGTTGTTTGGGTTGCTGAAATTAGCCCTGTTGGTCAGGTTGAAAAGCTCTGCCCGCACATGGAAGCTGTGCGACTCCCACACTGGAATGGCACGCTCGAACGCCATGTCGATATTGAACTGGCCCGGCCCTCTCACCAGCCCGACTCCACTGTTTCCAAAATCGGTGTCTGCCGGTCCGGTTCCGTAGGGAGCCATGGGAGCCGAGGTAAAACCCCTCGGATCCAGGTAGCGGCTATGCACGCGTGAGAACATTGAGCCCGACGTCGTCGTCTTCAGTCCTGAAAGCTGAGCGCGATTCTCAAAGGGATAGTTTCCGTAGACTGCGCCTGCGCTGTCGTCGAGAATTGTGATCGGGGTGCCACTCTGAACCACGAGCACCCCTGACAACTGCCAGTTGCTCATCGCTTTCGCGGCCCAGCCGGGAAGGCTTCTGACAACCGGCGTGTTGTAGACAGTGCTGAAGACTCCTCGATGCGTCCTGTCAAAGTCTGTTGGTCCGTATGCCTGCTGAAAGTCTGTTTGGTCGTTCGTCAGCAGGTGTGTCTCAAAGACCTCGCTTCCTGAAGAGCCGCTGGTCTGGTCCAGATTGCGAGACCATGTGTAGCTTCCAAGGAACTGCAGCCCATGACTAAGCCGCTTCGTCATGCTCGCCTGCAGCGAGTTGTAGTTCATGTTGAAGACTGATTCGCATAGCAGCGACCCGGGGCTGATGCCATCGAACGGCAACCTCTGAATCACATTCGCGGCGGAGTTCGTCGTCTCTCCGTTGATCGGGCTGGTCGGGCTCGCTGGCAGCGCCTGATTGAACTGCCTGCATCCGGCTACGTGCAGACCACGAGTGCCGACATATCCAACCTCGAGCAGGTAATCATGGGCAAATGCGATTTGCGTATTGAGGTTGTACTCCTGTGTGTAAGGGTCGATCATCTGCCGCGAGATCGCTGTCACGCTCGGACCGCCTCCCGGTATTCGCGGCGCGAACATCGGGTAGCTTTCATTGCTCGGGAGTAACGGGACGAAAGGCGCCTCGAGTGTTGCCCCCGCGTTTGCGGCTCCTGAAAAGAATTGAAATGTTGAAAACGGCTCCTGTGCCAGCAGGTTCTCAGCCAGGCCCGCAGAAAGCCGGTTGAAGTAGATCCCATAGCCTCCCCGCAGGAGCACCATGGGACTGTCCGTCACCTGGAGCACGAATCCCAGTCGCGGGGAGAAGTCGTGATGCCCAGTCGGATAGAGCCCTGGAATCGAAGTCTGAAGCACTCCCTCCGGGACTACTCCAGGGAAGTTTGAAGGCACTACAAACCCACTCAGTGTTCCTTCCGGCGGCGCTGAGTGCGTTGCGATCGTCGGATCGAAAGTCACCAGCCTTCCGTTGATGTCAGACGGGGCGCCGAATATCTCGTAGCGCAGTCCCGCATTGATCGTGAGCCGTGGCGTCAGCTTGACATCGTCCTGAAAGAAGGTCGCAAAGTCAATGTATCGTCCGTCTTTCCTGAAGAGCCCGGAGCTTCCGTTGCTCAACGACACATTGCTGCTTCCGCTCGGGCTTCGATTCTGGGCTGCGCTCTTGCCCAGAAGAAAATCGCTGAATGTCCGAATGTCCAGGAGCCCGTCAATGGAGAATGGCGCCTCGACATCGACCTGGTGCCGCTTCACCTCCGCGCCCGTGCGAATGGTCTGATTGCCACGCGTCATCGAAACCGTATCCTGCCAGATGAAGCTGTTCGTCACCTGCCACTGAGAAGGCGTCCCTGCATCTCCGACAGTGAACAAACCGTCGATTGTGATCCCCGGAGCCGGAACTCCGGCGCCCGAAAGTCCCTGTGGCGATTGCGTCCCCAGATCCGAAGCCATGATCGGGTTGGCCACGGAGGAAATCCCATCGAACCGCATGTAGCCAAAGCGCGCCACATTGACGAGCCGCGAATTCAACACATGCGTATCCGCGAGCACCAGCATCGTATTCTGATCCATTTCGGTTGTTCCCCATCCCGGCACATTCGCAGCATTCGGCGAAAACGGCTCCACGGTCGGGGCTCGGGAATAGAAAAACCTTCCCGCAATTTGGTTCTTCTCCGTCGCCTTGTGGTCAATGTTCACTGCATATTGGTCCTCGTTGTAGGTCGCGGGCGTTGAAAACGTCGATTCGCCGATTGGAATCTGGGTAGGATCTGTCACTGGCAGAAGAATCTGCGGATTCGGAACGGCTAGCTGTCCATTCGGGAGCTTGAAATTCAGGAGCTTGAGAGCAACGGGACTAATGTTCGATCCGTCGCACGCCACTTGCTCGCCACCCGCTGAAGTTGCATACGGGCAGAACTGCGCGCCCAGGGCCGCCGCCGACCGGTCCGAAGTCAGCTGAGGCAGGTTGACGGTCACCTGGTCGCCTTCGCCGTTGCTTGAGCGAAGCCCTTGGTACGCGCCAAAGAAGAACATCCTGTCGTGTACGATCGGGCCGCCGATCGACGCTCCAAACTGATTCTGCTTGAGGACGGGCCGTGGTTGACCTGTCGTTTTCGAGAAGAAATTGTTTGCGTTCAAGGCGTCGTTGCGCAAAAACTCCCACGCGCTTCCATGAAAGTGGTTCCCGCCGGACCTGCTCACCACGTCGACATTCGCGCCCGTCCCCCTGCCATAGCCGGCATCGTAGCTCCCGGTCTGCACTTTGAATTCCTGGATCGTGTCGGGCGCCGGTGCGGCTACGCCAACCTCTTCGCCATCGTTGGCCGCGGAATTCTGCGATAGGTTATTTGCGTCAATGCCGTTGAACTGGATGTTGTTCGACGTCGTCTTGCTCCCATTGGCGGTCACGTCCTGGGTTCCTCTCCCGAGCGCGCTTGCGTCGGGCAGTTCGACGACCACGCCTGGCGAAAGAGAGAGGATCTGTGTGTAGTTGCGGTTCGAGAGGGGCAATGCCTCTATCGTTTGCTGATCGACCGCGCGTCCGAGCGAGGAGGTCTCTGTCTGCGCAAGTTCGAGACTCGGCTCGACATTCACGCTTTCCCCGACGCTCGCCACTGCCAGGTGAAGCTCCACAACACTCGTCTCGCTCACCACCACGCTGATTGACTTTGCTGTCTTCTCCGCGAACCCCGCCGCATCGACGGTGATGGAGTAGGTCCCCGGGCTCAGGAGAGAGACGGAGAACACACCTGCCGCATTCGTCGTTACGGATCGGGCAGCATTTGTGAGGTCGTTTTCAATCTTCACTTGTGCAGACTGGATCGACAGGCCCGAAGGGTCGTAAACCGCGCCCCTGATTGCGCCTGTGCCTGGTGTCTGCCCCGCAAGGATGCCAAGGAACATGAGCGGGAGCAAAAGAAATGCGGCGCGGCACACGATGAGTGTAGGCTTCATTCTCGTTACCTCTAATGTGGAGTTGTGGCCCGGTGGCAGCCAGTGAAGGCTCATCTCGCAGCTATTGCGGATTCAGATAGCGCAGAATCTCTCGTGCGTCCCGCTCGCTGAGTGAGGCCCGCACGCGCATGTGCTGCACGATCGTTCCCGAGATGCGCGAAGAGAACCCCTCGGGCGCGTTGTGACACCGCGAACAGTTCTGCTGGAACTTCTGCTCGCCACTGTTTTCCTCGACCTTGCGCAATTCAGCCAGATTCTGCTTGCGATCACTCATCTCCGCCATCGCAGCCGGTTTTTCGTTCTGAGCCAGCACAGGCGAGCCAGTAATTAGGACCAGCCCTAGCGCAAGAAACATCCATCGCGCGCTCATTTGCCCCTCCAGGTTGGGAATAGAAAGCGGTAGACAATGCCGGTCTCCCAGACGTTGCGATTGCCCAGAGAGAACTGGCGCGAATAACTCGTGTTGATCCTGATTTCGTGCGGAAAGTGATAGTCGAGCCCGAAATCTGCGCGTTGCGTATCCGCCCCGGGCAATCCATCACTCGAGTCCGGACTGTTGCGAAATATTTGCTGCCATCGAAAGACCGGCTCGAGCCGGCTCAACAGAGTGGTGTATGCCGCTGAACGTGCAAAACGAAAATCAGTCTCAACCCAATATCCCTGCGAATGCTCGCCGTGAGCGTACTCAGAGCGAAGTTTGATTGGAATCTCAGACGGTTCCCACCACACATGCGCCCCGACGAAGTTTTCGTGCCTGCCTTCAAGCCGCCTCCCGTAGGATGTTCCCAACTCGAGATGCTGGGGTGGAAAGTAGGCGTCTGCCTTGCCACCGGTCGAGCGCTGTGTCTGAATTTGTTCGTTTGTGCTCGCCGCGGAGAAGTAGGCAGCGTAATCGACCGAGACCTTCGCATTAGACCATGCGGACCCGCGAAGCATGCCTCCAAGTCCCGATCCCGTCCCCATCGTGCCCAGATTGAATATCAGGGGGGCACTCGCAAAGTTGCTGATCCAGATCGGTGTGAGGCGCTCGTTATAAGTGCCGAACGGAGTAAGAAACTCCCCGACAACTGCCGTCGCATGCTTGCCCGCAAGATAATCGAGCTGCGCGAATGAGAGGCCGGTAAAGAACGAATGGTCATATCCGGATTCGCCGTCCCCCGCTGGAAAGAACGACTCGACCAGCGTCGCTCTACTCTCGAAAAGCAGATGCCTCCCGAGCGGCGCCGCAGCGAGTGGTGAAATCACTGGAAGATATGTTGTATTTCCGCCGTTGGTCGTCGTAATGAAGCCAACGCCGCCCGAGATCAGCGGTGTGTCCTGGGCGGCGCCCATCTGCAGGCAGACGAGCGCGGCCCCAGCCAAAACCGCTGAAAGCGAAACCGTGCTCCGCGTCCGAAACAGCGACATGAGGGTTCGGCACATGGCATCACCGTATCGCCGAACCAATCTCGAGGTGTCAGCAAGTCGTCTTCTCTTTGTCAGGGGAATGTCACCACTCTCCGCGCGCAACCTCCAATCCGCTTGAAATGCAGCGCTACGACAAAATCATGACAATCCGCTGACACAGGTGTGACACCCCAAAACACCCGTCTCGCTACCGTACTCTCAGTCGCGGCATCCGCGACCGCATCTCTTGAATGCGGAGTTGGAGTGGTCCTTTACTTCAAGGTGGTTCCGAGCGCACTGTCTGCTGGCCAAAGGTCGGCGAAGTCCAAATGCGTCGCCGTTTTGCTGTCGTTCATCGTGCTCGTTGTGGCTCTTGCGTTCCTGATTGGACCGGCCGTTGCAGAACCCGCTGGACCGCTGCGCGTCGAGGTCACAGCAAAGCGTTATGTCTTCCAACCAGCCGAAATCACTGTGCGCAAGGGCCAGCACGTAGACCTCGTGGTGAGAAGTGCGGATGTCGCCCATGGCCTTCGCGTTCGCGAATTGAATCTCGACATCAAGATCAACAAAGGATCAATTGCAAGCGTCAACTTCACACCGGAAAAGATTGGAACTTTTGTTGGTCATTGCTCGGTCTTCTGCGGGTCCGGGCACGGCCAGATGACATTGACGATTCACGTGGTGGACTAGGCATGGCTCGTTTGCTTCCGGTCGCGCTATTCGCGATTGTGCTTGCACTCTTAGGCTGCAAAGCCCGAAAACCCGGCGCCTTGGAAGAGCGCATCGTCTGGGGCGCGAAGCACCACATCTTCGTCGGAAACAAATCGCAGAAGAACCCGCTGCAAGCGGGCGCGGAGACAATCGCTGATGGCAGAGAAGCATTTTCACACTACTGCGTTGCATGTCATGGGATCGACGGACAGAATACTGGCGTTCCATTTGCCGATCAGATGTCTCCTCCCGTCCCGTCGCTTTCGTCTGATGACGTGCAGCGCTACAGCGACGGACAGTTGAAATGGGTTATCGACAACGGCATCTGGCCTTCGGGGATGCCCGGCTCGAAAGGAACTCTGAGCGATGAGGAAATCTGGTCTATTGTCGTATTCCTCCGCCACCTTCCACCGGCCGGAAGCCAGGGAGAGCCCGAGATGTACAGCCACTGAAGAATGACGATGAAGAATACTCAGGTCAGTAACGAGGTCAGAACGAGAAGCCGGTCGCTGCGTCTCAAAGAGGCGGTGATTGCCTCCTTCTGGGAGCCTGCGCCAAGCTTGCGCGCGCGATTCGCCGAGTTCTCGGCCGTCGACTGGCAGAGAATCATTTACTGGCTCGACGTGAGCGGCCTCGCCCTTTATCTGTTTGACCGCTTGCGTTGCCTCGGATTAATGGATTGTCTTCCATCAGCAATCCTTTGGCGCCTTCGCAGATGTCTCGCCGAGAATCGCGAGCGCACAGATTCCCTGTTCGGCGAAGCCGTTGCGGTCGGCAACTCGCTTAGAGCGAAGGGCATCGCATTCGCTTTTCTCAAGGGCGTCACGCTTCCTTCAGAGTCTGTCCCCGATGTGACTCTTCGCAGTCAGGCAGATCTTGACATTCTCGTTCGTCCATTCGACGGCCCGCGAGTGCAGCGGTGCCTCCGGGCTCATGGATACGAACTGGATGTTATCAGCGGATCGACGTGGGAATTCAAGGCCGGGATTGCAGGGCTATCTACCCTGAAGGACATCTATCGCGTCCGAGCAGAACGAGCAATCGACCTGCACCTTCTTCCAGAGAAAGCGCCGGACCGCGCTCCTGTTTCGCGCACAGACCTCCTCGATCGTGCACAAATCCGCTCCATTCAGGGAGTGCTGCTCCCTGCACTGTCGCCGGCCGATATCTTCGTGCAACAGGCAGTGCACCTGTTCAAACACATGTGCAGCGAGCACACGCGCGCGTCCTGGGTTCTCGAATTCTGGCGTCATATCTCCGCTCGTCGTCACGATAAGACCTTCTGGTGTCAGGTCGAGGCCGTCGCCTCCGGAGAGCCACAGGCAGGTCTCGCTATCGGCGCTGCGGTGCTTCTCACTTCCCTCGTCTTCGGTCCTTGTGCGCCTGAGCAACTCGCGTGTTGGTCCCTCGATCGACTCCCTCCGCCAATCTGTCTGTGGATTCAGATGTACGGGCGCAACACTCTGCTTTCAGACAATCCACGCAGCAAACTCTATCTTCTGCTGCTCAGGCAACTGCGTCCTGACTCTCCAGCGGAGCGCACCGCGCGCCGGCGCCTTATCTTTCCTTTCCATATGCCTCAGCGTGTCACACGTGGAGGAGAGAACGAGCGCTTCGCTTCACGGCTCCTTCGCTATGGCTCCCAGGTGCGCTTTGTTTTCATCCGTCTCCAGTTCCATACGGCAGAAGGACTCCGCTTCGGATTCGAGTCGATCCGTTGGCATCGGCGTCTTGCGGAGGTTACCCAATGAACTTCCTCCCTTCCCGTTTCTCCAGCCCTGACGTGCGCTGCATTCGTCGCGTCGTACTGCTGGCGCTTCTGGTGTCCTGCCTCTGCTTATCCAACAGCTCCGCCCAGGCTCTTCCGGATTCCCCTCCGGCCACACCGCCCCAGATCACCCTTTCGGCCGACGAAGAGGCGAACCGCGTCTCCAATTTCGATCAAACCAGCCAGTCTTCTGATCGCCTCCGTACCACCCTGTCTGCCGTTCAGATCATCTCCATCCTCCATGAGCGGCCACAGGTCGTCGTCGAGTTGAAGACGTTGCTGGCAGAAGCCCAGCAACCCCCTGTACAGCCTGACTCCATCTCAGACGAAATGCTCTACCGGCAGATCGCATCCAGCCGGGAATTGCGTGAGAGCATTACAGTCTTTCTCCGCGCCCGTGGCTACATAAGCGATGATGATCTTCAACCTCAGCCCCTCGACACCTCCGCAGAGCGCGCATATCAGGCTTTACCGTCGTTGCCCGCGCGATCTCCCATGCAGCGCTCCGCTCTCACTTCGGCAAGTCCTCTCGTGCCCTTTGAAGACGACAACAATTTGCCGGGCGACTACGCGACTCCCGGACTCTCCCTGCCACGTGATCTCTCGATGGGCGCATCTCCCAGCTTCCAGCAGCCTCGCGACAAAGAGGAACGTGGCATCACCGAACAGCCTCCGGTGCTGCGTCGTCCGGCCCCCTATAACCTCCTTTCCCTGAGAGACCTCTATACGCAGATTCCCGACTCGCCTGAGCAGCTTAAGCGCTTTGGCTCTGACGTGTTCCTCAATCGAACTCGAATCGCCACGAACCCCTTCGCGAATCCTTTATTTGCGGGTCAATCACAGTCGGTGCCGCTCGATGTGCCTCTCGGTCCTGACTACGTGGTGGGGCCGGGTGACAGTCTCGCTATTGATATGTGGGGCGGTGTCTCCCAGTCGTTTACTCGCGCAATCTCGCTGGACGGTCAGATCTCCCTTCCCGAGGCTGGCGATATCCAGGTTGCAGGCCTCACTCTCGAACATGCACGGATCACGATCCAGAATGCACTCAAGCGGCAGTTCCGCGATGTGCAGGCCGCCATAACCATCTCTCATCTCCGCACGATTCGAATCTACGTCGTTGGCGATGTGCAGCGCCCGGGCTCGTATGAGGTGAATTCCCTCACATCCCCTCTCAACGCTCTGTATTCCGCCGGCGGCCCAACCGCCGTCGGCTCGCTTCGCATCTTGCAACACTATCGGGGGAAGCAGCATATCGGCGACATCGATTTGTACGCCTTTCTTCTCCACGGCGTAAACGGTAGCGATGATCGACTTGAGGGCGGCGACACGCTCGTTGTCCCTCCTTCAGGCCCGCAGGTTGCCGTCTGGGGAGCCGTAAAACGCCCCGCGATATACGAATTGAAGGGCGACGCGAGCCTCGCAGATCTGCTCGCAAATGCCGGAGGAGTCACTGCGGCCGCCTCCCTCGATCACCTCGCCATCGAGCGCATTGGCGAAGATCAGCACCGGGAGACAATCAGCTTCAAACTCTCCGCAGGCAGCGATGAACAAGCCGCTCTCAAGGCGATGGCCGCTTTTCCGGTCAGGGATGGCGACCGTATTCATGTCGCTTCTATAGCGCCTTACAGCGAGCGCGTCATCTATCTTGAAGGCCACGTGGTCCGCCCCGGCCGCCACCCATTTCACGATGACATGCACCTGAGCGACGTCTTGCAGAGCTATCAGGATCTCCTGCCCGAGCCCGCCGTCCGGGGCGAAATCGTCCGCCTTGTCCCTCCGGATCTCCATGCCCAGACAATCGAGTTCAGCGTGCCCGACGCGTTGATCGGCAACTCCAACCTGGCGCTGCAGCCTTTCGACACCGTTCGGATACTGGGTCGCTACGAAGTCGACGCCCCGAAGGTCGAGGTGCGCGGCGAAGTCTTGCGCCCCGGATCTTATCCTCTCTCAGCAGGCATGACGGCGGCTCAACTTGTGCGCATGGCCGGTGGCTTCAAGCGCGACGCGCTCGTTGAATCCGCTGACCTCATCAGCTACCGCATCAGTAGTGGCAGAAAGATCGAGATTCAGCGGGCAGATGTGCGCATCGGCGCCGCTGTTCAGTTCGGCGAAAACGCTGCAGACGTGAATCTCAAGCCCGGCGATGTGCTCACGATTCATCAAATCACCGGATGGAACGACATCGGCGCATCCATCACGATTGAGGGAGAAGTTGCGCATCCTGGAAGCTATGGCTTCCAGGATGGCGAGTGCCTCAGCAACGTGCTTCGACGCGCAGGCGGCTTCCGCGACACAGCTTACCCCGCGGGCGCAGTCCTCCTTCGTGATCAGGTCCGCGAACTAGAGGAGAAGAGTCGCGCCGAACTCGTTCGCCAGATTGAAACAACCTCCGCCGCTGCGCGCCTTTCGACCAACGCCGTCAATGCAGATCAGGCGAATCAGTTGCAGATCATCCAGCAGCAACAGGACCAGATCCTGTCGCGACTCAAGAGCCAGCCGGCAACGGGCCGCCTCGTCATACGAATCACCAGCGATATCGATGTATGGGCGGGCACGCCGGCGGATATCGAAGTGCGCAGAGGGGATGTGCTTCGCATCCCGAAGCGGCCCGGCTTCGTCCTCGTCAGCGGACAGGTCTACAACTCCTCAGCAATTACGTTTGTCCCCGGCAAGACAGCCGGATGGTATCTGCAGCATGCGGGAGGCGCAACGACTCTCGCAAATCGCAAGGAAATCTTCGTCATTAGAGCAAACGGCTCAGTCGTCGGCCGGCGATCGGGCGACTGGTATGACCACGATGTCCTTTCCGCGCGTATGGAGCCCGGCGATGTGGTCGTAGTACCGCAGAAAATTAATGGGCCTTCGATGCTTTGGCGCAATCTGCTCGCTACCGCACAGATCGCCTCCTCGATCGCCATCACGGCAGCTGTGGCGGGTCTATAGAACGACAACGCGGCTGGGCCCCCACGGGCCTCGGTTTCAGCGTTGGAGCAGGTATTGAAATGAAGGCAGAGCAGGCCACAACAATTCGATATGAGGACCTCGAGGCTGACGCGCCCAACTGGGTCGCGAACTCTGCGCTCCTCTGGGAACAGCGGCGTCTTCTCATCCGCGCGGCTGGCCTCGCCTTCCTTCTTAGCCTCTTGATTGCGTTCCTGATCCCAAAACGATACGAGTCAACCGCACGCATCATGCCTCCCGAGAATGCTGGCCCGGGAACGGCTCTCTTCGCGGCGCTCGCAGGCCGCGGAATGAACGACCTTGGCAGCCTGGGCACAATCGCCGGCAGTCTGCTCGGCGCCCGGACGTCTGGTCCGCTCTACGTCGATCTTCTTCGCTGCGCCACTGTAAGCGGCGACCTCATAGACCGGTTTCAGCTCCAGCAGGTCTACGGCAAACGCTATCGGATTGATGCCGCAAGGAAGCTCGCGCGTCGCACTACCATCTCGGAGGACAAACGGAGTGGTGTCATCTCCGTCACCGTTGAAGACCCGGATCCTCGACGCGCTCGTGATATCGCGCAGAGTTACCTCGACGAATTGAATCTTCTTGTCAACAGGACAAATACATCCTCCGCGCGTCAGGAGCGAATATTTATCGAGCATCGCCTCGCGAGTGCAAGAGATGACCTTGCGCGCGCGCAGACAGATATGAGCGAGTTTGCCAGCACGCATAGCACGATCGATATCAAGGAGCAGACGCGGGCTTCCGTTGAAGCCGCAGCTCGGCTCCAGGCGCAACTGATTGTCGAGCAGTCCTCGCTCGACTCCCTCCGGCAGATCTACGGAGATGAGAATGTGCGCGTTCGCTCTGCCCGGGTGCGCATTGTTGACCTGCAACGTGAACTCGCGAGATTGAATGGCACATCCGACCCGCTGCCGGCAGATGACAATCCCGGCTCAAATAGCTCCCTCACGGCGTCAGCCCTGTACCCGCCTCTTCGACAGATTCCACGGCTTGCTGTTCCCTACGCAGACATTTATCGACGTGTCCGCGTTCAGGAATCGGTCTTCGAAATGCTCACGCAGCAATACGAGATTGCGCGCATCCAGGAGGCAAAGGAAATCCCCGTCGTTCGCGTCATTGATTCGCCGGCTATTCCAGAGAAAAAGTCGTTCCCGCCACGGGCTCTCTTCACGCTGCTGCTGACTTTGCTCGCTATCTCCGCTGCTTCTGCATGGATCATCATTCGTCATCATTGGGAACAGGTTCACTCCGCCGATCCACGCAAAGCTTTGAGCCGCCGGATCGCCGGTGACCTGCGCAACGCCTTCGAACAAGCGCGCAACATCGCGGGAGCGCCGTAATGAGCGCATCTCTCACTTCACTCGCTCTTGTGCACGACCGCCCGTTCCGTCGAGGGGTCGCGCTTTCCCCGGCAATTGTCGGCTTCTACTTCTCGTGTCGCACGGTCTCTGTGCTCCTCGCGGTACGGCTTTTTCATGCCGATCCTCAATCCGGAGTTATCGTCAGCCTTCTCCTGGACTTCGCTCTCTTTGCACTTACTGCGTTCGACGCGCTCGGGCCGGGCCGTCAATCGTTTGCGTCATTCGCTGCCATCTCGAGCTTTCGCTGGTCGCTTGTCTTCCTCGGCTTCTCCGGATGCAGCCTGCTATGGAGCAGCACAGCATCCATCCCCGCCGCTCTCGCTTACTGGTGCGCGATGGCTTGCGACTTCGCCATCGTCGTAATGCTCCTGCGTTCGAATCCGCTTGAATCCACGTCATCGTCTCTCATGAAGGGCTATATCTGGGGCTCCTGCGCCATTGGTGCAGTCGCCTGGATGATTCCTTCGCAATCCGATCTCCGCCTCGGCGATGAAGAGTTGCTGGGCCCCAATCAGATCGGCTATGCATGCGCCTTCGCCTTCTTCTTGGCGCAATTCCTGATCCGTCGGCATGAAAAGGCCTGGACGCTTCCCGCTGCATTCCTCGCAATTACGCTTCTGCGCAGCCTGAGCAAAACAACGATCATCGCATTCGCCCTCGCTCAGGCGTGGATGCTTCTTCGTGACCGGTCGATCGCGCGCAAGGCAAAGATCGGTAGCGCGACCGCATCTGCAATCGTGATCGCACTTTTCTGGACCTTGCTTGAAGCCTATGTCGACTACTACACGCACGCGGGCAATCAGTCTGAGACTCTGACCGGCCGCATCGGAATCTGGGCATACATCCTCAATGAAGCGCTCCAGCAGCCATGGCTCGGACACGGCTTTCATTCAGTCTGGAAGGTGATTCCTCCCTTTGGCCCCTTCGAAGCGAGACACGCCCACAATGAGATCCTTCAGCAGTTCTATGCATACGGCGCGGTTGGCGTGTGCATCTTCCTTGCCCTTTACCGGAGCGTCTTCCGCGAGATTCGAAGCGTGCGCGACGCATCCATGAGGCAGTTCTTCGTCGGAGTGTTCCTCTTTGTTGTCGTGCGCGGCTTTGCAGACACCGAGGTCTTCGATCTCTCCTTGCCGATTTGGTCGATTGCTTTGATCGGCTCGCTGATTAAGTACGGCACTCTGCCCGGCACAGCCGCGTTCGTCAGCAACAGTGAACCCTCCTAGTAGGTTGTGCGGTTTGTCTCGTGTGGATGGGGTTGGATGCATATGAAAATCGTGATCGCGGCAGTTTCTTCGAATTCGAGCATGTCAGGTGTCTCACGCCATGCCGCTAACATCGTGCGATGTCTCCTCACGCGAAATGAGATCACGGCGCTTCACCTGCTCGTCGCGCCCTGGGAACACCGGCACATGTGCGAGGCCGTGTCGCGTCTCGACAGCAGGCTCCACATTCATGCTGTCCGGCTGCTGCCGGGTATTCTTCGCAAAAACCTCTGGTATCTGAATGAACTCCCCGCGATCGCCCGGCAGCTCGATGCAGATCTCGTGCATGTTGCTTACCCTTCGCCAGTCAACAGGCCCGCATTTCCTTGCCCTGTCGTGGCGAGCCTCCATGACCTTTATCCGCTCGACGTCCCCTCCAACTTCGGATTCCCGAAGGTCCTGTTCAATCGCGCCATACTCCGCCAATGCCTTCGGTCTGTTGACGCTATCGCCTGCGTCTCTGACAGCACGAGGCTCCGGCTCGGCATCAATGATCCGCAGAACATGCAAAAGGCGGTCACAGTCCATAACTGTGTCGAATTCAATCTCCCCGCGGCCCGGCCGGCTCTGATCGAGCCCTGGAACGGCGCCCCGTTCATTCTCTGTGTTGCCCAGCATCGCCGCAACAAAAACATCCCATTCGCAATCAATGTTTTCAGGCGCCTCCACTCTCTAAGAGTGATTGCTGCCGGCACGCAGCTTTTGATCGTTGGAATCCCTGGACCCGAGTCCTCGCGCATTCGCAGGCTCATTCAGGAACCAGGCCTCGCACATCGCATCACGCTCGCTCACGGTATCTCCGACCCCGAGCTTCGGTGGTGCTATAGGAATTGCGATTTGCTTCTCGCTCCCTCTATCGCCGAAGGTTTCGGGTTGCCCGTTGCTGAAGCAGTGCTTGCCGGATGTCGCGTGGTCTGCTCCGACATTCCGGCCTTCCGTGAAATAGGTGCCCGGCATTGCCGCCTTGTCTCCCTTGGACACGGCGCCGAAGAAAACTTTGTCGGGGCAGTTCGCGAAGTACTCAAGGAGCGCCGCCCCTTGCCTGCTGTACTGCCGCTACTCTCGCCTTCGGTCGTTGCCGCCCAATATCTGCGCCTCTATCAGGCTCTGGTCGCGGTCACAGCCTTTTCACCCGCGAAAGCTGCCCCAGATCGGACCGGACCACGAGTCCTCCAAGTTCCTGTGGCTGATCAGCCTGCGCCACCTGCAACTCAGCCGGGCGTCGTGGGATCCCTGTGATCTCGATTGTCAAAACTTTGTCATTTCTCGGCAAATGCTTGTAAATGCATCTCTTTCAGGAGGACAATTGACCCTATGATGAGTGAAAGGGAACTGCTTCTGGAGGCGGGTCCGGAACCGGCGCCAAAGGCTGAACTCGGCACCATCCTGGTTGTCGAAGACGACCCGCGCATGCAGAAGGTGCTTAGGCGCATCTTCGCCGAAGAAAGCTATTCCATCGAAATCGCCGGGGACGGCAAGACCGGCCTCGAGCTCTTTCGCACCCATCGGCCCGTCGCCGTTGTCCTCGACCTGATCCTGCCCCAGATCTCCGGGCGAGAGCTCTGTCAGACGATGAAGGCGCTCTCCAGCGACACTCCCGTGATCGTTCTCAGCGCAATCACGGAGGTCGTCGACAAGGTGCTCCTGCTTGAACTCGGTGCAGACGACTACGTCACCAAGCCTTTCAGCCCTCGCGAGTTGATGGCGCGCGTTCAGGCAGCCATCCGCCGTCGCCATCGTCCTGCGCACGTTGCCCTGTACCGCTTCGGCGAATGTGAAATCGACTTTGAAAGAATGACTGCGCGTCGCGCCGGGTCCTCGGTTGTCCTGACCTCGCACGAGTTCAAACTGCTCAGGTTCTTTACCGAAAATATTGAGCGCGTCCTCAGCCGCGAGCTTCTTCTGAACGAGGTGTGGGGTTACAACTCCTACCCAACCACGCGCACGGTGGACAACCAGATCCTGAAGCTGCGACAGAAACTGGAACCCGACCCCGCCAATCCCCGCCATCTGCTGACAATCTATGGAGCGGGATACAAATTTGTACCCTAGACCTTGTTTCCCTGGTCGGTTCTCCCAGTTGCTCCGGGCGATGCCACGTCTCCCTGAGCCGCCTTCACCTCGGGCAGGACCAGCCTCGCTTGGTGTGCAAAAGGATTCATCGATACCGAAGAATCACCGTAGACTATGGCATTGAAGACTTGAGTGCCGGGATCGCTTTAGCGGTTTCAACCCTGCTTCGCCGGCTCATCCGCAAGCGGATGCGCTTACGAGGCGAAACCGCTCGGAGGAACAGCCCGCATGCGTGAAAACTCAGGCATTCGAACCCGCATGATGCTGGTCGCGGCAATGGCGCTCATTATCGCGGCCGCCACATTCGGCAGCCTCATGATTGTTCGTCACCGTCTGCGGGCCCAGGTGACTGATAACCTTGCCGCCGATCTCGATCACTCCGCATCGGCCTTCCGCAACCTCGAGGCTCAACGAATCAGCGCCCTGGAACGGGAGAATGCACTCCTCGCAGACCTCCCCAGCCTCAAAGCCCTGATGACCACAAGCGACAAGCGCACCATCGAGGATGCCGGCGTTGAGTTCTGGAAGGTGAGTGGATACGACCTCTTCGCCCTGGCTGACAACCAGGGGCAGGTCATGGCAGCCTATACGCAATCTTCCCGCGAGGATGCTGGAATCCAATCAACACTGCACTCTCTGTTTGATAAACCGTCTGATCGATACCTCGTCAGCGACGGCCGCCTCTACGCTTGCTCCGTACGGCCCCTCTATTTTGGTCCCGAGAAGGACGGCATTCTTCTCGGCTACGTCATCAGCGGCTTTGCAATCGATCGCGACATCGTCATGCAGATCAGCCAGGCGACGGCTGTCGATGCTGCGTTCATCAGCGGAAACCGGGTGTTGGCCAGCACGCTCGAACCCTCAGTCTCGCAGGAATTGGTATCTGAAGCTTCGCCGCTCGGGCGCGCCTCAAAGTCGCCTGCAACCATCGGGCTCAAAAATGAGCGGTTCCTTGCTTCAATGGGCGATCTGTCCCCCAGCGCAACCGCGCCCCTCCAACTAATCCTTCTCAAGTCCTTTGCACAGGCAGACCAGTCCATCCGCCAGATCGATCGGCTCGTGCTCTTCGCCGGCTTCCTTGCCCTGATCTTCGGAACCGCATTGATGGTCGCCCTGTCCCGATTGGTGACCGGTCCGCTCGAAGATCTGGCCGCCGGAGTCCGGGCCTTCGGCTCAGGCAATAGTTCGCATCTTTTACCCAGCAAGGGCACACGGGAGGTCCAGGAGCTCAGCCTCGCCTTTGCTGCCATGCGCAACGAGATCATTCATGCAAACCAGGCCCTTTTGGAAGCCGAACGCCTTGCCACCATC
>Ga0335069_10005270_pt1 | contig 19037 bp, 12 predicted proteins | sample Lox_Sample_11_FD_206714 | JGI IMG/M metagenome (GOLD analysis project Ga0335069, IMG submission 206714) | Soil microbial communities from Loxahatchee National Wildlife Refuge, Florida, United States - Lox_Sample_1.1 | ecosystem: Environmental > Terrestrial > Soil > Wetlands | place: USA... | reverse complement strand
CGAATCGCGTGTGTCGCAGCTGCACACGAAGGCGGTGCTGCGCCTGCGCTCGAAGCTGGCCGGCGAGGTCGATTGACGATTACAGGGAGCGCCTGAGGTCGGCCGCCACGAGGGCCGGGTCTGGCTCGGCGGCGGGGCGGTCGGGGTCGAGCACAGCGTCAGGATGCGACGAACCGCTGTGACGGAACAAGACGCATTCGGGCCAACATCGCAACAAACCCGTCACGCGATATCGTCGGTCTTTCGGCGTCTGAGAGAGAGGAGCACAGGCATGCACAAGGCCGCGGATCGCATTCGCAACGTGGCGCTCGTCGGCCACAGAGGCAGTGGTAAGACCTCCCTACACGAGGCGCTGCTGTTCCAAGCGGGAGTCATCAACCGGCTCGGCAACGTGCTCGACGGCACGACGATGTCGGATTCGGATCCCGACGAGAAGTCGCGGCAGATGTCGATCTCCGCCGCGCTTTCGAGCTTCGAGTGGCAGGACCGCAAGGTCAACCTGATCGACACGCCCGGCGACTCGAGCTTCGTCGCCGACGCGCTCGGCGCGCTCCGGGTGTGCGAGTCCGCGATCTTCGTCGTCAACTCCGTGATGGGCGTCGAGGTCCACACCAGCCGCCTGTGGCAGCGCGCACAAGAGCTCGACCTCGCCCGCCTGATCTTCGTCAACATGCTCGACCGCGAGCGCGCCGACTTCTACCGCACGCTCGAGAGTCTCAAGTCCGCCTTCGGCCAGCACGTCGTCGCGAGCGAGATCCCGATCGGCGCCGAGCACGAGGTCCGCGGCGTGATCGACCTCGTCGATATGAAGGCCTACGAATACGACGGGGCCGGACGCGAGAACTGCAAGGAGATCCCGATCCCGGACGAGCTGCAGGCGCAGGCCGACGAGTACCGCGAGAAGCTGATGGACGAGGTCTCAGAGTCGTCCGATGCGCTGATGGAGCGCTACCTCGAGGGCGAGGAGATCTCCCACGATGAGATCGTCAGCGCGCTGAAGGAGGGCACCAACCACGGCGCGATGTTCCCGGTCACGTGCGGGATCGCCACGCGCAACCTCGGCACCAACCGCCTGCTCGATGCGATCGTCGAGGACCTCCCGTCCCCGGTCAAGCACGGCGCGCTCGAGGTGGGCGACCAAACGCTCGCGCCAGAGGAGGACAGGGAGATGTTCGCCTATGTCTTCAAGACTCGCGCCGACCCGTTCGCCGGTCGGATCAACATGTTCCGCGTCTACCAGGGCGTCGTGAAGCAGGACAGCCAGGTGCTCAACACGCGCACCCACAACAAGGAGCGGATCGGTCAGCTGGTGACGTTCGAGGGCAACCAGACCGGCCACGCCACCGACTTCGGCCCCGGCGACATCGGCGCCGTCGCCAAGCTCAAGGAGACGAAGGCCGGAGACTGGCTCGCCGAGCGCGACCAGCCGATCGAGATGCCGAGCATCAAACTGCCGGCGCCGGTGATGGCGTTCGCCGTCGAGCCGAAGACGAAGGGCGACGAGGACAAGGTGTTCACCGCGCTCCGGCGCCTCCAGGAGGAGGACCCGACGATCGACCTGCACCGCGACGCGCAGACGGGCGAGCAGATCGTCGCCGGGCTGAGCCAGGTCCACGTCGAGGTGATCGTCGAGCGGCTGAAGTCCCGGTTCGGCGCCGAGGTCAACCTCAAGCCGCCGCGCGTCCCCTACCAGGAAACGATCAGAAAGTCCGCCAAGGCGCACGGGCGCCACAAGAAGCAGTCGGGCGGCCGCGGCCAGTTCGGCGACTGCCACATCGAGATCGAGCCGCTCGAGGCCGGCACGGGGTTCGAGTTCGTCGACGCGATCAAGGGCGGCGTGATCCCGTCCGGCTTCATCCCCGCGGTCGAGAAGGGCGTGCTCGAGGCGATGCAGGAGGGCGTCGTCGCCGGCTACCCCGTCAAGGACGTCAAGGTCAGGGTCTACGACGGGTCCTACCACACCGTCGACTCATCCGAAATGGCCTTCAAGATCGCCGGCTCGATCGCGATGAAGCAGGCGATGGAGCAGGCGGGGCCGGTGCTGCTCGAGCCGATCATGCTCGTCACCGTCAGCGTGCCCGAGGACGCCGTCGGCGACGTCATCGGCGATCTCAACTCCCGGCGCGGCCGTCCCCTGGGGATGGAGCCGACCGGCGGTGGGATGAGCGAGGTCAAGGCCGAGGTGCCGATGGCGGAGATGCTCTCCTACGCGCCCGACCTGCGCTCGATCACCGGCGGCCAGGGCGAATTCACGATGGAGTTCCTGCGCTACGAGGAGGTCCCCGCACACCTCGCCGGCAAGGTCGTCGACGAGGCGAAGGCGGAGCGCGAAGCGGTCAAGGCATAGCCACCGAGCAAGACGTACTGTGGGCGTACCGGCCGGTCGCTGGTACGCTCGCTTCGGTGAGTACGCGCGACATACGCACCTCCCACGAGTATTCCGTGTGCGACGTGTGCGGTCGGACACTGCTTCGCGGGGAAAAGGCCGAGGTCTATCTGAACGGCGGCACGCGGCGGTCGGTGTGCGAGCTGTGCAAGGAGCGCGCCATCCATGAGGGATGGGTGCGCGAGGGCACAGTGCCCGCCTTCAGCGACAGCGACACGGGCTCGGATCGCCGCCGGTCATTGCTGAGCCGTTTCCGGGCCCGCCGCGAGCCGGCCGACTCCACGACGAGCACGGTTCTCGGCGACGAGCTCGACGCGAATGCATACGCCGAGGCCCGGCCGCCGGGGCGCGCCCGCCTCGACCGCACCGGCGAGCGGGCCCGCGAGCCGCGGCACGTGCGCGCGGTGCCGACGAGCGTCGAGCAAAAGGTGGCCACTGCCGTCGAGCTGTTCAACGGCTCGGAGCACCCACGGACGGTCGCCGGCGTCGCGCGGTCGCTCGGCGTGCCCACGGTCTCCGTCGCCCCGTCCGCGGCGCGCGCGAGCGTCGTCAACATCGTCGTCTCCTGGGAGCTGTGCTGGTACCGCTACGAGGTCGACCTCTCAGACGACCATCCCAGCGTGCGCGTCGTGGCCCAGGGCTACGAGCTCGAGGAGCTTGCCCCCGAGGAGCTCCAGCCCAACGCCGTCGCCGACGAGCGCGGCTCGCTCTCGCTGTGACCGCGCCACCGGCATCGCACCGGCGAGGTCGAATAGCATCCGGGCCGTGATCTACTGCGTCATTCCTGAGGATCTCGCGGGCGAGCTGTTCGACAAGCTCACCGAGTACTACGCCGAGGATCCGAACGTGACGGTGATCGTCGATCGGCGGAGATCCTCGCGCCGGGACCGCAGCTCAGCCGGCGGCGGTCAGCGTTCGGTTCGTGACCGTCGCCGCCCTCGGGTCACCGGCGAGCTCCCCGAGCTGGCGAGCGATTGACCGCGGACGCTGCGCCACCGCGGCTCGTGGTCCACGTCGACGGCGGGGCCCGCGGCAATCCGGGACCGGCCGCGATCGGCGTCGTCGTGTCCACCCAGGCGGGCGAGGTCATCGACGAAGTCGGCGAGCGGATCGGCGTCGCGACGAACAACGTCGCCGAGTACCGGGCTCTCCTCCGGGGTCTCGAACGGGCGGCCGCGCTCGGTGCCCGCGAGGTCGAGATCATCAACGACTCGGAGCTTGTCGCCAAGCAGCTGACCGGCGTCTACAAGGTCAAGCATCCCGCGATGAAGCCGCTCCACGAGCAGGCGACATCCGCGCTGCGTGGTTTCGACCGATGGCGCATCCGCAGCGTCCCGCGCGCCCAGAATGCCCGCGCGGACGCGCTCGTCAACGCCGCACTCGACGGCACTTTCTAAGACGCGGTGGGGTCGGTGACCCGCCCCGCGAACAGGATCGTCCCGGACGCCTGGTCGCGGAGGAACAGCAGGAATGGATGATCGAGCGACAGCGGGGTCACGGGGCTCGGCGCGGCGGCGGTGGGGCCGATCGAGATGCCCGTGGCGGCGGTCGCGACGGTGCCGTGCTCGTTCACCGTAAGGTCAGCGCCGTGCTCGACGTTCGAGATTTTCAGCGGGATCTGGCTCGTGATGCCCGAGAAGTCCGCGTGGTCGCTGAAGGCAAGCGGCATGCCGAGCGCCGCCAGCACCGCGTTCAGCTCGGCGTGCACGGCGAGGTGAAAGCGCGGCATCCGCAGCTTCACGCGGCCCTCGCGCATGCCGGCGCCAATCGCCGCGAGCGTCGCCGCCGTCAGCGCGCGCTGGAAGCGGGCAAGCGACCCGGCCGCCGGCATCACCACGAGCATCGCGAGGTCTGACTGCAGGTACGGCAGCTCGACTGCCTGATACGCCGCGCGCCGCGCATAGGAGGCGAACATCGGCGGCTGGGTCATGAACGAGGCCTTCACCCGGACGCCCGAGGCGGTGAGGAACGCCCCGGGCCGCGTGGCCGCCGGCACGAACTCGTCGGTCCAGTGGGCGTTCAGGTAGATCGCGTTCGCGAGCACGAGCGCGGTCTGGGACGTGATCGAACCGGCCGGCATCAGGTTCTTGATCATCTGCGCCGTGTGCTCGGCGACCCACGCGTTGATCGACTGCCGCGAGGCCTCCGCCTGCGTCCTGAAGTCGGTCGTCTGCGGCGCCGCGCCGAAGCCGCTCGCCAGGGTCTGCGTGAACGGCTGCGCGAGCGCGAACCCGGACTGCACCCACAGTCCGTTCGCGACGCTCAGCTGCGCGGCATCGCCGGCGGGGGTGCCGGCCGGATGTCGAATCGAGGCCGCGAGCCGCGAGCTCAACGACGCGTTCGAGGCGGCCAGCGCCGTCGCGCCCGGGGCGTGCAGCACCCGATTGATCTGGGCCGCGGTCCGGCCCGCCGCGCCTGCGTCCGCCATCGCGAGCGCGGCCTGGATGCTGTACGGCGAGAAGACGACGTTGCGCCCGGGGCTGCCGAGCGTACGCAGCAGGTCGAACGCCAGCGCGTTCGTCGCGTGCACCGCCGCGGCGGCCGAGACGCGCGGCCCGGCGGAGGTCGTCTGCGTGCTCGTCACGGAACCCGTCTGGGTGTGCGTCTGCGTGCCGGTCGCGGTCGAGCTGCCGCAGGCAGCGACGCCGGCCGCCAGCACCACGACGGCGGTCTTAGTAAGGCGACGGCGCACCGAACATCTCCGGTAGTCGCGCGGCCAGCGCGAAGTCTCCCTCGACCGACGCGCGCCCCGCGAGCAGCGGCCCCGCGGGGTCGATCAGCCCCGCCGCCACGCGCACGAAGTCTGCCAGCGGGAAGCGCAGGGTGAGCGCCGGATCCGCCGCTGCGCCCGGCCGCGCCGACGCGCTGCCGTCGAGCACCTCGATCGTCCAGCGGGCGGGCTGCGCTCCGGTCGCCGCGCGCACGAGCTCGTACACGAGCCGACCCTGGAATCCGTGCGCTGCCTCGGCGTCGAACGCGCGGGCCATCCCCCCGAAGATCGCGCGCTGCGCGAGCGCGGACCCGAAGCGCCGCTCGACGTCGGCGTCGTCGGCCCCGTCGACGACGCGCGCGAGCAGCGCGGTGCTGCGCTCGCGGGCGAGCCGGCGCGCCCGGCCGACGGCGACGTCCTTCAGTTCGCCGGCCGTCAGCTGGTGGCGGCGTGCCCGCCGGGCACGCGCGAGCTCAGCGTGCTCGTCGATCAGATACGAACCGTCCGGGGACGGGGCGGTGTGTCGGCGGGCTAATGCCCGCCCAATCGGCTCCGACAGCCGCTGCGCCTTGTCCGCCTCCAGCCGTTCGCGTCCGTCCACGAAGCGCGGCATCACCCGCTGCGCGAACAGCTCGAGCGACTCGCAGATGTCCTCGTGGCGGTTGCGGCCGGCCTGGAGCACGAAGATCACCTGATCGACCCCGGCGGCCTCGTAGCGGGCGACGAGGTCCGCGACCTGCTCTGGCGTCCCGATCGCGCCGCGCAGCGAGCCCATCCCTTCCTGGAGCAGACGCACTCCGAGGGGCGCCTGATCGGGTCGGACGATATGGCGGGCAAAGCCCGCCCGATCGCGTCCGAGCTCAAACGAGCCCCACACGTCCGTGACACCCGGCCTGTGCGCCGCCATCCCGTAGAAATGCGCGAGCGAGTATCCGAAGAAGTGCGCGCCGTCGATCCCGCGATCGATCGCCTGCGCTTCGTCCTCGGCCAGCATCATCGGCAGCACGACCGCGACCGCGGGGTTGACGGCGAACCCGGCCGGGATGCACGCATCCGAGCACAGAAGCTCGTAGTACTCGCGCACCCATCTGCCCGCATCCTCCGGTTCGACAAACGAGAACGACAGCGCGCCGACGCCGGTGCGCGCCGCGAGACGGATCGTCTCGCGGCGGCTGCACGCGACCCACAGCGGCGGATGCGGCTTCTGCATCGGTTTCGGGATCACGTCCCGCGGCGGCATCTGCACGAATTCCCCGTCGTGGCCGGCGAACGGCGTCTCGGTCAACATCCGTGCGATCACGTCAACCGCCTCGTGCCACATCGCCCGCTTGCGGTCGCGTTCGATCAAGAATCCCCCGAGTTCGGCGGCGGAGCTCGACTCGCCGGTCCCGAGCTCGACACGGCCCCCGGAGATGAGGTCGAGCGTCGCGACCCGCTCGGCGACGCGCGCCGGGTGGTTGACCGCGGGCATCACGTTGACGATCCCGTGACCGAGCCGGATCTGCCGCGTGCGCTGTGAGGCGGCGGCGAGGAACACCTCGGGCGCCGAGGAGTGCGAGTACTCCTCGAGGAAGTGATGCTCGACCTCCCACACGTAGTCGAACCCGAGCCGGTCGGCAAGCTCGACCTGCTCGAGCGCCTCGGTCAGCAGCTTGGCCTCGCTGCCAGGGTCCCACGGCCGTGGCAGCTGGTGCTCGTAGAAGATCCCGAACCGCATGGCGGGGATCTTATGGTCGCTGAGACCGGAGTGAGACACCGCCGCTACTGACACGCGCCGAGCGATGCAGGATGATGCGCTCGTGCGCGTCAGGCAGGCCACGTCCCGATTGCTCGCCGCATGGTTGCTGGCACTGGCGGCCGTCGCGCCGGCCGCGGCGCCCGCGAGGGCCGATACGCGGCTCGTGCTTCCGGGAAGCGCGCTCCCCGGCCTGCACGCCGTGCGAGCGTCGCCGCGCGTGGCCACGTCCGACCTCGCGTCGGGCCTGCCGGCCGCGCTCGCTCGCGCCGCTGCCCGTGCGCAGACCGAAACGGCGGCAGGTGCCGGCGCCGGGCAGCACGTGCGCTCGGACGCGTTCGTGTTCGGCTCGAGCCGGGTCGCCCGGCAGGTCCTGATCGCGTGGAAGCGCGCACATCGGGCGGCTGGGGTAGCGATCGGCGACGGCGGCGTGCGTGCGGCGCACGGCCGAAGCGCGATCGTTGCATGGCGCAGCGGCGCCCGCGTGGGCGTGCTGGTCCTCACGGTCTCGAGTCGCCTGGGCGATCCGCGCCCGCGCGCGCTGCGCGACGCGGTGCTTGCCGACTCGTGGCTGCGCAGCCCGCTGCCGAGCACCGCGTGGGACCGCGTGCTCACCCAGATCCGTCCGAACGGCACCGTCTCACAGGCGACCGCGCTCGAGGCCTTCACCGCGGCGTACGGCCCGCTTCCGGGCGTGCCGCGCCCATCCGGTCGCCGGACCGCGATCCCGTCGGGAACGCTCGCTGCGCAGTGGATCCTCTCGTACCGCTCCCGTCTGACCCGAGCGCAGCGCAACGTCGTGCAGCGCGTGCTGGGGATCTCGCTCGCGAGCGGTCGCGCGGCGCGGATCGCCGATTTCGACGATCCCGGATTTCACCAGCAGGTCGAGATCCAAGGGATGGCCGACGATGCGGTCGTCGCCTACCAGAAGCTGCTTGGGCACACGCTCGGCATGAAGGTCGTCGCCGGCGTCACCACCACGGTCGTCAAGACCGAAAAGGGCCAGTACCCCTACGCCGACACGATCTCGATGGACGCCCAAGGCGCCTACGGCCCAGGTCCCCCGGCGATCTGCCGGATCCGCCTGACGCCCGTCGGCAACCAGCAGAGCGTCGAGTTCATCAATCTGGTGATCGACCACGAGGTGTTCCACTGCTTCCAGGGCGACATCATCGGCACGCGTGTGTGGGGCACGGGGCTGCCGGCGTGGATCGGGGAGGGCACGGCCGACTGGGCGGCGCTGTCGATCGACCCCGTCAGCTACAAGGTCGGCGGCGGTAATCTGACGGCCTACATCGGATCCCCGCACACCCCGCTGTTCGAGCGCTCGTATGACGCGGTCGGGTTCTGGGGACATGTCGACGACACGTTCCCGAGCCTGTGGTCGCGGATGACCGCGATCCTCACGGTCGGCACCGACCAGGGCTCGTACGTGCTCGCCCACGGAGGCGACGACGGCTTCCTCACGAACTGGGGCAGCAGCCTGTTTCGTGCGACGCCGACCGAAGGCGGACCGGCGTGGCAGATGCACAGCCCGCTCGCACCACCGGGGTATGCGCAGATGGCGCCGGGAGGGATCGAGGTCATCAACCCGTCGATCCTCGGCGGCAACGGCTCGGTCGACGCGCCGCCGTACACGACCTCGCAGTACATCGTCCAGCCCAGCGCGGACGAGCCGGTCCTGCACGTCGGCATCCAGGGCCACGCGCGCCTCAGCGAGAAGCACGACTACACGGGGCTCGAGGACGGATGGTTCTGCACGAACCCGGGTGGATGCACCTGCCCGCCGGGCACGATCGGCGAGGTACCGCCGACCCAGCCGCTCGAGAGCATCTCGATTCTCGGGCTGAGCGGCGACCCCGACGGCGGCACCTACGGCGATCTCACCTCCTACCCGCTGTCGACCTTCTGTCAGCCCAAGCCCTCGCCGACCCACGGCGGCAACGGCATCTCCAACGGCGACCCGTACCTGACGACGTTCGACGGCTCCTGGTACGTGTTCCAGACCGCCGGGGAATTCACGCTCGTGAAGTCGCGCACGGACGGGCTCGAGGTACAGGCGCGCCAGCAGCCCTACCCGCTCAGCACCTACCCCGAGTTCGCCGGGAGCCTCGCGATGAACACCGCCTTCGCGATGCGCGACGGGAACGCGATCGTCGAGGTCGACCGCGGCACGCCGCTCGTACTGTACGTCAACCGCCATCGGCGCCGGCTCCGCGCCGGCCAGACGATCGCGCTGTCGGGCGGCGGCCGCGTACGCTATGGGCGCACTCAGGTCGTCATCGCCTGGAGCGACGGCACCGTCGCGAGGGTGCTCTCGATCGGAAGCGAAGGCGTCAACCTCGCGATGCGGCCGACCCCTGACCGGGCGGGCCTGCTGACCGGACTGCTCGGCAACGACAACGGCAACGACGCGGATGACTTCGTCGGGCGGGGCGGACACCGCTACAGCCCGAACGTCTTCCATCGGATCGCGTTCTTCGGCGGCCCTCGGAGCGCTGAACGCGTCGTCTATGGCCAGTTCGGCAAGAGCTGGCTGATCACTCAGCGCGCGTCGCTGTTCGTCTACCCGCCGGGCAAGACGACGCGGTCCTATCTCGTTCCCGGCTTCCCGCGCCACTCCGTCGGGCTGTTCACGCTTCCGAGCGCGCGCCGGCAGGCCGGCGCGGTGGTCTGCCGGCACGCACACGTCGACAACGCGGCGCTGCTCAACGGTTGCATGATCGACGTCGGCGCAACCGGAAACCGCACGCTGGCGAGCGCGACCGGAACGCTGCAGCACGCGGCGGGGATCCCCGGGTCGGGCACCGGCACGCCGGCGGGCATCGTGCGCTCGACCGTGCCGTGGACGATGCTCTCCTCGCAGAACATCCGCACCGTCGCCCTCCTGCCCGCGATCGCGACCGCCGGCACCCAGGTGGTGGCGGCGTATTCCGATCCCACCCAGACCGGGATCGAGGTCGCGAGCTTCACGCCCGGGAGCTCTGGCGTCACCGGGCTGTCGCGCACGGCGTTCACCGGGTGGCTGACGATCTCGGACCCGGTGCTGCTGCCGCGCCCCGGCGGCCTTCCGGAGCTGATCCTGTCGGGGCAGCACAGCGGCGACTCGAACGACCCGCTCAACGGGACGGTGATCGAGCCGCGCAACCCGGACGGGTCGTTCGGGCCGGCGTCCTCGCTCAGCTCCACGATGCTGTGCTGCGTGACGAGCGCCGCGCTCGCTGCCAACGGCTCGACGCCGCTGTGGGCGGATGGCCAGTACTACAGCCTGCTCGTGTTCAGCGGCACGATCGAGCACGACCTCACGGCGAGCTCGCCCGGCACGCCGCACACGCCGACGCTCGCACGCGATGCGAGCGGACGGCTGTGGATGGCGTGGTACGTGTTCTCCGAGCAGCCGACCGTCAGCGGCCTGTACATGATGCAACTCGACCCCCAGACGGGCCTCTCGATCGGGCCCGCGATGCACGTCCCGGAGAGCGATGCCGGACCGGACATCGCGAGGAGCATCTCGCTGGCGTGCGCGCAGACGTGCCGCGTGCTGTACGCCAACACGGGTGTCGTGCCCGAGCAGATCCTGTCGTGGGCGCCCGGGGAGGCGGCGCCGACGACGGTGCTCTCCGGTCTGATCGAGAACCGCGAGCAGGCACTGGATCTCGTCTCCGCCGCGTACACGCCGGACGGCCGCTTGTGGGTGGCCTGGACGAACGAGAGCCCGCCGACCGAATACGCCAAGCTCGGCGACGCGCGCGGCGCCGGCGGGACGCTCGTGCAGCTCCCGGCGCCGGCGGGCTTCAGCGATCCGCAGAACACGGTCGCGGTGACCGCCGCGGATCGGCTGGCGCTCGTGAGCGCCTGGACCGATGGGCGGGGCGCCAACGCGGTCTGGGGCACGGTCGTCAATCCGCCCTAACCGCCCGCTAACGTCGGCGGAGGCGAGTTTTCCCGAGCTCGTCGCCGCCCGCGATACCCTGAGCGCGTGACCGATGCCCTGATCGAGCTCAGCACGCGGCTGCAGGAAACAGCGCAGCGACTGCGTGCGGGCGAGCTCGAGCCCGATGCTGCGCTGGCGCTGATCGAGGAGTGCGCACGACTCGCCGCGGAGGCGAGTGCCCAGGTGGACGAGCGTGCACGCGCTGCCTTGGAGCCGCTTCCAGACCTCCCCGGCCAGCTGCCGCTCCCGGCGGCGTAGTGCCGCCGGTGCTCAGCGCAGACGTGGCTCCGAAACCGTCGTACCCGGAGCATCTGCGCGCCGAGATCGAGCGCTACCTCGAGGGTCTGCGCTTCTCTGATGAGGCCGCCGCCGCCGGTCTCGTCGAGGCGATGCGCTACTCGCTGCTCGCCGGGGGCAAGCGGATCCGGCCGGTGCTCGCCCTGGCGACGGCCGAGGCGATCGGCCGCGAGCCGGCCTCGGTCCTCCCGCTGGCCGCCGCGATTGAGCTGATCCACACGTACTCGCTGATCCACGACGACTTGCCGGCGATGGACAACGACGATCTGCGCCGCGGGCGCCCCACGTGCCATCGCGCGTTCGGCGAGGACGTCGCGATTCTCGCCGGCGACGGACTGTATGCGGAAGCATTCCGGCTGCTGTTGGCGGGACAGCCCGGAGAGCCTGCGAACGTCCTTGCGGCGGCGGCCGAACTGGCTGCCGCGACCGGTGTGGGCGGGATGGTCGGCGGGCAATATCTCGATGTGGCAAACACCGCTCTCGCCGGGCCGCCGGGTCTTCGACGCCTCCACGAGCTCAAGACCGGCCGGCTGATCGCCGCGAGCATCGAATGCGTGTTGCTCCTGGTCGGGGCGCACAAACGTGACACAATCTCTCTATACCGCGAATTTGCCAGTGAGCTGGGCGTGCTCTTCCAGATCGTCGACGACATCCTCGACGTCACCGGTTCAGAGCAGACGCTCGGCAAGAGACAAGGCGCCGACGAGCGGCTGGGCAAGCGCACGTACGTGTCCGAGTTCGGGCTCGACGGCGCGCGGGACCTGGCCCGCGAGTCCCACCAGCGAGCCCGCGCCGCGCTGGCCGGCGCCGCCCCGGTCGGAGCGGCGCAACTCGAGCAGATCACCGACTTCATCGCCACACGGACCTACTGATGTCAGACCTCTTGCGCCGCATCGACAAGCCCGAGGACCTGCACGGTCTCAGCGACGAAGAGCTGCAGGCCGTCGCGCAGGAGGTGCGCGAGCACATCATCGAGACGGTGGGGGAGATCGGCGGTCACTTCGGGGCCAACCTCGGAACGTGCGAGATCGCCGTGGCGCTGCATTCGCTGCTCGACTCCCCGCGCGACAAGGTGCTGTGGGACGTCGGTCACCAGGCCTACCCCCACAAGGTGCTGACCGGCCGGCGCGATCAGCTCGCGACGATCCGCAAGTACAACGGCCTCGCGCCATTCTGCGCGATTTACGAGTCTGAGCACGACATCATGGGCGCCGGGCACGCCTCCACGGCGATCGGCTACGCGGTCGGGATCAAAGAGGCAATGCGCCGCGGCCACGGCGAGGACGGGCACGTCGTCGCGGTCGTCGGTGACGGCGCGATGACCGGCGGGGTCGCATTCGAGGCCGTGCACCAGGCCGGCGGCAGCGGCACGCCGATCGTCGTCCTGCTCAACGACAACGGCATGTCGATCGCGCCGAACGTCGGTGCGCTGTCGCGGTACTTCAACCGCGTGCGGCTCAACCCGAAGCTGTGGCACGCCCGCGAGGAGGTCGAGGGAGGCCTGACGAAGCTGCCGGCGGGGATCGGCGCGCGGTTCGAGCGATTCGGCCCGCACGTCAAGGAATCGATCAAGGCGTTCTGGGCACCCGGCCTGTGGTGGGAGGAACTCGATTTCGCCTACATGGGCGTGATCAACGGTCACGACGTGCGGGCGCTGCGCCGCGCGTTGCGCGAGGCACTGGCGGCCGAGCGGCCGGTCGTCGTTCACTGCGCCACCGTCAAGGGCAAGGGCTTCGCGCCGGCCGAGGAGGGCGGGCTCGAGGGCATGGAGAAGTGGCACGCCGCCAAGCCCAAGTCGATCTCGAACGGCGCGCCGGCGGCCGCGAAGCCGGCGGCCGCGGGTGGCGCTCCCGCGCATCCTGCCCTGCCTCAATACACGCAGGTGTTCGGCGAAGCGCTCGTGCGCGAATGCCGGCGCGACGATCGCGTGATCGGGATCACCGCCGCGATGAACTCCGGGACCGGCCTCAACATCCTCCAGAAGGAGCTTCCGGATCGCTACTTCGACGTCGGCATCGCCGAGCAGCAGGCGGTGCTGTTCGCGTGCGGCCTCGCGCTCCAAGGGTGCAAGCCCGTCGCCGCGATCTACTCGACGTTCCTGCAGCGCGCCTACGACCAGATCGTCCACGACGTGTGCCTGCAGAAGCTCAATGTCGTGTTCGCGATGGACCGCTCCGGCCTCGTCGGCGACGACGGTCCGACCCACCACGGCGCATTCGACATCGCCTACCTGCGGTGCCTGCCGAACATCGTGCTGATGGCTCCACGCGACGAGGCGATGCTCGTGCACATGCTCCACACGGCGCTGTGCTATGACGACGGGCCGGTCGCGCTGCGCTACCCGCGTGGAGAAGGGTTCGGTGTCCCGCTCCCGTCGGCGCCCCAGCGGATCGAGATCGGCACCGGCGAGATCCTGCGTGAGGGCGAGCGCGTCGCGCTGCTCGGCTACGGGACCGGTGTCGGCAAGGCGCTGGCCGCGGCTGAGATCCTGGCGGATTCCGGGATTTCCGTGACCGTCGCCGACGCCCGCTTCGCCAAGCCGATCGACGCGGGACTCGCCGCTCAGCTTGCAGCCGAGCACGATCTGCTTGTGACCGTCGAGGAGGGCGTGCTCGCCGGGGGCTTCGGCTCGGCCGTGTGGGAGACGCTGTCCGACGCCGGGCTGACGGCTCCGATGCTGCGCGTCGGCCTGCCTGACCGCTACGTGACCCACGGCGCACCGAAGCTCCTGCACGAGGAGGTCGGCTTCACCGGCGAGCGCATCGCGGAGCGGATCACGGCGGCAGTGGCAGGCCGCGCGAACGTCACGACAGGCTGACGCTCGCCGGCGCCGGCCAACCTGTTGAGCCCGGCGGCGGCCGGATCGGTCAACCGTCGACTGGGGGTGCGGTGTTTAGGTTTCGCATGGCGCTTGCCGAAACGTCCACATGGCCGTGGAGGCAACGAACGCTGCGCAGGAATTTGACGAGCCCGATCTCGACGTGCTCGTCTCGCGCCAGGCCGTCGTCGACAACGAGATGCGCGTCACCGGATACCGGGTCGCGTACGCGGCGCTGGATGGCGAAGAGATCGTCGACCACGCGGATCGCTCGGCGATTCGCCTGTTCAGCGACTTCCTCAGCGTTGTCGGGCTCCAGGAGCTTGTCGGATCGACGGTGGCCCATCTCCCCGTCTCACAGGAGATGCTGGTGACGCTCGGCATCCCGCCGATCCGCCCCGACAGGGTGATGCTGCGGCTCTCGTACCTGACCGCGATCGACCCTGAGGTCCAGACGATCGTCGACGGCCTCGCGATGCGCGGCTACGCGCTGTCGCTGCACAGCCTGCCGGGACCCGACTTCGACCCGAAGCTGCTCGAGCGGTTCGGCACGATCGAGGCGGATTTCTCCGCCTGGAACGTCGATGACGCCGCGACCGTTGCGATGCAGGCGCACGCCGCCTGCGCAACGCCACTCGCATCGGGCGTGTTCGATCATCGTGCGTTCGAGCTCGCGGACCGTCTCGGCTTCCGCCTGTTCTCGGGACCGTTCATCGCGACCCCGCGCGTGACCTCGGTCCGGCAGGTGCCGGTCGACCGTCTCTCGACGCTCGTCGCGCTCGCGCGGCTGCAGCGCCGGAGCGCGGAGATCGAGGAGATCGAGCAGGTGATCAACCGTGACGTGGGCCTCAGCGTGAAGCTCCTGCGCTACATCAACTCCGCCTACTTCGGGATGCGCCACAACATCGGCTCGATCCGGCAGGCCGTGATGATGCTCGGCGCGCACGGCGTGTCCCGGTGGGCCCTGCTCGTCGCCCTCACCGGCGGTCCGAGCGCGCCGCGCGAGCTCTCGGTGATGGCGCTGACCCGTGCCCGGATGTGCGAGCTGCTCGGGGCGCGCAATCCGGATCTCGACCCCGAGGAGCTGTTCATGGTCGGGATGCTCTCGGTCGCCGACGCACTGCTCGATCTGCCGATCGACGCGATCGTCGGGCAGCTCCCGGTCTCGCCCGAGGTGGCGGACGCGCTGCTGCACCACGGTGGCGACGTCGGCGCGATCCTCGACGCGGTGATCTGTTACGAGCGCGGTGAGTTCGGCGCCGTCAGCCTCGTCGCTCACCGCCATGACCTCGGCGCCTGCTACCGGGCGTCGCTGCGCTGGGCACGGCGCACGCTCGCCGAGTCGGTCTAGCAGCGATCTCGCAGCACGGCCGCCAGGTGGCGAGCGCCGGACCGGGCGCCTCGGTGCAGACGAACGGCCCACCGGTGGCGGGCCGTTCGAGGGAGGAGAGAGAGATGTATCGATATGAAGCGCTGAGAGAGTCTCCCTCAGGCTGGGTACATCGCCTTTGATGGTGCCCGCGATCGATTGCGGTAAGTGTGAGCCTGATCACGTACCGTTCGCGGGCACGTGAAGCGCGTCCGCCTTGACACGCTGCTCTCGCAACGGGGGGTTTTCCCGTCTCGCTCGCGCGCCGCGGCTTCGGTGCTCGCAGGCGACGTGCTGCTCCTGCCAGAGCGCCGGCGGCTCGAGAAGCCGGGCCAGCTCGTGCCCGAGGACGTCGAGCTCGAGGTCGTCCCGGCGCCGGCCTTCGTCTCGCGCGGCGGGGTCAAGCTCGCCAACGCGCTCGCCGCGGTGGGGCTCGAGGTGAGCGGCGCGCACGCGCTCGATGTCGGCGCGTCGACCGGCGGTTTCACCGACTGCCTCCTGCAGCGAGGCGCCCGGCACGTGATTGCGCTCGACGTCGCGTATGGTGAGCTGGACTGGAGCCTGCGCTCGGACCCCCGCGTGACCGTGATCGAGCGTACGAACGCTCGCGGGGTGCAGGCCGCGGAGCTGCCGTACCGGCCGGACCTGATCGTGATCGACGTCTCGTTCATCTCGCTGCGCGCAGTGCTGCCCGCCGTGCTCGCGTGCGCCGCGGAGCGGTACGACTGCCTGGCGCTGATCAAGCCGCAATTCGAGGTCGGACGCGAGCACATCGGCAAGGGCGGTGTCGTGCGCGAGGCGCAGTGGCGACGCCACGCGCTCGTGGAGGTGGGGGCGGCCGGCCAGGCCCTGGGCGCGTCCGTGCTCGGCTTCGCCAGTTCCGGTCTGCCCGGGCCGAAGGGGAACCTCGAGACGTTTGTGTGGCTCGCCGAGGCGGGCCGGCGCGGCGTCGAGGACATCGGCGCGGCGGCGCGCGAGGTCGAGCCATGAACCCCGTGCGCGTCGCGACCGTGCTCAGCCACCGGCGTCCGACCGAGGTCGCGCCGGCGATCGACATGCTGATCGAGCTCGCGTGCGCGGCCGGTGCCGTCCTGCGATTCGACCATGACGAGACGCGCAAGCACGAGCTCGAACCGGGCCCGTGCGTCCAGCTCGACGCGCCGCTGTCCCGAGACGTCGACATGTGCTTCGCGCTCGGCGGCGACGGGACGATCCTCACCGCCCTGCGCGCGTATGCCGGGACCGGCGTGCCCGTGTTCGCGGTCAACTACGGCGAGATCGGGTTTCTCGCGACCGTCGACCGCGAGCACGCGCGGTCCGGCTGTGAGCGCGCATTTGCGGGCGACTTCCACGTGCTGTCGCTGCCGGGGATCTCGGTGTCCGGCGGGCACGGAGACTGGCTCGGGATCAATGACGTCTCGATGCACCGGCAGCCCGGCAAGCGCGTGGCGGACCTGGAATACGCGGTCAGCGGCGAATCGATCGGACGGGTCCGCTGCGACGGCCTGGTGGTCGCCACGCCGGCCGGCTCGACCGGCTACAACCTCGCCAACGGAGGCCCCGTGATGGCGTGGGGGGTGGCCGGGTTCGTCGTGTCGTTCATCGCGCCGCACTCGCTCACCGCGCGGGCGCTCGTGGTCGCGCCCCAGGACGTGCTCGCGGTCCACAACCGCTCGCGCGAGGAGCCGGTCGACGTGACCGTCGATGGCCGCCCGGTGTGCGTCTTGGCCCCGGCCGAGACGATCGAGGTGCGGTTCGTCAACGATCAGGGGAAGCTCGCCCAGATCGGCGGAGCGACCTTCTACGAGCGCCTGCGCGACAAGTTCGGGCGGCTGGCCAGCGCGCCGTAGGCCCGAGTCCGCCCGCGCCGGGCGTGCGGGTTCGGCTCGGGCTCGTGCGGGTCTGTCGGGGGCGCTTGCTACACCGTTCGCCCATGCTGCACGAGCTGCGCGTCGAGAACCTGTTGCTGATGGACCGGACCGAGTTGCGGCTCGTGCCGGGGTTGAACGTGCTGACCGGCGAGACCGGCGCCGGCAAGACCCTGCTCGCGCACGCGCTCGACCTCCTGCTCGGGGGCCGCGCGCGCAGCGGGATCGTGCGCGACGGCGCCTCCGAAGCCTATGTCGAGGGCGTGTTCGCGCTGCCCGAGGGGTTCGATCCCGCCGCTGACGAGCGCATCCCGGCGGATGCGTCCGAGATCGTGCTGGCCCGTCGGGTGTGGCCCGATGGCCGGACGCGGGCCTACGTCTGCGGGCGCTCGTCGACGCTGGCGGACCTGCGTGAGCTCGGAAGCCTGCTCGTGTCGTTCTACGGCCAGCACGAGCATCGCAAGCTGATGCTCGGCGCAGCCCAGCTCGAGATCCTCGATGCCCACTGCGGCGAGCAGCAGCTCGAGCTGCGCGGGAGGTTGCGGGGCGTCTACGACCGCGTGCGGGAGCTGTCGGCGCAGATGGCGGACCTGGAGGCACTGGCGGGCGCGCGCGACCGTGAGCTCGACCTCGTGGCGTTCGAGCTCGACGAGATCGAGTCGGTCTCGCCGAGCGAGGAGGAGGAGGCCGAGCTGATCGCCGAGCGTGACCGGCTGCGCAATCTCGAGCTGCTGCGCACGGCCGCAGCCGCCGGGGCCGAGGCGATCGCGCCCGACGGCGGCGACGGCGTCGCGGTGGTGCTCGCCGCCGCCGCACAGCAGCTCGAGCACGCGGCCGCCGTCGACGCGACGCTCGCGCCGCTCTCCGAGCGGCTGCAGGCGCTCCGGTTCGAGGCGGAGGATCTCGGCGGCGAGCTGCGGAGCTACCTGCTCGGGATCGAGGGCTCGCCCGGCCGGCTCGAGGAGGTCGAGGAGCGCCTGGCGCTGCTCGCCCGCCTGCAGCGCAAGCACGGCGGCACGATCGCCGATGTCCTGCGCCACGCCGAGCGCTGCCGCGCCCGTCGGGAGGAGCTCGAGGGTGCCGAGATCGCGCTCGAGGATGCCCGCGCGCAGCTGGCTCGGGCCCGCGGCGAGCTCGACGAGCAGGCGGGCGCGCTGCGTGCGGCGCGGCATGCGGCCGCGCCGCAGCTGTCCGCGGCCGTGCGGTCGCGGCTCGCGGAGCTGGCGATGCCCGATGCCGTGTTCGGGGTGACCGTGAGCAAGCGTCCCGACGGCTGCGGGCCGCGGGGGGCCGACGCCGTCGAGTTCTCGATCGCGCCGAACGCAGGACTGCCGGCCGGTCCGCTGCGCGAGATCGCCTCCGGCGGCGAGCTCTCACGGGTGATGCTCGCGCTGCTGATCGTCGCCCACGGCGATGGACGGGCGCCGGATCGCGCGCAGGCGCATCCGCTGCTCGTGTTCGACGAGATCGACGCGGGCATCGGCGGCCACACCGCGCGCGCCGTCGGCGAGCACCTGCGCACGCTCTCCGAGACCCGCCAGATCCTCTGCATCACTCACCTCCCGCAGGTCGCCGCGCTCGGTCAGCGCCACTTCACGATCGTCAAGGACGGCTCCGTGGTCCCGGCGATCACGACGGTGCAGATGCTCGAGGGCGACGGGATCGTCGGCGAGCTCGTCCGGATGCTCGGCGCCGGCGAGGGCGACCGGGCGGCCAGCCAGCACGCCCGGCAGCTGCTGAAGGCCGCGTAGGGGTCGATCCGCCCCGGGGGCGCCGCGCGTGCGTCTGGGCTCGCTGTCGCGCGTGTGGGTTCCCTGTCGGCTGGCGCCGAGTAGGGGCCTTCGGCGCGGCCCGGGTGGGAAGGTCTGCTCGGAACGGCGCTTTCGAAGGGGTGGGTGCGGGCGGGCCACCAGCCCGGGC
>Ga0335069_10005269_pt1 | contig 19040 bp, 10 predicted proteins | sample Lox_Sample_11_FD_206714 | JGI IMG/M metagenome (GOLD analysis project Ga0335069, IMG submission 206714) | Soil microbial communities from Loxahatchee National Wildlife Refuge, Florida, United States - Lox_Sample_1.1 | ecosystem: Environmental > Terrestrial > Soil > Wetlands | place: USA... | reverse complement strand
AAGCTGCTCCTGTGCCTTTTGTGCCGCAACTCGCGCCGCCTCAATCTTCAGCGCCAGGTAAGTTGTCGCACCGATAGCTGCAATACTGATAATGCTATTGATAATGCCAGCTTTGAAGCTTCCGTTGCGTGTGATGATGTAACTGAGGATCGTAAGTGCCACGCAGGCAAACGCCGTGGCGAGAACACCACGTCTGCCGCAAAAGCTCTGAGAGAGCAACACCACCGCGACGTAAAAAACCGCGACAGCAATTTCCAGCCGCGTAATTGAGTCCAGCACGAAAATCGCCAGAGCCAATATCACCGTGACGGCAGGCATTAGGGGCGACGATCCAAACGGGCGCCCGGTAGGCCATTTGGCGAGTGTATTACCCTCTTTGGCTGGCTTACCCATAACTGTGCATCCTGCTGGCAATAGAAAACACGAACGTCACCAATCCGTCATACATACGAGCGCAGCACACTCAGAAGTTCCTCAAGCGCCTCACCCTCCCGCCGTGATGGTTTGCGGGTAGGATCAATGATGTGATTGCGGACATGGCCGCTGATGATCTCCGCCATGATGCCATTTATCGCCCCTCTGCTGGCGGTAACAACGCGCATGAGTTGGGCGCAACTTGCGTCCGTCTCCAACGCGCGTTCAATGGCATCGACCTGTCCGCGTAATCTGCGAACTCGATTGATAAGCTTTTGCTTATCCGCGACTGCGTGCTGCATCGTCTTCCTCTATACCAATGTATAGTTGCCGGATACCCCCATGAGTATATAACGCCGACGCGCGCAGCTGAAGTATTCGTTGACTTCAAAAGTGCGGCCTTCGTCTAAACGCCTTCGCGCCATTTCGAGATGTGAGCAAATGAACCTCCGATCAGCAATGTCAGGGGATCGAAGACTTGTGTTTGCATATCAAAACTTGGAGCGCGAGATGCATTTCAAATTCTCTGCTCAAAATAGGCAGGGTGATGGTTCGTCACGGGTTTCTTGGAACCATAGCGTGCGGTTACTTGCTCTGGATTTCCGATGCCTTCGAGACAATCGCATTTCGTGGGTTTTTGCGAAGGCGCAACAGCGCTCCTCGGCGCAAGCGTTGAGGGTGCGCGCATCGGCTTTGTTCACAGTGAGAAAACATGGGCTGGCCTAACGCGAAATATCTCTCCAACCTGCGCCGACGCATCATGCCGATGCTCGGAATTGGCGTCGTCCTTGGACTAGGAGCCGTTTATGTCGTCCGTGGAGAAATCGGAGCGACCGTAAATGCCCAAGAGGCGCCGCAGGCGCCCGCGCAAATCACGCAGGGCAACAGAATCATCATTCCGCCTGGCTCGCCCCTGCGCCGGGAGCTTCGCCTGGGTATTGTCGAAGGCCGCCAAACCGTCCGCTCGCTGACGCTGCCGGCCGTTGTCGAAGCCAACCCCGCCCTGGTTGCGAAAGTTGTTCCGCCCGTCCCCGGACGCATTACCGAACTGCGGGTCGCGGCCGGCGATCATGTCCAGAAAGGACAAGTGGTCGCCGTCATTGAAACCGCCGACCCGGCGGACACGCCAGGCCCAGCAGCACAGACGCAAAAGAGCCGTTTGATAGAGTTGCGCGCCCCGGCCACCGGCACAGTCTCCGACTTAGCGCTCGCGCGCGGCGCATTTTTCGACGTGCCGATCCAACCGCTCATGACGGTTGCTCGCTACGACACCGTTTGGGTCACGGCATCCGTGCCGGAGGAAAACATTTCCTTTGTCTCCAAGGGGCAGTCCATTGACGTGCGCCTGCTGGCCTATCCCGGCCAGGTCTTTCAAGGCCGGATATTTTTCACCAGCGATGTGCTCGATCCCGATACGCGGCGGATGAAGGTCCGCGTCGCGCTTCCTAATCTTGATGGCAAGTTGAAGCCGGGCATGTTCGCCAACGCCACATTCCTGGCCCGGCCAGAGACTGTGGCAACGCTTCCCGCCACGGCTTTGGTCTTGAAGAACGACGCCGATGCGGTGCTTGTCGAAGTCGCGCCCTGGATCTTTGAAGCGCGCCCGATTGAGACGCAAGCCCAACAGGGCGATCAAATTCTCATCGCCAAAGGCGTAACCCCCGGTCAGCGCGTCGTAGTGAGCGGCGGAGTCCTTCTCAATGATTGAGCGCGTTCTCAGCTTTGCTTTGAACAAGCGCGTCCTAGTCATTGTCATCGCATTGATGGTGGCGGTTTACGGCTATTATTCTTGGACGCAACTGGCGGTGGAGGCCTACCCGGACGTGGCCGACGTGACCTCTCAAGTGGTCACGCAAGCGCCGGGCTTGGCTGCAGAAGAAGTTGAACAACAGATCACCGTCCCGCTGGAACGTGAGCTCAACGGAACGCCGAATCTGGTTTCGATGCGGTCCAAAAGTACCTTCGGGCTTTCCCTTATTACCCTGGTGTTTCGTGACGGCACAGAAAGTTATTGGGCGCGGCAACGTATTCAAGAGCGCATCCAGAACGTCGCGCTACCATCGGGCATCACGGCGGGCCTCGATGACCTGACCTCCCCCATCGGGGAAATCTATCGTTACACCCTGGAGTCCAAGACCAAAAACCTGCGGGAGCTTTCCGAAGCCCAACGCTGGACCGTGATACCGGCGTTGAAGCAGGTGCCGGGCGTCGTGAACGTAAACAATTTTGGCGGCATCACCACGCAATTTCAGCTTGAACTCGATCCTAGCGCGCTTACCCGCTTCAATATCTCCCTCAAGAATGTCACCGACGCGATCAGCGCTAACAGTGCCAGCGCGGGCGGTAGTGTTCTGACCCGTGGTGAGTATGGCTATGTCATTCGCGGCATCGGCCTGGTCCAGACGCTTGAGGATATGGGCAATATCGTCATCACCGAACACAACGGCATTCCGGTTTACGTCCGCGACCTCGGCACGCTCAAACTTGGCGTGCAGGAGCGTCACGGTGTTCTCGGCAAAGACGACAAGAACGATACCATAGAGGGCATCGTTCTCTTGTTGAAAGGCGAGAATGCCGCCCGCGTGATGGACGGCGTTCACGCCAAGGTGGACGAGCTTAATGCCAAGCTGAAAGCGGATGATATTCGCATTGTCCCTTATCTGGACCGTTCCAATCTTATGAATGCGACGGTCAGCAAGGTGTCGCACACCATTCTGGAAGGCATCGGCCTTGTTCTGATCGTCCTGATCCTGTTCCTGGGCAGTCCGCGCAGCGCCTTGATCGTGGCGGTGACGATCCCGCTTTCGATGTTGGTTGCGTTCATCCTCATGAACCTCACCAACATTCCCGCGAACCTGTTGTCCTTGGGCGCAATCGACTTTGGCATCATCATCGACGGCGCCATTGTCATGGCGAACGCTATCCTGCGCTACCGCGAACTGGAGCCGGACCAGCCGTTCAAGATGGACGAAGTGCTGCGGCGGGCGGCACTGGCGGCCAAGCCGGTTTTCTTTGCCACCCTCATCCTCATCACGGCGTATTTCCCCTTGTTCGCCTTCCAGCGGGTGGAGGCCAAGCTGTTCACGCCAATGGCCTATGTCATTGGCTATGCGCTGTTCGGCGCGCTCCTTCTGTCGCTGACCCTGGTTCCGGTGCTGGCCTACATGGCGTATCGCAAGCCGCGCCGCATCTTCCGCAACCCGGTCTTGGAACGGCTGACCGTCTTTTATCGCTGGCTGCTGGCGCGCTTCCTCAAGCGGCCCATTCTCGCCTATGTGGCGGCCGGGATCGGGGCTATCGGCGTCGTATTCTTCGGAGCCTCGGTGGGCCGGGACTTCCTGCCGCAACTCGATGAAGGCTCGATCTGGCTGCAAGTCACCATGCCGGCAGGCATTTCACTGCAAAAAGCCACCGACATGGCTGCGGAGCTACGGCGCGTCGTTCGGGAGTTTCCCGAAGTCTCCTATATCGTGACCCAAGACGGCCGGAACGATGACGGCACTGACCCTTTCACGCCGTCCCATATCGAAGCCAGCGTGGGCCTCAAGCCTTACGATACCTGGCCCAACGGCGAGACGAAGGCACAACTCATCCAGCGCATGGACGCCCGCTTTCATCAGATGCCGGGATATACGATCGGATTTTCGCAACCGATGATCGACGGCGTTTACGACAAGATGTCGGGCGCCCACAGCGCGCTTGTCGTGGAAGTCTTTGGCGAAGACTTCAAAGAGCTTCGGCGGATCGCCAATGAGATTGTCGCCGTTCTTAACGACACGCCCGGATCGCGGGACGTGTCGGTGGATCAGGAGCCACCTTTGCCGCAACTGGTGGTGCAGGTGGATCGCGCGGCCATCGCCCGCGACGGCATCAATGTCAGCGACGTGATGGACTTGTTGCAGACGGGCATCGGCGGCAGCCCGTTTAGCAAGGTGATTATCGGTGATCGCCAGTATGATGTGTCGGTGCGCTTTCCAGACGACGCGCGCAACAGCCCGCAAGCGATTGGCGCCTTGGTCCTGACCTCCGCCACGGGCGCGCGCATCCCGCTATCGCAAGTCGCGCGCATCTTCCTCAAGACGGGCGAGAGCAATATCAGCCACGACCTGAATAGGCGCGAGTTGACGGTAAAGCTCGATTACCAAAACCGCGACCTCTCATCCTTCCTGGCCGACGCCAAACAGAACATTGCGAAGCGGGTTCACTTCGACCCCAACAAGTATAGCCTTCAATGGGGCGGCCAATTCGAGAACCAGCAGCGCGCGCAAGCGCGGCTTGGCCTGATTATGCTGCTGGTGCTGGGCGGGATGCTCATTCTGCTCTATGCCACCTTCGCGCAAATCCGACAGGCCATGCTCATCCTGACGGTGGTGCCGTTGGCGACGCTGGGCGGCCTCATCGCCCTCTACATCACCGGCACGACGCTCAATGTTGCGTCGGCGGTGGGATTCATTTCGCTGTTCGGCGTGGCCGTTCAGAACAGTCTCATTGTCGTCTCGCATATCAACACGGTGCGCGAACGTGGCCTCCAACTGTTCGATGCGGTCATTACCGGCGCCGCCGACCGGCTGCGGCCGGTCTTGATGACAACCTGTGTTGCATCCATCGGCATGGTGCCGGCCGCACTGGCTACCGGCGTTGGCAGCGACGTTCAGCGCAACCTCGCTACGGTTGTGGTGGGCGGCCTTATCTTGATGACGCCGCTGACGCTGCTGATCGTACCGACCCTCTATTTCGTGATTGAGCGTTGGGCCGCCGCGCGCGTCGGCGCGATGCAAGCCGTGCCCGGCCCGGCGGAGTAGCCCATGACCAAGCGCAGCAGCATGGCGACAGGATTAGAACGGCGCTCTCGCGCCAAGGTGGGGCTTTCGGCCGCTACGGCTTTTGCCGTCCTGGCTGGCTGCACCCAGGGGCCGGATTTCGTGCGGCCAACGCCGCCAACAGCATCAAGCTATGCGCGATCCCCCGTACCGGCGCAGACGGTTTCGGCAGATACCTATGCCGGTGCCGCCCAACGTTTCGCGGAAGGCGGCGACCTTCCGGGCGAGTGGTGGACGCTGTTTCACTCGGAAGCCCTCAACCGCATCATCGCCAAAGCGATCAAGGCCAATCCCGACCTTCAATCGGCACAAGCCGCGTTGCATGTCGCGCGTGAGAACGTCCTGGCGCAACGTGGTGTTTTCTATCCCAGCGTGGATGCGGGGTTCTCCCCCAGCCACCAAAAAGTCGCGTCCAGTCTTGCTTCGCCGCTCAATTCCAACGCGGACACCTTCGACCTGTTCTCCGGCCAGATCAGCGTTTCCTACACGCCGGACGTATTCGGGCTCAATCACCGCACAGCGGAATCGCTCCAAGCACAGGCCGATGTGCAGCGGTTTCAGGTTGAAGCCACCTATCTCACGCTGACCTCCAACCTTGTCGCCGCGGCCATTCAGGAAGCGGCCTTGCGGGATCAGATCGCCGCCAACGAACAGATCGCCACCCTCGAACGGCAAGCGGTTGACCTCGTTCGCCGGCAACGCGCCATCGGCCAAGCCGCCCAATCCGATATCACCGCGCAGGAGGCGGCACTGGCGCAGACAGAAGCGGCGTTGCCGCCGCTCAAGAAGCAGCTCGCCCAGCAGCGGGATCTTCTGACCGCCCTGATGGGCAGTCTGCCCAGCGAAGAACCGGACGAGACATTTGCGCTTGCGGCGCTGCATTTGCCGGAGGAATTGCCGGTTTCGTTGCCGTCACAGCTGGTTGAGCAGCGGCCCGATATTCGCGCCGCCGAAGCCAGCCTTCATGCCGCCAGCGCGCAGATCGGCGTCGCTATGGCGAACAGGCTTCCGAACATCACGCTTACCGGCGCTTTGGGCGGGGCCGGCACCACGATCGCAAATATGTTCTCTGGCGGCAATATCGGCTGGGATATAGCCGGAGACATAGCCGCGCCGATATTTCACGGCAATACCTTGCTGCATCAGGAGCGCGCCGCGCGCGCGGCCTACGATCAGGCGTCCGCGCAATATCGCAGCGTCGTTGTTTCTTCATTCCAGAACGTAGCCGACACGCTTCACGCGCTTGCGTTCGACGCCGACTCGTTGAAGGGCGCGGCCCATGCCGAACAAGTCGCAGCCACCAATCTTGAAATTGTACGCGGGCGCGCGCAGATCGGCGCGGCCAACACCCTGGCGCTTCTCAACGCCGAACAATCCTATCAACAGGCTCTTATCAATCTCGCGCAGGCCCGCGCCAGCCGCTACGCCGATACCGTGGCGCTGTTCCAGGCGCTAGGCGGCGGCTGGTGGAACCGCCCGGACGATACGGCCCCGCAAAAAGATGCGGCCGCAATCCCATGAGGCGGGCGGTGCGGGCTGGACTTATCGCGTGTCTCGCCCCGGCATCGGCATGTGCGATTAAGACCGGACTGCCGTTTCCATCCTCTTTCACAATGACCGACCCCGACCATTTCCAATTTGTCGCTCACGGCACCTGGGACTTTCCAGCCAATACCGCGCGCGGCGAACAGGCGCGGCTCGATGGGTTGGACGCCTATCTCGCCGGTCAACATATCTGTTCTGCCGGATACGAGATAACCCACCGCGAAAAGGAGCATGTAGTCATGTCTTCAAAGCACAACGTGGAGGACCAACAGCTTCTTTCCATTACCTATCTTGGGCGATGCAAAGCGCAGGGAAACGGGAATGGCTGACAGCCTTCCCCCAAAACCGCGTCGAAGCCCGCGCAACAGAGTGCTGTTGATGGGATGCGTTTGTTATTCGGACGGCCTGCATCAATTCGAGTGCTCCATTAAAGACATTTCCGACGAAGGCGCCCGCATCGCGTTTCCTGGCGGGCTACTTTTCCCGGATCAGATATACTTGGTGGTCATCAATCGAAAAAGCGCGCACCAGGCCGTTGTGATGTGGAGGCGCGGTCGAGAGGCCGGCCTGAAATTCGTCCGCTCGTTTCTCGTTACAGAACTCCCCGACCCTTCACTTGGCTATCTGAAAAGAGCTTGGGCGGATCGGGCGTTGCGATAGCCGGTTTTCCTGGAAAAATTTCATCAGATGCCGCTTTGGTCCATGCTGGCACCGCCTGATGCGCGTCCAACGCTGGACCTTCGAAGTCGCACCATGGGCCAGTCTGATCGCTCGGCGTCCTTGCTTAAAGCGCCAACTTCAATTCGACATTCCGTGTCGTTGTAGGCAGGTTGCCGCGCGCGAGTAGTTCGTTCTCCACAATGATCGGCACGCTGCCATCTCTGATGGAAGCGACCTTGGGATCCGCGGGATAGGCGGAAGTCAAAGGCGCGGCCAGTGCCACGATGAACTTCTTTCCTCCTCGCTCGGCAAGAATGGGTGCAACAATATCCTGGCCGTCCACTTTAATGTGCTCATTTTTCTTGTAAGTGATGTCTGTCCGACCCTGCCGCTGCAAATCCGCGAACAGTAGCTTGGTCGAGCTTTCGAGCCTCTCAGGATTGAAGCCCGGCAAGCGACCCGTCAGCAGATATTCGAGTAACTCGGCCCCAACATGCCGGTCGAGTAACCCGTGCTCGAACTTGTTCTTGAAACTCCGCAGGCAGCGGTAACAAGAAGCGTCGCACAGCTCGGGACAGGTCTTCATAAGGTGCAGCGCGCGCTCGAACAGCTCCTGGCCGCGATCCACCAGCTGGCTTGAAAAGCCAGCGCCGCCCGGCAGCGTGTCGTACAGAAAGATTTCTGCTTCCCTGCCGAGCCGCCCATCTCTTGTCAGGGCCGGACGATACTCTGCCATGAGTTCGCCTGGCTCAATTTCCAGCAGATCGCATGCTGCCTTGGCTAGTGCCTCGCTCACGGTCCGCAACGCAACGTCGGTCGGGTACTGGCCGGGCAAAAGTTGAAGGGGCGAAAGGACTTTGAGAGAGAACAGAACCACATCCGTGATGAAGTCAGTGCCAAGGACTATGTGTTGCGCCGTGCGTTCGCCGCTGCATGTCGGTTCTTTCTCGTCGGGATATGGTTTTGGATGGCCGGAAAATAGAACAGGCTGCTCCTCGGTAGCTGCTTCAATGCGCCCACATTTGAGGCAATAGGAGTAGCCGTCGCTCTTGGGGCCACTGTTGGAGACGAGCAGGTGGTCACGAACCTTGAGGGCGCCGATGCGTGGGTTGACCGGCGTCCAGTCGTGTTCGTGGTCCGGCGTCTTCATGGTCAGCTTCGCGCGGGTCGCGTAGCTGGTTTCCGGTACGTCATCCGGCGACGTGACTTCCTCCACATCGACCGGATGCGCAAAGCCAGGTGGACGCAGCCACGACCGGGACGGGCCGAAAGATTGGCTGGTCCCGCAGGCGGGGCAATCGATGGTGGCACCCTTATCCTCCGACTTGAAGTCGGTGGTCTGCGCGAACTCGCATACACCGCACTCCCAATAGAGGCGTTTCCGCTCCCAGGCGTCGTGCCGGTCGTCGCGCATGGGCGAATAGACCGCACCGGAGGAATAGCATTTGCCGGAAATCCAAATCTGCTTGCCCGGCGCGTATTGTGAGAGGGCAATCGGCAGACCTTGCGAAGGCGCAAAGCGCATAACCGCTCGGAATTGAGACGACCGAGCCCGGTCGAAAACATGGAATGTGGCTACGTCGGTCGGGAAAGCGTAGCGAGGAAGGACGCCGCTATACAGCAGGCGGTCCAGCAGCTTCCCCGTTTCGGTGTTGCGAATGGGTTTCTCTTCGCCCTCTTCCGCTGCCTCCTCGCCCTCTTCGACTTCCTCTTCCTTCGACGCTGCCGCTGCCGTGGAATCGAACTTGATAGCCCGATCGACCTCCTTGAGGCAGTCGCCGACAAAGTCACTAAGTAAGGTGGCCCGGTCCTTATTCGAAAGTTCGTCGGGAATCCAGGAGTCGATGCGTTTGCGCAGATCGGCCTCATTCTTCTGTAGCCACTTAGCAAAGTCGGCGCGGTTCAACAGAGCAGTGCCGTTACGGAAGTCGGCCACACCGCCCAACACAGAGAACAGGTCGTGGTTTTGGGCCGGATCAACGTCCGGCAATCTATCCTGGTGATAGTTTTGCAAAAGAAACGCTCGGATATGCCGCTGCGTTATGTCCCGATTGTTAAGCGTGAGCCGAGGGTCCACCACGTCGCCCCGGATCATGGCGTCAGGCTTTACGAAGTAATGCTCGTCATGGCTATCGGCGCTGCCGAAGGCAACCACCGTCGCTACTGCATTGCCCCTACGGCCCGCGCGACCGGCGCGCTGCTGATAGTTCGCTCGTCCAGGCGGCATATTGCGCAGCGCCACACCAGACAGTGCGCCGATATCGATACCCACCTCCATCGTGGTGGTGCTTGAAAGTACGTCGATGGCAGAGGCCCGGCTAGCGTTGCGCCCCCAGGTTACCGAAACGTCTTGGAACAACAGCTCATTTTCTTCCGCCTTCGAAAATACGTCTTCGTTTTGCGGCGAGTTCAACTGCGCCGTATGTTCCGCTGCGATCAGGGCCATGGGCTGGCGCGGGGGATCTGCCAAGGACGCCATGACGGGTGCCCGGTAATAGCCCTTACGGGCTAGGAACGCAGGATCATTGGCCGGATTGAGCGGGACCACAGTCGGGCGCCCACAGTCAAGGCAGTGCGCAATCGTCGAGACCGGACGATGGACCGATTTGCAACTCGAACAGCGAACCCAAGGGCCGTCGAAATCGAGGGCTAGCTTGCTGCCTTGAAGTTTTAGAAACCCGGCCGTGTCCTGTGCGAACAACCGGACCAACTCTGGCGTCCAGTAGTCGTTGAAAATCTTGCGCGATCCTTTATCCGTCAAGATCACGTCCATTGCGTCAAACTTACCTTTACCCTTCTTACCGCGAACGCTGGTGCCTTGGGCGCGTGGCCGCATAAACCAGCTCGTCGGCATGGCGTTAAGCCAGAAGCCGAAGTTGCGCCAGCACCGCAACCAGGCGTGCGTCAATTCAATCTTGGTCTGCGGCGTATCGGCGATGCCGGGAATATTTGACAACTTGGTAAGTGCATCGGTGATCGTCGCAGTCTCGCAAAGCGATGCGAGCGCTAGTGGCTCCAAGCCCAGGAACGGATTCTGGATAGTATTGACGATGTCGTCGAGCAGCGCTTCCGGCGGCTTCTCGGAGCGGAACTGCATTCCGAGCGTCAGCAACCCACTGTCGGAGTTTGCTGCGCCGCTGACGACAGCAGCTTCAACCGCTTCCTCGCCGTCGAAACTTTCATGCTGCTTCAGTTCCGGGCGAAGGCGGACCCCTAGTTTTTTCGACGCCAGGAGAACCGCGAGATAAACATCCTCCAGGCTTAAAAGGGTTTTAAGCGCAATGCTTTTGCTGAGTTCGCGGTAACCCCACACGATGAGTGGACGCAGTGAATCGCGCACCGAATACATTTGCAGATTGGGGGCCAAGCGAGCGGCCACCTGACGCGAGTCTGAGAATACCAGGACTTTACGGCCCCGCAGCGGCGCAAACTTCGTCGCTTTTACGGGGCTGGGCGGTTGTATCTGAATCTGCGTTGATACTAAAGCCTCGAAGGGCTGGTCGCCCTTGGTCTGGTGGTCCTGCACATAGGAGTAACCGAATTTCGCCGTTTTGCCGCAGCAGGCGCAGGGCGCGAACTGTCCACGAGAATTAAAGTCTCTGCTCTGATCGCCGTCCTCATCCACGGCTGGCGCAATCCGGTCGCGCCGCACATGGACCGTGCGCATGCGCTCACTGTGCTGATTGGGATTTAGTCGGCCGGTCTCAAGATCGTAGTCGGCCGCCTCCGCGAGGTTTGGGAGGCTGGGATTCTCCAGCAGCAGATCGAGGGGTAGCATTGCGTTGGTCTCGCCGCCGTCCATCCGCAGCCTGCGGCCGGCTTCCGACCAAAGGGAAGTCGGGCTATCCACATCATCGGAATAGGCGCGGGCGTAGGCGGTGCCGCAATAACGGCACGAGTAAAACTCAAGAACGCGCGAGCCGCAGTCGCATTGTTCGCGTGGCTGGCCGTAAAGCTTGCCGCAGATGCCGCTACGTTCGGCTGCCGGCACTTCGGAGCAGTTGGGGTCGAGGCAAGCCCATAGCCCCGGCAATCCCCTGAAGAAATTATGGATGCGGCAGGGCAGAAGGCTGGGACCACTCGGCTCCTTCTTGGCTGCACTGCTTAGTGTCACCAGGGCGCTCACAGCCTCCTCCGCGTGAGGCGCGCCGGGGAACAGCTCCCTACCCAATTCCGCGACGGGCATTGCCTGCTTCATGGTCTTATTGACGAGGCGGGACAACGGCGCAAATGACTTGAGCGCCTCGAACAGATCACGTTCGTAATCGCCTGTCGGCGCGACACCCTGATGGGCGAGGAAAGGCTTGACTGCCTCCGCTCGCGTCGCAGGCTCCGCGCCATCGTTGAAAGCCGCAATATCCACGGCCGCGAGTATCTTCGCATCGGCCTCCGTTCCCGGTCCTTCGGGCAAGCGCAGATCTAGATCGCCCGTAATCGGCGTGAAAGTGGAAGCGGGAACACCGGAGAGCTGGGCGCCGAACTCGGCCGCATATTCCTTATCGGTAAAGCTCGCCGTCGCGCAGATCACCTGGAACCGCTCGGGCGGGATGCCGAGACGGTCTCGCAAACGCCGCAACAGCAAACCGACTTCTGCCCCTGCCGCTCCTCGGTAGAGATGGGCTTCGTCGAGAATAATGAGGAACTTTTCCTTGGCGTTTTTTCTGAGCCATTCCTTTGTTTGATCGAATATGGGCCGCTCAATCGGCCGCATAAGCATGTATTCGAGCATGGAATAGTTTGTCACCAGCAAGTCGGGCGCGGTGACTTGCGCCTCATGGCGAGTGAGTAATTCGGTGTCGTCGGGCAAGGTGACTGCGCGAAGCCACTCGCCGGATTTGCGGTCCTGCCAAAGCGATCCCTTCTTGCCGAACCAACTGGGCAAGTCCGGCTTTGCAGGCCACTTCCCGCGCTTCTTTAGCTGGTCGAGAATGGCTGCAGCCTGCCGTTGTTCGTCGGACGGCGGGCCCCCGCTCAGGCGTTGGATTTCGACGTAGAAGCTGTCGAACGGCATCAGCTTATTGCCGTCCTTCTTCGTTGTGCGCACTCCGGCATAAGGGGTGCGGCTGGTGTAGCGGGCAAAACGCGGCGGGCGACCGGCCCAGCCCTGGAAGGTCTTGACCACGCGCGGATCGCCAAAGAGTGACCGCATACGGCCGAGTTGGTCGTTCACCAGCGCGTTCATCGGGTAGAGAACTAGCGCCCGGATGCCAAAATCGTCACGGAACGATTTGGGAGAAAACTTCGCTTCATGGGCGAGCTTGCCAATGATCGGCAACAGGAACGACTCGGTCTTACCCGAGCCGGTGCCCGTCATGATGAGGAGGTTGCGCCCATCAATCAGGTTGCCTTGAATTGACTCGGACTGGTGCTTGTAGGGCGGATCGTAAAGAATTTGCGGCAGCGCGCCATCCGGCTTGGAAAGCATTTGGTAGATTTCCAAGGCGGCTGGTGAAAGTCCCTTCATGCCGGCGAAGGTCGCGCCCGACTTATAGCGGGGCGTGGATTCGATATAGGGGACCTGGTGGATGATGCCCGGCTTATCGAGAAGCCGTTTGCGCTGTTCGATAAGCGCCGGATCGCTGATGTGATAGGTCGCCTCGATGTAATCGCGCAACGAGTGATGCAGCTGCTTGATCGTTTCCTGAATGGTCTGCGCCATCACCCCTCCGCCTGGCTTTTGTCATCGGGTCGAACAAGCCACAAGTTCTTTTGCAGGTATTCTTCCTGCGCCTTCAACTCTTTTTGAGGTACGCGGTACGAGAACAAGCACTTCACGCGCGGGACGGGTTCGCCCACAATCGCCAGCCGACGCTCCGCCCAACTCGGGATCGGCGAGAAGAAATCCAAGTATGATCCATCCTGGCCGGGGCGAACACGGTATTTCTGAGGGGTACGACGGGTAGCGTCCAGCGCGAGTTGGACATACCAAGCCTCGTCGCAGCCACGCCACCGCGACCGGGTAGGCAAGTCAAGAAATTTGGTCGGTACGCCATTTGCGAGTTGAACGGCACCCCAGATGCCTTCGCGGCCGAAATCCTGCGGGCGCCGACCGACAAACATGCCGGTCTCATTGCGAGGCATTCCCCAACGGCCTCGATAGTAACCCGTGTCGGTATCGGGGCGGATGATGGTGAGTTCGGGCAAGTCTCCGCCGGGCGGGGACGAGCCCAAGCGGCCTGCCAGCTTTTCGACGAGCGCCTGCGGCGTTGTGGGTTGGGGCCCCCGAGTCCACGCCTCTTCGGTGTGGGCGGTCAGCCCTATCGCTGCCAGGGCCGCGACCTGATCCTTTTCACCGGCAGGTAAAAGCCGGGCGAAGCGATTGTAGATCACCTGATCGCTGAGTTCCGATGGTAACGGTGTGCTCTCGTCCCGCGAGATTCCGAGCAAGAGGATGGTGCCGCTACGAAGCTTCACGAAACCAGGCGGCGCGGCAAAAATCCAAGTGCCCTTCGCGTCCGGGTCATCGATGGTGACTTGATTGAGTTCTAGCAGATCACCGAACGCGATCAGCGTTTCAATAGCCGCATCGACCTTCTCTCGTAAGGTATCGGGAGCCTCGACAAGAAACTCCAAGCTCTCCACGATAGCCGCCGCGACGGTTGCGCGGGAGCACGGACAAAGGAAACCCGCTGCGCGGCGGATCAACGCTGCCAGAAGCGCTTCATCGAGTTGATTGTCCATCACGAGCGGCAAACAGGACGCCCGGCGCACCTGCTGGAGCAACTCGTGCGATGTGATTTCGGTTACTACCATCGCCAGCTCGGGAGCAAGCGTTTCGCGGTATGAGGCTCGGCCAACATGGAGGTGATCGCGACCAGTCTCGCGCCACGCAGCAGACCGGGATAGCCGTCAAGCGCGTTGATCGTGTCCTGAATCTCCTCATCCGTTTGCGTCAGCAGGTAGGTCGGCTCGCTGGCTACCTTCAACGCGGTTTCACAAAGCTCACTATCGGAACAAACGCCATAGCGGCTGGCAGTGTCGCAGAACCAGTTGCTACCCGGCCCCGTTCCTTCATTCATCTTGGCGAAGTCGCGGCGCAAAATGACTTGGAACCCGCCGGATTTGCGGTCGAACATGCGACCCAACTCATCTATCGTGTTTTGGGCGCTTGGCTGGTCCATGTACTGCCGTTCCAGCCGCGCCCAACGGTCGCCGCAGAGCTTTGCGAAAAAGCTTTGCAGAAGCGCATTCACAACATGGTCCCGGCGCAGACTAGCCAACGGCCCCGCAAGCCGTGCTTGTTGCCAGAGAGTCGCGGCAGAGAGAAGCGCCCGCACATCCTCATTGGCGAGAGCGTTCGCATCCGGGCTGATTAAAAGCTCGCCGAAACCATGCACCTCCGGTGTACTGACCACCAAGGCGTCATGGGTGTCCGCATGCGATGCGACAAACATGCCGCCCGGATTGGCAACGGCTTGTCCGGCCAACATCACGCCATGCTCAAGAACATTGTCAGTGAGCGGTTGGCGAAAGCTGCGAAAGAACACGCGCGCATCTGCTTCCGAGCCGGTGTCATCAGTCAACCTGACCTTGGTCGCGTGATCGACATTGCGGCACACCCAGTGTAACGGCCGAGATTCGCGTTCAAGCTTGAGGCTAAACCATCCAAGGTCTTCGTTGCCGGCTTTGAGAACGCCCGAAGTCCCTTCGATCAGCTTCCAGGCGAGGTTGCCGTGGGTGAGCTGTTGGCCGATCTTCTGAGCCCATCCGGACGCCGTGATCGGCAGGTCCAGCTTGGCGATCTCCTGGTCGAGCAAGGGGGCACCGTTGCGCCCAACCAAGGCAAGTCGCACCGAGACTTGTACTCCTTCCGGGCCGGAAACCGATAAGGAAAGGTCGCCGTCCGCAAACTGCTCCAGTGAGGGATCGGTTGGGTCCGTGGTGACAAAGAGACCGCTATAGGCGGTCGTGCCTGCTCGCCACGGAATCGGGTCGCGCACGCTGAGACTCAAGAAGCCTTCCATGTCCTTGTTCGCGACTTGTCCCGTTCGTTGTGCGCGAATACGGACTAAATGGCGTCCCGGTGTAAGGGGCGGCAGTTGCAGAAAGGTCGGCTGGCCCGGATTTCCGGCTGTGATAGTGTCGGTCGAGCGTTCATCAACGCTCACTTGGTAGGCCGTCACCGAATGGTCGGGAACAATGCAGAAGCACGGCGCTTCCGTGGTCAGCCATTCGCTATAACCATCACCGTCCCAGCCGCGCGCTACAAAACCTGCGGGCCAAGTGCGGAGAGTGCGGTTGGCATTCAGGTGAAGCGTTTGGAAAAACGCAATGTCATCATCGTGCAGCGCAGAGGGCACAGTGATCTCGGTAGCGTGTACGCCCTGACAATGCACCTTGCACGGCTTTAGCATGGTGCTTACAACGGTCAATGGTTCTGTGGTGAGTAAGATATAACGCTGTCCCGGCCGAATGGTCACTCCGATGATTTGGTAGGCCAGCCCATCTTCACCGATCCGAAACAGCCAGTAAGGAACGGAAGAGAGCCGGAAATCCGCATTGAGAATGTTTTCGATATTGCCATTGAGCTGCTCAAAGCGAATGACGGGCTTGCCGGTGCCGGGCCAGGTTTTAAGTGCACGGCGCTGCGCACCGGAAAGCAGCCAGCCAGCGGGCAGCCAAATGCCTTCACCGCTGACCTGGCATCGGGTTTTACGCAAAAAGGTTGCGAGTTCCGCGTTAAACGCCGCAACGGGCGAAAAGTCAGGCAAGTCGAGAATGGGCGACCAACTCTCTTTATCCATCTTGCGCAGCATGATGTGCATGCGCATCCGTAAGCTGATGGTATCGATGGCTGGGGTGACAGGCGTTGAAGGCTTGGCTGTGCCAGGCGTGTTGTACTTGCGCTCGGCACCGCGAAAGATGTCGGTAGCCCGGCGCGTCTCCTTGAGCCATACTTTTGCCTTATGCACTTTTTCCAGGTCGTTGATGATGCGCTGGAGCGTGGGGCTATGGATCAGCTCTTGGTCCGCGACATCATGATTGAGCAATGCCAGGACGATGCGGCCGGACAACTCTTCCTGCTGGAGAAATTCGCGGAGGCGTTTCGATGCATCCCATGAGTTCGCCGCTAAGAGATGTCCTACTTCGGCGGCGTCCAAGGAGCTTAAGCGGGCAAGTTTGAAGCGAAGGTTGTGCAACGCTTCGGCGAATTGGTATTGGAGATATTTCGGTAGAATGGCGTGGCGGATCGGCCAAACGATGTTGTTGAACTGCCTAGCCCACGGCCCTTTCGGTTCAACACCGTTGTACGCCTTCTGAAATTTGCGGAACCAGGTTTTGAATTGGGCGCGATTTTCATGCTCACGCCATTTGGGGGTGTGCGCCTCGAATGAATCCCAGAACTCCAAGCCTTCGTAACTGTAGCCTTCTTCCGTGGCGTAGATGACCCAAAGCAGCCAGTGCTGCAGCAACGGCAGATTGCGGGCCACGCGGGCCTTTAGTTGATCGCCGATCTCTCGGAATTGTTCGGGCGTGAGCGGATGTTCAAGCGCGAATATCGGAAGTTTCGTGGCCGCGCGCGAAGCAGCGAGAGCAGCGAAATGCTGCTCCATTTGGCTTTGCCATGCTTCGAGCGGTTGAGGCATGGTCTATCGCTTTATGCCCCCAACCACTGCTACCCCGCTTCTGCAACTTTACCCATGCTGCGCTTTTCAGTGAGCAAGTCGGCGATGTTGGAGGCCAGCCACGCTCTGTATTCCGGTCTGCGCTCCGCGCGCGGCGCCATCCATCGTTTGACGGCAAGCGCGCCCACCTCTTCTGCGGTCAGCAGCGTAGACAAGTTGGGCCTGCCCTTTCCGGTGCGCAGTATGCGGCGCGCATTCGTTGCGAATTCGCAGAAAAACACCTCACGCTGGATACCGTGTTTGAGTAGATCATCTTTGAAGCCGAGAGCGGATAGCGCGGCGCGCGTCGTCCTGAGGCGCCAGTTGGGGCCTTGGCCGAAACGGTGCTTATCGGCGTATTTGTGTTTGAGTTCGCGCAAATAGTTCCGCATCTCGAAAAACAGGTCATCGGGAATGTGGAAATGGCCCCAACCGCGCGTAAAGCCGATGTCCGCGAAATACCGGGCGCCTTCTAGCTTGAGGCGGTTATAGACCGATGAACGACCCAGCGAAGATGAAGTTGTCACGACCAGCAGGCGGGCGTTCTTTGCCTTTTTGGAAATGATGCCCCTGAGGTTGCCGTAAACCTTGGTGAAGTCGTTGTAGATGTCTCTTGTGCGGATCAGCGAGGCGACAAGTTTGCCGCCAAGCAACATGTTGTATGGCGGTACGGCGCCCAGCACATAAGCGTCAAGGATATTGACGAGACGTTGAGTGCGGGCCTTTACATCCCAACCGATATGCTTGTCCCGCACCGACAGGTTGAACACAGGGTCGCCGATGGCGATAAGCCCGATCAGTTTGTCATTATGCCGGTCCCAAACGAGATAGCGCAGCCTACGGCCAAATCCATTGGAAACCGGCACGGCCCAGGTCAGTGCGGCGAGGCGAAAGAGATCGCCTTGCCATGTACCCGCTTCGATCAGCTCCAGTTCAGGCTTAATGCGGGCGGGATCGATTTCAGAGCCGGAAGCAAAGTGCTTTTGCAGCTCAGGTAGCTTCTGCGCGATAAATTCTTTGTTGAGCTTCAGCTTGTCGTTGCGCTGGGCGAGATGGAGCGCGCGAATAACGTCTTTGCCGCCGCCCTCCACAAGTAAGTGACCATCTTCCTCAGACCGTTTAAAGCCGAGCGATTTGAGATGACGCCGCACCCGTCGCTTAAGATTGGCTTGCCGCGTGGCAACGGCCACGATAGCAGCGCCTCTTTTCTGTTTTTTCTTTCCCACGATACCCCAGTTTCTTTCAGATATTTAAATCACGAATGAATTTTATCTACGCCAGATGATAGCGTGTGTGCCGCCGTTCGCCCGTTCGGCTTAGCGCGCCTTTTTCGACAAGGTCTTGCAGGTCGCGCGTCGCTGTCGCGCGCGAAGTCCGAGCGATAGTGATGTAATTCTCCGCTGAAAGACCACCCTTGAAGCCATCGATCCCTTCTTTAAACATTCGAGCGATGACTCTCGCTTGGCGTTCGTTTAGCTGGTCGCGCAGTCGTTCGTAGAACTTGGCCTTGGCGACATAGAAGTCCACTCGTTTGATGGTGTTGCCCTGAGCCGCAAGCACCGTGCTGGCGAAATATTGGAGCCAGTCGGTGATCTCCATATCTTGGTTATTGCGCTCTAGCGCCGCGTAATAGTCCTTGCGCTTGCGCTCGATCGTATAGGCAAGCGCGATCAGGGTCGGGTGACCGAGGTTTTGTGCAAGGCTCTTCTCGGCGATGGCCCGGCCAATACGCCCGTTGCCATCCTCAAACGGGTGGATACAGACGAAGTACAAATGCGCGATGCCGGCGCGGGTAAGCGCCGGAAGCGCGCGCGCACCTTTTGGCGTGGTGTCGTTGAACCACGAAACAAAGCGCTTCATTTCTTGGGGCACAGTGTTCGAAGGCGGCGCTTCGAAATGGACCGTGCGCTTGTGAATGGGGCCCGAGACGACCTGCATAGGATCGTCATGCGTGCGATAACTGCCGATATCCTTGATCGAGGTGTCGGCAGCCATG
>Ga0335069_10005268_pt1 | contig 19040 bp, 14 predicted proteins | sample Lox_Sample_11_FD_206714 | JGI IMG/M metagenome (GOLD analysis project Ga0335069, IMG submission 206714) | Soil microbial communities from Loxahatchee National Wildlife Refuge, Florida, United States - Lox_Sample_1.1 | ecosystem: Environmental > Terrestrial > Soil > Wetlands | place: USA... | reverse complement strand
CCGATAAGCCGGTACACCGGAAGCTACTGCGGCAACCTAGAATAAAAGTGGGTTTTCCGTAGATTTGGCGTCAAGATCTCTTGAACAGGCAACGGTTTCAAACACCGTTGTACCGAAGAAACCATCTGCGCAATTGAGTCTAGGTCGGATTTTTCTTCAGCCTGTAGGAGGTGCTCCTACCTCCCGCCTCTTCTTGCTCCAGGATGCCCAGCTCAATCAACTCGTTGATGTCTCGAAGCGCAGTGCGCGAGGAGGCCTTTGTCAGCTTCATCCACTTTTCGCGGGTCAGCTTTCCCTCAAAGTCGCCAAGGAGTTTGTTCAGGACTTTCTTTTGTCTTGGGTTGAGAGAAACATTCTTCTTGCTTAAATCTTGCCAGAAAGACTCTTTTGCGAGCGCACCGCTCGTAATCTCGTTCGAATGCTCAATCGCACGATCGAGGCATTCCAGGAACCATCTAAGCCATTCCGTGATGTCGAGCGAACCCGACTGCGTCTTTTCCAGGATCTCGTAATAGCTCTTTCTCTCTTCGAGGATCTGCGACGACATGCTGTAGAAACGCTGCACGCTGCCATCTGAACGCGCAAGACACATCTCGGCGATCGCCCTTGCGATTCTTCCATTGCCGTCTTCAAACGGATGGACGGTTACAAACCAAAGATGAGCGATTGCCGTTTTGAGCAGAGGGTCTTTTTGCTCGTTGCTTTCAAACCACCCCAGAAACCTTTCCATTTCCGCATCGAGGTGACTAGCAGCGGGGGCCACATAGTGGACTTTCGGCCGACCGATGGGCCCTGAAATCACCTGCATAGAACCTTGACTGTCGTCCCGCCATGCGCCGACGCGAAACTTGTCGGTTGTTCCGCGAACCCCGGGAAACAAGTGCGCGTGCCAGTCAAACAAACGCTCCTTGGTCAGAGGCACGTCGAATCTCTGCGTTGCATCCACCATCATTTCGACGACACCCTCGACGCTGCGATCCTTGTGCTCCTTAAGCCCCGCCATGTTGAGCCCGAGTTTCTTCGCGATGGAGGAACGTACGCTTTCGGGGTCCAGCACGACGCCTTCAATGGCGCTCGACTTGATTGTCTCCTCGGTCAGCACCTTGAGAGTGGCAGTCCATTGCGACGCGAAGCCGTAGCTCTTCATTCTTCCGAGTAGTAGCCCTTGCCGCAGCCTCACTTCTGAAAGCAATGGGGCTAAGACTCCGGTGTCCCATGTAAATTTCGGCCAGTCAACAAGTTCGTGGATGTAGGCTCTCGCCATAATCGCGCCGTTTACCTCGCCATCATCCTAGCATATTCTCGCCATAAGCTCGCCACTATTATCGCCAGATTTCGTTCACATCCTCACAGACTTCTCCAACTGCGCAAAGCTGATTGTTGCTATGTGCCTGATTTGTTTAGACCTGCGGCCTTCGCAAGCACACAGCCGCGCCAGGTAAACCCCGACCTGTCACGCCCGTTGCCATCCGCTCCGGCCGCAAATTCCTTCCCGCTTCGCTCTGTCCTTTCCGTGAGTCCGTTGCGACTTGGTTCTCCTGTCCTGGGTGAGAGAACCAACTCTCAACTCACAGAAAAGGACAAAGAAAATGAATTCAGAAAGCATCAAGAACATCACAAATCAAGCCATCGGGCAGCTCATCGAAGCGCTGAAGGCTGGAAAGAGCGAGGCGCTAACAAACTACCTGGCCGCCGTGGCGAAGTTCCACCGCTACAGCTTTCAGAACATTCTGCTCATCGCTCGGCAATGCCCGCAGGCTACGCGTGTAGCAGGATTCCACACCTGGCGCTCCCTGGGCCGCTTCGTCAAGAAGGGCGAAAAGGGCCTCATGATCCTCGCTCCACTCGTCCGGAAAGTCGAGTCTGCGGACGCGTGCTCGACCGAGAAAGAATCCCAAATCTTCGGATTTCGTGCCGTCTACGTCTTCGATGTAAGTCAGACCGATGGCGCTCCGCTCCCGACCATCGGCGTTGCCGAGGGCGAACCAGGCGAATACTTCTCTCGCCTGGAACAGCTCGTTCGCGAGCAGGGCATTTCGCTCGAATACTCAGCTGAAATAGCACCGGCCAAGGGAATGTCCTGCGGCAAGAAGATCATCCTCCTGCCCGCACTGGCTCCAGCCGAGCAGTTCTCGACGCTCGTCCATGAACTTGCCCATGAAATGCTGCACCGCGATGCGCGGCGCTCGCAGACGACTCAGCGCGTGCGCGAAACTGAGGCAGAGGCTGTTGCGTTCGTCGTGAGCCAGGGAATCGGACTAGATACGAACACCGCCGCTCAGGATTACATCTCGCTCTACTCGGGCGATGCAGCGCTCTTACTGGAGAGCCTGGAATACATCCAGAAAACGAGTACGGAGATTCTGGCAGCCATCAGCTCGGAGGCACCTCCGAGCTGATACTTCTGGTCGTTAATCACAAACGCTATTTACCTTCCCAGATCGTTGCTCCTTTTCACAAGTGACACCGAATTGCGGAAAAAGGTATAAACACTACAGAACAAATCTGACAAAAGGACTGCTTGTCCTCCTAGTCCAAATGGCCGCCTTCGCCTTCACTGCCCAATTGATGAATCAAGCGCTCAGGCCCGCATTATGAACAAAAAGGACCTGAGCGAACGAGACATCTGCTCCAAGTTCATCAGTCCTGCCATAAAGCGGGCAGGTTGGGACGGAATGACGCAGATTCGCGAAGAGGTCGCATTCACCAAGGGACGCATCATTGTTCGCGGCAAGCTCGTTACGCGCGGTACGGCCAAACGAGCTGACTACATTCTGTATTACAAGCCCAACATCCCGATCGCCATTGTCGAAGCAAAAGACAATAACCACAGCGTTGGCGACGGCATGCAGCAGGCCCTCGATTACGCGACAACGCTGAATATTCCTTTTGTCTTTTCGTCCAATGGTGACAGTTTTGTATTTCATGACCGTACGGGCCTAAGTGAGAAGAAAGAAGCCTCACTCGGACTCGACCATTTCCCTACGCCGAAGGAATTGTGGACGAAATACTGTACCTGGAAGGGATTGACTCCCACTGAGGAAGAGATCGTTCTACAGGACTATTTTGATGATGGCAGCGGCAAGGCTCCCCGCTACTATCAGGCCAACGCCATCAACGCAGCGACCGAAGCGATAGCCAAGGGCCAGGACCGTGTGCTCCTCGTCATGGCGACGGGCACCGGCAAGACCTACACGGCATTCCAGATTATCTGGCGCTTATGGAGAGCCGGTCGCAAGAAACGCATTCTCTTCCTTGCGGACCGCAATGTTCTTGTCGATCAGACGATGGTTAACGATTTCCGGCCATTTGGTCCGGCCATGGCCAAACTCAGCACCAGTTCGAAGACCATCGAACGTGAAGACGGAACCCAGGTCGAAATCACAACGGCTCTCGACCGCAAACGCCGCATTGATACCGCATACGAAATCTATCTAGGTCTATATCAGGCGATCACGGGTCCGGAAGAACGCCAAAAGCTCTTCCGCGAGTTCTCACCTGGCTTTTTTGACCTGATCGTCATTGACGAATGCCACCGTGGCAGCGCCGCAGATGACGCTGCATGGCGCGAGATTCTCGAATACTTCTCTTCGGCCACACAAATCGGCCTCACGGCTACGCCAAAAGAAACGAAGTACGTATCCAACATCAATTATTTCGGCAAACCGGTTTATACCTATTCGCTCAAACAAGGAATCCGGGACGGCTTTTTGGCGCCGTACAAAGTCGTCAAGGTTCACATCGATGTGGATGTCGAAGGATACCGGCCCGAAAAAGGAGATACCGATCGGGAAGGGAACGAGATTGAGGACCGCATCTACAACACAAAGGACTTCGACAGAGTACTCGTTATCGATGAACGGACCAAGCTGGTCGCAAAAAAGATTTCCGATTTCCTCAAAGAAAGTGGAGATCGATTCCAAAAAACAATCGTATTTTGCGTTGATGAGGAACACGCCGCCCGAATGCGGCAAGCCCTCGTCAATGAGAACAAAGACCTCTGCAACGAAAACTACCGTTACGTTATGCGCATTACCGGGAGTGATGCCGAAGGCCAAGCGCAGCTTGGCAATTTCATCGACCCAGAGGCCAAGTATCCCGTCCTGGTGACTACCTCACGGCTTCTCTCCACCGGCGTTGATGCACAGACTTGTCGCCTAATTGCGCTCGATCGCACGGTAGGGTCTATGACGGAGTTTAAGCAGATCGTCGGCCGCGGCACCCGAGTCCATGAGGATACAAAGAAGTTCTACTTCACCTTGATCGATTTTCGGGGGGCAACAAGTCATTTCGCTGATCCAGCGTTCGACGGAGAGCCCGTTCAAATTTATGAGCCGGGCAGCTCAGACCCCATGACGCCGCCTGACGCGCCTCCCACGAGCGACAGTGATGACCCGATTCCTACCTCTCCGAGCGAAGACGAGATAATCGTCGATCAACCACCAGACGTTTCCATCAATACGGAGCAGGAACCCCCTCGTAAGGTCTATGTGGACGGAGTGGGAGTTACAATCCTTGCAGAGCGCGTTGAATATCTCGACGAGAACGGCAAACTTATCACCGAGAGCCTGAAGGATTTCACCAAACGTAGGCTAAAAAAACGCTTCGCCAGCCTGGATGACTTTCTTAAAGAATGGGGCTCCGCAGAACGCAAGCAGGCCATCGTGGAAGAACTCGAAAACGAAGGGCTGTTCTTGGAGCCTCTGGCCGAAGAAGTCAGCAAGAACCTTGACCCGTTTGACCTCATCTGTCACGTCGCTTTCGACCAGCCTGCACTTACCCGCCGGGAACGCGCCGACAATGTGCGCAAGCGCGATGTGTTCACGAAATACGGCCCCCAGGCCCGCGCCGTGCTTGAAGCGCTTTTGCAGAAATACCAGGACCAGGGCGTGCTTGATCTAGGCGACCCACGCATTTTGCAGGTGCCGCCACTGGATAAAATGGGTACCCCTGTACAGCTCCTCAAGGAATTCGGCACGCGTGCTGACTTCCTGTTTGCCGTGCAGGAACTTCAATCAGCTCTTTACCAGAGGTAAGCTTAAAACATGTCCGTTCGCACCACCGTCAAATCCATCCAAGACATCATGCGCCAGGATTCCGGCGTTGATGGCGATGCCCAGCGCATCTCTCAGCTCTGCTGGATGTTTTTCCTCAAAATTATCGACGACCAGGACCAGCAGCTGGAGTTGATGCAGGACGGCTACCAATCGCCCATTCCCAAGAAGCTGCAATGGCGTTCATGGGCTGCCGACCCCGAAGGCATCACCGGCGACGAGCTGCTCACGTTTGTCAACACCGAGCTGTTCCCGAAACTCAAGGCGCTCTCCGTCGCCGGCGAGAAGAACGACCGCCGTCGAGTCGTGCGCGACGTGTTCGAAGATGCCTACAACTACATGAAGTCCGGCCAGCTCATGCGCCAGGTCGTTAACAAGATTAACGAAGTGGATTTCAACAATCTCGCAGAGCGGCAGCATTTCGGGGACATCTACGAGCAAATCCTCAATGACCTGCAGAGCGCCGGCAACGCCGGCGAATACTACACGCCCCGCGCAGTGACGGCGTTCATGGCCGAACGGATAGACCCGCATCCTGGAGAGATATTGCTCGACCCCGCGTGCGGCACGGGCGGCTTCCTGACCTGCGCCATCCGCCACATGCGCGACCTTTACGTGAAGACGGTCGAAGACGAGCAGGCGATGCAGCAAGGTCTACGGGCGGTGGAGAAGAAGCAGCTTCCGCACATGCTATGCGTGACTAACATGCTGCTGCATGGGATCGAAAATCCGAGTTTCGTTCGTCACGACAATACATTGGCGCGCCCCTATATCAGTTACGGCGCATCCGACCGGGTAGACATCGTCCTCACCAACCCGCCGTTCGGCGGGCGCGAGGAGGACGGCATCGAGAGCAACTTTCCGAAGCATTTTCAGACGCGGGAGACGGCCGATCTCTTCCTCGCGCTGATCATCCGAATATTGAAGCCTGGCGGACGCGCGGCGGTGGTGTTGCCTGATGGATCTCTTTTCGGTGAGGGCGTGAAGACAAGGCTTAAAGAACATTTGATGGAAGAGTGCAACCTCCACACAATCGTCCGTCTGCCTAACAGTGTTTTCAAACCTTATGCAAACATCGGCACAAACCTTTTATTTATCGAGAAGGGCGAACCGACGAAGGACATTTGGTTCTATGAGCACCGTGTCCCTGAAGGCCAGAAGGCCTACTCGATGACCAAGCCCATTCGGATCGAATATTTGAAGCCCTGCGTGGAATGGTGGGGCGGTACGACCCGTCAGGGGCGAGTCGAAAATGAAGTAGCCTGGCGCGTAACCGCAGAACAAGTCAAGGCCCGCAACTACAATCTCGACATTAAGAATCCTCACGTAGTCGCGGACGAACATGACGATCCCGAAGAACTGTTGGCCAAGCTGACCGAGGCCGAGCGCAAAACGTCGGCCCTGCGCGACCAGCTCAAAAACATTCTGGGAGAGGCCTTGCTCAGATGAATCCGGCCTTCCTGCTTGCCCACTTTGACCGGATCAGCAGCGCTCCAGACGCGGTGCCGCATATGCGAAGTTTCCTTCTCGATCTTGCCGTTCGGGGAAGGCTCTTGCCTCAGGATAGAGCCGATGAGCCTGCCCATGAATTGCTAAGGCGTATAGACGCGGAGAAAGCAAAATTGGTCCGCGACGGAGAAATTGCAACGCCAAAGCTTCTTCTACCTATTCGACCCGACGAGCCCCCATTTTCTGCACCACAAGGATGGGTCTGGGCTCGCCTCGGAGAAATCACGAGAAGAATCCACTACGGATTTACGGCTTCAGCAAATCCGTCGCTCACGGGAGTTCGACTGCTGCGCATCACTGACATTCAGGACAATACCGTGGATTGGCCTTCAGTGCCGGGTGTTGAGATTTCAGCGGGCGAGATCGATCAGTACAAACTGGAGAAAGGCGACATCCTGATCGCGCGGACCGGCGGTACTATCGGAAAAACATTTCTGGTCGATCAACTGCCGGTCACAGCCGTTTTTGCGTCGTATCTAATTCGTGTACAAGGGGCTTCAGAACTCTACGACAGATACTTGAAGCTGTTTATGGAATCGCCCGTCTATTGGAAACAGCTTGAGGAGGGGGCCAGAGGCGCGGGTCAACCGAACGTTAATGGCAAGACGCTCGCACAAATGATTGTGCCGATTCCGTCAGCAGCAGAGCAGCGACGCATCGTAGCCAAAGTTGATGAGCTGATGGCCCTCTGCGACCGGCTCGAACAATCAATTCGCGATCAAGAGATCCAACGTGAGCGTGTCGCGTCGTCAGCATTGCATCATCTTAGCAACGGTGCTTCCGGGGACGACCTCACACGGCGGTCACACTTCTACATTGACCATCTGGATGACTTCGCCGCCATGCCGTCTCAGCTTCCAGACCTCCGCCAAACAATTCTTAGCCTCGCAGTCCGCGGAAGACTCGTCCCTCAAAATAAAAGCGACGTGCCGGCATCAGAACTCCTGAAGCGCATTCAGGCAGAAAAAACTAAGCTAACCGAAGAAGGCAATTTAAAAAAGGATAAAAAAACGTGGGAAGGGTTGCCAAAAACTCCGTCTTTTGAGATTCCTCCAAACTGGACCTGGACACGACTTCAGGACGTATTCGAGATTTCCAGAGGTGGCAGTCCGCGTCCTGCGGGCGATCCGCGATATTTTGGTGGTCCGATTCCTTGGATAACAGTGCGCGAAATCACGAAAGACCCAGGAAAGTATTTAACGGAGACCGAAGGTGGACTGACTGAAGAAGGCGCGGATCGCAGCCGTTTCATCAATCCTGGAGATCTCTTGCTAACCAACAGTGGCGCTACACTTGGCGTGCCTAAAATTAGCAAAATCAGGGCATGCATGAACGACGGCGTCGCCCTTTTGCGTCAATTTCACTCCGTGCCGCTGAATGATTTTGCATATATTTACTTGCATTCTCAGACAGATGCCTTCCGATTGGTCAATCAGGGCATGGGACAGCCGAACCTGAATACGCCAATTATCGCGGGTTGGTTTTTCCCGCTTCCACCAATCGAAGAGCAGCAGCGAATTGTGAAAAAGGTGGAGGAACTGATGGACTTGTGCGATCAAATGGAAATATCTCTTCGCGATACTCAGCAACAAAGGACGCTTTTACTTGAATCGGTTCTTCATCACGCGCTCGTCACGCCGAAACAAGCTACAAAAAATGCGAACTCCGCTTGAGCATCGCCACTTTTTATTGAGTTTTTTCTTTCCTCCTAGCAAACTCCCAATACAATATCTATGTCGTTGAATTTAAAAGGCAGAAATGGACCTTCCGCTCGAACTGAACAAGAACCAACAGGTTGCGAAGATCGTCATCGCAGGTGAGAACGATTTTGGATTCCTGGGCGGATGGCGGGAAAAGCTTGGAAAAGACCAGAATCCATTCAGAGTGGATTCGGTAGCCTTTGCCCAACTCGTGATGGATCGTTTTTCGGTGCATTCAGCGATACAACCTTACGTAACAAGCACCGACGACATCGGTGATCACATCAAAAGCAATCCGCATTCTGAAGTTGCAGGGGTTGCACTTCTAACTTGCGACTGGTTTCCCGACTCTCCCGTCCTCGGCCTTTGCCATTTTCGGCGAACATGGTGTAACAACATCATCCTTGATTACCTGGCGTCACATCCCTTCATCGCAAAACGACCTGATGGCTACGCGTACCATGTTAAAGGCGTGGGCCTGGCCTTACTCTACTTTCTGAGTCGCCTCGCTGAGCAGTACGGGTGTGAATGCATCTGGGGAGAAGCAACGCAGCTCTCCTGTGATTACTACAAAAAGGTATTGTCATTAGACTCGGTGAAGGATCTGATCCTGATTCCGCGCGACAAGTTTGTTGAATTTGCCAAGCAGTTAGACTTAGTTTGGCAGGGAAAGATTCGTGCTATGACACGCGAAAACCTGACGGTTCAAGAAGTGTACACGCTCGAAGAGGAGAAGCCGCCGATGGTTGGGAACAGGTCAGCGGTGTTCAGTCCGCCGCGCAGGTTGGTCCAGCACTTCCTGGACCTGCCTAAACACGTGCAAATGGAAATTGCGCGAGCGCTTGGCTTGCTCCAAGATGGGGACAAAGGTCAATCGGACGCCGAATTGTTCCGGCTTTTCTTCCGCCGAGCAACTGAAGGCGGCAAGCTATCGGATCTTTGGGACGCAGTCGAGAAGAACCACCCGGAGGGCAAGCCGGATGAGAATCCATTTCGAGAACGGACATAGATAAGGACCAAGATATGCATAAGGACTTTGCTGAATGGTATCGCGCGGCAGCTATTCCACCGAACGGCGATATATTGCCGAAGAGATGGGAGGCGATCGAAAAGTACGAAGCCGGTCGTGACGACATTGTGTCGTTGACGCGGCTGTTCTATCGGCTGGGCAAACCAAGCGAAGGATTTGACAATGCCTTCCGCACTGTTTTCCAGTCCGCCGACCCGGCCTTTCAGATGCGCGACAACGACCAGGAATTGCTGGTTTTGGCAGGAGCGGAGCTGATCGACATTATCGAGCGCAGTCCCGTCGAGTTGGCAGACCTCGCGGCATTGTCCGTCGTCTGCGCTGCGGCCCAGAATTTGCGCGGTGCAGCGGTTGTTCCGGATATTCCGGAAATCGCCGCTCGTTATTTGGCCAAGCGAGCAGTTGAACGGGCGAACAAAGGGCAGGGGGATAGCGATTCCGCCAGCTCTCGAAAAACACTCTTTGACGGGTTGACCGCTGCCGGTGCTCCCCTGAACGCGCTGCCCGCAGAGCTTGAGCGCCTCCAGCGGGAGCTTGCTGTTGTCTCCGAAGAGAGCAATATGCTTTGGTGGCTATTTTCCGAGCACAGCCACGATTTGAACCAACCGTGGGCCAAATCCACAGTTCCAGCTGCGGCTTTGATAGCAGGCAAGGAACTCGCAGAATTGACGCGCGTACTTCCCGGCCCAATCGCGGCCACTGCTTTCCTCGATCGCCTCATCCGGTTCGCGAAGGCTAAGCCCCCCAGTACCATTCTGGTTGTCGAAGCTATAAACGACGCCCCGGTTGACTGGCGCCGAAGCTATTCGGAGCGAAGCTGTCCGGCTGAACTTGAGGATCTTGCCCCAATCAGTCATGGCGTGAAAATCTCCCTCACGGCTCCTGCGGACGACGCCTGGTTCATAGCTTTCAAGACCGGAACCGGCATTTCCGCCGACTCAAAACTGGTGCCGCATCATCTGGCATACCAGGTGTTCCTTGAAGGATTATTGTGCCGCTCTTGGAGAATGGTGAAATAGATCGATGAGCACAACGCCGCCACAACCACCGCAGCAGGGTGCACCTTCTTCCGTCAGTGCCGCTGAGCCGACTGTGTCAGCAGCTCCGGTGACTCCTGTTCCGGACCTGATTGATTTGCCAACGGGCAAGGAACTGGATGAGTCAGGCGCACTTAAACTGGAAATCGCCAGGCCCGTGCGACTTGTCGTTGTTGCTGGACCGGTGGGCTGTGGCAAAACTACCTTGCTCACAAGCCTGTACGAGTTGTTCCAATGGGGTCAGGTATCTGGATATTCCTTCGCGGGCTCACACACATTGCCTGCTTTCGAGCGGCGATGCTATTTGTCGCGCACAGCCTCGGAGCGAGCAGCACCAGACACGGAACGGACTCCGTTCGGCGAAGTCCGCTACTTGCACTTGCGAATTTCTCCGGAAGATCTTAGTCGCGAGATTGATATTCTGTTTACCGACGTTTCAGGGGAAACCTTCGAGCGCGCCCGTGATTCCACGCTGGAGTGCCGACGACTGACCTTCTTGCGCCAAGCGGATCATTTTCTCCTCCTTCTGGATAGTGAAAAGCTGATAGTCAAGGAAAGACGCTGGGAAGTGGCACATGACTCCATGACGCTGTTGCGATCCAGTCTGGATAGCGGGATGCTTTCTGCGAATTGCCTGGTGAACGTGCTATGGACGAAATTTGACTATTTCCAAGCTGCCTCGGGTCCCGACCACGAGCGGTTTCTGACGCAACTGGAAGGAGAAGTCAAAACTGAATTCGGCTCTCGGGTTGGCCGTCTATCGTTCAGTAGAATTGCTGCCAGGCCGACCCAGGTTGATGGTTTGAAATTCGGGCATGGATTGCCTGAGTTGTTGACCTACTGGGCATCTGACAGCCCCCGTGAACGTTCAATGAATCTCCTCCCGCCTCCGGCACTGGGTTCTCGCGAGAGTGAGCTGTACGCCTCACGGCATTTTGCTGGTTCGGGCGAATGACAATGAGCGTGGCTGCAACGAAAAATATTGTTCTGATGGGCTTGCCCGCTACCGGCAAGACGAGTTTCTTGGCGGCGTTGTGGTACCTGGTTCAGCATTCCCAGGTAGCAAGTTCCTTGCGCCTTGAGAAGCTAGAGGGTGACAGCAAGTACCTCAATCAAATCAGTAGTGCATGGGCCTCTTACAAGCCCGTCCCGCATACCCGTATAGATTCCGAAACTGTTGTCTCTATGCTGCTTAAGGATGCGCGGACCAACCAAACATTGAAGCTTTCCTTCCCTGACCTCTCCGGAGAGTCATTTACGCTCCAGTGGACAATGCGGCAGTTCACTGAAGGCTACGACGCCTTTCTGAGAAATGCTTCAGGAGGGATTCTGTTTATCAGCCCATTGCAGTATCTCAAGCCCATCCGCATTGACCAAGCTAATCCCCTTATCGAAGAGATTTTAGGTGGCGAACAGAAGCAAGAACCTCTTCAGGATCGCTCGGCCCCTCTTAAGCCATGGAATCCTGAACGAACGCCGACGCAAGTGCAGCTGGTCGATCTGCTTCAGTTCATTTCAGGCCGTGACTACTTCGCTCCCCCATTTCGGCTGGCCGTTGTTATTTCCGCGTGGGACAAGCCGAGTCAGCTAGGTATGTCTCCTGTCGAATGGTTGGCAAAGGAATTTCCGCTGTTTCATCAGTTCTTGAGCAGTAACCAGAAAACTTTTGAAACCGCCATCTATGGACTGAGTGCTCAGGGAGGCGACTACAGCCAGCGCGACGCCCTCATGGATAAAACACCTTCTGACCGAATCGAGGTTGTCGGCATCGGTATCAGCAACTCTCATGACCTTACAGAGCCCCTCCAATGGCTAATGCGTTGACTCTCTCCGCTTCACCACAGCAGGGCCAGTCATTGGCGCAACTGCTTCACGGGTACTCTGAAGGGCACCGCCTTCTTGAAAGTTCGTTTAAGCCACAGGACGACCTCACGCGGTTGATGTTGCGCATGAGTGACCTCTCTGGGCACAGCATGGTTACGGGGTTTGAAGAATATATAACGGGCTATCCGCTCAGCTCCTTAAGCGCCTACGCTCTGGCAAAAACATGGTATGCACCGGAAATGCCACGTCCTGGCTGTGTCTGGACGCACACCATCGTGATCCCTGCGCAAACGTTGGCCAAAATTCGGTTTTTGCATACTCTTGTCGCCCTTTTCAAGCGGCCTGTGCAGGACGCATATCAGGGGCAATATTCTGAGAATCTGGTGCTTAAGGATTTTCCAGGTGAGGACACAACGAAGTCGATCTCAACGATTGAGCTTCCTCAACTTGTCTGGTCCTACTACGGCAAGAGTGGCAAACCCTTGATTCTGTCAGCTAAGGATTCAATTGAATTTGAAAGGATGATATTTGCACTCTGGTCGCAGCAGTGGCCCACTTTGCGGATGGCATTCACCTTCTGCACGGGGTCTTTGTCCACCCGCACTTTTGCGGGCAGGCCGTTTGATATTCAATGCGTACCAACGACCCTAACCAGAGAAGTATTGCTCGAAACCACCTCGGGATCTTCAACAGAGCCTATTCTGTTGCCTTCACTTTCAGATGACTATCCCGAATGGATGCCCTCAATTGTCGCAGACGCCGGCAGCTCGGAAGGCAGTCGCGTCCGGAAGTTCCTGTGGGAAGCGTCTGATGAATCCACCACACGCTCGGACTTCATACCCCTCGCTACAGTCTTTCACGCTCTGAGCACGACTCCTGACCTTTCTGCGCTCATTGCCTTGATTGCCGACCTATTTTCCCAACAGACCGCTGGCGGCGCTCTGAAGCGACTGCTACTTGGAAAGCACGCCACACAGACGTGGTTGGCTAAGCATGAAGAACAAGACATCCTCTTTGCCCTGGCGACTACCAGCAACTACCAGAGCTTCGACGGGGAGACCCTGTCGATACGCGAAAGGGGAGCGAACCTCTGTATTGCGAGACCCGATGCTGCGACTTTGCTTGTCGGGGAGTTGTTTCGCGCCTCTCTAAATCCTCTCGGAGAGGAAATCTTGGCGGCGCTGATCTCGGCCATGGAACCGGAAACGGCCCGCAAGGTGACGAGCCACCAGCTCCAATTCTTGCCCGCTCTTTTTAGAGCTAAACCCGCACTTGCAGGCTCATCACAACTCTGGCTTGCGGGTGCAGATCGGAAGCGGGAGCTTTTCGAAGCGGTCGCATCTCACGAGAGCCTGAGTCTGGAAGTTGTTACCAACGTCGTGAACGCGCTCTTGGACAGCGGATCGGACTCTTTTATCAGGCGTGCGCTCGACCTCTGGGGTAAGGATGCCGTTTTTCAAACACTCGACTGGACTGATGCGCACGCCGGGTCGATGTCGGAACCCGTCAGAGCAGCTCTGACGGCTCATTTGTCATCCGTGATGGACTGGGTTGAAGCAAGGCCCACGAGATCCTTCGAGTCCATGATCGCTGTTGCTCATGTGGTCGCGCCCTCTACACACAAGACGGCGAAGTATGACTCTTCAATATGGCTTAGCACTTTCCGCTTTCTGCAAAACAGCGACAACGAGCGTGAGAAGTCGTATTTCGCCTCTTTTCTGCTTGCCCTGGCATTCTGCAATGCGCCTCCGGAACCCCTCGGCCTTCTTTCTGAAGCGTTTGAAAGGGTTCATGAAACCGCTCGGAGAGACCAGCTAAGCGATAGCGCTTGGATCATCGTTGAGCCGTTTGTCCCAGAGCTTTCGTGGCTCTCAAATTGGGATAAATGCGAACGATTGAGAAGAGGCTTGGTTGAGGCATTCCTCCGTCACAATTGGCCAGCCACGGAGTTGAAACAGCGAATTAGAGATCACGACTTACTACGACAGATACTCAAGAGCGCGAGACGGGTTGCCGGTGGTGAATACTTCTTTAGAGGACTTCACGTGGGTTAGATCCTCACCTTTTCATATTCATCGAGAGCCGTTTCGTCATTGCGCCGATCATACAGCTTTGTTGTCCGCGGGGAAGAGTGCGCAGCCATGTTCTGTGCATGCTCCAAAGTGCCCTCGCTTTTCAGATAATCCGTTTTGCCGATCACGCACACGCTGTGGTTTCGGAGGCGCGTCGCAACGTCTCTGTCATTCGAGATCGATCGTGTTCGTTTCCATTTCTGCCATTTCTTTTCTTGGGCACGGCTTCGGGATAATTCCTGCGCCCGCAGTCCCGTAACCGGGATGCAAAGAGCACACTTCGCGGCTTCTGCTTTCTCGGTTCCTCCCTCTGAATTCATCAGGTCCCTCCCAGAATGCAGCCGCTCGCCTTGGGAGCAGTATCCACTCGCCCTTGAGTGCCCCAAGAAAACGGGGCAGAAACGGAGAAACAACATGTATCTCAACTCAATCCAAATCATCGGCTTCGTCGGACAAGATCCCGAACGTCGCCAAGTCAAGGGCAACGGCGCTGCCTACACCGTCCTCTCGGTCGCAACGCAGCGGTCCTGGAAAGACCCGCAAGACGAATGGCACTCGAAAACCGAGTGGCATCGCGTCGTGGCTTGGAATGGCCTCGGTGAGCGCATCGCTGCGTCACTCCGTCAGGGCGATCACGTCCTGGTCGAAGGCACGCTCGTCAGCAGCACCTTCGAACGCGAAGTGCGCAAGGGCAAGAAGAACGCCACGGTGAAACAAGTGTCGTGGTCCATTCGCGCCGATGCGGTTCGCAAGCTGAACCGCACCGACAAAGAGCCGGAGGCAATCGCTTCCGGCTCTCCTCATGTCGCAGCGCCCACACAGCAAGAACACGCCGAGAGTGCCCCTTTTTATGGGCATTCTCTGTCGTTTAGCTTCGCCGGAAGGTGATGGTGATGGTATCGCGCTTAGAAAATGGGCGGAGGACAATGCGCTCGCCGCTGTGAGAAGTTTGGCTTAAGACTTCCCAACCATCGCTCAACATCTTCGCCATGTGGACATCCATCTTCTGCAAATCTAGGAGCCCCTGTTTGCGGTAGGTACCGAAGAAGCCCTTTCGATAGGTGAAGGTTTTGATTTGCATCTCTTGCATCCTCTTGGCCCTCGTTCTGGGGAGCCAATTCTGCCGCTCTTGACTTTCGTATTTTGTTCGCCTAGTATAGCACCCATCGGCGTTCGCAGAAAGTAGGAGCCGCCGTGACACGGTCATGACTTACCTCTTCCCAGCAGGTGCCTCCCTTTCGTCCCCCATCCTAGGAACGCCCTGCCAAGCAAATCTAAATAGACCGAAACACCAAAAACATAGGACCAGCACTTTAGCCAACGCGGTCGCTCAATCGCTCTACGGATAACTGTCACCAACCGCCCCCAACCCAGACCTCTTCCGCAGAAAGAAGCGCCGAACTTTTCGGCAGGAACGAAGGAGTTGGCATCATGAGAGACCACCGGAAGTGCAACTGCCCCATCTGCAGAGTGGAACGGCATCTCACCGCAACTCTTGGTGAGCCGCCAGGTGCGGATGAATTTGCGATGTTTGCTGCGTCGCAGGCACCGTTGGCGAGCTTCGAATCTGTTGCGAAACTCGTCCAACACCTTCACGCTCAGAGAGACGGCGAAGCACGGCCACCCATCGCAAACGAGGTCTTCACGACTTTGATTCGCGCGTCGAAAATTCCATTGGAAGCAGAACTGAGTCAGTCAGTTCTGACGTTAGCGTTCGTTCCCGCTATCCATCGCACTTACAGCGAAGTCAAGGCGTGGTTCCGCGAACTTCCCGCCGAGGACATCTCACAGCAAACATTCACCTACTTTCTCGAACTAGCAACTTCTGCTCCTGTAGGCCTAGTAGATGGGCAACTCTCATTTCTGATTGCGCGGAGCCTCCGCCGCAACGTCTTTCGCTGGGCACAAAAGGAAATGATTCTCCTGCGAGAGCGAGAGAAGGCGCTGGAGGAACTACGTCACGCAATGGAGCCCTCATTCCACGACAACTTTGAAACGGTTTCGTTGCTTAACGATTTTCTCGATTACGCCTATCACAACGGGATCGTCTCGGAGTTTGAGCGCGCCTTGCTCCTCAAGATGAAGGTCGAAGGTTTCCAGGCGAAAGAAGCAGCAGGAATGAACGCTGTTCTCTCCGCAAAAGCAGTGCAGAACAGGATCGAACGAATCATGTTGCGACTGCAGAAGGCTGCAGCTCTCTCTATGCTCGGAGAATCGATTGAGGTTCTTCCGAATCTTCGTCTGCGAAAAAAGACGAAAAAGAATCTGCTCACAAAGCCGGGGGATTTTACTTTGGGGAATCGTTCTGAAGTTTTGGCTATAGGTACAAGTAGAAGGCTGCTCTCGCTGGACTCCCCGCCGAAAAAGAGCGAATTCAAACCAGGACAGTTCGCCGCGTCCGAGCGGAATCTGTCGCCAATTATCGCAACTCTGCCCTCGGCTTTCTGGCGAGCGTGTGTGACTGCGGGAAGTTCTCCGCAGCGGCGCGCTGTCATCCGTGCTTCAGTCGCCCCACCAACCGAAGCCCGCCAAATCAAGTCTGGCGAGAGTTTGCCTTCTAATTTCGATGCGAGACCAATTCGCATCCTCCGAAAGGAACTTGCCAGCAATGAAATCATTCTTCCGAAGAAAGTTCGTGACTCGTTGGTTCCGGCCCGCCGTCGTCACGCTTTCCTTTTCTCTGGTGCTCGCTTCCGCCGTGTTCGCTCAGGCGCAAGGCAATTCACCCTGGGAGAACGCCGTCAACGTTTTGATGACTGCGTTTACGACGACTATCGCTCGCGGTCTTTCGCTCGTCTCCATTGTGGTCGCGGGCCTCACCTTCGCTTTTGGTGAGGGCGGCTCGAAACGCATCGTGGCCGGCGTGCTCTTCGGTGTCGGAATGGCCATCGCCGCCGTGAACTTCCTCGCTTGGCTCTTTCCGTGATTCTGTCGCGCCTCCTGGCGCACTTTCATAATGGCAACCGAACGCAGGATCAATACCGTCTACCGGACACTTCACCGGCCTCTCACCATACTCGGAGTTGAACGAAAGCTGTTCTTCTTCGCGCTGTGCATGGGGGCTGCAACCTTCAACATGCTGGCAAGCCTCCTGGGCGGCATCTCGATGTTTTTTCTTCTCTTCTTTGCCGCCCGGTGGGCCACAAGGACCGATCCGCAGATCCTCCGGTTTCTTCTCTCTTCCGCAAAGCTCAAGACGCAGTACGACCCTATGAAGTTCCGTCCTATCGCCGGCCGCAGAAATTCCAATGATTGATCTCGCCAAAATTCTCAAGCCTTACAGAGAGACCGGCTCGCTGAATGAACTGGTGAACCTGTACGGGTTTATCGACGCCCAGACCTTCCTTACGAAGTCAGGCGACGTGGGCGTTGTGCTTCGTGTCCATGGTGTGGATTACGAGTGCCTCGACTCTGCCGCACTCGATACCACAACGAAACGCCTCGAATCGGCGCTGCGACTGTTTGACGAGAACTTTCGTCTCTATCAGTACCTCTTCAAACGAAACAGGCCCTCCATCCCCTTTCAGAAGTACTCAAATCCGATCGTTAACACGGCCATCGAGAACCGGATGGAGTATTTCCAGGCGAAGGCCGAGAGCATCTATTCGCTCGAAATCTATTACGTCGTTCTGTACGAGGGCTTCCGTTACAAGCGGAATGCTCTGGCTAGTCTGCTTGCTTTCCATAAGGACCCGGGGAAAGCTTTTCGAGACCTAACGGCTGCTTTCTCTGGAAAGAAACAAGTCGTCGTCCTTGGCCGCAAACTGGATACGGCCAAGTCTGTTCTTCAACAGAAGGTAAAGAGTTTCGTTCAGCAGGTGAACGATTTTGTTCGAGTCGATATTCTGAGCAAAGAAGACACCTTCCCAGTTCTGAAACGCACGTTGAACGTTTCCGTTTCCATAACTCAGGGGGCGAAGCTTAAGCACGATACGTTTCTCGATTATTACCTCTGCGAATCACATCTCGAATGTCACCGCAGCCATCTGCGTCTCGACGATCACTACTTGAAGGCCCTCACTCTGAAGGAGCCTTCGGCGCAGAGCTTCCCATTGATCTTCAAAGCCCTTCTTGAAGTCCCTGCAAACTTCCACATCGTCACGGAGTGGAAGAAAGAAGACTCCGGAAAGACGCGAAAGACCATTCAGGCCAAACGCCGTCACTTCCACAACACGAAGCGCTCCCTCATGAGCCACATGAACCTGTCCGATGGTCCGCCAGCGGACGTTTTGGTTGACGATTCAAAGGAAGCGCAAGTACGAGAGCTCGGGCAAAGCATCAAGGAACTCGAAATCGAGGGCAACTATTTCGGACAGTTCACCCTGACTGTGGTCATTTATGACCTGGATCTCAGCCGAGTGGATTCGGCTTGCGCCGAGTTCTATAAGGTCTTCAGCATCTACGATGCCCAACTCTATGAAGAGAAGTACAACCTTCTGAACGCCTTTCTCGCCACAGTGCCCGGCGGGTACACGTTCAACCTTCGGTCCATGTACCTGCTCAACACCAATTACGCTGACTACTCGTTCCTATTCACCCTTCACTCTGGCGAGCCTCAGAATCGGCACCTCCGGCAGGAGTATTTGGCCCTGCTTGAAACCAACTACGGCACCCCGTACTTTCTGAACCTCCACCACCGCGATGTAGCTCACACGATGATCCTGGGCCGCACGGGGTCAGGCAAATCGTTTCTACTAAATTTCCTCGTCACCAACATGCAGAAGTACGACCCATACACTTTCATCTTTGACTTGGGCGGCAGTTTCGAAAGCCTGACACGTCTGTTTGGTGGGACTTATGTCCGCGTTGGGTTAAAG